>WNFL01362162.1_pt3 | contig 15111 bp, 10 predicted proteins | sample 5400361 | NCBI WGS metagenome assembly WNFL01 (sample SAMN13153351, study PRJNA577476) | soil metagenome | isolation source: 40 cm soil on Douglas fir-dominated hillslope | place: USA:California | collected 2013-09-17
GGCCATCTCCGCCTGGACGTCCGGCGGCACGGCGAACGCCACGGCATCGCAGCGCTCGATCAGCTCGTCGAACGAGCTCGCAGGTGCGCTGTCGTGGCGGCCGGCCAGCTCCCGCGCGGCCTCCGGACGGCGGGCCCACACGCACTCGAGGCGCGTCTCCGGCCCGGCGGCCAGCATCGGCGCGTAGGCTTTGGCGGCCCACGGCCCGGCACCGACCAGGCCCACGGCGAGCGGCGAGGTCATGCGGGCGGATGCGGTGGCGGATTCGGGCTGCGGTGCGCCGTGTGGTTCGGTCAATGGAGCCCGAAGGTGACCGGCACCGCGACCCAGCAGGTCACGGGCTTGCCGCGCGACAGCGCGGGACGGAAGCGCCAGCGCGAGACCGCGTCCATCGCCGCGCCGTCGAGCTGCGGGATGGAATGCATGATGCGGGCCTGCAGCACCCGCCCGTCGATCCCGACCCGCGCCTGCACCAGCACCGTTCCCTCGACGCTGTCCTTGCGCGCGCCGGCCGGATACTCGGGCATGCGGCCGTCGGTGAGCCGCGGCATCGAGTCCACGAACGTGTACTCCTCCTCCACCGCGGGCTCGAGCGTGAGTGCCCTGGCACCCGCGGCGTCGGACGCCGCATCGCGCGCGAGGCTGACCAGGGCGCTCCAGCGCACCGGATCCGGATACCCGCGCCCGGCGAGCCCGGCGCGGTCCCAGATCTCGACGCACGGTTCGGCCAGCATCATCATCGCGGTGACGGTGTCCCGGGCGGAGACGAACTGGAGCGCGTAGCGCGAGCGCGTCACGTCCGAGAGGTGATGGCTGCTGAATCCCGAGTCGTCGTAGAGCAGGACGTCGGAGAGGATCTGGGCGGCGTGGAATTGCCATTCGGTCGTCGCGCGGCCGATCCCGAGCACCTCGCGCCCGTACATCTCGGGCCGTACGTCCCCGGGCCGGGACTTCTCCCCGAGGGCGTAGACCAGGACGCTGTCGGCGGCGTCCAGCGTGTGGAGCACGTCGGGCATCGGCACGCCGACCGGACTGTGGGCGGCGTGGACCGGCGGCGGCAGCGGGCGGGCAGCAATTAGGAACAGCGAGAGGAGCACGGCGACCATGGGCATCTCCTTCGCAAGGCGGGAAGGCCACTAGCTTCTCCCGCGGCGCCGGCCCGCGTCAATCCCGGGGAGCGGCCTCCAGCGCGCGCCGCAGCGCCGCGATCGCGGTCCGGCCCGAGAGCAGCGCCCGCTCCTCGCGGGCCCGCATGTGGCGCCGCTCGACCGCGGTGTGGTGATCGAGCCCCGCCAGGTGGAGGGCGCCGTGGACGACGAGCCGCGCCAGCTCCCGCGCGCGTGTGACCCGGAAGCGCCGCGCCTGCTCGCGCACCCGGTCCATCGAGATGGCCAGATCGCCGCGCACCGGCCGGCGTCCCGCCGCGGTCGTCGCCGCGCCGTCCGCGTCGTCGCCGAAGGACAGCACGTCGGTCGCGCGGTCGAGGCCGCGCCAGCGGCGGTTCAGCGTTCGCAGCTCGGCATCGCCGGTGAGCACGATCGCGATCTCGCCGGCGCGCCGGCCTTCGAGGGCGAGCGTGCCGCGCACCAGCGCGGCGAGCGGAGAGGAGACGCCGCGGGGGCTACGAGGGCCGGCGACCGAGATCGGCATCGGGCCGGCCGCGTCGCCGCTCGGCCTCGCGGCCCTCGCGGGCGGCCACCGTGGGGGCGTCGGGATACCGCGCGCGCACGTGGTGCACCGCGATCAGGACCGGGATGAACGCCTCGCGGATGCGGGCCAGGTCCTGGATGGTGAGGCCGCAGTCGTCGAGCTGCCCGTCCTGGACGCGCTCCTCGATGATGCGCTTCACCAGCCCGCGGATGCGGCTCGGACCCGGATCCTCGAGCGCGCGCGCCGCGCCCTCGACGCCGTCGGCCAGCATCAGGATCGCGTTCTCGCGGGTGCGCGGCCGCGGCCCCGGATACGAGAAGTCCTCGCGCCGCGCGCCCGGATCCACCTCCAGCGCCTTCACGTAGAAGAACGCCATCACCATCGTGCCGTGGTGCTCGGGGATCGCGTCGCGCACCGCCTTCGGCAGGCGGTGCTTCTTCGCCATCTCCAGACCCTCGGTGATGTGCGAGCGCAGGATCAGGGCGCTCATGCTCGGCGCCAGCCGCTCGTGGCGGCTGCGCGAGGTGACCGGCTCGTTCTCGGCGTAGTACTCGGACTTCGAGAGCTTGCCGATGTCGTGGTAGTAGGCCGACACCCGTGCCAGCAGCGAGTTGGCGCCGATGGATTCGGTCCCGGCCTCGGCCAGGCTGCCGACCACCATGCTGTGGTGATAGGTGCCGGGCGCCTCGAGCTGGAGCCGGCGCAGCAGCGGGCGGTTCAGGTCCGAGAGCTCGAGCAGCGTGATGTCCGAGGTGAGCCCGAACAGGTTCTCGACCACCGGCAGCAGCATGTAGGCGAGCGACACCGAGAAGAACGCGTTCACCACGCCCCACGCCGCATCCCGCCCGAGGGTCGCGGTGGTGGCGTGCGCCAGGTCCCACGCCATGATGCCGCCCACGTTGGCGGCCATCAGCGTGAACAGCGCGCGCACGAAATGCCAGCGGTGACGCAGGCGCGACACCGAGTAGACCGCGGTCACGCCGCCCAGCACCGCGACCGCGACCTGCGGCGCCTTGAACTCGTTCACCGCCGCGACCGCCACCGCCAGCAGCATGGAGTAGACCAGCGCCGGGCGCTTCTCGAGCAGCGACGCCACCACCAGCGGCGCCAGGGCGATCGGCACCGAGAACTCCGAGAAGCCGAACACGCCGACCAGCAGCCAGGCCGCGGTCAGCGTCACCGCCGCCAGCAGCGCCAGCATCGCCAGCATCGCGTTGTCGCGGAACACCGCGGGCAGCTCCATCCGCAGGTAGGTCCCGAACGCCGCGATCAGCAGCAGCATGAGCAGCACCCGCGTCATCGGCGGGTAGAGCGCCTCGTTCGGATCGCGCCGTGCGCTCTCCAGGTTGTGGAGCGAGCGCAGCTTGAGCAGCGCCTCGCGGGTGATCTTCTGGTTCGCGTCCACGAGCAGCTCGTCCTTCTTGACGATGCCGATGGTGGTGGGCACCGCGGCGCGGGCCTGCAGACGGCGCCAGTCGGTCTCGTTGCGGTTGTAGGCGATGTTGGTCTGCACGAACGGCGCGGCGATCTCCGCGATCGCCCGCATGCCGATCGGGTCCTCGCCGAGCGCGTTGGCGGCGCGCTGCTGGAGGCGGGCGAGCGCGCTGCGGCGATCGGTGAACAGGCTGGCGGGGCGGGCCTGCTCGCTCTCCCCGCTCTGCAGGCTGATCGTGCGATAGCCCTGGATCAGGTCGCCGTTCTTCTCGTCCACCACGCCGTCGACGTCGTAGATGTTGTGCAGCCAGGGACCGAGCATGACCAGCATGCGGCGAGCCCGGCTCGGCGACGACAGGGCGCGCGCGGTCTCGAGCGAGAGCGGAACGTTGAAGTTGCGCAGGCGCTCGGTGCGCTCGGTGGCCCGCAGCGACGGATCGGCCAGCACCCGCAGCACGCTGTCCTGGAACTCCGCGTAGCGGGCGAGCATGTCCGAGGAGGCCCGCTGGTCCACGCTGTAGACCGGGGTCACCGCCTTGGCGGCGATTGCCTGCTCGCGGCGCAGCTCGGGCTCGTCCTTCTCGATGCGAAAATCGTAGGGAGCGACCACCCGCTCCCGTGCGATGTCACCCTCGTGGTAGCGGAGCTGGTCCTGCCCGCCCTGCGCGCCCGGCAGCAACGCGACCAGCGCCAGCAGCAGCACCACCAGCAGCGTGCGCACCAGGAAGTAGCGCACCCGGAAGCGGCGCGCGCGTCCAGGCAGAGGAGGATGAGCGATCGCGTCCTGAACGCTCATGTCGTGCGGCGAATCCCGGGCCTAGAGGGACGGGCCGCGGGACGGATCGCCATTCCCGGCCGGGGCTTCGTCCGGATCCGATTCGGGCCGGCTCGCACCCTCGGGGGCGTGTCCGGCGGACCGCTCGGCGGCAGCTGGATCGAGCGCGGTGCCCACACCATCGTCGCTCGCGCCGTTCTGGCGCGCGTGGTAGCGGTCGAACGCGCGGATGATGTCGCGCACCAGGCGGTGGCGCACCACGTCCTCGGGGTGGAAGTAGATGAACTGGATGCCTTCCGTCCCGCCCAGGATGCTCTGGATCCGCACCAGTCCCGAGCTCTCCGGATCCTTGAGGTCGATCTGGGTCACGTCGCCGGTGATCACCGCGCGCGAGTTCACGCCCATGCGGGTCAGGAACATCTTCATCTGCCGAATGGTGGTGTTCTGGGCCTCGTCCAGGATCACGTACGAGTTGTGCAGGGTGCGCCCGCGCATGAAGGCGAGCGGCGCGATCTCGATCACGCCCAGCTCGATGTAGCGGCGCATCTTGTCGTACGACATCATCTCCGCCAGCGCGTCGTACATCGGGCGCAGGTAGGGATCCACCTTCTCCTGCATGTCGCCCGGGAGGAACCCCAGATTCTCGCCCGCTTCGACCGCCGGCCGGACCAGGATGATGCGGTCCACCTTCTTCTGACGCAGCGCGTTCACCGCCGCCGCCACGGCCAGGTAGGTCTTGCCGGTGCCGGCCGGGCCGATCGCGAACACCACGTCGTAGTCCTCGAGCGCCTTGAGGTACTCGGCCTGGGTCGGGGTGCGCGCGCGCACCGCGCGGCGGTCGAAGGCGTATGCCGGCGCGCCGTCGTACGCTTCGGCGACGCCGTTGCCGTTGCGGCTCTTCCCGTTCAGCGACGTGGCCACGTCGGCTTCCTCGACCACCTTGCCCTTCTCGGCCAGGCCGACCAGCTCTTCGAGCACACGCGAGGCCGAGCCCACTGCCTCCTCGTCGCCCGAGACCGTGATGGTCCCGTCGCGAAGCGTGATGCGCACCGGAAGGCTGCGCTCGATGTGCCGGAGGTTGGCGTCGCTATGTCCGAGCAGACTCATCGGATCGAGATGTTCGATCGGAAACTTGCGAACGATCACCTGGATGTCCTCATCGGGTGGGTCAGAAACGCAAAACTCTTGACCGGATCGGCTCGGTGAGGAGCCAGGCCAAGAGCGGGACCGCGTTCGATTGGGAGAGAATCTGCGGCCAGTTCGTTGTAGCTCTTCGACTTGAGCGTCTGTGGCCTCCGTTCCGGGGGCCTGCGGCCCCGGCTCGTTAGCTCGACCGCGGGACCGTAGCACCCGCCCCGGCGGAGCGTCAATCGTTGTGGATGCGAAAACAACGGCTCCGGACCCAATTATCGGCACATTCGTCGCAGAGATGAGCCCCAACGCGGCAGGGAAAACCGCGGGCGCGACGACTAGGGGCCAAACCCCGCCATCGTCGGACGCTGATGCTGGAGCAGCCCCGGTGCGCTCAAACCGGAGGTCAGGCGATAGCCGACCGCCAACCGGATTTCGCCCTGACGATCGTACGGCTCGAAGGTGAGGCCTCGCGATTGGCTGTCCGTCGCATCCAGCTCGATGGTCACGCGATCCTCCACTGCATAGCCCAGCGTGGCGCCGAGCACGGTGAGCCATTGATCCACGGTTCCCGCGTGGCTCTTCAGCGTTTCCGAGATCCGGGTGTGCTCGGCCCGGCCGAGCGCATACCACCGATCGGCGACGATCCAGGTCACGGCCAGCGAGGAGTTCTCCTGCACTCCGCGGGAGACAAACTCGGCTTTCAGGGGCAATGACACGTCTGCAAGCGCATCGACCTGAGTCCGGACGCCGATCGCACGATGGAACCGGCCGGTGGGACCGAGCCAGACGGTATTCATTTCGTCGTCGGCCCGGATCGAGTCGTGGAACTCGATCGGACCCACGGGCACGCCGTTGAAGAAGTCGACTTCACCGAAGGAGGCGGTCGAGCGGCGGACGTCATGATCGTGCCGCGCCGAGAGCGAAACCCCGACCGACCACCCGCTCTGGCGGAAGAAAGGCCCCAGCGGGGACGGCGGCTCCAGTCCGTGGATCACGGCGTACGCGTCCAGGCCCTCGGGAAGGGCGCCGTCCTCGCGCAGCAATCGCTCCAGCTCCTGCCAGAAGTACTTGTCGCCCCGGTCGTGGACGAGCCGGAAGTCCGAGGTCATGTAGTAGAGCGCGGCGATCTTCTGCACGGCGGCGGGGCTCAACGGATGGGCCAGCACGCCCTGGTTCGTCAGGCGGCGCTCGAGCAGGCGCGCGCTGTAGATGCCGCTCGCGTCCCGTACCCTGCCGTACCCGAGGGTGAGCGTGCCCTGCGCGAAGTACTGATTTTGGATGTCGCGCTCGGAGCTGGTCTGATGGACCACGCTGGAGTTCGAGTCCTGATCCACGAACGCCCGCTGCGATCGCTCCCACCTCTCGTCCTGGACCGTGATGCCATCGATCGCCGCCTCGAGGGAGACGGGAACCGACCACGGATAGCGCCGAGCCACGATCGAGAGGGTCGCGATTCCTCCGACGTCCTCGAGATCCTGGGCCAGCCGGACCTCGTGGTAGGCGCCCGGAGGCATGCTGACGTCTTGCGTGTGGCTCCCGGTTCGATCGCCGATCGCTCGCACCGACCCGTTGAACGAGGTCAGGCCACGCTCGGAGTCGTGCAGCCAGAAGCCGCCGATGCCCAGGGACCCGTTCCGGCTCCTGGATGACCGCTCGCTCGGGCCGCCACCGTCATCGGATCCGGCGGTCCTTCCCGAAAGCGAAGCGACCGCGGAATGGGTGAAGTGGTCCGGGATCCGGAAATCGGAGAACTCGTCGGCTCTCGCCGACGTGGACACCAGGATGAGTACGGCCAGGACACGGGTGGCAAGCGGCATGCGGCCTCCGGAGGGATGAGGGTCGACCATCGGGACCGGTCCCTCTGATGAACCCCGCCCCGAATGTACGGGTTCCACCCGTCCGCCGCATGCCAACCGGGCGGTGACGGACCTGGGCTCAGCGCGGCGCCGGGCCGAGCGCCGTGAGGCGCGCCTGCGCCGGGCCGGAGACGGGGCCGGTGGGATCACGCCGGAGCAACTCCGCCAGCTCGCGGCGCTCGCCGTCGACGTCGCCGAGGTGGCCGAGGGCGATGGCGTGCTCGAACTCCAGCCGCGGGTCGTGGGGCCACGCGACCAGCGCCTGCTCGAGGTGGTCGCGCGCGGTCCGGTCGAGGCGCGCGTTCAGCAGCACCAGGGCGAACCGCGCGTGCGCGTCCGGGCCGTGGCCGAACTGGATCATCCGGGCGTCGGGTGCGGCGGTGAACAGGTCGACGTCTCGATACGCCGCGGTCCAGCGGCTCACGAAGGCCACCGAATCCACCGATGGATTCAGCGCGCGCAACGCGAGGCCCTCGTGGAGCACGGTGGGAAGCACTGCGTACTGTGGATTCGAGGCTGCGGCCCGCGCGCGCGCGCCGGTTTGGCTGGCGAAGGTCCAGACCCCCTCCAGCGGCAGCACGAACACCGCACGAGTGGTCCCGTTCCTCACCGCGTCGCGGAACGGCTCGGCGACGCGCCGGGCGACCTCGCTCTTGCGCAGGAACGGATCGAACGGCAGGTCCACGCCCTCGATCCGCATCGCGCGGCGCTCGCGCAGCCGCACCACGGAGAGCGCCGCGTGGCCCACCAGCAGGAGGGCGGTGATCCCCGCGACGACCGCGACCGGCGGCGGGTGGGACATGCGCCGCGTGAGCGCCCTCACTCCGTTCTCCCACCCCGCCCCCACCACCATCGCGGCGCCGGCGAACGGAACGTAGAGGTAGAAGAGATACGCATGTCGAAGCAGGGGCAGCGCCGGGGCGAGCGTCAGCAGCCACCATCCCAGCCCGATGGCGGGAAGCCGGGCGCTCCTCCAGCACGCGATCGCGATGACCGCCAGCCCCAGCACCACCGGCAGCCCGACGTGCCACGCGGTGGGTGACGCGAGAGTGACCAGATCCGGGACCGGCGAGCCGAGGTCCACACTCCACGCGGCGAAGGTCATCAGGTTGTGGAACAGGTGCGGGCCGATGCCGCTGGCGTAGGCGTCGCCTCCGAAAGTCCGCGTGCCGGCGCGCGCGCCGACCAGGTAGATCGCCAGCAGCGCGCCCGGAGCCAGCAGGCCGGCCGCGCGCTTCGCGCGCTCGCGCCAGGGCGCGGAGTCGAAGCCGGGCCAGACCAGCAGCAGCGGCAACAGCAGCACGTTCTCCTTGCACAGCAGCGCCGCGGCGAAGAGCGGGACGGCGGCGATGCGGGCGCTTCGGGATGCGGCGGTCGCGGCCAGCATCGCCGTGACGCCGAAGGTCATCGCGGTCAGCTCGCTCACGGTCACCGCTTGCTGCACGCGGAGGCGACGGAGGCGGCGAGCGGGCCCCCGCCCCAACGCCGCACGCAGACGTAGAGCAGGATCGTGTTCAGGGCATGGAGGGCGACGTTGGTCAGCAGCCAGCCATGAGGGTCGGTGCCGAACACGCGAAACCCGAGCCCGAAGTACGCCGGACCCGAGAGGAAGCGCCACAGCAGCAGCGGCTGGGGAGGGGCCAGGTGCTGCACGCGTTCGAGGTAGACCAGGTCGTCGGGGGTGAAGAACCCGCGGGCGCTCGGCGCGTACACCACGACGGCCAGAGCCGCCGCGGCGAGCGCGAGCGGAAGATCGAGTCCCGAGAACGAACCGGGCGACGGGAGGTGAGGACCCGCCGGGCGACGGCCGGTTCCGGTCGGTGGCGTGGATCGCTGCGCCCGGACTCGCCTCGACTCAGAGGGACCGGTCCGCGCGCTATTCGCTCTCGTCGTCCATCTCCACCAGCGGTGCGCCACCGTCCACCAGGGTCCCCGCCGTCGCCAGCACCTTGGCCACCCGGCCGTCGCGCGGGGCGCGGATCATGTGCTCCATCTTCATCGCCTCGAGGGCGACCAGCGGCTGGCCCTTCTTCACCGTGTCCCCGGACGCCACCAGCACGCGCGTGACGACTCCGGGCATCGGCGCGTCGAGCCCTCCGCCGGGCGCGGGGCCGGAGCCGCGGCGGGCTCCCGCCTCGCGCTCGAGCACGAAGTCGAGGGTGCCGACCCGCACGAAGCGCCGCGTGCCGACCGCGGTCACCTCGGCGATCGACGCGCCCTCGGCGCCCGTGATCCGGAAGCGCCCCTCCCCCAGCGGCTCGACCTTCACCTGGGTCTCGGCGCCGGTCGTCACCTCGACCGCCCGCGAGCGCTCTCCGTCCCGGTACGCGAGGCGGGGCATGCCAGCCCCGGATGGCGCCACGGGCCGAGCGTCGCGAACGGGCTCGGCATCTCGCGTTCGGCGCCGTCGGCTCCGGGCGCAGCCGCCACGCCGGCGGTCGCGAACCCCAGCAGCTCGGCGATCGCCGCGGCCGCAATGGCGATCTCGGGCGCGGGCGCGGTGACGAGCGCCGAGAAGCGCGGCAGGAACTCGCGCTCGATCCACTCGGTGTCCATTTCGCCGCGCACGACGGCCGGATCGCGGGCCAGCGCGCGCAGGAACGGAAGGTTGGTGACCACGCCATGGATCAGGGTGTCGTCCAGCGCCCCGGCGAGACCGCGGAGCGCAGCCTCCCGGTCGGGCGCGAACGCGACGATCTTCGCGAGCAGCGGATCGTAGTGCACGGTGACTCGGTCCCCGGCGTCCACGCCGCGATCCACCCGCGCCAGCGACGCTTCCGGCCAGCGCAGCCGTGCCAGCGTTCCGGACTGGGGCAGGAACCCGCGCGCCGCGTCCTCGGCGTAGACCCGCGCCTCGACCGCGTGGCCGAGGAGGCGGATCTCCTGCTGCGCCCACGGCAGCCGGCCCTCGGCGGCCACCACCAGCTGCCCGCGCACCAGGTCGAGCCCGGTGACGCGCTCGGTCACCGGGTGCTCGACCTGGAGGCGGGTGTTCATCTCGAGGAAGTAGAACGCTCCGTCGCGGTCGAGCAGGAACTCGATCGTGCCGGCGCCGCGGTAGCGCACCGCCTTCGTCAGGGCGAGCGCCGCCTCCGTCATGCGCGCCTGCAGCGCCGGATCCACCGCGGGCGAGGGGCTCTCCTCGATCACCTTCTGATGGCGCCGCTGGAGCGAGCACTCGCGCTCGAACAGGTGCACCGCGCCACCCCGTCCGTCGCCGAACACCTGCACCTCGACGTGGCGCGCGCGCTCGAGCCGCTTCTCCAGGTACACGGTGCCGTCGCCGAAGGCCGCCGCGGCCACGCGCTGCGCGCTGTCGATCGCCTCGGCCAGCTCGGCGGCATCGTTCACGGAGCGCATGCCCTTGCCCCCGCCGCCGAGCGCGGCCTTCACCATCACCGGGTAGCCGATCGCGCGCACCGCGCTCTCGAGCGCGGCGCGATCGGCGCCCTCCGCCCCCGGCACCACCGGGACCCCGGCCTGCTGCGCCAGCGCGCGCGCGGCGCGCTTGTCGCCCATCGAGCGGATCTGATCGGGCGTCGGCCCGATGAAGGTGAGCCCGGCGCCCTCCACCGCGGCCGCGAAGCCGGCGTTCTCCGCGAGGAACCCGTACCCCGGATGCACCGCGTCGGCGCCGCTCGCCTTCGCAGCGCGCAGCAGCGCCTCGACGCTCAGGTAGGACGCGCGCGGCTCGGCCGGCCCGATCGCCACCGCCTCGTCGGCCACCCGGGTGTGGAGGGCGCCGCGGTCGGCCTCGGAGTAGACCGCCACCGAGCGCAGCCCGTGCTCGCGGAGCGCGGCGGCGATGCGGCAGGCGATCTCGCCGCGGTTGGCGATCAGGACCTTTTCGATCATGCGCGCTGCGCTCCGGAGGGATCACGACGGATGTCCGGCGCGCAGGGTAACGGAATGGGACGGTGCGGTGCACGGCATGAACGAGCGGAGCGCGGGATCGACCCCGCGCCCCGCTCCGTGCGTTGTTTCCCGCCCGTCCCTAATCCATCACGATCACCGTCCGCACCACGGACCGGGAGCCCACCTGCACGCGCGCAAAGTACACGCCGTGACGAGCCCGCGAGCCGTCCTCCGCAAGCAGGTCCCAGGCGACGACACTCCGCCCGCTGGTGGCGACTTCCTGGAGGATCGACCGGACTCGCCGGCCCTGCGCGTCGTAGATCCCGACCCGCAGCGGCTGCCCGGCCGAGCTGGCCGGGATGGCCAGCTGGAATCGGGCCGGGCCGCGCGCCGGATTCGGCGACGCCATGGAGAACTCGAGCTCCTTCGGTGCTGCGGCCTCCTCCGGTTCCTCCTGTTTCGAGATCGGAGCCAGCGACAAGCCACCCGGATCGCACATCACCTCGTGGCCCCATGAGCAGCCCGTGACGCCGTAGGCGCTGGCGCTCACGGGCGACCAGTTGCCGGCGTTGTCACGGACCTTGAGCGCGAAGTAGTACGGGGAGCAGCTCGAGAGCCCCGTGACGCTCACGCAGTCCCCGTAGCCGGCTGGCGAGGGACAGTAGGCGCCGGGGATGGGTGTGGCCGCGGCGAAGCCCGACTCGCCGACGATGGACTGATGCGAATAGCGCACGTCGTAGTAGGCCGCCGTGCCGGTCGAGCCGTCGTCTCCCGGTGCGGTCCACGTCGGCACGGCCGTGGTCTTGCCCATGATGACCGTGACGTTGGTCGCCGCCGCCGGTGGCGTGACGTCCGGCGAGCCGGGGACCGCGTTCGCCACCTCGATCGAGTAGGTATTGCCCTCGAGCGAGGAGTAGCCGACGATCGGCTGGCCGTCGGACTTGAGGCCGAGCCCCAGCCACGTGATGATTCCTTGCGTGCCCGCGGTGTCGAAGGGCGACGATTCCCAGCGCGGCGCCGTCGTGCACTCGCGCACGTAGGTCGGCACGTCGCGGCTGTTCTCGAGAGACCAGACCGCCATGCGCGCGAGCCCGCTGGGGTCGAGCGCGATTCCCAGCCTCGATTCGATGTACAGGTTGGTCGCGGTCGCGAAGCTCCACGCCGACGTCGCGTTCGCCCACGTGACGTACATCAGCCGCCCAGTGTTGCTCTGGCACGCGATGCGCGGCTCGCCCGCGGCGTTCAGCACCATCCTCGCGCCGAATCCGCCCGAGGAGGTGAGAGCCTGGCTCCCGACCGGCGTCCAGGACCCGCCGGACTTGGTGGCGAAGCCCAGCGCCGGCACCGCGTAGGGCGGCGTTCCGTTGTCGATCGCGAAGGCAATCGAAGGATTCCCCGCGGCATCCACCGCGATCGAGTTCGATTGCCGGCCGGCCTGGGCGAGCGTGGACACCGTGACCGGCGTCGAGGCCACGAGTCCCGAGGTGACGGTCGCGTACTTGAGCCCGGTACCGTCGTACCACGCGATGTGCGCGGTGCCCGCCGCGTCGAACGCGATCGAAGGCGTGGAGATCGTGTTCGAGGTACCCAGGATCTTCGCCGCCGACCAGCAGTGGGATCCGTAGCACGGCGGTCCGCGCCGGTAGCGGACCTCGTAGCTGTTGGTTCCCAGCTCCTTGAGGTAGACCACCCCCGCGACGTGCTGCGGCCCGATCGCCAGCGCCGAGTTCACGCCCATGCGCTTGGTCGGATCGCTGTCGATCGTCTCGAACGACCAGGTGCAGTCGCCGAGGCGCGTGCCCATCTGCAGCGTGGCCGGCGTCGACCCGTCCATGAACGTCATCAGCATCTGCCCGTTGCTGTCGAGGTACGAGGACGGAGCCCATCCCGGCGTGGTGAGCCAGTCGCGGCTCCACTCGAGCGCGGCGACACCACCCGGAGGCGGTGGATCGGGCGGAGGGCAGCCGGCGGTGTAGTTCGCCGACAGCGGGCCCGCCGCGTTGCACGCCAAAGCCTGCACGGCATAGGTGTGGGTCTCGTAGGCGAGCGTGGAGTATGACGTCCCGGTCACCTCGGCGGCGAAGGCTCCGTCCTTGTACACCTTGTAGCTGGTGGCGGTGGCGACCGGGTCCCATCCCAGCACCACGCCGTTGGTGCACGCGATCTTGGTCAGGTTCGTGGGGGCGGCCGGCGGCGGCGGCGGCGGATAGCGGTGCGAATAAGAGTTCATGTAGCTCGTGACGATGCCCGCGACCTGCGCGCTGCCCTGTTCCTCAAGATGGTTGGTGTCGTAGACGTCGGCTCGATACCCGCCCGGATAGACCTGGGAGGAGGCCGGCACCACGCCGTCGTTGTCCGACGAGCCGACGAGGTGGTTGTTCCAGTACTTGGGGAACTCGTGGATCGTCGCGTAGCCGGACATCCACACCCCGATCGCGAACAGGCCACGATTCACGTCCACCTGGCCCAAGAACAGCGTCCACAACCATCCGCCGGCCTGGTACAGGCAATAGCCCTCGAGCTGATGGGTGTACCCGACGATGGTGTCCTTGCCGATGCCGGTCGCGGATCCTCCCATTCGATAGATCTGGGGATAATTCTCGTGCGCGACGATGCCGACCTTGGTGACGTCGGCCTCGTAGGCCTGGTTGTCGTTCAGCGAGTGGAGCAGCGGCGAGCCGGGCTTCATGTCGTTGGAGGATGCGGCGCCGGCCGCGTCCTTCACGAACAGCAGCTCCGTCAACGTGATGAGCGCGGTCGTGACCGCCAGGGAGTAGTAGGGAGCCCCGCTCTGGACGACCCGGACGACGTCGCCGTTGGGCTCGAGGTGCCCCCAGGCCAGCAGCGAGATATCCGCCATCAGGTAGAGGAGCAAGGTGGCCGGCAGCCGGTACCCCTGGAGGTTGTCCAGGATCGGGGCCCCTTGGTGCATCGTCCCCACCGTCATGTGGACTTTGATCCGGCTGCCCGGATAGGACGCGCGCATGTAGTCGCGCCCCACCAGACCGCCGAGGCTGTATCCAATCGACGTTCCCTCCATGACGCCGTTGCCGGCCAGGATGCCCCCGACCACCGCCTGCTGGGTGTCGATCGCATCCGTCCAGCCCGACGTCGGTTGCAGGACCGGTGACGATCCGGTCGCGATCACCGCGGTCTTGACGGCATGGTTGTCCCAGGCCGACCCATCCTCCCGGATGCCGTGCAGCAGGGCCGAAGGACGGAACGGCATCACACAGTCCGCCCGTGCGATGTCGATCAGAGACGCCGCGCCGGTCACCGCCCACAGCGCCAGCGCGCACGCACCCACGAATCGTCTCAGCGCCATGTGAAGTCTCCGTTCACGGTCACCGCCGCACCGAAGACGCTCGTGATCGGCGTCGAGAAGTTGTACCCGCTCGCCGTGCTGTTCATGGTCGCGCCCACGGACTTGGGCATCGCCATGGTGTTCGCGGAGTCGGCCATGAACGCCATCGCCTGGTCCTTCGTCATCGATGTCACCAGGTTGCCGTCGCTGTCCCGGAAGTTGATCGCGACCAGCTCTCCCGCCGCGTTCTTCTGGAAATCCACGTCGACGCTGCCGGGCTGCCCCCAGCCGACCTCGTCGTAGTTCACGGTCGCGCCGCTTGCGGTCGCCATGGTGATCCCCGGTGGCGGATCCTGCGGGTCTTCCTCCTGTCGGATCGCGGCAGATACCACCGAGACCGTCAGGGCAACGGCGAATGCGAGGAGCGGGAATAGAAGCCGGGTCCGGCGGCGCTTGCGCATGGGTTCCTCCGATCGTTTCTGCATCCCCACCACGTGACCGTTGGCACTTCGCAGCGAGTGCCAGCGGTAGAAGCCAGGATGGGTTCAGCAACGCGCATGCCGCGCGCGACGAAGGGAAGAGCCCCGTGGAAATCGAACGAAAAATGGGAATGGAGTGAGAACGGTGCGTCGCGAGGGATCCGGCGAGCGTCAACTGCCGGTTGACGCGTCAACCCACGGTGGATTTCGGGGACCTGGATCCCGTGGTCTCGCCGGCGAGGCCGGTCCTGTGGAGCGCCTTGTAGAACGCCTGGCGAGAGAGCCCGAGCGCGCGGGCCGCCTCGCTCACCACGCCGCGGTGCTCGGCGAGCGCGCGGGTCAACGCCGCTCGCTCGCCGGCGATGCGGCCGGAGCGCAGGGAGTCCCGGATCTCCTCCGCGGTCGGGGGCACCAGGCGGGCCTCGATGTGGTGGAGGTCGAGCCGCGTGCCCGGCTCCACGTGGCCCGACGCGACCCGCAGCACCATCTCGAGCTGGCGGATGTTCCCCGGCCACGAGCACTCCTGCAGCGCGGTCAATGCATCCGCGGTCAGTCCGGCCAGGCCGCAGCGCCGAACGATCTCGTCGGCGAGCGGGCCGATCTCGTCGCGCCGCGCGCGCAGCG
>WNFL01067117.1_pt1 | contig 15110 bp, 14 predicted proteins | sample 5400361 | NCBI WGS metagenome assembly WNFL01 (sample SAMN13153351, study PRJNA577476) | soil metagenome | isolation source: 40 cm soil on Douglas fir-dominated hillslope | place: USA:California | collected 2013-09-17
ACAGAATGGCTCTCCATAACCTGTCATCGCGTGCGGTAACAGCCATTCTCGTCGAAACGTCGTTCGACCATAATTCTAATTACACGGAAAGCAAGGATCGTGGCCGGCCGACACGGTGACCTGATATTCAGCGGGCAGAAGATTGGCAGCGATATAGAAACCATCTTTATTGGTCGTAACCGTGCGCTCGATTCCCGTCCCAGCATCCTTGATCACGACTCGCGCATTTGGAACTTCAGCTCCGGATGGATCGGTTATGGTGCCGGTCAGTGTACCTCCGGCAACTTGTGCGAGCGACGGGACAGCGTTAGTGGACAGCAGCGTCAGCGCTGCCGAAGCCAAATACGCAAACATACTGGAGCGGAATCGAGGAATCATGGATGCCCCCTAGTTGCGTGCGAGGCTAATAGAATGCCGACTTCGATGCCTTAACGGGACATTAATAAAGATTTCGATGCACGGATGCTGTTTTTTTAATCAACTAGCTGGTAAAGTCACAATGAAGTGCGATCCGTGCCCTGGCGTACTCTGGCATTCGATGGAGCCCCCCAACGCTTCAACGACAGCGCTGGCTATGGCCAGGCCCAAGCCACCACTTTGATGCGGGCCTCCATTATTGGAGGAGCCGGCACGATAAAATCGCTCGAAAATAAAGGGCAAATCCTTTGTAGAAATACCGATACCCTGATCCTCGAAGTGAACTCTGATAACCCGATCGTCTTTTTCCAGACGAACCTTGATCGATCTATTGCTATCGGAGTACTTGATGGCGTTATCGAGAAAGATCAAAAAAAGCTGGCGTAAGAAGGCCTCGTCGCCAAAGTAGGGAATATCTGACTTGAGTTCCCGGACAAGACAAATGTTTTTCACTTCTGCCCGTGATTTTACGAGTGCGCACGCCTCTTCCAGCACTTCGTCCAAATATAGTGGCTCCCGCGCCATGCGTAACTGGCCCGCGTCGGCTACCGAGAGCGTAAACAGGCCCTCCACAATGTGCGTCAGCTTCTTAAATTCCTCGTCAAACTCGCAAAGAGTCTTGCGATATTCTTCCGCGCTGCGGGGTTTTGATAGCAGCAGCTGAGTCTCTCCATGCAAAACCGAAAGCGGGGTGCGCAATTCATGGGACGCATCCGTCACAAATTGCCGAAGGGGGCGAACAGAAGAATCCACACGCTCTAAAAGTTGATTGATAGTCTGCGCCAGGAGGCTGAGCTCGTCATGGCGGGAGGATACCGGCAGAGGAGTCCAGAACCCTTTGCGACTGGTCACGCGTTTGGCCATCAGCGCGGCGTGATGCGTAAGCGCGGTGATCGGTGCCAGGCTTTTCCCGACATAGCCTGCCGTCAACAACAGGCTCAACGGGAATATAACCAGGGCGACGCTGCCGAAATTCTCCAGCGTGCTTCCAAAACGTGACATTTTTAGGGCGACTGCCAGAACCCGCGGCTCGTCACCCTGCTGGAATGGAATGAGCGCTACTCGCACGCGGCGTCCATCCTCCAGACCTCCAATACCAAACGCCGGTTTTGAAATCCGGGGATCAATGCCTTTCAGATTTAGTGGCCCAGAAAGATTTTTTGAGCGCTGCAGCACCGTGGCATCCGGAGTGAGCAGCTCGAAGAACTCGTCCGGGATATTGAGATTATTAACGTCTTCCACTTTAGGTTCAGAGATCAAATCCGCGATGACAGGACGGGCCGTTTCTTGCAATTGGCGGTTCAACTGAGCGAGAACTTCGCCGTCCAGCAGCGCCCAGAATGCGAGATAGGAAACGGCCAGAAGCCCGGCCACAACGGAGCAGAACAAAATAATCATGCGGAAACGTAGTGTTTCCGCCTTCATCATTCCGGCATTCCCAGACGGTAGCCGACCCCGCGGACTGTGTGGATCAGCTTCGTTGCTCCCGCCAGATCTATTTTCTGTCGCAAGCGATTGATATAGACTTCCACGAGGTTTGTCTCGCTGTCGAAATGATAATCCCAAACGTGTTCGACAATCTCGCCACGGGTTACCAGGTCAGGTGCATGCAGCAAGCAAAGTTCGAGTAGCGCGAATTCTTTGGATGTGAGGGGAATGATTTCTTTGCCGCGCGCCGCGCGCCGGCGATGGCGATCCAACTCCAGATCCGCATACCGAAGTCGCGCGTTGCCTTTGTGAAATCCACGGCGGACCAGCGCACGCACTCGAGCCAGGAACTCCGCGAGTACAAAAGGCTTTGTCAGATAGTCATCTGCGCCGGCATCCAAACCCTCCACCCTTTGCTCTACCAGCGTTCGAGCGGTAAGCATCATGACTGGAGTCTCGACGCCGCGTTGGCGCAATTCTCGACACACTTCAATTCCACTCATCCCCGGCAATCTGACATCGAGGAGAATCGCGTCGTAACTTGCATCCTTGCCCAGCTCGAGAGCTTTCTCGCCGGTATCCGCCACGTCCACCGCGTACGCATTTTCTCGCAACGTGCGCGCAATAAAACTGGCGACTCTTCGTTCGTCTTCGACTAACAGAATACGCATAGAACCTGCGCGGTCATCAATATACAGGGGAAGGGGAGCTACTTGGGAGACGTATGAGGCTCGGGTGACCACATCCGAGCCCCTCCCCCTCGACTTGCCAAAACCTCACTGGACTTCGTAGACCAAGACTTCGGACGGAGCGGCGTCGTGCGACGGCACTGCCACAAAGTAGCGCTTCAACTCGGGCACGAGACGAGCCGTCCGACCCACCGGTCCCGAAGGAACTTTGGCAAGGAGCCTATAGCTGTCGGGGCTCTCTTCCTGATATACGTCCACGAAACCATCGGCCGCCGTATAAATTCGCTTGCTATCCTGGTCGAACACCAGGTCGTCGACGTCCTTCGCGATGGCCAGCGAAGTCAGTTCCTTACCGGACGCGGTGTCGAATACGATCAGGTCTCCGCTGCGGCAGGCGACGAATAAGCGGTGGTTGGCTTCATCGAGCGCCATGGCCACATTTGTTTTACCCATAGTAATGGGCCAGCTCGCGAGAATTTCGTGCTTCTCGCGATCGATTACATCTACCCGGTTCTTGGCCTTGTTATTCACGTATATTTTGGGACTCAAGGTTTCGAGCGCCATGGCCTCAAGGGTTTCGCCGTCAATTTTCATGTCTGCCACTTTCTTGCCGCTGGTGGTGTCGACGATGCTAAGCATCGAATAGGTTTCGTGCACGTCTCCGCCGCCGTTGTCGATATACAAATATTTCGTGGCTGGATCGTAACCAATGGAATCCGCATCTTCGAGGAGCTTGACGCTGGATTTTAGGGCGTAGGTTTTGGAATCAAAAATCTTCAGATCACCAGCATCCCCGTCTGTTACATAAATCTGATTCACATCTTCGCGATACAGGACGGCATGCGGCTTGCCGATGCCTTTGATGGTGTGCAGCAACTTGCCGGTTCTCAAATCGAAAACCAGAACCGCGTGATTATCCTCGGGCGTGGCGAACAAACGGTTGCCCGCAAGATCCACGGCGAAGTGATCGAAACGTCCTTTGATCTCTTTCGGCAGCTGGATGGTCTTGACCAGCTTGAGCGGCGGGGTTTGGGACTTAGCATCGCCAGCCAATAGAAACAGAGCCGCAGTTAAAATGAAGAACGCTTTTTTCATTTTTTCTCCTGAATGAAATTTCGATTGCTGCCCGGCGAGTGTCTCCGCTTGGCGGTAACGTCCCCGGAATGGCGATGATTGAAAATTGTGATGTATTGAATCTGCACGCCTAACGGGCTGCGTAACAATAAATCATTCGCCGATTTCTTGGACTTAAAAGAAGATTAATTTTCGTTTAAGTGCGGCTTGCGGCAGACGTTATTTTGCTGGGAATCCGCTTCAATTCTTCATTTCCGGCGCCGCTTTCCCATTCCGCGCGGAAATCGCCGTTGACTCGAAAATCCTCGCAACGTAGCATCCGCTTCGTTGCGGGCATTATTTCCCGCACCGTACATTGCAGCAACGAGGTGCGAGCCTCCGACTGAACAACCGCATCACGTCACGCAAGCAAGAAGAATGGAATTCGCTTTGACCGATCACAGCCCCACGCGGGTTCGCTGGCAAATTCTTGGGATTCTTTCGTTGATTATGGTGGCAACCGCTTTCGGCCGGTTGAATCTGGGCATCGCCGGGAAATCCATACAGGAAGAATTTCACCTTTCAAGTCAGGCCATGGGCTGGATTTTCGGAGCATTTGCATTTGGCTATGCGCTCTTTCAAGTACCTTCCGGTTGGGCCGCGGACCGTTTTGGCCCGCGAAAGACTCTGACACTGGCGATTCTGTGGTGGGCCACGCTAACGATGGCAATGAACCTGGTTCCCTTCTTCGCCTTACGGTTATCACTCAATTTGGCGTGGGCTTTCGGAGTCGTGCGGTTCTTGACTGGACTCGGAGAGGCTGCCAGCTACCCGAACGCCAACAGGATGGTCGCCTTCTGGACTGCCAGAACCGAACGCGGCATCGGAAGCAGCCTGTTGCTTGGCGGGGTGGGAGCAGGCGGCGTGATGGCGCCTGCGCTGTTCGCCGCTACCATGCAGCGTTGGGGCTGGCGATCCTCCTTTCTCGTGTCGGGCATTTTTGCCGCCGTCGTGGCTTTGGTGTGGTTTGTTTTCTCCACCAACCGGCCGGAAGAACATCCACGAATCAATTCCGGTGAACTTAGAATCCTTGGCGCGGAGGGGCGTGCGCGAAACAGGGGTCCAAGGGAGTCTGGCAGAACACCGTGGCTAAAAATCCTTTCGAATCGTTCCGTTTGGGCACTCCTCCTCAGTTACTTTTTCCACGGTTATACGCCATTTATTTACTTCGCGTGGTTTTTTATCTATCTCACGCGTGTGCGAGGGCTGACCGTTGTTAAAGGCGGGCTTTGGGCCACGACTCCTTTCCTCGCCATGACACTTATGTCCCCGATTGGAGGATGGTTGTCGGACAAAGCAGTCGAGCATTTTGGCACGCGTCGAGGGCGCCAGAGCACGGTGTGGATCGGCATGACCTGCTCTGCCCTGCTGCTGTGGTTGGGCAGTCGGACCGCTAACAATGCGGGAGCAATCCTCTTGCTGGCGGTTGCCGCGGGCTTCAGTAATTTTGCGGCGCCAAGTTGGTGGGCCGCTTGCATCGACCTCGCGCCAAACCATTCGGGCTCGCTGTCGGCGTTGATGAACACGTGCGCCAACAGCGCGGGCGGCATCGCGCCGGTTTTGACGGCGTACATCGCAACAACATTGGGATGGACGCGAGCGCTCGATTTTGCCGCACTTATGAGTTTTATGGCCGGGGTCGTTTGGATTTTTGTCGATGCCAGCGATAGCGTGGACACCCCGGCAAGAAATCTCGCCACAACACAACCAATTCTAAGTTCGTGAAGACGCGAAGGAGCAATGACTTTGCAAAGCATGACCGCTGTGTTCCAAGAGATGCTGAAATCGCCAGGAATTATTCATGCACCGATCGCTTACGACCCTCTCAGCGCCAAGATCGCAGAACGCGTCGGGTTCCGGGCGTTGGATCTCGGCGGGTATGCCCTCGGAGCGAGTTCCTGCGTGCCGGAGCCGCTTCTCAGCCTGGAAGAAGTGGCCGTGGCAACGCGGCGAATAACTGCCGCGGTCGCCATTCCGGTGATGGTCGATGGCGGCGCGGGTTACGGAGATGCAGTACATGTCATTCGGACAACACAGGCCTTAGAACAAGCCGGAGCCGCCGCGATTCACATTGAAGATCAGGTCTTTCCAAAACGTGTGCACTACCACAAAGGTCAGGAGCACGTAATCCCCGCCGAGGAGATGTGCGAAAAAATTCGCTATGCGGCGAATAGCCGTCGTGATCCAGGTTTTGTGATTGCCGCGCGCACCGATGCGATGCGCACGGATGGATTCGGGGAAGGCATCCGCCGCGCCAATCTCTACGCGCAGGCCGGAGCCGACATGATCATGGTTTTCCCCAACAACGCCGACGAAGCTCGCCAGGTGCCCCGCGAAGTCCGCGCGCCGCTGATTTATGTCAACAGTGAAGGCAACCGGCTCGGTAGACCCATTTTCGGAATTCGGGAACTGGAAGATATGGGCTACAAAATGGTGAATGACGCCATTAGCGCCATCACCGTCATGTTCAAGTCAGTGAAAGAGCTTTTCGCGCGCCTCAAGGAAACCGGTCACACCGGGATGGATCAGGAAGTGTTCAGGAAAGTTCGCAAGGAGATAGAGGACACCATTGGGTTGGAGGAGTATTACCGCATCGAGGAGAAAACCGTTGAGAGCCAAAAATGACTTTACTGCAAGAAATGACCAGGGATTTCATTCATTTTCCCAATTTCCGTGGGCTAACGGTCATGTTCAGCAGAAAGATGCTATTCAGCGCTCGTTTTTTGATTCTCGTTCCATTCGCCGGAATGGTCTCTCTTCGGAGCGGTGAAGCGGCCGCTACTGCGCCCACGGAAATCAAGCATGTCTTGCTCATTGGCCATCAGCGTTAGAGGCGGATTTCGCGAAAAACGACGCCAATTTTGTAAGCCGCTGCGTGAACCACTGTGACGCGTCTGATCCCTACTCGCGTCCGCTGGCGGATTGTCGTCGTACTGGCAACCGTGGCGGGCGTCACCTATATCGATCGCTTAAATCTCGGCATCGTTGCAAAATTCATTCTTGAGGAATATCACCTCTCTACCCAAAGCATGGGTTGGATCCTGGGCGCATTCAGTCTCGGTTACGCTCTCTTCCACGTTCCCGGTGGCTGGCTCGCTGACCGTTACGGGCCCGGCCGCGTCTTGGCCGGGGCAATTCTGTGGTTCTCCGTTTTCACCGCCCTCACGGCGATAGCGCCAGGCTTACCCATAATCAATTGGCTCGGACCTGCATGGGCGTTCGTCATCATCCGATTCACCATGGGACTTGGTGAGGCGGCCGCGTTGCCGGTTGGCAACAAAATGATGGTCTACTGGCTGGGCGAAAAAGAACTGGCGTTTGGCACCAGCATTTTTTTGGCAGGAGTAGGAGCGGGCGGTCTTATTGCACCATTTTTCATTTCCTGGCTACTAAGACAATGGGGCTGGCGCGCGTCTTTCTTTGTTTCCGGAATCGTTGGCATGGGATTGGCAATTCTTTGCTACTGGTACGTCACCAGCCGGCCTGAAGTGCATCCGAAAGTGAACGCCGCGGAACTTGCTCTGATTCACGGGACATCTTACGTTGAGGGCGGCCGGACTTCTCCAGCACGAACCGTAGCCGTTCCTTGGATGAAAATCCTAAAGACGCCCTCAACTTGGGGTTGATGGTCAGTCATTTCTGCCTGGTGTATCCGTTGTATATATTTTTTACCTGGTTTTTTATTTACGTGACGAAAGCTCGGGGCATGACTATTACCAAAGCAAGTTTTTGGACGTCGGCGCCTTTCGTGGCCAACGTGTTCATGGTTCCGCTATGGGGCTGGCTCTCTGATCGAGCGGTAGAAAAACTGGGCAAGCGTACGGGTAGATGCACGTCAGCTTGGTTAGCGATCTCTTGCTCCGCAGCATTGCTGTGGTCCGGAAGTCAAACCGCGAATAACACGCTGGCGCTCCTGCAGCTTGCGATCGCCGCAGGATTTAATTTCGCGGCGTCAGCGGTTCTTTGGACCACCTGCAACGACATTTCTGCGAAATTTTCAGGCTCTATCTCGGGAACAATGTCGACGTTTGGCAGCTTGGGCGGCTGGCTGTCTCCGGTGGTCACTGGCTATGTAGCTGCCAGACTGGGGTGGACTCATGCCCTCAACTTGTCCGCAGCCGTTACGATGGTAAGCGGACTGGCTTGGTTTTTCATCGATGCCGATCGGCCAATAGAATCCGCAGAATCATTGGCCTCATAAATCCCGACAAGTTAGTGTCACGCTCAGCGCGCCAGAAGTTTGGCCAGTTCCTTTATGTCAGGCGCCCGTTCGAGATTGCCGACGGTTTCGATAATCGCCTCGGCTATTGACTTGGGCCGGCCGGCGTACTCGGCGCATCCCCTGAACTTTGCATGTACTTCCTGCATCGTCATCGGATCGGCGGGACTCGAGTTCGGAGATAACTTGCAATGGCTCCATAAATGGCACTCGCCGCGCAAAAGGCTCGAACAGGCTAAGACCCACCTTTCTGCTTCATGGCCAGTGATAGCACCTCGGATAAGTGTAGCGCTTCCTTCCCGGTCCCTTGCCTGATCTGCTCGCGGCAACTAAAGCCATCGGCGACGATTAAGGTTTCGCGCGGCTCCCGCCGCACTGCCGGCAGCAGCACGCGTTCTCCGATTGCTTGCGATATCTCCCACTTATCCCGTTCAAATCCAAATCCTCCGGCCATTCCGCAGCAGCCCGAGTCCAGTGAATTTACCTCCGCGCCCATGCGACGCAGCAGCGCTTCTTCGTCGGCCATTTTCATTAGCGCCTTATGATGACAATGGCCGTGAACCACAATCCTGCGCGCAAGCGAATTGGGTTGATATCCTGCGGCCTGGTGCTGCAAAAATTCGCTGAGAAGAAATGTCTGGGAGCGTAATTTTTTGGCCCTGACGTCCTCGGGGAATAAATTGACCAGCTCATCGCGAAATACCGACGCGCAGCTTGGCTCCAGCACCACGATGGGCAATCCCGCCGTGATCTGCGGGCCAAGCGCCCGCAAGATGCGGAGGAGATACCTTTTAGCCTCGTCGAGCATGCCGAAATCGTATAGCGGGCGTCCGCAACACAAATGCTGCGGTGAAGTTGTTACCTGAAATCCCGCGTCCTCCAGGACTTCCAGCGCGGCGCGGCTAGTCTCGGGATGGAAATAGTTGTTGAACGTGTCCACCCAGAGCACGACTTCGCGTCTATTTGTGTGCGGCGATGGCACAGCTTTAGAGGATGGTCTGCTTTCCGAAGAATGCCGATCTCGAAGCCAGCGCTGAAAACTGGTAACCGCGAACTGCGGGAGCTGCCGCTGCGGAGCCAGCCCTAGAATTTTGTTCAGAAAAAATCGCACCACGGACCTGCGACTCATGAGGGTGAGAATCGCGGCAAACGGCGAAGCCAACCTCGCCCACCGATCGATCCTGCCAAAGACATGGGCATAAAGCGGCCGAAACTTAGTTTCGTAGTAATGCGACAAAAACTCCGAACGGTAAGTAGCAAGATCTACGTTCGCGGGACATTCCGATTTGCAAGCTTTGCACGACAAGCAGAGGTCCAGACCTTTCTTGACGTGTTCGTCTTGCCAGCCCTCACGGATTACTTCCCCTTGCAGCATTTCAAAGAGCAGATGAGCGCGGCCACGCGTGCTGTGCTCCTCTTCCAGCGTCACCATATAACTGGGACACATCGACCCGCCGTCTTGCTTACGACAGGCACCCAGACCGATACACCGCAATGTCGCCTTCGCGAGGGAGCCGTCGTCGTCGGAAAATGCAAAATGCGTTTTCGGCTCAAGCGGCTTGTAGTCGGCTCCTAGCCGCAGATTCTCCGTGGGCAAGTAGGCATTCACAACTTTATGGGGATTTAAGTTATTGCCTGGATCCCAGATGGACTTGAATTCCGCAAAGGCCTGCATCAGCTCCGGGCCGAACATTTTTGGCAGCAAGGCCCCGCGCGACTGCCCATCACCGTGCTCGCCCGAAAGCGAACCGCCGTAACTGATGACCAAATCCGCGGCGCGTTCGATGAATTCCCCGTACTTTCGAATGCCATTTTCACTTTCCAGATCGAAGCTGACGCGCATGTGAATGCAGCCGTGACCGAAATGCCCGTAAAATGATCCTCGATAGTTGTATTCGTCCATCAATTTGCGTATATCGCGCAAATAGGCGCCCAGCTTTTCCGGAGCTACGGCGGCGTCATCCCATCCTTCCCACTCAGGCACGGCGCCTGGGGCGAAAGCTGCCGCACGGGGGCCTGCTTCGCGCAAATGCCATACATGCCGCGCTTCTTCCTTTGTATATAGCCGCGCCGTTGGTGGCGCTTCCGCGCCTTTCAGTCGCTCGATTAACTTGTGCGCTGCGGTTTCGCTTTGGGCCGGATCATCTGCTCCGAATTCAACCAATAAAATGCCGCGCCCTTCAGGAAGAAGATCAACGTGGGCCGCGCCCTTTTGCTTCAGTCCGTCCACGATGCTTCCTTCGAAGCCTTCCAGTCCGATGGGCCGGTAGTCCAGAATTTCGGGTACGTGGTCGGCAGCCAGGAAAACATCCTCATAGCCAAGTCCCACCAAAGTTCTATGTTGTGGGCTATGAATGAGCCTCAACTTCGCTTCCAGGACGATCGCGCAAGTTCCCTCTGTGCCGACCAGTGCGCGCGCAACATGGAATCCGCGTTCGGGCAACAGCTCATCGAGGTTGTAACCGGACACGCGGCGAGGAATTTGCGGATAGCGAGCCCGAATCTGACTACCGTATTGATCCCGTATCCGGCGCAACCTCGCGTAGATGTCAGACTCACGCCCTCCAGAATTTATCCTCGCGTCAAGATCTTCCTCGCTGACGGCGTCGACATTTAGTTGCAACCCATCATACAGAAGAATTCGCAATGCCTCGACGTTGTCCACAGTTTTCCCGCCAAGCAAAGAATGCGTACCGCAAGAATTATTGCCAATCATTCCGCCGATGGTGCAGCGATTATGCGTCGAAGGATCGGGCGCAAACGTCAGCTGATGCATCTCTGCTTGGTTGCGCAAGGTGTCGAGCACCACACCTGGCTGCACACGAGCAAACCTCTGCTCCGGATTTATTTCCAGAATCTTGTTCATATACTTCGTGAAATCGAGAACCACCGCGACGTTGCAGCACTGGCCGGCCAAACTCGTGCCCGCTCCGCGCGCCAGCACCGGAGCTCCGTATTTTCTACAGGCGGCCACGGCAGCGGCCACGTCTTCATCGTCGCGTGGCACAACGAGTCCGATAGGAATCTGCCGGTAATTTGAACCATCGGTCGCGTACAGAGCGCGGCTGCCCCGGTCAAAACGGACCTTTCCCTTCAGCGTGCGCTTGAGTTCCCTTTCGAGATCGACCGCCTGGCCAAATACGTCCATCGGTTTGGCATGCGAACTCAGCGGCAATGGAGATAGTGGTTGCACAAGGGTTTTAGAACTGTTCGATAAAGCATTCTCTACTCGAACCAAATAGCTCGGCGACGGTCATCGGACCACAACCTTTTCTTGACTTGCGGAATCGAGCAATTCCGCGCCCGCCAGAGCTTGGTCAGGCTTCATCCAAAAAGCCAGAATTGCGCCCGCGAAGAGCAGCACGATACTGCCGATGAACGGCAACTCCCAATTCCCCGTCCTATCGATAACATAGCCGAACACCAACGGAGAAATTATGGCCGCGAAGGCCGTGCCGGTGTTCATCAGGCCGCTGGCGGATCCTGAAAACCTGGGCGCGATATCCATCGGAATGGCCCACATGGGGCCAACCGTGAATTCAGAAAAGAAAAACGCGAGACTCAAACAGATCGCCGCACCTGACAAATTATGAGAGAACAACAGCGGCAACATACAAGCCAGCGAACAAAGGAAACCGATCACTACGAGATTGCGCCGGGCTTTGTTGCGGCTGCCGGTCCGAGAAAGGATCCGGTCGCTGAGAATGCCACCGAGAGTGTTGCCGACAACGCCCGCAAGAAACACCCCCGCGGAAAACAACGCTGAATCCTGCAGCTTCAGGCCATAGCGGTGAAGAAAAAAGGACGGTATCCAGGCAAGATATAGCCATAGCGTCCAGGCGTAGCAGAAATAGACCGCGGTCACCGGGAGCATTCGCCAGAGTAAACCCGTCCACCGAATGGACGCTTTCGACGAGTTTTGTTTCGCGGCATAGTCCGGAAGCGTCTCTAGTTCGCGACGCGTGATGGCAGGGTGGGTCGAGGGGTCATTTCGAAAATATAGTCCCCATACTATTGCCCAGGCCACGCTAATAATTCCGAGGATTATGAAGGCACCTCGCCAGGTTACCGAGGCGACTAACCAAGCCATTATTGGTGGCGTAAGAGCGTTGCCCAGCCTCGCGCTCGAGTGCGTAATTCCCTGTCCGAATCCGCGTTTTTCCTCGGGCAACCAGTCACTCATGGCACGTGTGGCGGTCGGAAAAGTTGCGCCTTCACCGAATCCCAGCAGCAGCCGGGCGCAAACCAACGCTGCTAGCCCATTGACCTTTCCAGTCCATAGCGTGGCACTTCCCCAGATGATCGTGGAAATTGTAAGGGTCCTTCGCGCGCCGAAGCGATCGCTGACCCAGCCGCCGACGATCTGGAAGATTAGATACGGGTAAGCAAACGCCGAAAATACGAGGCCGACCTGCGTATTGGTGAGATGTAGATCTTGTTTAAAAACAAACGCCGCTGTGCTGACATTATTTCGATCGATGTAGGTCAGGGCATACATGATGCACAGCAGAATCAGGACATTCGTTGTTGCCGAAAATAGTTTCGGGCGCAACTTAATCCCACCCGCTGAAAAGCTGTGCAACAGAATTCAGTCTCACTGATAATCCACAGACGCAGGAACTGGTTTTGACTGTGGCGCAAGCGAATCGAGAGCCGCCATGATTCCACCTTGTCTATGTGGGATACCACTCGCGCGCAGGCCCATCTCTATTCCTGCCAACGTTCCGGCCAGCATCAGATCGTTAAAGTGCCCGAGGTGCCCGATACGAAAAACCTTATCGGCCAGCTTTGACAATCCGGCACCAAGGGACATGTCAAACTTCGCGAGAATGGTCGCCCGCAACGCATCGGCGCTGTGACCTTCAGGCACGAAAACAGCCGTCACTGCGTTGGAATATTCACTGGGCTCTTCACAAACCAGTTCCAAATCCCAGGCACGCACAGCGGCGCGAGTTGCCTCTCCGTGACGCTGATGCCTGCGATAAACGTTTGACAGCCCTTCCTCCAGCAAGATTTGCAACGCTTCCCGCAGGCCAAAAATCAGATTGATCGACGGCGTATACGGGAAAAAACCCTTTCCACTCAACGCCAACATCTCTTTCCAGTCCCAATACGATCGCGGCAATTTGGCCGTCTTGCTGACAGCCATCGCTTTTTCCGAAATGGCGTTGAACGCGAGGCCAGGCGGCATCATCAAGCCCTTTTGTGACGAGGAAATCATCACGTCAACTTCCCACTCATCATGGCGATAGTCCATCGAACCCAGCGATGAGACCGCGTCCACCAGCAGCAGCGCGGGGTGCCCGAGACGGTTCATCGCCTGTCGGATCTTCAATATTCTGGAGGTCGTCCCGGTTGACGTCTCGTTGTGGACCACCATCACCGCTTTGTATTGGTGATCTTTGTCCGCGGACAATTTTGCTTCAAGGTCTTCGACAATCGCGCCCCTGCGCCAGGTGCCGGAAAGATAATCGACACGAATTCCGAATCGCTCTGCAACTTCCTTCCAGAGACGAGAGAAATGTCCCGTCTCGAACATCAACACGCGATCGGCGGCGGAGAGAGTATTTACAATGGCTGCTTCCCAGGCTCCTGATCCCGATGCCGGGTAAATCGCCACCGGGCCGCGCGTTTGAATGACCTTTCGCAGGTTTTCCGCTGTTTCTTGTACGATCGCGGCGAACTCAGCTCCGCGGTGATCCATGACCGGGCGATCGATCGCTCGCAGCACGCGGTCCGGAATATTGCTCGGGCCAGGTATTTGAAGAAAGTGGCGCCCGGTATGAACGATGGCCTCCAAGGTGTTGCTTTTCTGATGAAGGATCACAGCAGGCGTATTAGAGCAGCCGCCCGCATGTCCTTATCCGCAGAGCATACTTCACCATGCATTCCGCGGACTTAAAATCAGATTAATTTTCGTTTAGACCGCCGTGTTAAACATGCTGCAGCTTGAGCGACGGAGCTCTCTTAGTGATCCTCTACAAGCAGGCCAACAAGTGGGCCGTGAAATTGACCGCCGTAAACATCTGTGTCGCCCACATCCCCCGAGAAAACTTTGCGTGGAATGGAAAACTTCACCGTCAAGACTTGCGCGATCTCAAAAAAAACTACTTCTTCCAACCGCAGGCCGTACACTTGGGCGATTGTCCCCGGCGACAAGGCACGACTTTTCAGAACCAGATCATAGCTTTCTTGATCCTTAAACATGATGTCGAAGGTCAATTCGAACGGGCCCGCATTCTTGCTGCGGATTAATTTTGTGAATTCCCAGAGTTCGCGCATTGGTTTGTTTTCTACAGCTCTTCCCACGTCGTTCGAAACGGTTTGCAGGGGTCGTCCAATTCCCAGACATGATTAGCGCAAAACTGGTACACAGCGCCCACATCGATTCCCGGCGGCGAGAATGGAAAAGCTAAATTGCTGATTAATCCCTGATATTCGGGAATCGGATGATGCAGCGCGGAATGCCACACCAAGGGCAAAATATCCGAGGCTAGAGATTGTGAAGATGCGACCACATCTAGTATCAATCCCACTTCGTGCCCTTCGATTTTGGGATTTGGTTCCAAGGCCCCTAGCGTTCCATCGCGACCATACACTCGAAAATTGAGTGTGTACGCCCCCGCCGAAGGCGTTAAATTGTCAGCGATCTTATGCTCTACAGTTGAACGCAAGCCTGCAAGAAAACTGTCAAGTTGCCGTAGGACTAATGGGTCCCTGATCCCCGCTATGACGATGGAACGGTAACCAGCGAGGCTGGCACCTTCAATACGCACAGTATATTTCTTGGCCGGCACAAAGCGGCCGCCCTGTACTCGAACAGCTCGTTCGCTCACCGCTTGATAGCGCGCCTCCCTTGTGTCCAGCATCCCTCCGGGTTCGACCAAGCTATAAGGATCGGCGTTTTCATACAGGGTGTGAGCGGCAACGCTTTGTGGCGTGCATCGTAGTTCAGGATTCGGGGGCGCCACGGTGAAACCAACCTCGTCCAGTTCAGCGGCCATGCAGTCTGGATACAAACGCTGCGCCACACTCGCGGCACCGCACTCCAAGATCTTGCCGGCGTGAAATGCCACATGCTTGGGAATTCCTCTCAGCACTGGAAGGGATGCGTAGATCGCAACGTCGCTGCATCGTCCCGCGATGACCAGTTGTGCGCCGCCATCAAGCGCCGCTTGAATGGGCTCGATCCCCATCATGGCGACAAAACGTTCGCCTTGCCCGATTACTTCTTCATCAAAATG
>WNFL01326982.1_pt1 | contig 15104 bp, 5 predicted proteins | sample 5400361 | NCBI WGS metagenome assembly WNFL01 (sample SAMN13153351, study PRJNA577476) | soil metagenome | isolation source: 40 cm soil on Douglas fir-dominated hillslope | place: USA:California | collected 2013-09-17
GGTCCAGACCTCCAACGACGGGACGACCTGGGCAACCATCTACTCCACCACCACCGGTGACGGCGGCGTCGACGATCTCACCGGCCTGACCGGCAGCGGACGTTACATCCGCATGAACGGCACCGTCCGCGCCACCATCTACGGCTACTCGCTCTGGGAGTTCGAAATCTACTAACAACGATAAATGTCTAACCTCTTCCCACAGGAGTGAAACCTGTGGGAAGAGGTTCTACCTGGCTCCAAATGGTCAGTTTCGATCATTGATAGCGCTGGATTGTGGATAGAGAAAGGGAAAGAAACATGCGTGCCTTCAATTCATCAAGCAGGAATGTACGGCTAATCAGGATCGCCTACCTGGTTTCGGCTTGCCTGGTTGTGCTGGGTGCCAGTCTGGTCAAGACATCCACCGGCCTGTCCAAGAACCTGGCAGCCATTTATACACCGCCTTCTTCCAACCGGGTCGATGTTAATCTCGACAGCACCTGGAAGTTTATCAAGAGCGACGTGGCCGGTGCCCAGAACACGACGTTCGATGATTCCGGCTGGACCAGCCTCAGCCTGCCGCACACCTGGAATAACCTGGACGGCCAGGACGGGGGCAATAATTACTACCGGGGTATCGGCTGGTACCGTAAACACTATACCATCCCCGCCGGCTACGCCGGGCGCCGGCTCTTCCTGCAGTTCGACGGCGCGAACATCGTCACCGATGTTTATTTGAACGGCACATCCCTGGGCCAGCACAAGGGCGGTTTCGCCGCCTTCCGGTTCGATGTGACTTCCCTGGCAGTGATCGGCGGCGATAACGTCATCGCCGTCAAAGTAAACAATGCCTCCAATGCCGACATCCCCCCGCTCACAGCCGACTTCACCTTCTTTGGCGGCCTGTATCGCGACGTCCATTTGCTGGTCACCGATCCGCTGGCCGTGACGGCCCTGGACTATGGCTCCTCCGGTGTCTACGTGAAACAAACCAACGTCAGCGCCGCCTCGGCGGACCTGCAGGTCACCGCCAAAGTCTCCAACGCAAACGCCGCTTCGAAGAGCGTGACCGTCAATTCCGTGATCGTAGACGCCGGCAACAACATCGTGCAGACCTTGACGTCCACGCAAAGCATCGCCGCCAACACGACCACCAACGTCGTCCAGACCGCCACCCTGCCCAGTCCCCACTTGTGGAATGGGCGGGCCGATCCCTATCTGTATCACGTCTACGTCGAAATCAAAGACGGAACCACAGTGACGGATCTGGTCTCGCAACCCCTGGGCTTGCGCTTCTTCCAGGTCAGCCCCAGCCAGGGCTTTTCTCTGAACGGCCAGTACCTGGACTTGCACGGCGTCAACAAACACCAGGACCGCCTGAACAAAGGCTGGGCGATCACGAACGCTGACATGGACGAAGACTTCAGCCTGATGATGGAGATCGGGGCGACCGCCGTGCGCCTGGCGCATTACCAGCACCCGCAGCACGAATATGACCTGGCCGACCAGGACGGACTGGTGATATGGGCCGAGATCCCGCTGGTCAATAAAATCACCAATTCCACGGCTTTTACCGCCAACGCCGAACAGCAAATGATCGAATTGATCCGCCAGAATTACAACCACCCCTCGATTATTTTCTGGAGCATCGCCAACGAGATCACGCTCCAGGCCGGGCCGGACCCGAACCCTCTGCTAACGGATCTGAACAACCTGGTGCATACCGAGGACCCCACCCGGCTCTCGACCATCGCCAGCAATAGCAGCGACAGCGATCCATCCAGCTGGCACACGGACGTCACCGACTTCAACAAATATTACGGCTGGTACGGCGGCACCTACAACGATTTTGCCCCCTGGGCGGATGGCATTCACAGCACCTATCCGACCAGAAACATCGGGGTCGCCGAATACGGCGCAGGCGCCAGCATCAACTTTCACAGCGACACGCCCGCGGTCGGGGACCACACGGAAGAATATCAGAATCTCTTCCACGAGACCTACTGGCAGGCGATGAAGACCCGGCCCTATCTATGGAGCAAATTCATCTGGAACATGTTCGATTTCGCCGCGGATGGGCGCAACGAAGGCGACACGCCCGGGCGCAATGACAAGGGCATGGCCACTTACGACCGCCAGACGCGCAAGGATGCCTTCTACTGGTACAAAGCCAACTGGTCCGCGGATCCGTTTGTGTACATCACCAGCCGCCGCTACACCGATCGGACTCAGGCAACCGCGACCGTCAAGATCTATTCCAACACGGATAGCGTCCAGCTGATGTTGAACGGCGTCTCCCAGGGCAGCAAGACCAGCAGCAACCACATCTACACCTGGAATGTGACCCTGGTTTCCGGGAACAATACGGTCCAGGCGATCGGCACCAAGGGCTCGAACACCTACACTGACACGGTCACCTGGCTCCTGCCCACTTCTCTCAACCTGGCGTTGAACAGGCCGGTCACGTTCTCGGGGCAGCAGGCAGGCAACGAAGCCTCCCAGGCCGTGGATGGAAACGCGACCACGCGCTGGGCTGCCTCCCCCTGGCCGCAGTGGATCCAGGTGGACTTGGGCGCCACCTATAATATCTCCAAGACCGAGATCATGCCCTATGCGAGCCGCGCCTACCAATATCGAGTGGAGGTGTCGACCAATGGATCGAGTGACACGACGGTGGTAGACCGGACTGCGAACACGACGAGTGGGGCGACCCTGACGGACACCTTTGCCGCAGCGGCAGCGCGCTACGTGCGCCTGACCGTGACGGGCGCCTCCGGCTACACCGGCGGCTGGGCCTCCGTATACGAGTTCCGCGTCTTCGGCAGCGCCGGCACGCCGCCCACCAACACGCCGACGCCGACACTGACGCCGACACTGACGCCGACCTGCGCCTGTTTCACGAATACGCCGACCCCCACCGCGACCCGCACCAGTACGCCCACCGTGACCCCTACCGGCAGTTCAAATCCGAATCTGGCGCTGAACAGACCAGCCACCTCCTCGTCCAATGAAAACACCACCCTCGTCCCGGGCAATGCCGTGGACGGGAATACGGGCACACGCTGGTCGAGCGCCTTCAGCGATCCGCAGTGGATCCAGGTGGACCTGGGCGCCACCCAATCGATCGGCCACGTCATCCTGCGCTGGGAGGCCGCCTACGGCAAGGCCTACCAGATCCAGACCTCGAATGACGGCACGACCTGGACGACGATCTATTCGACCACCACCGGCGACGGCGGTGTGGATGACCTGACCGGTCTCACCGGCAGTGGGCGCTACATCCGCATGTACGGCACCGTGCGTGGCACCGTCTACGGCTACTCGCTGTGGGAGTTCGAAGTCTATGGCAACTAAGTGTCTGTAAAATCTTCCCGCAGGCTTGAAGCCTGCGGGAAGGTATTGTGTCCGGCCCCACCGGCTGGCAAAACCGACAAACGCATAAGGTCAATGGAGAGTCTTACCATGAAAAACAGTCGATTATTTCCCCGAGGAAGCTCACAACTACTCTTTGCGCTTCTCATTGTCTTCGCCCTGATACTTGCATCTGCAGGTCTGCCGCTCCTGGCGGCACGGGCGCAAGCGACCAACCTGGCATTGAACAAGCCGGTCACCTGCTCCTCCACGCAAAGTGCCGGCACAGCCTGCGCGAATGCTGTGGACGGCAGCACCACCACGCGCTGGTCGAGCGCCTTTAGCGACCCGCAATGGATCCAGGTGGACCTGGGCGCGGCATACAACCTGACCAGCGTGGTCCTGCGCTGGGAGGCAGCCTATGGCAAAGCCTTCCAGATCCAGGTTTCCAATGACGCCGTCACCTGGATCAGCGTCTATACCACCACCACTGGCACTGGCGGTGTGCAGACCCTGGCCTTCAACGGCACAGGCCGCTACGTGCGCATGTACGGAACCGTCCGCGCCACACAATACGGCTACTCGCTCTGGGAATTCGAAATCTATGGCTCGAACGGCCCCACAAATACGCCTTCATCCATCCCGGGAGCGAATTTTGTCGGTTCGCCGCTCTCCGGCAGCGCGCCGCTTGCGGTTCAGTTTACGTATATCGACAGCAGCCCGCTGACCAGCTGCACGTGGACCTTTGGCGATGGGGCCAGCCAGGCTTATGACCTCGGCCAGAATTTCGGCCCTTGTCCTTCCACGACGCACACCTATACAGTGGCGGGAAGCTACACCGTTTCCCTGAGCGTCATCAAGTACACCGGCCAGGGCAATAGTATGACCAAGCCGGACTACATCCAGGTCAGCAATCCCGTCACCCTTACATCCACGCCTACGCCGCCGTCTGGCGCTACCAACCTGGCCTTGAACAAGCCGGTCACGTTCTCGAGCCAGCAGGCAGGCAACGAGGCCTCCCACGCCGTGGATGGCGATACGGCCACACGCTGGGCTGCCTCCCCCTGGCCGCAGTGGATCCAGGTGGACCTGGGGACCACTTACAACATCTCCAAGACAGAGATTATGCCCTATGCCAGCCGCGCCTACCAGTACCGCGTGGAGGTCTCGCTCGATGGCACGAGTTACGCGACGGTGGTCGACCAGACCGCGAATACCACCAGCGCGGCAACGCTAACAGACACATTTGCCACGGCAGCGGCGCGCTACGTACGCCTGACCGTGACGGGTGCATCCGGCTACACAGGCGGCTGGGCCTCCGTGTACGAGTTCCGCGTCTTTAGCAGCGCCGGCACTCCGCCCGCCACCAACACGCCGACACCGACCGCAACCTGGACCAACACTTCCCCGGTGCTGACCAATACGCCCACGCCGACTGCCACCTGGACCAATACTTCTCCGCCGCCGACCAACACACCCACGCTGACTGCCACCTGGACCAACACACTGACCAATACGCCCACGCCCAGCGCTACCTGGACCAATACGCCGACGATTACGGCAACCTCCACCAGCGGAACCGGCTGTAGCAGCACCAACATGGCGATCAACCGGCCGGCGACGGCCTCGTCGGTCACCGGCACCAACACCGCCGCGCTGGCAGCAGACGGCTTCAGCGGCACGCGCTGGGAAAGCGCCCAGGGCGTCGACCCGCAGTGGATCCAGCTCGATTTCGGCTCCACCGCCACCTTCTGCAGCGTGGTCCTGCACTGGGAAGTTGCCGCCGCCAAGTCCTTCCAGATCCAGACCTCGCCCGATGCAGCCACCTGGACGCCGATCTACAGCACGACCACCGGTACGGGCGGGGATCAGATCCTGACTGTCTCCGGCTCGGGCCGCTACCTGCGCATGTACGGCACGCTGCGGACCACGACGTATGGTTACTCACTCTGGGAGTTCGAAGCCTACGGCAGCGGCGGCACCGTCCTGCCGACGATTACCCCCATCCCAACGATCCAATCCGGCCCGGTCGACTTCGGCCCGAACGTGGTCATCTTCGACCCGTCCATGTCCAGCGCCACGATCCAGAACCGGCTCGACCTGGTCTTCGACGTCCAGGAGACCAACCAGTTCGGCACCCAGCGCAATGCGCTGCTCTTCAAGCCGGGCGCCTACTCGGTCAACGCCAACATCGGTTTCAACACGCAGATCTCGGGCCTGGGTTTCTCGCCTGACGACGTCACCATCAACGGCCTGGTCACCGCCGATGCCCAGTGGTTCGGCGGCAATGCCACCCAGAACTTCTGGCGCATCGCCGAGAACATGAAAGTCGTCCCGACCGGCGGTAAGGATATCTGGGCCGTCTCGCAGGCCGCGCCCTTCCGGCGCATGCATATCGCGGGCGCGCTGCAGTTGGACCCCTCCAGCCACGGCTGGTCCAGCGGCGGTTTCCTGGCCGACACCAAGGTGGATGGCCAGGTCTCGTCCGGCTCGCAGCAGCAATATATATCCCGCAATGACCAGTTCGGCAGCTGGACTGGTTCCAACTGGAATATGGTCTTCGTCGGCGTCTCCGGCGGGCCGGCGCAGACCTTCCCGAGCCCGGCCTACACGGTCGTCGGCCAGGCGCCGTCGATCCGTGAGAAACCGTTCCTGTACATCGATACCGGCGGCAACTACTTCGTCTTCGTCCCGGCCCTGCGCTCGAACGCCAGTGGCACAAGTTGGTTTGGCCAGACACCAGCCGGCACATCCCTGCCGATCAGCCAGTTCTTCATCGTCAAGCCGGGCGCGAGCGCGACCGACATTAATAACGCCCTGGTTGCAGGGAAAGACTTGCTCATCACCCCGGGCGTGTATCACCTCGACCAGACGATCAACATTACGCGCGCCAACACAGTTGTGCTGGGTATGGGTCTGGCAACGCTGATCAACGATAACGGCGTTGTCGCCATGAAGATCGCAGATGTCGACGGTGTCAAGGTTGCCGGTATCCTGTTCGACGCCGGCACTACCAACGCCTCCACCCTGCTGGAAGTCGGCCCGGCCGGCTCTTCGGCCGGCCACGCCTCCAACCCGACCGAGCTGAGCGACGTGTTCGCCCGCATCGGCGGGGCGGTGGCCGGCAAGGCAACGGTGGCCGTAACGATCAACAGCAGCAACGTGATCGTCGACCACACCTGGTTGTGGCGCGCCGACCACGGCAGCGGCATCGGCTGGACGGTCAACACGGCCGACAACGGCCTGGTCGTCAACGGAAACGACGTCACCATATACGGTCTGTTCGTCGAGCATTTCCAGAAGTACAACGTGCTCTGGAACGGCAACGGCGGCCGCACCTACTTCTTCCAGAACGAGCTGCCCTATGACCCGCCCAACCAGGCCGCCTACATGAACGGCACCACCCGCGGCTACGCGGCCTACAAGGTAGCCGATACGGTCACGACGCACGAAGCCTGGGGTGTGGGCAGCTACTGCTACTTCAACGTCGACCCGACCATTATTGCAGATCGCGGCTTCGAAGTCCCGAACACGCCAAATGTGAAGTTCCACGACCTGCTCACCATCTCGCTGGGCAACAAGGGCAGCATCATCAACGTCATCAACACCACCGGCGCCATAACACCGACCAATTCGACTACGAGCACCGTGGTTAATTACCCGTAAGTGTCCGTCCGCAACCCTTCCCGCAGGCTTGAAGCCTGTGGGAAGGGATTATTTTCCAGCCACTGCCTGGCAGTTGGCAGAACGACAAACGCCTAAGGTCAAAGGAGAGTCTTAGCATGAAAAACAGTCCACTACTTTTCCAAAGAAGCTCACAACTACTCTTCGCGCTTCTGATCGTTTTCGCCCTGATGCTTGCAACGACAGGTCTTCCGCTCCTGGCCGCGCAGGCGCAAACGACGAACCTGGCATTGAACAAGCCGGTCACCTGCTCGTCGACCGAAAATGCCGGTACTGCCTGCGCCAATGCAGTCGATGGCAGCACCACCACGCGCTGGTCGAGCGCCTTCAGCGACCCGCAATGGATCCAGGTCGACCTGGGCGCCACCCAATCCATCGGCCACGTCATCCTGCGCTGGGAGGCCGCTTACGGCAAGGCCTACCAGATCCAGACCTCGAATGATGCCGTCACCTGGACGTCGATCTATTCGACGACCACCGGCGACGGCGGCGTGGACGACCTGACCGGTCTCACCGGCAGCGGGCGCTACATCCGTATGTACGGCACCGTGCGTGGCACGGGCTATGGCTATTCCCTGTGGGAGTTCGAAGTCTACGGCTCGAACGGCCCCACCCCTACCAGTACACTCAGCTGCGTACTCCCGACCCCTGAAAGTCTGCGGGTCTCCCCGGTCACCTCACCAACCTCGGCAACGACCCAGGTGATTACGGTAACATTACATCTGGGTTCGAGTGTCACTGTCACCAGCCAGGCGGGTTCATTTACATCAACCACACCGAGCAATAACGTCTTTAGTGTAACCATTAACCTGGTGCCGAATTCCACAAACAATCTGCAAGTTAAGGGTACCGTTCACTGGCGAGATGGTTGTCCCGATTACACACTCACCACCAGTGTAGATACAAGTGGCAACCCGCTGACAATTGTACAGAGTGGTGGAACGATAACCGCGACTCCGACCCTTACACCGACCGCTGTGGTTGCACAGAACCTGGCCTTGAACAAGCCGGTCACGTTCTCGAGCCAGCAGGCAGGCAACGAGGCCTCTCACGCCGTGGATGGCGATACGGCCACACGCTGGGCTGCCTCCCCCTGGCCACAGTGGATCCAGGTGGACCTGGGGACCACTTACAATATCTCCAAGACAGAGATCATGCCCTATGCCAGCCGCGCCTACCAGTACCGCGTGGAGGTCTCGCTCGATGGCACGAATTACACGACCGTGGTGGACAAGACCGCGAACACCACGGGCGCGGCAATGCTGACAGACACATTTGCCACGGCAGCGGCGCGCTACGTTCGCCTGACCGTGACGGGCGCATCCGGTTACACAGGCGGCTGGGCCTCCGTGTACGAGTTCCGCGTCTTTGGCAGCGCCGGCACTCCCCCCCCCACCAACACACCGACGCGCACCGCCACACCCGGTATCCCGACAGCTACACCCACGCCCACACCCACCCAGGCGGGCGGGACACCCTTCTGGGGCGATACAAGCAGCATTCCCCCGGCCACCAACGTTTTGATGCTCAAATTCCTGAACCGCACGAATGGCATGTACCCGGATAGCCAGGTTTACTGGAGCTTCAATGGGCAGGTTCATTCGATCGCCGAGCAGCCAACTTTCGATATGCCCGCGAACTCGGCCGGCCGGATGTATTTTTACCTGGGGTCCCCGACCAGCCAGTATACCGACTTCATCGAGTTTACGGTTGGCCCGGCCGTGTTCAATGGCAACACGACGCGTGTCGACTGGTTTGGCATCAAGCTGGCCATGCGTTTGCATGCCGCTGACGGATATGACGCCGCAGTGGGCGAAGATCTGGCCACCTTCCAGGAAGACCGCGCGGTGACCTTCCAGAAGTTCGTCAACGAAGTGCCGGCCGAATTTAAGCACCTGGCACAAAACTGGGCACCATACCGCATCTCTGCGCCGGGGAAAATGGGTGATGTGGACTTCACGCCCAGCGGGCAATACGCCAATTACTACACCAGTTACGCGACGTCGGTGGGAGTCACCGCTTCCGTCTTCGACATTCTGGCTTGCGCGGGCACCCTGGCCAATAACCCCGGCATGTGCTCCGCCCTCAACCGGCACGTGGCCCACCTGCCGCAGTCACAATGGACAACTTCAAGCCTGTTCTACCAGGCAGCGCCCGCAAATTATTACGCCAAATTCTGGCACGACCACAGCCTGGGCGCCCTGGCCTACGGTTTCCCATACGATGATTATGGCGGTTATTCCTCGTTTATCACACATAACAACCCTCAGTGGCTGCTGGTCGCCATCGGATGGTAGGCCGTACAAGAATGTCCGTCCGCAACCCTTCCCGCAGGCCTCAAGCCCGCGGGAAGGGATGATATCCAACCGCTGCCCGGCGGCTGGCAAACCGACAAATGCATAAGGTCAAAGGAGAGTCTTACCATGAAAAACAGTCGAACCCTTTCCCGGGGAAGCTCACAACTACTCTTTGCGCTTCTGATCGTCTTCGCTCTAATGCTTGCAACGACAGGCCTTCCGCTCCTGGCGGCACAGGCGCAAACGACGAACCTGGCATTGAACAGGCCGGTCACCTGCTCGTCTATCGAAAACGGTGGCACGCTCTGCGCTAGCGCCGTGGACGGCAACACCGGCACACGCTGGTCGAGCGCCTTCAGCGACCCGCAGTGGATCCAGGTGGATCTGGGCGCCGCCCAATCGATCGGCCACGTCATCCTGCGCTGGCAAAACTCTTATGGGCAGAGCTACCAGATCCAGACCTCCAATGATGCCACGAACTGGACGATGATTTACTCCACCACCACCGGCGATGGCGGCATAGATGACCTGACCGGACTCTCCGGCTCCGGGCGCTACATCCGCATGTACGGCACCGTCCGCCATACTATATACGGCTACTCATTGTGGGAGTTCGAAGTCTACGGTGCCAGCGGCAGTTTGACGAATACACCCACGCTCACCAATACACCCGTCAGCAGCCCACTGCCCGATCTGACGGTGCTTTCCATTACCGAGTTTACGTATAGCGTTCCCACGCCCACGCCCAATGCCCAGGGCTGTTGGCAGAGCGGTGGGGGCTCGGCAATTGGTCTGCGTGTGACCATCCAGAATATCGGCACAGCCGATGCCGGTTCGTTTGTAGTGGGCCTGCTCCTGGACAGCACCACCTACACCAGAACTGTGAGCGGCCTGCCCGCCAGCCAGACTTTGGCAGTCGATTTCTCCCCTGTGCCACTTCCAAGAACACGTACTGCAACAGTCGATTCGACCGGCCTCGTCACAGAATCGAACGAGACAAACAATACGTTTACGCTTAATCTTTCGGCCGCCACAAACACTCCGACGGGCACACCTCCCCCTATGATTTGCCTTACATCCACGCCAACACCTACGCCCACGACTCCCACTGGCGGTACCAACCTGGCCTTGAACAAGCCGGTCACGTTCTCGAGCCAGCAGGCAGGCAACGAGGCCTCCCACGCAGTGGATGGCGATACGGCCACACGCTGGGCTGCCTCCCCCTGGCCGCAGTGGATCCAGGTGGACCTGGGGACCACCTACAACATCTCCAAGACAGAGATCATGCCCTATGCCAGCCGCGCCTACCAGTACCGCGTGGAGGTCTCGCTCGACGGCACGAGTTACGCGACGGTGGTCGACCAGACCGCGAACACCACGGGCGCGGCAACGCTGACAGACACATTTGCCACGGCAGCGGCGCGCTACGTACGCCTGACTGTGACGGGCGCATCCGGTTACACAGGCGGCTGGGCCTCCGTGTACGAGTTCCGCGTCTTTAGCAGTGCCGGCACTCCGCTCCCCACCAATACCCCGACTCAGACCAATACTCCCTTGGGGCCAACGAATACCCCGACCCAGACCAATACTCCCCTGGGGCCAACGAATACGCCAACACAGACCAATACCCCAACACGAACCCCCACTGCCACGGCAACTTCCTCCGGCGGCGTGGTCGCCCTGTCCTACAATGCCCCGGCGTTTGCCTCATCGTCACAGGACGATGCATTTTGTGTTGCCTGTACCCCGGATAAAGCCGTGGACATGAACAACTACACCCGCTGGGCGACTGCCTGGAGCGATCCGCAATGGATCTATGTCGATCTGGGCGCCAACGCTACGATCACGCGCGTCGTCCTGAACTGGCAGAATGCCTACGGCAAGGCCTACCAGATCCAGACGTCCAATGACGCAACGAACTGGACGACGATTTACTCCACGACCACCGGCGACGGCGCGGTAGATGACCTGACCGGTCTCTCCGGCAGCGGCCGTTATGTGCGCATGTACGGCACCGTGCGCGGCACCGGTTACGGCTACTCCCTGTGGGCCTTCGATATCTACGGCACGGGCGGCGCGCCTCAAGCAACGCCCACGCCAGCACCCACACCCACGCCGCACGGCCCCTACACAAATCTGGTCTGGAGCGATGAGTTCAATGGCACCTCGCTGGATAGCACCAACTGGACGCTCGAGGTAGGTGGAGGAGGCTTTGGCAATAACGAGCTGGAATACTACACCAACGGCCAAAACCTATCCTTTACCGGCAGTGAGATGATTATCAATGTGCGCCAGGAGAACCCGGCCGGCTATACATGCTGGTACGGCACCTGCACCTACACTTCGTCTCGCATGAAGACTGCCGGCAAGCGCGAGTTTACCTATGGCCGGATCGAGGCGCGCATCCAGGTCCCGTATAGCCAGGGGCTATGGCCGGCATTCTGGATGTTGGGCAACGACATCGGCACGGTCGGCTGGCCGAACAGTGGCGAGACGGACATCATGGAGAACATCGGCAAGGAGCCGAGCACCGTCCACGGCACGGTCCATGGGCCGGGCTACTCCGGGTCCAACGGGCTGGGCGGGCCGTACACGCTGCCCAGTGGGCAGTTACACGACGCCTACCACGTTTATGCAGTGGAATGGGAGGGAAATGTCTTCCGCTGGTACATAGACAACATCCTGTACTTCACCCTGACCAAAACCACCGTGGAGACGCACGGGCAGTGGGTCTTCGACCACCCGAGCTTCATCCTCCTGAACGTGGCAGTCGGCGGGGCCTGGCCAGGCAACCCGGATGGCACCACCGTCATGCCGCAGCAGATGAAGATCGATTACATCCGGGTCTATCAATAAGCCCATTGCAAGCGACTCAATTTATGCAGGGACCGGCACAATTGTGCCGGTCCCTGCTTGCATTTCCAGCTTATGGATTTTGGCACTTATCTGGCGTTTTCAAGATGACACAATTGCTCCAGGCGTTCGATAGCCTCACTGGCACCCTGCTGATGATCTACTTCACGGAATAAATTCAAACTCTTCGTAAAAAGAGTCCTGGCCTGAGCCTCATCGCCCAATCCCCGGACGATATCGCCCAGGTTCAGCGTTGTCCAGCCCAGGTCCGGCGTGGCATGCCCACCGTTTGAACGCGAACTGATCTCCCCGAATAACGCCAGGCTCTCTTCCGCAAAAACACGCGCCTGCTGGAAGTCGTTTTGCGCCAGGGCCACGGCCCCCAGTTGGTTTAGCACCCAGGCAACACTCCACTTGTCGCCCAGCTTGCGGAACAGGCTCAGGCTTTCCGTGAGCAGCACCATGGCCTGTTTGTGATCCTTGTGCGCATGGGCCAGCCGCCCCAGATGATCGAGCGCCCAGGCTGTGCCACGGTGGTCGCCCACTTTACGAAATAATTCCAGGCTCTCTTCGTAATGCGGAACCAACCCGGCCCCGTTCCCCTGTATCCGCAGGATATCTCCAAGGTTGAGCAAATCCCAGGCAATGTTCCAGTCTGCGTGAAGCTCACGGAATAAAGCCAGGCTTTCTCGCACCAGATTGCCAGCCAGTTCAAGTTCATTCTCGGCCAGCGCGACGTGCCCGAGGTGGTTAAGTACCCAGGCGCTGCCGTGCCTATCGCCCAGCTCACGGAAAATCAATAGCCCTTCATTTAAGAACACTTTAGCCTGCTGGAAATCACTCCAGGCCCAATTCAAGAAACCAGCCCCATTGAGCGCCCGTGCCCGCGCCAGTTTCGGCGCGGATTTTGCCCGCTCGAGCACGCGCGAAAGCCATACGCGTCCCTCGTTTGCATAGCCCCTGATCAGCCAGAACTGCCAACCTGCTCCTGCCAGTTTTAACCCAAGTTCTGCTTCATCTTCCGATGTGGAACTCCAGGCCAGCGCCGCCAGCAAATTGTCATGTTCTATCTCCAGGCGATCCAGCCAAATCTCCTGCTCGGGACCGGCGAACTTGGGTTCAGCTGCTTCAGTCAGAGCCATGAAATATCTCGCGTGCCGGCGCTTGAGGGCCGTCCATTCCTTGCCATGCTCTGCCAGGCGCTCGAGAGCATATTCACGCAGCGATTCGAGCATCCCGAAACGTGGCTCTTCATCCACAGTTTGTACCTGTCGCAGCATACTCTGGTCGATTAATGAGGCCAGCCTGTCTGCCAGAATATATAGGGGCCGGGATGGCGGGGGCAGCAACAGGGTATCGGTTGTTGCATCATTCCCGCAGACCGCAGCCGCAGCCTCCAGGGTACAACCGCCGACAAAGACGGCCAGGTGCCTGAATAACTCCTGATCGCCCTGACTCAACAAGTTGTAACTCCAATCGATAGCCCGGCGCATCGTCTGCTGCCGGGCAGGCATGTCTTTTCTGTCGCTCGACAGTACATTCAGCGGACTCTCCTCCGGCGCCGATCGTTCCAGGCGGGCCAGCAACGCCGCAGGAGTCAGAAATTTGATGCGCGAGGCGGCCAGCTCGATTGCCAGGGGCAGCCCATCCAGGCGGGCACAGATTTTCGCCACCGTGATGGCGTTTTCTGGAGTCAGCGTGAAATCGACGTTGACCGCCCGTGCTCGCTGAACGAAAAGGCTTACAGCTGGAGATGCTGCCAGCTCTTCGCTGGATGGCGATTCACGCAAGTCGGCGAACTTCAGCGGAGGCACCACGAACTCGTACTCCCCAGAGATGTGCAGGACTATGCGGCTGGTTACAAGTACTTTGAGTCCGGCCACGGAAGCCAGGATTTCGGCGACCTTCTTGGCTGACGGGAGGACCTGCTCGAAGTTATCGAGCACAAGCAACATGTCTTTATCTGCCAGGTAGTCCAGCAGCGCTTCATCCAAAGCCCGGTTTTGCGATTCCTTTATTCCCAACCCCCGGGCAATCGTCTGAATAATAAGACCTGGTTCCTCGAGCGCGGCCAGTGATATGAACCAGCTGCCGTCTTCAAACTTTTCGTAAAGCTCTGTTGCCACCTGAAGGCTGAGCCGTGTTTTCCCCATGCCTCCCTCCCCGGTAAGCGTCACAAGACGCACATCCGGGTCAAGGAGCAGCTCACAGATGCTGGCCACTTCATCCGCGCGTCCAACCAGCGGCATAGAAGGGATCGGCAGGTTTATTATCCGCCGGTTCGCCGGTTGTCTGGGGGCATCAACTTGCGGGGAAGCAATCTCTTCAATCTGTTCGGGGGAAAGTTCAGGTCGGGCGACACTGATAAAAGTTGCATGTTCTATGGGAGCGATCTTCAAATAATGGGCCAGGGATTGGGCGATATGGATGGAGGGCCGTCGCAGGTTTCCCTCGATCTTATTGATCATGACTGCCGAGCAGGATACCAAGCGCCCCAACTCAGCTTGAGTCAAGTTCAGAGCTTTCCGACGCTGCTTTACCCATTGGCCAAAAGTGATCGGATACTTCATTCTTGGCTCATGTATCATGCCTGTATCAGCCTGTATCATGATTGTACAGCCTCCGCTATAGTCCTGATCACAATAATTTGCTTTAATAACAAGGTAGTTAGGAGTGCTCTTACATCATATTAGCATAACCGACTATCTATTAATGCATCACATTAACGTCATTTTTTTTTCAACTTTTGTTGATCGTTGTGTACTTTTTGCACCCCAAATCCGGAACGGAGAAACCACAGCCAATGAACGAAACTGGATCCGAACAAGATCAGCCGCCGCGCAAGGGCTGGTCGCCGTTGGGCATACCGCCTGAAGATATACGGCGCTGGGAGATGTTTCTGCTGGGGATGGTGGTGGGGGCGCTGCTGCTGGCGAC
>WNFL01367492.1_pt1 | contig 15102 bp, 14 predicted proteins | sample 5400361 | NCBI WGS metagenome assembly WNFL01 (sample SAMN13153351, study PRJNA577476) | soil metagenome | isolation source: 40 cm soil on Douglas fir-dominated hillslope | place: USA:California | collected 2013-09-17
CTCTTGGACGTCATTCACGGAGTTGACGATGCCGCGCGAACGGTCGTAAAGCGGCGTGATCAGCACCGACCCGGGCAGTTCGGCGCTGATCTGCGGCAACAGCGCGCGAATGCTATTGGCCACCTCGACCGCGTTGGCGCCGGCCTGGCGGTAGACCGCCATCACGACGGTGGCCCCCGGCACGGGATAGCCGCGCGCCCAAAAGCGCATGCTCAGCCGCTCGTCTTGCACCGAGTCACGCACCTGAGCGATATCGCGCAAATAAATCGGCGCGTCGTTCTTGCTGCCAATAATAAGTTGGCTATAGCCCTGGGCGCTGTCGAGCTGCCCCTGCGGCCGCAACAAAGTCGTGCCGTCCGCGCTATCGAACTGTCCCGCGCCCGTGTAGCTCGTGCCGTTTTTAACCGCCGTGGTCAAATCGTCGATCGAAATGCCGCGCGCCCACATCGCCGAGGGATCCACCTTGATACGAATTGCCGATTTGGTGCCGAAAACCGAAACTCGGGAAACTCCCGGCAAAATACTGATGCGCTGGCCGATCTGCGTGCTGCCATAGTCATAAAGTTGGCCGCGCGTCACCGAATCGCTGGTCAGCGCGATGTACATGATTGGCTGGTCATTGGGGTTGGTTTTGGAGAACGTCGGCGGTGACGGCAGATCGACCGGCAGACTGCCGGTCGCCTGGGAAATTGCCGTCTGCACATCGGTGGCGGCGGCGTCGATGCTTTTACTCAGCGCGAATTGAAGCGTCAGACTGGTATGACCCTGGGTGCTTTTGGAAGTGACCAGCTCCAGGCCGTTGATCTGCATGAACTGGCGCTCCAGCGGCGTGGCGATGTTGTTGGCGACGGTGTCGGGACTGGCGCCGGGATAATCGGCTTGAACTTGAATGACGGGATAATCCACCGCCGGCAGATCGTTCACCGGCAAGCGCAGGTAGCTCAGCACACCGAACAGAATCACCGACAGCGTTAACACCGATGTCAGCACCGGTCGGCGAATAAACGGTTCGGAGAAGTTCACGACTTCGCTCCGGCTTTTGCCGCCGCGGGAGCCTGCTCTTTATCAGCGGGCTGCGTGGCGATACGAACCTTCCCTCCCGGTGTGACACCCAGTTGGCCTTTGACAACGACCTTTTCGTCGGCTTTGACGCCGTCTGTGACGACAATCAATTCGCCCTGATGCTGACCCAGCTTCACCATCCGCTGTTCGGCCGACGAGTCGTTCTTGACGACATAGACGAAGGAACCCTTTGCCGATAATTGCGGCGCATCGGCCGGCACCAAAACCGCATCCGCGCGAGTATCTAGGACTAAACGAATTTTGGCGAACCGCCCGGGCCAAAATCGGCGATCCGAATTCGGCAGCGTGGCGCGCAGTTTGACCGTGCCGGTGCCCTCTTGGACGGCGTTGTCGATGAATGTGAGTTGGCCGGCTCGCGGATCGATATTGTCATCGGGCAAGCGCACTTCGACGCGCAAACTGCGCTTGGCCATGTTGCGCTGCACTGCCGTCAATTCATTTTCCGTGACGGTAAAATCGGCATAAACCGGATCTAGGCGCTGGATCACCAAAAGCGAACCGCTGCTGGCCGCGACCACGTTGCCGATATCGACAGCACGCTGACCCGCCCGGCCATTGATCGGCGAGCGAATCGTGCAGTACTCGAGATTGAGCCGGCCATTTTCCACCGCCGCGCGGTTCTGTTTGACCAGCGCGTCGGCGCTATCCACCGCGCTTTTCTTGGTATCATAATCCTGACGCGCCACGGCGCGCGGATCACTGACATTTTCCACTCGGGCGAAGTTAACTTTGGCCAGACTGAGCGTCGCTTCCGCTTGCGCCAGATTGGCCTCGGCTTGATTCAATTGGGCCTGATACGGTCGGGGATCGACGGTGAACAGCAGCTGACCGACTTTGACGTCGGCGCCGTCAGCGAAATGAATTTGCGTGATCCGCCCGGAAACTTGCGGTTGAATCGAAACGACCTCGCGGGCGACGATCTTGCCCACCGCGTCGATATAGACCGGCACACTCTGAGTAATTGCCGCGGTTACGGTTACCGGGGCCGGCGGCCGCTCGAAGTTGGCCGGCGCGCTCTTGCCGCAGCTCCAGCAAAGCACCGCAAAAACAATTACGGCGACGAACTTGCGGTCCGCCGCCGTAAGAATTGTGCGTTGGGTACGCAACACGTGGAACCGAGGTTTACGCCACCAGGCGTTGCTCGATTTCGTTTCCTTGAGATTTTTTTTGCACGGCGACATGCGCCCGCGCTTCCCACTCGCGCAGGCCGCGGCGAATATAGTTCGGCTCCAAGTTGAGTAATGTGCAGATCGAGACGAACGAACAGAACCAATCATTGTCGTCGCTGAACAACCACTCTTTGGCTTCGTCGAACAGCCCGCGCCGCTTGCCGTTAATGGCAAAGAGATTCTCTTGAAAGCAACGAATGCCGTCTTCCAAAACCGCCAGTAACAGCGTGCGCTCCGGTTCGAGCGGAATCTTGCGGCGGAAGTTTGCCGCATAGTCTTCACCGAGCAGTGTGTCCGGTTGAAACAACGAACCGATACGCTCGTCCATTCCGGCCGTGCGCGGCCCGCTCGTATTAGTGTTAGTCTCCTTGAGTTCCATTTCCTTTACCCCTTCCCTATGGATATAATTTAAAAATTGAGTGAATCTTCACTTACTTTAACACACGAAATTAACTTGCTAAGAGCTGTAACGCCTTCGGACTGTAATATCGCCGCACCGCTTCTTCCTTCAAGCCGAGTCCCAACAAAGCAAACCAGGTCGCCTGGGACACCAACTCGTCCTTTTCCACCTTATAATCGATGGCCGGTATCGCCGGTCGCAAATGCAGCATCAAGGAAAACGCCACATGCTGCACGAACCAGACGCCGAGATCACGTCGAATCGGCGTATTATGCGTTTCGCCCGCGGCATCGGCTGCATGCAAGCAGGCTTCAAACTTATCGAGCCACGCGGCTGTCAGCTTCTTGTGCATCAGCCTAACCAGTTCCCCGTCGCCAAGCAGACTGCGCACCAGGAGCGAATTCAGCGCCGCCCGATGGGTATCTCCTGGCCGCCCAAGCACGTAATGCGAAATCATGAAATGCACCATCACCACCAAGGTCGATACTGAAGAATCAAGTTCAAGAATCCGGCTTGCCTCGGCGAATGTCGGACCCTTGGCACAAGCATCGAGCATCGCGGCATAGAGCGATTCTTTGCTGGGAAAATGCTTGTATAGCAGTGCTTCCGAAACCCCGGCGACCTGCGCCAGCTCTTTAATCGTCGTGCCGTCAAAACCCTTTTCAGCAAAAATATCCTGGACTGCTTCGACGATCGCTTCCTTGCGCGCTTCCGCAGTTAGCCGTGGTACGTTTCGCATGAGAGCCAGTTAGTTAGCATTTACTCACCAACTATGTCAAGAGAATTTTTCCGTCAACCGATCTTAGTAAAACTACGACTTTAATAGCCGTGGCCGCCGGTCTCAATGGTTCTATTCTAACTGTTTGACTAATAAGGGATAAATTCACTAAAGGCCGGCTAGAATTGGAACAGGGCGAGTCAAACTTGAGTCCGTAAGCGCTCACACACCTGAAACCGATAATGAAGTTATTTGGCAGGATTCAAAGCACAACGAAAAAAGCCAGACGATTCAGCGCAGTTAAGCTGTCAATCTTGGGCGGATTTCGTTCAAGAGCCTTTGCGCCTGGCCCTGGACGTCGTCAGCAGCGATACGCGCGATGATCGTCGTCAGCCCGGCGGCGACGTAGCCTTGCAATACGCGCACACATTCGTCCGCCGTGGTGAAGAGCGTGAAGAAATGGCCCAGCTTCGCGCGCGGCTGGCCGAAGAAATTCTCCATCCACTGCCAACCTTCTTCGCTCGCTCTAATCGCATCGTCATGAATGTTAAACGTTACGTAAAGCGCGGTCTGGCGCAGGTTTTCCATTCGGCCATATTCTTTGGCGTGGTGTTCGATTTTTCCCCGAGCGCTGGTAAATCTTTCGAGTGTCGGCGCCAGCGTCACCCAACCATCGCCGAGACGGCCAACCCGTTTGAAACCAGTCTCGTTGCGATCGGCAACGATCCAAATCGGGATACCCGGTTGCTGCACCGGGTGCGGCAGAATGCCGACGTCGCGCAAAGTGAAATAACGGCCCTCGTAATCGATCTTCGGTTCGCACCACAGCCGCCGCATGATCTCGATGGTCTCGCTCAGCCGCCCGGCCTTTTCGCTCGGCGGCACGCCACAGGCGGCGAACTGGCGCTGGATATAATCGCGCACCGGCCCGACGCTTACGCCTAAAATGATTCTGCCGTTGGAAATGACGTCGATGGTCGCCAACGCATGAGCGAGCAACACCGGATTACGCAGGGCTGGTAGCATCGGCACGATGCCGAGGCGAACCGTCTTCGTGTGCGCCGCCAGTGCCGCCGTCGTCGTCAAACAATCGCCGCGCGCCTTATCGAGCACCGTCACGCTGTCACCCAACCAGAGATGATCGAAGCCGAGCTCCTCCGCTTGCGCCGCGTCCGTCCACAGATGTTCAAAGCTTTTCGCCGCATCGTCCTGACGGATCAGCTGGCGCGTATGTAGGAGCAAACCGATTTCCATAGAATCTCTTTGCCTTGGGCCAATCGTAAGAGGCAAGCGGTGAACGGCAAGGCATTTCCGATCGCCTCACCCCTTCCCACTTACCGTTTACCGAGCTGGCTTTAAAGCCCTCTCCCAGCCGAGATCGCGCAGTTCTTTGTAAACTTCGCGGGTAAAGCGGAAGTCGAATATCTGCTCGCTGGCAACATCCTTTTGCACGCCGAGCATGCGCTTGGCGATTTCAATATCCGACTTTTGTGTTTCAAGGTCCTCGGTGCCGTCGGCGGTCATCATTTCCATGGTCGCGTCGTAGTCGGCGTTGCGCACGTCGTCGGGAGCGCGGTCGAATTTTTTGCCGAGTGCCAAGGACTGCGCTTTGAAACGCTTGACGAATTCACGTCCTTTGACCGTCGCGCGAATAAAGCGCCGCACTAACTCAGGGCGTTTAACTAAGACATCCTCGGAAACCGCCAGACCGGTATAAAGCATTTTGACTTCATTGCCGATGTTGGCGACTTCGTGCACCGCAAAGCCACGCGACTGCATGCGCAAAGTATCGGCGAAACCCAAAACCGCCGAGTCCACGGTTTTGGCGGCCAGTGAAGTCACCCGGCCACCCGTGCCGAGGGCCACCCAGAGGACGTCGCGCAGCGGGTCCATGCCATATTTTCGCAGCAGCAAATTGGCCGCGCCTTCCATGGTGTCGCCGCGGGACGCCACGCCGATGGCTTTGCCGCGCAGCTCGGTAACCTTGCGGATGTCGTCGCGCCAGCTGAGCAATTTATAAAGCGGCCGATCGAGATTGACGTAAACAACTTTGAGTTTGATACCGCGCAAACTCGCGTTAAGCGACGAGCCAGACGACGTACTGAAGTGCAGATCGCCAGCAACCAAAGCCTGGGTTGCCAAACCGCCGGGCATGGCGATCACTTCCACGTCCAAACCCTCGTCGCGATAGAAGCCCAACTCTTTGGCGACAAAGTGCGGATAGTAGATGACGCCAAAGCTGGCGAAGGAAACCCGCAAGTTCTCCAGTTTGGCGGACTGGCCGTGGCTCAGATCGCGCCAAAGAACCACAATAAAGAGTGCGAATAAGCAGAGAACTTTGCGATTAATCATCATGGCTAAATAATTTGATTGCCTTGATTCGCGCTGAAACGCAAACGCGCAACGCGGCTTGTCTCGCTCGCGTAGCTGCGATATACACGCGTCTTGAGGAGTTTCAAATGTCGAATTCGAGCACAATTGTTTTAGAACGCATCGATCACGGCGTGTTGCCGTCCAACGATCTCGGCCGCGCCTTCCGTTTTTGGGCCAGCTTCATGGGCGGACAGATCGGCTTCCATACCAACTTAAACGCGCGCGGCCTCAACCGCGAAGTGCCGATGATCATCTTCATGACGGTCGCGAATCATCGTGGCTTCGGCTTGGCGTTACAGGATTTTCGCATCTCGCCCAAACCGGCGCGTCCGTTAGAGGGAGTCGTCTGGGGCTTTGAAGTCGCCGCAGAAAATCTCAATGGCGCCGCTGAGGAGGCTGAGAAACAAAAACTTCGCTGCGAACGGCTCAGCGATTATGCCGAAACGAGTCCAATCAAAGAATCGCTGTTCGTCCTCGACCCAGACGGCAACACCGTGGAACTATGCGTTCGCAAACAGCCCGCCGATCAACCGGCGCAAGCGGGACCGGTACCGCTGCGGCGCATCAGCCACGTGCGCATCGAAGTCACCGATTTGGCGCAAGGGCGCGAATGGTACAGTAACACTTTTGGACTGATTGTTGGCGCACAAGTACCGGGTGAACAGCAACTGACGCTGACCGTTCCCAAGTCGAATCAGTTCATCATCCTGCGCCAAGTCGACAAAGTCGCCGACCGCAGCAGCCAATGTTTCAAAGGACCCCATGTCGACCTGCGCTCGGACGAAGCTTCCTATCCGGAAATGCTCAAGCGCTTCAACCGCAAGGAAACCTATTGGGGTCCCGATCCTGATTTGATTCCGTGGCATGAACCCGACACCAACACCGCCTACGGTTACGATCCGTTCGGCAACCGCATCCAGATCGGCGTCATCGCCACACGGCCGATGCATCACGGCGACGTCGCGCGTTTCCGCGCTTAAGAGATTTAGCCGCAAAGTACGCAAAAAGGAATCGGACATGTAGGGGCGTATGGCATACGCCCGTCTTCGCGACGAAGCACCTATGATCGAGTCCACCACCTAATTGAAATGATCTCACCAAGAATCCTATTCTCGCTTGGCGCGGCATTTATCGCCATGTTGTCAGCGGCTCACATCACACGCGCTGCGGAGGAAAAAGTTCGTTTCTCAGTCGCCGCCATCACCGGCAGCTACATGGACGAATTCGTCGCCATCGAAAAAGGCTACCATCGCGACGAAGGACTGAACGTCGAAATGATCCGCATCGGCGGCGGCATCGCAACCCAAGCATTGATCTCCGGCGATCTTCAGTTCAGCACGTCGGCCGGATCGGCGTTGAGCGCCATGCTGCGTGGCGCCGAAATCAAAGTCGTCTATACCAACATTGATCGCCCTGGCTATCAATTGTGGTCCGGACAGCCGGAGCTCAGGCAACTTAGAGATCTGATCGGCAAGCGCGTCGGCGTCACCAGCCGCGGCGACACCCAGGAACTCTCGGTGCGCTTATTGCTGCGCAAACATGGCATTGACGCCAATGCGGTCGCTTATGTTCCAGTCGGCTTTGGCGCGCAGCGCCTGGTCGCGCTGCAAGCCGGTGCGGTGGACGCCGTTCCCCTCGGCGCCGGCGATTTCGCTCAACTCAAACAACCCAGAGGCCATATGCTCGGCGATACCGAGAAAGAAATTCGTTTCGCCTACGTCGGCCTGGCAGTGTCAAGCCGATTGCTGGCGCGCAACCCAACTTTGGTCGAGCGCTATCTGCGCAGCGTCATCAAAGGTCGCGAATACGCCAGGCGCTACCGCGCGCAGACAATTCCGATCCTGGGCAAGTACACCCAGCGGAAAAGTGAGTTCAATGAGGTTGATTACGATTCGACGTTGCCGGTTCTCACTCCCGAAGGCTGGGTCGCTGACAACATCATCAAAGAAGACGTCGCCATGCGCGCCGAACTGGTCAACGTGGCGGTGCCGACGGACTATGCGAAGTTTTTCGACTACAGCATCGTTAAAAAAATTTACCGCGAGCTAAAGACCACGGGTTGGCAACCGACGCCGTAACGCCGGCTGCAATTATCGGATCGACTCGCGCAAGCATAAAGGAGATCGACTCAATGAATACCAGTTACGAAGTCGCCGACATGATGATCGGCGTGCGCAATATGATCGAAGCCGCGGATCTGCGCCGCGGCGACCAAGTGTTACTGCTCGCCGACACCCGCAGCGACAAGACCACGCTCGAAGCGTTGACCGCCGGACTGCGCTTCTTCGGCGCCGAGCCGATGACCTTGATCACCGAACCGATCGCCCGCTACGGCGACGTGTCGCAGGTGGTTTTGGACGCGATGCACGCCTCCGACGTCGTGATTTGGGTGTGGCCGGTGTTCATCACTTTCACGCCGGCGCACCGCGCCATGGGACGCAAGCGCGAAGAAAGCGGCACTCAGCTCCATGAAGTGCGCATGAAGCCCTATCATATTTACTTCGAAGGCAATGCCGGCCTGCTGGCGCGCGATTACGCCAGATTTCCCAACAAAGTGCTGTGGAAGCTGGCGGAAAAAGTTCGCGATGTCGTCGCCGCCGGCAAGGTGGTTCGCATCGTCGATGAAATCGGCAGCAACCTCACCGCGACCTATGACGGCAAGCGTTTGTACGGCATGCAGTTCCGCGCCGGCGATCCGCCGGGCCGCTGCCACTTTCCCTGGGGCCGCTGCGGCGTATTTAACGGCGACGGCAATTCCAACGGCGAAGTCTATCTGAGTTGCGTTCAAGGCGTCGCCGGCCGTTTGGCCGAACCGATGCGTTGGAAGATTAAAGACAACGTTATCACCGAGGTCGATGGCGGCGGCGAAATCGGCGAAGAGTGTAAACGGTTATTCCAAGAAGTGCCGGAATCCAATCGGCTCATTGAGATCATGTTCGGTTATCATCCGAAAGCATCGGCGCAGCACGGCGTCGATGATCCGATGCACTGGGAACTGATCAGCAAGATGCCCTGGGCCGGTCTCGGCACGCCGCGCAAGCATCCAAAATTTCGCCACATGGACGGCTCGGTCTTCAATGCGCGCCTTTACATCGATGACCGCTTGGTCGTCGATACGCACGGCATGCTCGACCGAACTCTGCTGCATCATCCTGAAGTGCTCGACACCGCCGCGGAATTTGGCGATCCGTACAAAGTGCTCGCACCGGTTTCACACGAAGCGCACGGCTCCAATACAGCTTGGTAGTCTCAGCCAACTGACGGTCGGAAAGGTCGAAGCAGTAAAATCGCCGCACTAATCCGCTGCGACAGACGCCCACTTTAGCGTGGATCCACCAATGATCTCCATGGACGAGCGCGTTGGCTTAGCCATTTTCACTGGCACATCGCGCGCGATTTTCGTCGCAATTACGTTGCAATTCAAAATCTTGCGTTGACACCAAAGCGACGATTAGGTAATTCAGAAAGCTGTGAAGGTATCGGACTCAAATCACACAGAAGTGGTCGATCACAGCGCCGACTTGCAACACGTCGATAAACTGCGCGCGGTGTTGAATATCTGTCGGCGCATGACCGCGATCGCCGACCTGCCATCGCTGCAAGCGCTGATCACCCGCGAAGCCAAGGAACTTCTGCAAGCGGATCGCGTCAGTATCTTTCTTTTCGATCGGCAAAATTGCGAACTTTGGTCGGCGATCTCCGACGAAGTGACAACAATGCGTTTCGATGCCCGTTTGGGTATCGCCGGCGCAGTCGCCATGACGGATCAAACGATCAATGTTGCCGATGCCTATGAACATCCGATGTTTTATAAAGAGGTCGACGTTCAAACCGGCTATCGAACTCGCAGCTTGCTCGCCGTGCCGATCCATAGCTTGGATGGCGCGGTGATCGGCGTCGGCGAAGCAACCAACAAAGTTGGCGGTCTGTTCACCACGGAAGACGCAGAAATTCTCGGCACACTCGCCGCTCACTTGACCGACATAATCGAGAATTCACCCCTCGCGGCCGAGATGAAAGCGCAGTATCCCGGCTTAGCAGCCGAGCCGAGCACAGCGTGGACCAGCGCCTTTTCGACCCAAAAGATCGTCGGCATGAGCCATCGGACCCGCTCGATCATTCGCTTGATCGATCAAATCCGGCCCAGCTCGGTGGACGTGCTGATCCACGGTGAGAGCGGCACCGGCAAAGAGCTGATCGCCAAGGCGCTCCACTTCAACAGTCCGCGCGCCAAGCAGCCTTTCGTCGCGCTCAATTGCGCCGCGTTGCCGGAGACCCTGGTTGAGCCTGAATTGTTCGGCATCGAAAAAGGCGTCGCCACCGGTGTCGAACGGCGAATCGGTAAATTCGAAGCGGCCCATAACGGCACGCTGTTTCTCGACGAGATCGGCGATTTGAGCCTCACTGCCCAGGCAAAAATACTTCGGGTGATTCAAGAGCGCTCGGTTGATCGCGTCGGCGGGCGGAGTCCCGTGCCCATCGACGTGCGGATCATCGCCGCCACCAACCGCAATCTCCAAACTGCGATGCCCGACAAACAATTTATTACCGGTTGAGCGTCGTGCACATCCAACCGCCAGCGTTACGGGAAGTGCCGGATGATATTCCGATTTTGGCCAATCATTTTCTGCTCAAGCATTGCGCTGGCATGGACGGCGAAACCAAGCAGTTTTCCGCCGCGGCGCTCGATCGCATGGCAAAGCACGACTGGCCGGGCAATGCGCGCCAATTGGAAAACGAATTGAAACGATTGGTCGCCTCGGTGCGCGGAAAAATGATTGAGGAAGATCAGTTGATCCTGAAATCACAGAGTAAACCAGAGACCGCGGCAGCCCCCGCCCCTCGCGCTGGCCAAAATCTCTTTAAAGCGATCGAAGCCCTCGAACGCGATATGATCGAAGCCGCTCTCGATCATTCCGGCGGCAACAAACAAAAAGCCTCCCAGCAGCTCGGTCTGAGCCGGCAAGGACTGTTGAAAAAACTTAAACGGCTAGGGATGATCGATTCAACCGACTAACAGCCGCGCTCATCGGAAGCGGCATCGGCGATTCAACAAATCGTCTGCGCCACAGAATTTCAACCGTCGCGTTAACCAAACGAGAGAATCCTTTTCCATTTGTAATGAGCCATACTCCCGCCCACGCTGACATGAACATGGACGGAAGAATGGTATCGGTGACACCAAGCGCGCCTCAACACGCTCGCAACATCCAGTGGGTAAATCATCCCACGCCAATTTTTTTCAGGTTTTCCATCAACGCCGCGCGCAACAGTGGATTTCGTTTCGCCACTGTGGCGTAAGCCTTCTTCGCGGCTTTCTTTTTATCATCGGCGGATTTCGCCTTCGATGCCTTGATCAGAGCCTGAACCGCTGCGTTGAGATCTTTATTGGAACTAATCAACTTGCGGTTGGCCTGTCGCAGTTTCTTTGCCGCGGCTTGCGGAATTTTTGTGCCTTTACCCATTTGTCTCCTCACCTCCTCTCAATTGCCAAGAAACTTTTTAGCGGACTAACTCAAGGACCATCCACCGTCCGACCGGCAACTGTTCATTGCGGGCAGCCAGCACGCGAAGCCGGCGGAACGCGAAGCTCGGCGTTGAGTAGTTTTAAACTCTTCGCCACCTCGACATCGTTGTGAAACTGCGCCGTCGGCAGGTCTTGAAATTTTTCCAAGACTAATTTGAGTGCCTTGCCGTATGGCGTGTCGACGGTTGGAATGAACATCGCGTGTCCCATGGCGCGAAATTCGAGCAGCGCGCGCTCTCCCTTCAAACCATCGCGATAAAAGTCCTCCGCCTGGCAGCCAGCGATCACGGTGTCACGCGCGCCCTTGAGAATCAGCGTGCGCACTTCGTGAAGATGTTTTTTCGGCGTCCAGAGACAAACCTTTTCACCAGCAACCACGCCGATTTTTCTGGCGTCGGCGCGCACCGACTCTTTGCCGCCGCCGTTGCCATTGGCGAATGCGTCAAGCGCTTTGCCGATGAAGCACCCATCAGAGTCGAGTTCGACCATTCCTGGTCGCAATAATGCGCGCGCCATCCCATCGTAGACGCCGTAGACTTGATTGGCACGCAGCGATTCCAAACCGCCGCTTTGAATCGCCTTGCGCTCACTATCGACGATACCGCAAAACTTGTTGACGCAGGCCGATTTGGCCAAGAACGGCGCATCTTGAACACACTGGCGCTGTGGCAGTGTAACATCGGCAGGCAGCTTGTCGTCGAGCGTCAGATAGTGTCCGATCACCAAAGCCGCATTGACTTGCACCGTGAAGTCATGCAGGTACGGCGACAGATCTTTGTCAGGTCCGCCAGTGAACTGCAATTGCTTGATTGCGCTATAAAACTCTTTGGGAAATCGCAGCGGTCGTTTCGAATCGCCGGTTTTCTGCAACGCAGCATAATGATCGGTGACAAAGTCGACCGAACCGAACTGCTCCTCGATCTGGTCGATCACCTTTGCCAGCTTGCCGGAAAGCGTTGCTGCGTCGTCCAACGACAGAAAACAGAAGTTGTTGCTGCCCGGCGGCCCAACCACCGCTCTCACATCGGCGATATTTTCTTTGGTTTCGCCGAAACGCGTGATCACTTTGACCGGCAATTTCTTATCTTGACAGTTACAGGGCTGGGCGGTTTGCGAACGATAGATCGTGTAAATCTTTTGCAAATTCTCTGCGGCCATCTTGGTTCGGGCACTTTGGGTATCGCGATCGCGCACCACCGGCGCGGAAAGGATCAATGCTTTGACTTTTTTCGGCCCGAACTCCTCGGCATAAAGCTGCGCCGGCAGTGTGCCCCAGCTATGGGAGTAGATCGCGTCCCAAGGTTTGCCTTGCAAAACTGCCTTGCGAATTTTTTCGATATCGTCGGCGACGTATTCGGCGCGGAGAAACTGATCATATTTGTTATCGCCGTCGATGGAACTCCGGCCGCCGCCGCGCACGTCGAAGTAGACGATATTGTGGCTGGCTTCTAAATATCCCAACATGCGGTTGTTCTGATCGGCATTATCGACCAACTGCCCCGGGCCGCCGATGACGAATAAAATATTTTTACGTTTCGGGTTGGCGAGGCTAAAGCCCTGGCCAGTGAAATAATAAAGGTCGAATTTGCACTTCTCTTCGTGGCAATTGAACAACTTGGGAAACGGCAGTTGCTCCGGGAGAAGCCTTACGTCGGAAATTTTCTGCCACCTGCGCCCGCCGCCATTGTTTGGCCGCGGGTCCATCTCACTCTTAGTCCAACGATAGTTGGCCGCGGGCTCAGCAGCCGAGACCAATCGTGCGCAGAAGAGAATCGAGAATAAACAATATAATAGGACTCGTTCCCCGATCATCCAATCCTCCGAAGTAAACTAGAAAAAATTGTCTAGAGCGTCGGCTTCAAATTCTAACACTCAACAAGCGCCGCTCGGGTCGCTCCGTTAGCTTATCCAACAACGTTGGGAACTCGTCGACGAGACGCTCGATGAATCCACGATCAAACAAATCGACACGGTAGTTTACACTTGCCGTCAACTTTGTTGACGTTTCGCGAAACTCTAAATTTAAATCCGCAGAGGTAAGAGCTATTTCCGGAACCGCTGCGCGACCGTTCCCTGGTGTCCAAGACGCAATTGTAAGGCCACCAGCCGTATCGATTTCATTCGCGTAGCGCTGGTAGTTGATCATCACTTGGTACAGCGATTGCCGCCCACGCGAGTGGTCTTGCAAGAGCGCCCGCGAGAGCTCGACGATCGGCACATCCTGATGCGCGAAGGCATCAAGCACAACTCGGCGCAGTTGGCGCAACAGGCCAACGAAGTTCATCCGGGCGCCGATACGTCCCCGCAGCACCACCGCGTTGACGAAATAACCAATCAGCTTTTCAGTATTAGGCCGGCCACGATTCGCCACCAACGTTCCGACGCGAAGATCCCGGCATCTGGTTTGGCGCCAGAGCCAGACATCGAGCGCCGCCAGCAGCACAACGAACGGCGTGGTCTTTTGTCCGCGCGCCAGTTTTTGAATCCGAGAAAGTTGCGCTTCACCTAACTCAAAAACCTTGCGTGCGGTGCGCAGCGTGACAGACTTAGGCCGTCTTCGCCGAGAGCCAAACGCAAGCGTCGGCAGAGGACCGCTAAGTTTTTGCTTCCAATAGTCGAATTGACGAGCGAAGCGGTCGGTATCCAGCATGCGCCGCTGCCAGCGCACAAAATCGACAAACTGAAACGGCAAACTTGGCAGCGGCGCTGGCCGGCCCTGGGCAAAGGCGTCATAAAACTGAGTGAGCTCGCTGCGCAACAAACGCATCGACCACTGATCGCCGACAATATGATGCAACGTGATCAGCAAAACATGCTCATCTGCCGCCAATCGAATGAGCTTAAACCGAAACGGCGGGCCGGCTGCGAGATCGAACATACCATTGGCGTCTTCAGAAGAAATTTGCCGCAGTTTCGCCTCCCGCTCGTCATCCGGGAATCGGCTTAAATTGACTAACGGCAGCCGCAGTTTCAGCGAGCGACGAATCGATTGCACCGGCTGATTATTCGACTCTTTGATCACCGTGCGCAAGGTCGCGTGGCGCTCGACGATGGTTTGCAGACTTTGCCGTAGTGCGCCAACGTCAAGCGGGCCAGACAAGTGGTAGCCGTACGGCAGATTCAAAAAGTCGGCGCCGGATAATAGCTCGTCGAGATGCCAAAATAGCTCCTGGGACGGGTTCAATCGCCGGCAAACCATCCGCGTCGTGATCAACCGGATCGCCGAAAAGATTGGCGGCAATTCCGGCAATTGTTGCCGTTTCGAACAGCTCGTGCAGAGATATCTCTCGGTCGAATTCACGCCGCAGCGCAGCGACCAGCTGAACCGCAAGCAATGAATGGCCGCCCAGCTCAAAAAAATTGTCTTGGATGCCGACCTGGTCAACATGAAGCAGCCCACGCCAAATCGCCGCGATCTGTCGTTCCATTTCAGTGCGCGGCGGCGCCAAGTCGGTTGACGCTAGAGCCGGCGCCGCGCCCGCAGCTAACCAGCGCCGGTCAACTTTACCGTTGGGCAGCAGTGGCAAACGCTCCAAAGGGACAAACGCAGACGGCACCATAAACTCCGGCAGCCGCTCTTTGACAAACTCGCGCAGCTCGCCGACGCTCGGTGCGGCAAGTGTCTTCGCGACGATATATGCGATCAACGAAACTGATCCGGTCTGATCGGGATTGAGAGTGCCACTCCCGTCCTGGCGCGGCAGCACTACGCAGTCGAGGATGTCGCGATGTTGCCGCAAGACCACCTCGATCTCGGCCAACTCAATGCGCTGACCGCGCAGTTTGACCTGTCCGTCGCTCCGGCCGCGGTACTCGATATTGCCATCCACTA
>WNFL01369169.1_pt1 | contig 15100 bp, 15 predicted proteins | sample 5400361 | NCBI WGS metagenome assembly WNFL01 (sample SAMN13153351, study PRJNA577476) | soil metagenome | isolation source: 40 cm soil on Douglas fir-dominated hillslope | place: USA:California | collected 2013-09-17
CTAAAAAGAGATTCTGTCGAATAAACCGAGTTAGCAATAATTGTCGTAGCAGAGCGGGCGTTGGTAATCTCTAAACTTTTACGAAGAAGGCGGTTAAGGGTTTCGTAAAATCTATTTATCAAAGGAAGCCGTGGATCAATACGGAGAAAATATTCAAAATAAGCCCTGGTGGGTTCTTGGCAAAGAAAAACAGTCGGAGTGTTTAGGAATCGCAAAATCCAGGGGGCTTGAGAATGACGATCGTGGGAAACAAAAACCAGATCGTATTTTTTGGAATCGATGTCTTTGGCTTGAGAAGCCTGTTTGTATCTTTGTAGAAAAATAGACTCGATATCAGCAAAAAAATGTTTGAGAAATGGTGGTTTAAAAGTTTGAGGACGGTTATGAAAAATATCCAATTGGTGATGCTTAGCCAACCTGTAAAGAATCTCTTCCATGGTCCGGGAACCACCCCCCGGAGGAAGATCATAGTAAACAGCAATTTTCATAGGCTAATTATACGTTCACGGAGAGCCGTTTGATTTCTTGGTGCAGGAGTATCCAAGTAACCACTAAAAAGATGGGGACAGAAACAGCCGAACTGACGAGAAAGGCATAGGCTACCCCAAGAGCTTGAAAACGGGGTACAAAAAAGAACATAAAAATAGCTTCTAAAGAAACAGTCAGAACGGCGAAGAATGAAGATACTTGTGGTTTGTTGAGACTTTGGACCAAGGCTGTGGGGACAGGAGTAAGAGATACCAAAACAAAATAAAGGCTAAGAATTTTGAGAATAGGGAGGGCGTCACGGACGACACCTGGATTGTGAAGCCACCACAAAAGGAAACTTTCGCCAATGGTAAAAGAAAGGATAACGGCTAGAATACCTCCCAAAAAGGTCAGTCCTTGAATAGCAATAATTAATTTCTTTAATTTATTAATTCTTTCTTTGATTAAAAGTGAGGCACTTAAAGGGAAAAAGGCTTGGGCAAACTGGGACACAATCCCGGCTCCCTTGGCTACAATGCTTTGGGGAATGCTAAAAGCAGTAATTGCTCCCGCAGAGCCAGTGGCGCCCAGTATAAAATTAGGAAGTTGGGCTTCTAATTGGTTGGCTAGCGTACCGACAAAATTCTTGAAACCAAAGATGAAAAGTTCTGTTCCGGTTTTTTTATCATATGAGGGAAGAAAATCTCGACCGGAAAAAAATCTTAGAGAATAGCAAAGCATGAAGAAAAAGGTAAGAAGGTGAAAAACTAATTGAAGCAGAAAAAGGAGGGCGATGTTGGGATAAAAAATAGAAAGAAGGGCGGAGAGAATAGTATTAGCTGAGCCAACGAGAAAGGTTTTGGAATTAAAAATATCAAATCTCTGTTCGGCTTGAGGAAGGTTAAGAAAATGGGAATTAAGATGATTAATGAAAACAATAAGGGATAAAAATAAAACGGACCAATTGAGAGTGTTTCGATCTAGACGGCTTAAAAGAGGCAGGGTGTTTGTCAGATAAAACAAAATGATCATTACGGAAGCGAGGACCATAAAAGCGAGAGCGATATAAATAGCAAAGGACGTCTTCCAAATCTTGACCTTATCTTCTCGGGTACTTTGAGGTAATGACAGTCTGCGAACTACAGCAGTGGAAAGGCCAAAATCAAAAATAGAGGCCAAGGCGATAAAAGAACTTAAAAAGATATAAACACCAAAAACATCCCGACCAAGATGAGCCAACAGCAAAGTAATAGAGAAAAAACTAGCCAAAAGAAGATAGATATAGCCAGCTAGATTAAAGCCAGTATTTTTGATAAGACTTTTTTTTATTGACATAAAACTTCGCGGTATAAATCCCCTATTTGCTTGGCAATTTTTAAACGATCAAATCGATCAATAGCTCGTCCGCGAGCCGTTCTGGCCATTCTCCGCCTTAGTTCTTCATTATAAATGAGTTTCTCGAGGTTTGTTTGCAGGCTAAGAGGATTGCTATCTTTGGAGAGCAAGGCGGCTTCTCCGCAAACTTCGGGAATAGCGCCGGTATCGGTACTGACAATCGGCAAACCACTGGCCATGGCTTCAATGAGGGACATACCATATTGTTCTTGCCAGTTTCTGGTTTCTCGACTGGGAAGACAAAAAATGTCGGCGTTCCCGTATTCTCTGGGCATGTGATGGTAAGGAATTTGCTTAACCGAAACATTTTTAAAACCGGATAATTCTCCTTTCAACGGACCATCCCCAACGAAAGTTAGACGAATGTTGTTATTTTTTTCTCTTATCTTTAGAAAGGCTTTTAATAAATCCTCGACACCTTTTTCGGGAACCAAACGGGCCACACAAAGAATATTTAAGTCTCTTTTAGTCTTTTTGGGTCTTGGTTTGAATCTCTCTAAGTCGACGCCAATGCCAATAACAGAAATCTTTTTTTCTGGCACGCCTTCTTTGAGAAGGGCTTTTTTGGCTAACTGAGTAACGGCGATAAAACGATCTACATTTTCTCGGGCGAGTCTTTTGAATTCCTTACGACCGCTGATGCCTTCATTGTTGTGAGGAATGATTTCCCAAACAGTGCTAATGATTTTCTTTATTTGACTGCGACGTTTGGCCACGATAGCCTGGTGAGTATAACCGTAATATGTTTCGGCGACATGCACAAGATCAGCTCCTTTGATAACTCGACCTAGACCGATTAATTGATGGGCGTCGACAAAAAGACGGTTGAGAATGGGGTATTTAAAAGGAAAATTGGGAAGATCGGTAGACGACCAAAGTTTGACCAAAGGTAAATCTACTTTGTCCGATATGGGAAATTTTGAGGAAATCGCAGTGATATTAAACTCCTCCTTCAGAGGAGAATAATTTTGCAATTCAAATGGATTAAGGAACGCCCCCCGGATGATATAGGTTTTCATTAATGTATCGCTTCAATTATTTGTCGTGCAGTATTACTCCAAGTAAATTTATCCATTCGTGGTATATTATTGTTCTTTGTCATACTCTCTATTATTCCGTTCGATATAGCAATACCATTTCTCTCTGTAACGATAACCTTTTTTGGGAAATATTTCTTTAATTCTTCGGTCCCACAATTATTAACTGTTACAAGATTGCAACCATGACCGATTGCTTCCAGGGAGGTCATACCAAAAGGCTCTTGATATGCAGCGTTAATATACAATTTAGACTCATTGTAAATTTCTCCTAGCTTTTTGTCTGATAGTGATGAAATAATCTTCATCCTGACTCCACATTTTGCCGCTTTTGTTTTTAGCGCTTCTTTACATGATACTGGACCATTACCGATTATTACCAGGTTTGGTTTGTTGACCATTATTTTTCCGATGGCCTCTATTGCAAGTGAATGTCCTTTGTATGGAAGGAGACTTCCCACGGATAGACATTGGTTTTTTCGTTTCATTTTTACATTAAATAGTGAACTGAATCCTGGATATACAACAACGCTGTCCTTTTTATATATTTTTTTTATTTGTCTGTACGAAAATAAAGAATTGGAAATAATAACGTCTGATTTGGATGTGTTATTCCTATCCGAAAAGAAAACTGCCCCTCTAAATAGAATTGTAAATATTTTGTCTGTCAAAGATGATGTGTGCATAGATAATGGCTCATAAAATTCCCTAGGTGGTTCGTGTAATACATAAGCACTTTTTTTACTTAATGTCTGAAAAATGTCTGGACATTTTCTATAGCCATCTTGGAAAATAATTACCATGTCATATTGTTTATCTTGAGAAATTATTTTTCCAACATTTCTGTAATATTTTGGTAAATACATATACACGTAATGTATATATTGGAGAATCTTTAATAGTGGACTCTGTGTTTTTGCTTGTAATTTTTTCGGTTCAAAAAAATCAATAATATACTTCTTTTGTAGTTCCAAAATTACATTCTTACTGTATTTATCTCCACCCCCGAATGTTTGATTTTTTACTATTGATAACTTTTTCATCGAGTTGGATCTTGACATTGGCTATATATTTTGAGAGCATTTAATTAGTGAAAAAACAACCTGCCCTGTTTGTTTGCTTGTTTGCGTTTCTTTTTTTATTTAGTCTCCCTGTGTATGCCATTACAAATGAAGAGGTTCTTTTTGAGGATAATTTTACCAGTTTGGATAATAATGTATGGAATGTCAATAATACGGGTGGCAGGGTTTATGTAAATAATGGCATAACATTAACTGCTAATGGTAGTAGACAGTTCCCTTTTATCTCATTGAAAAACAATTATATTCCACCAGAAGGAGATTATTTTATTGATATAAATTATGAATTTCCCCAAGCAACGAATTTTGGAGTCGGTTTTGGAATTGGAAATTTGATTCCAACTTACGGTATTTCACAATCAGAGATAGAAACTGTAGATAAGGAATTTGTTTACTATCAGATGTGGAGAGGAAATAACGATTTACACTCGTTTCAATCAAGACACTGTCCAACTCTTGAAACCTGTGATTTGACCCGGACAACACTCTTCCAAAAGCCATATGTAAGTGGCGGTCATTCCTTGGAGATAAAGCACATAGGAAATGATTTTGTTGTCTTTGCAGACGGACTACAGATTGTTAATCCTATTTTATTAAATTCAGGAAGAAGACCGTCAACTTTATGGATTGGAAACCCAGTTAAACTTGATACTCCACAAAGTTGGACAAGTGTAACGATAACAAGTGTAAAAATTGGTAGAATTATAGACTCCAAAATTCCTATAATCATTATTCCCGGATTTGCGGCGAGTTGGAATTATCCAGAAATTGCACGAGGAGAAAAAGTTATTGACTGGAGAATTCCTCCGTTTATAAAAGATTATGATAGTTTAAAAACTTCCCTAATTAATTCCGGATATGTAGACGGTGAGAATTTATTTACTTTTGCCTATGATTGGAGAAAGCCCTTGGACCAGTTAGCTGATAACTTTAAAGCCTTTCTTGATAGTAAAAACTTGGGAGACCAAAAAATAAATATTATTAGTCATAGTATGGGCGGATTGGTAGCTAGGGCTTTTGCGAATAAATATGGCATTAGTAAGATAAATAAAATCGTCACAGCCGGTACACCTCACCTCGGCACTCCGATTGCTTATGGTCTTTGGGAAGGAACTGTCTTTTGGGACAACGCTTGGTGGGAAAAGGCTTTACCTGAGTTCACGACTTTCCTTCGTATATTAACAGATGAACCAAAAATCGTAGCGCTACGTAGAGTTGTTCCAGCTATAAAAGACTTAATGCCTACTTACGATTTCTTACAGACAAATGGGGTTCCAAAGCCGTGGAGCAATCTTTTTCAAAAAAATGATTATCTAAAGGATTTAAATTCTGATGCTAAGATCTCTGGTATTGATAGCGTTGTTATTCCATTTGGAAGTAGTGACGGCCAAGCTATTGCAAAAGTGAATGTAACAGCGCCATCAATATTTGATTTACTATCGGGTCGGTGGGAGGACGGGAGTCCAACGCAATCTAACCCTTTTGTGACTGGTCAAGGGGACGGAACCATAACCGGAGAAAGCGCTAAAGGACTATTTACCAGTAATCCTGCCATTTTGTCTGGTGACCACGAGAACCTCTTAGCAAATACAGAAAATATTAAAAAAATCTTTAATAGTTTGGGGATTGATACCAGTAGTGTCTCCGGATCAATAGTGAACTATCCATCAACTGCCTTAGTAGCTGTTTTGAGATCTCCAGGAACAATAAATGTTTGTGATGAAAACGGTCTTCACTGTAATGAAGATCCTGGAATATATTTACCTGATGACAAAGTGTATTTTCTTCCCGGATATGATAATCGAAAAATGCTTGTTAAAGTCTCGGCGGGNAGAAGTAGGAAGATACACCCTAGACTTGGGGAATATACAAGATACTGGTGAATGGCAAGAGATTCACGGGAATTTGACATCACCTACCCAAGAGGATGGTTTTTTGTTTGATGGAACGGATATGGCTGTTTCAAGTGATACATTACCTAATCCTCCAGGTGTTCCGGTTACTATTTCTCCAACCAACAACAATCAGCCGATTTGGAATTGGGATGGAGCAACCGATACCACAGGAATTGATCATTATATTTTTTACTGGGACACTGTTCCCGGAGGCGAAAAATATAAATCTGGAAATCTGTATTCAGCATCATTTACCCACGTAGATTCTTTAACCGATGGTACTTGGTATGGAAAGGTGGAAGCTTTTGATTTAGACGGTAATAAGGTGTTCGGTGGAAACGGATCAGTAATCATCGATACAGTTCCGCCTCAGGTAACTATTTCAGCTCCGCTCCCGATAATATATCAATCGTCTAGCCTTCCTGTACCCGCATATTTGGTGATCGATAACTGGGATTCAAGCCCTAGTGCCGTGGTTAGTGGATGGTCAAATACGGAAGGACAACACACTATGACAGTAACGGGGACGGATAAAGCTGGAAATATTGGGAACAAATCGGTTACTTATACCGTGCAGAACTTACCGTCAAGCAAAGATCAATGCAAAAATAATCTGTGGAAATTATTTGGATTTTTAAACTTTAAAAACCAAGGGGCGTGCACTAAATTTGTGGAGAAAAATAGTAGCCTACCCAGGAATCTATTTTCTGGCCTTTTCCATTAAGGTGGTCGCGCCTGGAATCGAACCGGGGACCTCTGCAATGTGAATGCAGCGCTCTAACCGACTGAGCTACGCGACCAAATTACTTGAATAATTATATCAGCCACGGTAGACTGAAGTAATGTCTGTTTTCAGAAAGTTTGTTCATGTAGTTTACGAATTTATCGAGGCTTTTGTAATTTCTGCTTCCGTTTTTGTAGTCGTCTACCTCTTCCTGATGCAGCCCCATCAGGTGAAAGGGAGTTCGATGTTCCCGACGTTTAAAGACCAAGAATATTTATTGACAGATAAGGTAACGTACCGCACGAGACAACCATTGGATGGCGATGTGATTGTTTTCAAGGCCCCTATTAACGAAAACTTTGATTTTATTAAAAGAGTGATTGCGACGCCCGGTCAGACGGTGGAGGTAAAAGATGGTCATGTCTTTATTGATGGCAAAATGCTCGACGAATTTTACTTACCAAAAGAATATACGACGGCTCCGGGTCAGTTTCTTCACGAGGGGGAAAACTATACCGTGCAACCGGATGAACTGATGGCTTTTGGTGATAACAGAGATCACTCCTCGGATAGTCGGGATTGGGGTCCGGTACCTTACAGAAACATCATTGGCAAAGTATTTTTTAGATATTATCCGTTTAATGTGGCTGGTCTGGTAATAAGTCCGGTGAAGGCGAAAGAAGAGGGTGCGAAATAACAGTATTAGTACTCTTGAGAATTTTCTTCGGTTGAGACGGCTGGTTCAAAAGGTGAGTTGACTTGGGCAAAGGGTTCAAAGGGATTGCTGTATGTATTGTCTTCTTGGACTTCTTTAATTTCGAGGGCGGGGATTGCCGACTCTTCGGGCGGGAGTAACCCCGCCCCTACGGGAGAATTCACAATTACAGGTACCAAGGAGTCGTGAATTTTTTGGATTTGTTTTTCGGTTTCTTCAGGGTTGCCTTTAAGGACGATATGGATGGCCGTCTCAATACGTGAACGACGCATTTTGACGTGAGCATTCTCCCCTATCGATTTTTGGATTTCAAAAGCCATACTATCGATGGATTCGTTAACGGTCGGGGTATCAAAACCATCGGAAGGTTTTGACCTGTGCATGGTTTTTTTGAAACGCCTGGCAAGTTCTTCGGCACGGCGGACTGAGCCTCCCTCTCGGAGGATAATCTTATACGCCTCAATCATGGATTGAGTATCGGGAATGGCGGCTAAAGCCCTGGCGTGGCCTTCAGAGATAACTCCTGAGATGAGGCCGTCCTTGAGGGCGTCGGGTAATTCCAGAAGGCGGAGGGTGTTACTGACAAAAGCAGGACTTTTGCCGATACGGGTACAAATATCGGAGTTGCCTAAGCTAAATTCTTTAATGAGACGTTCAAAAGAATTGGCACGATCGATCGGATTAAGATCGGTTCTCTGAACATTTTCAACAATGGCCATTTCGAGCATGCCCTGAGGAGAGGTTTCGATAATCCGGACAGGAACTTCTTTTAGACCGACTAATCGGGAGGCGCGCCAACGACGTTCACCGGCGATAATCTGGTAGCCGGCTGGAGTGTGGGCAACAACGAGAGGCTGAATGATGCCGTGGGTTTTGATGGAATCAATTAATTCGGAGAGAGATTCAGGAGTGATGACACCTCGGGGCTGCAGAGGATTCGGTTGTAAATAATCTATCGGTAAGCGAGTAACCGGCTGATCGTCCTGCATTTATTGTGAAATGACGTCGACGTAATTGACACCATTGAGTTTGCGGAATTTGACGACACCGGGGGCGAGAGCAAAAAGAGTAAAGTCTCGACCAAGCTCGGTGTTTACACCGGCATGAAAACCAGCGCCACGTTGACGGACGATGATTTGACCAGTTTTGATAGCTGAACCACCATAAATTTTGACGCCCAGTCTTTTACCGGCGCGCTGGGCATGTTGTCTGGTTGCTCCACCTGATTTAACGTGTGCCATAAATGTTTATTTTTTTTGTAAGATAACGATTTCGCGCTTCACATCAGCTTCGGGGCGTGAATAAAGGATGTCGCGTTTGAGAGAATTGTAACTTAGTTCTAGCTTCCCGTCAATAACATTACTCGTCTTATAGACTTTTTTTCCGTCGTTGAACCAGGGAAAGACCATAACCACAAAACCGCCGGGTTTTAAGGCACCAAGCCAGTCCTTAAGACAGCCTAAATAAAGCTTTTGTAGGCCGGGAACGATATATTTCATTTGATCTGGCCTCGGGTTGGGTTTACCGAGAAATGGCTCGGTAACGATGGCGTCTACATTCTTGTATTTTTCAGAAAGATGGGTGGCATCGAGCACTTCGATGTTTGCTTCAAAGCCAAGAGAGGAAAGATTGGCTTTGGTTTCACGACATTGACTTTCAAGAATATCGGTACCCGCGATGGTAAAGCCCAGTTCAGCCGCTTCAACTAATACTCTACCTGAACCGCAAAAAGGATCAACTAGAAACTTGCCTTGTGGCTCTAAGGGAACTAAATTGACCATACTGCGGGCTATTTTGGGGGGTAAAATCCCGGCCTTGGCGTTGGCAAAGGGCATGTGGCGATCTTTTTGAATCCAATGTCTGAAATCATGGACCCAAATAGTTTTCCAAACTTCGTCTTTGGCGTTATCGATGAAAAATTCATCTAGTTTGTGTTTTTTGAGGAGAATGGGAGAAAGACCGAAGGGGTCTTTACCTAAAACGAAACGTCCTTTACCTAAAATATTTTTTATATCCTGATTGACGACGGGAGAACTTTTGGAATCGCCGAGACTCGTGACTGAAAAATTCTTCGCCTGAATGAAATCAGTGATCGAGCTGGCCTCGGCGGCTAGTCCAGGAACTTCACTAGCTAACTTAATACTCGAACCAAGCAAAGAGACAGCCCGGATGGCTGTTTCGGAGTCTGATAACTCGAAGGCGTAAATATTGGGGAGAATTTCAGTGGCACCCTGGATTTTGGTTCCAATTTCGGCCGCTGCCAGCGTGTTGCCGGCTCCGACAAAGAGTAAAAAGCGCATGTGATTTAAAGATTGATAGCCTTGACGGTGAAATGACTTTCGGATTGTCTGTGTCCCGTGACACGGCGATAACGGGATTTGGCCTTAAATTTGGCGATGCGGACCTTCTCGCCTCTTTCTTGACTATCCAGAACGAGCTTGACCGATGCTTTTTCGAGGTGAGGTTCGCCAATTTGGGTTTTGACACCGTCATAAGCGAGGAGGACTTCCTTCACATCTAGAACTTCGCCAGGTTTGAGTTCGACTTTTTCAGCCACGATCCTGTCACCTTCTTTAACTAAGTATTGTTTTGAGCCAAGTTGAATGACGACGTATAAGATTTTATCTGCCATGGGCGCAATTATATCCTAAAAGGAGCGATTAAATCAAGCTGGCGGAACAAAAGCCCGATGAGGATAGAAAAGCTTAAAAGAGAGCTTCCCCCGTAGGAAAACAGAGGCAGAGTAATGCCGGTCACGGGCATGATACCGAGATTCATACCAATATTGACGATAGATTGAAACAAAAAGAGAAAAAAAATGGCCAGGCAAAGAGTGGCCTCCGCGTTATCTTTCAGGTTTCTTACCCCTAAAAGGCTATAGTGAAAAATGGCGTAGTAGGAAATGAAAAGGACGATGGCGCCGATAAGACCAAACTCTTCGACAAAAGAGGCAAAAATGAAGTCCGTGTGTCGTTCTGGAAGAAAATTTAGGTGAGACTGTGTGCCAAGCTTGACGCCTTTACCCAGCACTCCTCCAGAACCGACGGCGATAGTCGCCTGGATGACATTGTAACCAGCCCCTTTGGGGTCAGTATAGGGATTGATAAAAGTTTCTAGTCTTTGTCTTTGATATGGTTTTAGGAGTTTTGATTCCAAGGGAATGACGACCGCTAAAAAAAGAGCTCCCAAAAGAAAAATCTTTTTAAATTGACCGGAAAAAGTTAAAAGGGCGAGAGGTAAAAAAGTGAGGGTGAGAGCCGATCCGAGATCTGGCTGAATAGCAATCAGAACCACCGGAAGCAGGGCTAGACCCAGAAAGATAAAAAATTGTGGCCAGCTAATTTTTTTGAAACGAGACAAATAGGAAGAATAAAAAATAGCCAGAAGGGGCTTAACGATTTCGGAAGTCTGAAGTGAAAACAGACCTAAATCTATCCAGCGAACAGAGCCACGAATATTGCGGCCGACGATTAAAGTAATCAGAAGCAGGACAATACTAACGATATAGAGAATAGATGACAGATTAAATAAAAGAGTGATGTCCGAGCGAGAAAATAAATAAATAAGAATGATGCCTGCAATCACAAAAGCCAGTTGGCTCAAAAAAAGGCTGGGGACAGTGCTCCAGATAGTCACAAGACTCAAGACTTGAATCAAAATCAAAGCGACCAGGAGCAGGCCTTTGTTTGGGCGCATGATTAACTTTGTCTGATAATCTTAATTTCCGGACCAGAAACAAAATTGTTTACCAAAGTTTTGTGTTTGATTTCTTCTTCGAGGGAAGTTGGCCAGGTAGGCAAGACTAGATCAACTACTTCATCTAAACGGCAGCCGGCCATCTTCCTGGCTTCTTGAATAGCTCTGATCAACTCTCTCGCTGTTCCTTTATCTTTTAAAGCCGGAGTGATTTCGGTATCAAATTTGGCAAGACTTTCTTCACCACTAACCAGATAAATATTCTCCACATTGAGCTCGTCTTTGATTAATTGAAGTAAAGTTTCCTTTCCTTCTAGAGAAGTAAATTTGCCAAAAATTTCCACTTGAGCCAAAGTTTGTTTGACGGCGAGGCCTAACTTTTTTCTCTCAGCGTGACCAATTTCGCAAATTTTTCTGACTAGATCCATGTCTTTGATTAGTTCTTGATCGATTTCATGACTTTCGCTTGGCCAGTCAGTCAGGTGAACTGATTCCTCTTCTGTGAGATGACGATAAAGATATTCAGAAATGAAGGGCGTCAAAGGGGCCATGGTTTTGAGCAGAACGGAGAAAACTTGGTGCATGGTAGTGTAAGCAATTTCTTTGTCGGTTTGACTTTCTGCAGTTGGACCAACACGATCACGCGAGCGTCTGATGTACCAGGTGGAAAGATCATTAATAAAGCTTTTGAGAAAAGCAACTGATTTGGGAATCTGATAATTAGACAGACTGGATTCAACATCACTAACAGTTTGATAAAGGCGGCTTAAAACCCATTTATCAAGAGTGGTTGGTTCTTCGGAAGGATTTTCTTTAATTGCCCAGTTCTCTAAGCCAGCATATGAAACAAAGTATTTGTAGGAGTTCCAAAGCATCATCAAAGTAGTTTTTAACTCATTAGCCCAATCTTGTTCGGAAACGGTGATATCTTGGCCGACGACCACGGGACTGCCCATAAGGTAGAGCCTGAGAGCATCGGCACCTAATTTTTGGATAGAATTTTTGGGATCGGGATAATTACCCAAACTTTTGCTCATTTTACGGCCATCGGTACCCATAATCACCCCGGTGACAGTGACATTTTTAAAAGCAATGGAGCCAAAAAGCAAATTGGAAATGACGTGAGTAACATAAAACCAAGCTCTTAATTGACCGGTATACTCAACGATAAAGTCAGCCGGAAAACTATCTTTAAACTTTTTTTCATTTTCAAAGGGGTAATGGACCTGGGCATAAGGCATCGAAGCCGATTCCACCCAACTATCCAAAACTTCCGGAACTCGGTGGGCTTTCTGGCCACATTTGGGACAAGCTAAAGTAATTTGATCGATCTCTGGTCGGTGTAGCTCGGAAACTTTTTTACCGGAAAGTTTTTCGATTTCAGAGACTGATCCGGGAACGATCATTTCACCACATTCACATTCCCAAACAGGGATGGGTGTCCCCCAGTAACGAGAACGACTAATACACCAGTCTGGGGCTGACTCAATACCAAGCTCGAAACGGCCATTCTTAAAGTGCTTGGGTACCCAATTTATTTCTTGGTTAGTTTTCTTGAGCTGTTCTTTAATAGACTGAATATTGATATACCAGGCTACTTGGGATTTATACAAAAGGGCGGTTTCACAACGATGACAGTGTGGATAACTATGAATAAGGGTAGTGGCTTTATACAGTAAATTTTTATTTTTTAAGTCTTCGATAATTAATTTATCGGCCGATTTAAAGTATTTATTTTGAGCGATGGTAATGGCTGGATCCAGTTTGCCAGTTTCGTCCACGGAATCGATCATGGAGAGATCGTATTTTTTAGCTAGCTCGGTATCATCTTCGCCAAAACCGGGAGCGATGTGGACTATACCAGTACCATCCTCCATGGAAACGAAATCGGCGGGATAGATAACATGATCCCGACTGGACGCACCGTAATAGTTGTAAAGAGGTTCGTAATGTAGGCCAACTAAATTTTCACCAAAGAATTCTTCCTCGATCTGATAGTCGTTATCGCCAAAAACGGCTGTCAGCCGACCTTTGGCCAAGATAAAATGTTCCGAACCAACCAAAACTTTGACGTAAGCTTTGTCAGGGGCGACACCCAAAGCAAAGTTGGTGGGCAAGGTCCAAGGAGTTGTAGTCCAAGCAAGAAAATAAACGTCATCGGCAACTTGCTTTTGTTTAAATTTGACAAAGATTGAGGGATCGGTAACATCTTTGTAAGAGTTGTCCATGGCCACTTCAAAGTTACTAATCGGGGTGGAACAACGCGGGCAGTAAAGTGAAACCCTTTTACCTTTGTAGATTTGGCCTTTGTCATAAAGCTGTTTAAACACCCAAATAACAGATTCCATGTAGTCCAGATCCATGGTGCGATAAGCGTTCTTAAAATCAACCCAGCGGCCAACATGATCAATGTACCACTCCCATTCAGACGAAACACTGCTGACGTAAGTTTTGCAAGCCGATACAAATTTATCAACACCCAAACTTTCAATTTCTTTTTTGGAATTGATACCTAGTTCTTTTTCGACCTTATTCTCGATGGGTAGCCCGTGACAATCCCACCCCCAGACACGGTCGACTCTTTTCCCCTTCATCGTCTGAAAACGGGGAATGACGTCTTTGACGATAGAACCGAGAAGATGTCCGTAGTGGGGCAGGCCAGTAACAAAAGGAGGACCGTCGTAAAAACGGTAGGGATTGGCCGCATCTCTTTGCTCGACTGATTTTTCAAAAATTTTGTTTTCTTGCCAGTATTTTAAAACCGCCTCCTCTATTTCTGAGGGGACGTAGGATTGAGTGAGATTCTTAATGGTAGTTTTTTTCATCTTGCTATAACGAAATTATAGCAAGGTATTAGCCTCTTAAGAAACCTGGGAAACGGATACCTTGAGCTCACTACCGTCGTAGTCAAAGTTAAAGGTAACAGGCTTCTCTTGGTTGTTTGTGATATAGAGGTTTTCTCTGGCAGGATCAAAATAGATGGCTACGCCATATTGTTTAGGCACTTCAGGAATGGCGGCAAAGTCATGGTTGGTAGGGGCTTTGACCTCGAGCTGTGCATCACGAGCAGCCCAACTGATAAGTGAGGCTAGCTGACAAACACCGTCACCATAGAGATAGCCATCGGACTTAAAACCATCCTGTTTATTAAAATGAGCCTTGGTGGTCAAAACGACCTTGTCCTTATACTCAGACAGTAAGCCTTCATGAAAGGCAAAGGCTTCCTTGGGTTTAAGGGTAAACTCAGAGTGAAAAGGCTTGGTGATCTCCTCCCAGTTAATCTCACTGGCAGAAGAGACACGGCCGTCTAGGTAGGCAATGTTTAAAAGAATGTTATCCTTAAAGACTTTGCTAACAGATGCTACAGGATATCTATAATCCATAGACATTTCACGGCTACCGAGAACCGTTTGGTTAGTCTTTTGAGCCTCTAAAGGTGAATTAGTAGGCATGCTAGAACGGCCTAAAGACAGGGTAAGGAGGAGAAGTACGATCAATTTCTTGGTCATAGTGGGGGGAATTGTATACTATTATGGGTCTATTGTCAAGTCGAGCGGAGGTTACCAAAACCTATACTTTTACGAACTAAACTCTCGGTGTTTACCATGGTGCCTGGACTGACCACAAAGTCCCCCCAACGGTCATTGATCTCGTCGATAGCGGAAACAAGCTTCTCTTGCCGAAGATGATCCTGGAACAAACCTAGTTGCAAGGCATGGCTAGAAGAAAGACTGAAGCAGGAAACGGCAATATTACGGACTGGAACCTGACAAGGAGACTGTAAGAGGAGCTGGTAGGCTATATGGTAAAGAGCCTCGCTGGCGAAAAGGAACTGATCTAAGGTGAGGCTGCGGTGCCAGTAGGTATGGTTGCGATAAGTAAGGCCCAGGTGAACTCCTTTGGCCTGAAAGTGGGCCTGACGCAGACGGGCACCCATTTTGGCTACTAGCTTGGAGAGGATGGGAGCTAATTCTTCCGGGGTGATCATGGGCTTGGCTGGAGAGTAGGAGTGGCCAAAGCTCTTGGTTTGCCATTCCAAATCATCGACCTCCCAGCCTCGTAAGCGTAAAAACCAGTAAAGACCAAGAATT
>WNFL01120714.1_pt1 | contig 15099 bp, 21 predicted proteins | sample 5400361 | NCBI WGS metagenome assembly WNFL01 (sample SAMN13153351, study PRJNA577476) | soil metagenome | isolation source: 40 cm soil on Douglas fir-dominated hillslope | place: USA:California | collected 2013-09-17
TGTATTATTATATGTATATCTAACAGTGGAGACGATCTTTTCGCAGGCTATTCCCGATTTATTTACCCCCGGAATAGTTACCTCCACCCGTCGTGTAGTAGGCCGGACAGTACTACAGCGTGAATGAGTATGCTTGTACAGAGTCACACTCTAGGTGACGCCCACTGTACTATTGGAAAATCATACCTCCATATTGGAGGCTCGTGTAAAATTCCTCTCGAAATTGAGCGACGGAGAGGAGGCCTGGCTCCCACAAGTGACTAGGCCCGCGCACCGCCATGGCAGCGACATCAATGCGCCAAGCGTTCCTTAACCACAATGGCACAAGAAAAACAAAAGAGGATTCAAAGGAAAGGCGCGAAGCGACATTGGAAGGTTTCATGACTGGAGGCAGAGGAGAATACAGTGTCCTTGAATGTCCAAACACTCTACTATCGAGATGCAAGGGAGGAGTGTCCGGGCAAGGTGAGATCAACTAGCTATCGGAGCAATGCAACAATGAAGGGTCCATGAAGACGCGCTGACTCATAGACAACGACACCGCGATACATCCGAGGACTGAGCGAGTGGCTTGTTTGCCCGAGCACGACGAGGATGGGTGCTGAGGCAGAAATTACAGCTGCGTCCCGCCTAAGAGAATGACGACTACGAGGCGCCACCGATGGTGCTTTTATTGTTGTGAACAATTGGCGGGCTCGCTCCTTGATTCTGTCGCTCCGCTCTTGGCGGGCGCCCCGACCGCGGCTAGGTGGCTCGTTACTTCGTTGTTGGTTACATAAGGGTTGGCCGATGGCGCGCTCCGACCGTGACTGCGAGTTGTCGCGAATGTTCGCGCCAATCATAAAATCGCTGGCTCTCTGGCTCTGCCCATTGAGGAGTCGTAGAGTCGCAAGTTAGCGTCGGGATCTCCAACGGGGCCATCGTCGACGCTATGACATCGGGTGCGTCCTAGATTTCACTCTTGAAGCTGCACTGGTAGGTGCAGACTTCTGATCTACTAGAATCTCGACCGCTGTAGGTTGGGCTACCATCCGTTAAGGTAGAAATGGGGGTGCTGGGACGACGCCGGACGAAATATTGAGAGCATCAAGCGATTGTTGAGCGATGTCCTTGTAAGGATTTTCTGCGGGACATTTGCTGGTCCATTCTGTAAAGCGTAGAATTTGTCAGTGAACACTGGTATTGAGGCGATGAGAAAAGTGGTGGAACGGGGCGTACCAGGGGAACCAACGGCAGAAAGCTCACCAACGTCAGATTCCTCATGACAGAGGAGAGAATTGACATTGTGTTCATGTCGGTGATATCGTTTTGTGGGGAACATGCTCCTTCAAACGAAATGTTGTGTGGAAGGCATGAAACGAGAGGAGTATTTACTATTTGGATGTGTAATAGAGTCTTAAGACACATCGTCTTGACTAGCTTATTGGTGGTGATACCGAAGATAGTCCAAGAAATCTGAAAAGTTGACGGAATATTAGAAGCCCCGTCAACGGGGCGATAGAAGCAGAAGTGGAAAGCAGAGAGTACCCCACGCTGGGGGGGTGGAAAGAGCGTAGGAAGGGCTTACATCGTCTATAATAGATAATGAGACCTGTTTTGTATTCCGTTGCGGTGACACTGGGATCAAGTGATCAAGCTGTACTCTTGCAGAGTCCTTGCATAGTATATGCGGACCAGGTGCCGGTCCGGTCCTGGTTTATGCTAGATCCTGAAGTCTTGTCTGTTCCGGTCGACGAGAATTTTTCGCAAAAAACGTTGAGTGTCGCGCCCAGTTCCACAAGCTACCTCGAGGGTGGAAAAACATTGCGCAAAAAATGTGAATTAGGAATAATATATCGAGTCAAGCGCATGGGTTTGCTGCGAATCATGGGAGATAAGCTTACACTTACGTCGCATTATCCAGTATTCCGACATTTGAAGGTAGACACGACATAGTCACAAAAGTGCTTTCATGTGGAGGATTTCTCTAGGGAGGTCCCGCGAGAGTAGGTCGGCGTCAAGGTCGGCGTTGACGCCAACTTGGAGTCGAGCTTCCACCACACAAGGTGCTGATGCCTGGTTCTCAAGTAAGAGAGTGAGAATAAATGATAAAAATGATACAAATAGAAAAGAGAGAATATAACATTTATTTCGAGGTTCTTGCCTTATGCTGGTTGAGCCACATGCGTTGCCCTGCGGCTTTGTAGAAACACGTTCTAAGTGCACCAGAATTTTTCATTGCGCGTAAATGGCTTATTTACACAAGTTATTAAAGTACAATAAAATACAAACTTCATCTTGTGGGCTGCGAGGGGGAAGAACCGTAAGGATTTTCCAGCCCCCAGGCATGCACGTTACAGTTCCTCAGGCCGCTTATTGGGGTTGTGTAGAAGTCGGGGTGGGGATCGACGAACGAACACGGTGGCCCAAACAAACCAGATTAAGTTGGCGCGACACCAAATACCCGATTAACTGCACTTCAAGCACTTCAGGGCAGCCTTAATTACGTCATCCGCCCTTTTCCCTGAAGTTCCAGTAGGCCTTAATTTTCAACTTGCCTTCCTGCTCGTCTTGTTTCTCCACGCAGGAGCAGTATAATTTCCAACGACATTGAAGAACCACCCACTGAGAGAATTTACAATGATGACGGCGTATATCTCCCAAGTTCGCTTGGTGATAGCGGAATCCATGAGACTTCGGGCGGCCCTCCCTCCAGCGACGATTTGAAGAGTACGTGTGAGTACCTCGTTCCTCACTAACGCGGATGTAAACAAGCCTTCCAGGAGGGTCCATCAAGTACGACGGCTCGCCCTGGCCGAGTTTGAGCGACCATAATACCAGACCGACACCTCGTTTTTTCTCCAAGCGGTGATCTCGACTGTCCCATTCTCTGGGCCAATGGCGTAGTCTGTAATATGGGTTGGTACACGGCGAAGAAGACGAATAGGTGTGTCCCGTAAAAAGCCAAGACGGACGAGAGACGAACCTGAACAGCCGTTCGACGATCAAAGCACCTGTCTGCGCCATTAGCCCAACCAATACGTAACAGAACGTCAAGAAACGAGAACAGATTGCTGAAGACAAGGAGTGTGGGGGATGGGAGAGCTAAGAGCAGTCGTAGGGAAAAAAGCACGAGGCGAGAACGTCTCGCGAAGGCCTTGACATTAACGTTGTCAGTAATAGATATGAGGGCATTATGCAGAAGGAAGAGACGAACCTAGTTCAGGGGGAGGTCGAAGCAGAGGTTTGGCACCTGGGAACTGGGGCTTGATGGCGTCGTCCCAGGGCCAGTACATCGGAGTGTCGTACGTGATGCCAGACGAGTCGGTCGGACGAGTGCCACTGGTGAGGAGGGCAGTAAACTCGGCTTCAGGCCCGGCGATAAGGGCCCCAGAGTCCCCGCCTCTGGAGAATGGACCGGAGTCGCTGTCGTAGGGGTAAACTGCGGCTTGGGCGGAATGGAAGTCGCCGGAGAGGCCGCAGTGGCGCTGATGAGACTCAAACCCAGTGAGACGACCAATCGTAGTAAGCGTGGTGTGACCGTGTTTGATCACAAATCGCATGGGTCACCTTTCAAGTCCTGATTGTTCGGTTGACTTATCTGAGCGGCGGTGAGAATGCCTCTGAGCCTGAAAAGACGATCTCCGGGGTAGTCGAACTCGGACTGCGCGTCGTCCCGAAGGTACATTAAGCTCATAAACTTGCCAGAGTCGATGTCAGTGCCTGGAATACGAACAGTTAGATTAGGCACCTTTAGTTAGACAGGGTCAACACACACCTAGGTCAACAACGTTCCCCATGAAGTTCGGCCGGAATTTCTTCTTGTCAAGCTTAATGACGCAAACATCGTTGGTGTAGCCGTGAGGGGCATTATTTCCAGTGATCGGAGGTGCCCAGACAACCTGTCCAATAACGCTGCTGTTCACCTCGTCCCAGTCCTTCTTCATCGTGACGAAAAGCGCCTTGAGGGCCTCGATCGCCTCTTTTTTTGTTCTTCATGTCGTGTTCGATGGCCGCCAGGTCCCTTTCCGCTTGCGCGTCACCGTCATCGGCCTTCCTCTTATGCGACACAGCGCGCTTCTTCAAGACGGTGACGGTGTTATTCAGGTTGCTGATTTTAGCTTGAATGGATGCCAGAAAATCGTCGAAAGCCCTGTTGCCCATAAGGACAACCTTCTTGGGCCGGCTAGGTAGGTGTAGTCAGAATGGCGTTCATCTTCTCGAGGAAACGAACGTACCGACGTAGGTGTAAGGACTATTGCTTGGTCCTCGGGGAACAGCGCATGGCGTGCCGTAACGCCGTAGAGATCATCATCGACTCGGAAGTAGAAGCCTAGCGTCCCTTACATGTGCAGCGTCTCCAAGCCAGCGATGGGCAGGCCAAGTGCGGTGGTGACCCAATCTATGACATCCTTGAGGGGATGGAGATCGTTGACGGGTTCCAACAGTTCGGGGCCAGTGAGAGCGATTCACGATACGCCACGGCGATGTCATGTATGTCGTGTTGCTTGGGGAGTTGGAGGATGTCCTGAGAGGGCTCGAACGCGGCGTCGCTGGTGGTACCGTCTGGCAGCACTCCGATCCAGATCGACGCGACTAGTAAATGTCTTTTTGCCGCCGTCCGTGTTCTGCTCGTCCCACCTGTACAGGTCTTGAATAGGCACCCTCAGGTGCTGGTCATCATGAATTGGCTCACGCCTTACAATTCTTCGAAGGAATAAGTCCTTCAAGATACCGATGAATTCTGCTTCAGAAGCTGAACCCTCTTTATAGCATTACCAAGCTCTGTTGCGGTCGTCAGAGCTACAGATCTGGTGTGCCAATAGCAGTGTATCGGTGTGCAATTGGGCGAAAGTTTCCTACAAAGTCTACCTTGGACGTCATCTGGTCGTAGACAACTCCAGTGGCAGCTGCGATGCATCCAACTACCTCAGTCAACACGAGGGAGCAGACTGGGCGTATGGGTCCAAGCATCCGCATCCGCATACACCTTGTTCTAAAGTCAGAAACAACTCGGATTCGAGGAGCCTACGTACCTTGCGTCAGCTCGTCCTGGCAGAGTCCCAGCACAATAACCAGTATATGCACCATAGTACCAGGCCTGAGGGCTTTTAGTGCTTCGCAGCGAGCCTCAAAAGCCACACTCCTTGCACAATGGCCCCAAAACCAATGATGGCCCACAACAGCCTCCGCTCCTTGCTCACCGTGTACTCTCTATCTGAGCCATACTTGTGCGGCTCTGGGTTCCACCCGGTCCGGAACGTCCGCACTTCCTCTGGCTTGACCTTGCTAGGATCCGCTGATGACGAAGACGAATCAGCCATCGAGGAAGACCCAGATGTAAATGAAGAGGCAGCAGAAGGGTGCGAATGTGAAGGGTTGGCATTGCGATGGGGTGGGCGATGTCCATGCAATGATCCACGTCCGTGACCATATGGCGCTTCAGTTCGATCAGGCCAGTACGCAGAAGGCCCAGTAGGGTGCTCTCTATCCCTCCTTAAACGGTCGTAAGCGGCTGGTCGAGCATGAACTGCGTCCGCTGCCTTTGTGCGCAGGTGGGTTGATGTATGGCGCCTGAAACCAGTGGATGGAGTAGTACTTGAGGATGAAGGGGTGGTACGGCGGTCATAGTCTCGCCTATTGGATGTGGGTCAGTATATCTAATGGAGGCCATGGCGCAATATAAAAGGTAGACATTGGGTAATACGATGCATTTATTATGGTGAAGTGTACTTGGTAGAATGTATTGGTCACGAGGACAAGCTTGATGAAACGTTTGCAATGGTGGGTGACTGTAGTGTTCATAGAGAACAGAGCACCGAAGTTTTCCTTTGACCCACTATGACAGAGATTCTTGCCTGTGTCATGGTATGGGCCACGATGGCACCGAGAAACACTCGCGAACAAATCTCGAATGCGTTTATGAAGGGGTGGAGAAGAAATGGTCAAGGAGCGTGGAACCGTACCTTGTAAAGTCATTACCCAGCACTTTATAAGCTTCACTTATATCCAGGAACTTCTGCGCCGCCTCGCCGTCATTTGGATTGACATCGGGATGGTGGAGTTTGGACAACTGAAAAAGGTGTTCGTGTAATAAATGTAACCACAAAAGCAATATCAAGTTGAGTATAATCGAGGAACGTTTGAATGAGCGCCCTCATACAGTTTGTAAAAGCAGACAATGCCAACCTCGTAAAACCGTCGTTTTACCTGGCCTTTGGTCGCACTTCTGGGTAAACTAAGAGTCACATAATGGTCCTTTTCTTGATTAAGGGTCGGTGTCAAGCTGAGGGACCGTCTTGACGTCGCGGCGACGTTCGTTGAGACCCTCATCATTGGTCTGAGCGCCAGCGCCTGATTGGGCCATAGAAAGACAAGAAACATCAACCTGAAAACTGAAATTGCGGGCGAAATTCTTGTAAGGTTGACAGAGTCACCTCGAGTTTCTGAAAGCAGCTGGGTAGAAGGCAGGAGGGAGGAGGCTGGAGGTGGCCCCCCGGCTAGCTCGAACTCTTCCACCCTCTCCGAATACTGTACAAGTTATTCCCCATCATACCCAACGGCACGCCTCGGAACCCTGCAAACGACGGAACGCCTCGGAAACTTGGAAACCGCCATCTGCACCGTTTCTCGACCTCGACGCCCTCTCGACCTCGACGCCCTCCTCATGCAGGTCTGGTTAACATAATCACGAATACGACTAGTGTATTTTATTATTTCACGACCTCTTTCAAGAACGGATTCAACACCCCATAATTCTCAGACGCGATCGCGAAGTTGTGTGAAGAAGAAAAGAGCCTTGCACATCGCGACACAATCAAGGTGAGACAGTGTTCAGGTACCCTTATACGTGTGCTAACCTCTGCTTCTGCAATGACGCGTAGCATTCACCAATGGATGGTCGAGTTCGTTCTGACCACTTGAAACCTTCTTTCACCCATACTTGAACCCCTTTCGCGTCAAGATGCCCCGAAAGAGGATAACTGGCACTTGCGAGATGTGTCCCTCAAGATTACGTCCGACGGAAACCCTTGCTGGCTCGTGTCTCGCAGTCTTGCCCAAACACCATCTCTGTTTCCACACCTGCGCTCGTTCAACCCAGTGTTGATGGGTCGGCCGTCTAATTCATGGCTCTGGTACTTTCACCTCAAACAAGTAGCACTCGTGCATCTAGGGCTGAAGATGGGAGGTTGTCTTTAGCATTCGGTACAACGAGCGAATTACCACTCAGTATGCCCGACTTGCGATTGCGTGAAGGCGTCAAGGACCCCAACCCAGAAAACAAGGGACTGGGGACGCTGCAGTTGGAATTCTGGTACGTGTTCAACGTTCTTCGTTTTCCCGTAGATACCTCTTTCATCTTCTGACCGTGCTTCTAGAGGATTTCAATAATGGATCTTCGGACAAGGTGCCCCAATTCCTATGCTATACGACGAATATGGCGAGCACCTTGATCATACCACAGCCTCTCGCCTGTGGAATATGGTCGAAGGACTCCTGCATCATGCTCTTGAGGAGCTCGAGGACCACGGCTTCCAAGCGTCTTCATCAGGTCGATCGTCCTAGTTCGACCACTGTGGGCTCATTTTTTGTCTCCAATCCGGCGGATGGGAATTTCGTTCTCTCGCCTTTTCGGTTGCGTCAAGGGGTGATTCTTACTTCGAGTACCTGCTGTGAGTACCTTTGCTGGACCGATGTAGGATATATGTTAAGACGAAAGCCGTAGCAAGCGGTACCTTCAGATAGTAGATACTTTCAGAACTCAAGCACTACCCGGCCAAATTCGACGACATCTGTCAGGTGGTCCTGCCAAAATACCGAGCTCGTACCGCCCTATGGCCCTCAATGAAACTTTGGCAAAGTTCAATCCAAAATAGTCACAGATGATTTATTATGCGAATGCGAGAAGTATAATCTCCTCCCCGAACTCGGATTCAGAGGCGGTCCAGGACGCGCCACCACAGATGCTCTCCACTACGTCCAACGATTTACCAAAAATGCCTGGCGATGAAGCCAAGGAGTATCGGCACTATTTCTCGACATCCAAGCAGCATTCCTCAATATGCGCAAAGAACGACTTCACGACGACACCCTGAACACTTCTCAAAGTGGCACGTATGGATTTGAACGTGGTAGTCCTTGGACGCAAAAAGTAGACCATCTCCATTGCCCACTGCCAGTCCTGGCAGATCAAAAGTTGCAGGCAGATTTGGCACCGGCGGATGGGGCGAACCAGCGACATCATCCGGCATGGGTGGTGGAATGAGTTTGATAGGAGGTGTAGTACCCGCAGCTGGTCCGTCCGCGGCAAACAAGAAGAAGAAAAGGGAAGGAGGGGGAAGGATGGGGAGGTTCATAGGTCCGATTTATAGTTTATCTTGATATAGTTTCTTGAGTGTTATTCTTATCTGTCATGACTATGTACACCTTGGTGTATGAACCTCTTGACTTCTTGACAGCCGCAGTTTGAAGTTGACCACTCACACAGGGACCAAGGCCAAGACTCTTCAACTGAGCATATTTAACACCATTGGGCTGTCGCATTTGCGTAATTCGGCAATAGTTACCTCTCTCAACGCGTCTCTGGTATACATGACACGATGGACTAAAACGATCCAAAGCGCCCTGTATGAGGTCTAGTGTCCTCCTTTACAATGACTTCCGGTTGTGCATGCTATGCAGCGACGTAAACGGGGACCACACCTACAATGAGGTCGGGTCAGATCAGCTTCGAAGTAGAGAGACTGCTATGCCTGCTATGCTCATCTCCAACCTTCATTTCAGCGATTTGTTTGTCTAGCTGTGTTGGTGATCATGCGATCTGTGGCTGTCGGTCGAGTATCACATGCTGCATCTCGGTCCCGTTCGATGCGGGCCTCAACAACACGATACTTTGCTCAGATATCTCAGCCCGGGTCGTGCAAAAGCGCTGTGGCTGAAAACACCCGTGTCCGTGCAATTTGTTATCTAAAAGTATCATTTGTGTTCTCGCCCTCATTATTATAACGTTTCGGCTTGATTGTCTCAATTGGTTTTTAGCTCGTTATGTGTCTGAACTCTCGCTTGTGGACCTGGCAACCTAGCTTCGATCCTGTTCTTCCCTGCCTATTTCATATGTGGTTCGGGTATAGTTTACTATGGAACGTAATATACAAGTGGTACACATTTCTAAAACAATTACGTCCCATGTGCATGTACAACGAGAGTTGCTTTGGGGTTTGAAGTGACGGGCGTGAGGGAGGCCACATGCTCCGGAGTGCGAACGGACTTGCTCGGAAGCACAGGAGAGAGAAATACATGGTTGGTGGTGAAGACGAGAGAGGTCTCGTCTAAACTTGGAATGTTGGGAGTCGCAGCAAATGGGGGCGAGAAGCACGTTCGACGGGCCTCCCATGCCACGGCGAAGTAGGTGGGAGGAAAGGGGCTTAGAAGAAATTTTGTAGAGGGGAAGTGACTCTTAAAGTGCTCGAGGGGCCTGCCCTGCCATCGAGGGACACACGAGAGGGCATTGAAGCACAAGAATCGGGTTGCGGGCAGCCACCAGCAATCTGCGAATATTGGTATAGGTTTTAAAACGTCGCCATACAGGGAAGAGAGGATCATTCCAGCATGCTGGGCTTGTGACTACCTGGATCCATATCTAGTCTACAAGGTCATAACTATGGACCATGAATAGAAATAGAGCATATTAGAATCAGCCAATAAAGGGTCATGAGGTGCATATGAAGGGTTTCAGAGGTTTCTTCACTGGATGAAGTAGAAGTGTAGTGGGGGCTTGTATTTGGAAACGAACAACAATTAAAAGGAGCGAATGAGACAACGTGGGTGGAATGGAAATTCCCGGCCTTGTTTGTTAACCGTTCTCTCCTCTTAAGCTGGAGAATTCCTTGTCAGTAGAATGAAATCTTCAAATAATGCGGACTCACATCGTTCAAACTCCTTATCAGGCACATCGCGAGAATGAAGCACCTTCCCGAGATGGGTTGGAAGGAATCCTTGTCCTTTCCTTCGCAACCCCGTTAATGTCCTCAAAAAGGCGACTGGACTCTCGGAGAACTGAGGATCTTGTAGACCCAGGATATTCCTTGCATTGGGGTCACGAACAAAGCCAGTGGCGTCGATTGCATCGTTGAGGTTCGCAGGCGGATCTCCCAAATAGAGCCCCAGCATCTTGCATGTCTCCCTATATTCTCCCTTCGATGCGAAGTAAAGCTGCCCGGCGAAGAGGTTGAGCTCGTTGATATGGGGCGGTTTATCAGGGGCAGATATGCGATGAGGTACCATAAATGATCGAAGGTCATCAAACGAGCGCATGTTCCACGAACTTCGGGGTGAATATACGTGGAGGGTCACAAAGGGTGACTCGCGAACGTCATCGATAAGGGTATTCGCTTCGAACGGGCTGAGGAGGACGAGGCGTGATTCTTTGATACTTGTGGTACTTGATAAGACCCACTGAATTGAGCGTAGGAAGTCATCACGAATCACAGATGCCGCATTGTTGCTAGTGGTGGTTTGGATGGTACTCGCGAAGTCCTCTGTGACCCAGATATGAGGGAAAGCATTGGCTCCTGATTGCTCTGCGAATGACGCCAGAGTAGTCTGAGACAGCGAACGGAGTGCTGGGATAATGTACTTCGAGTGAGTGGGTATTACCCCCGTAGAGATAAAACGCTTGACGGCGTCGGATACGCGATGCCTCAGGGGCATTGCTGGAGGCGGACGTTCGATCTGTCTTTCCTCCTCCTTCTCTTGTGCAACCTCTCTCTCTTGCTCCTCCAGCGTTTTAGCATCCAGCGTAGGATATATTTCAAAACTCTTGCATTGTTCTCGGATTTTCTCCTTGAGTTTGCTGTTACATGGCCCATGAGGCCCCATCAAGCCAACCCTACCCGACCCATAGAGCTCATTCAAAGTATGTGACTCCTTCTCCCGAAGAGCCTCTGAAAGCCTGATAGGGGGGAGTACACCCGCCTTGTAGGCCTCCCAAGCAGATTGACGATCAGCGAAACTGAACCCTTGATTGGCCCAAAGGGTTGCATATGTTTCCATTTGGAGCGTTGTTTCAATCATTGACCAAGCGAGCACGGCTTCAGAGGTGATTTCATTTGCAGGCGTTCCTGTCCTGGCAGTTATATTGCTGCGAACTTCGGTGGATGCAAGGAAGAACACTGAATGAGTGGAACCAAGTTTGCGCATTCTCATACACCCTTGGTTTTAGGTTAGTAATAGTTCGAGCGATCAACAAGGGATAGTACCTTGCACCAACTTGTCTTTGCAAAGTCTTGGACCAAGTGTCACTGCGGCCTTCGATCCTGGCGGTAGCTTCAAGTCGGTGCCACGCGTATGAGCCTCATCTAGATAAACCACGCAACACCCGAGTTGCTCCAGATACGGGGATGCAGCCAACAACTCCACAGATCCGCCTCTCCTTAAAACGCACAATTCGTCCTCTGAATTCACGAATACAGCAGCCTTTGGACACTTGTCCACTGCAAGCCAGAACGTCGCCACCTCCAAATTCGAATGCTTCACAACCTGTGCCCCAACGTCCAATAGAACACGAGTCTCCGAATCCCGTAGGTATTTCAGCAACTCCTTGACATTGTGATGCGCATCGTTCGAATGCACAACCTGTCTATTTTCCTCTAGCAGGAGATAGCCCAGCACGGTGGCATTCGTTGATTGGTGATCCGGTAAATCGATCTGTTCAACCATGGTGGGTAGTAGAAGGCAATTGTCATTTGTGCCCGAAAATCCGGTGACAAGTCGACCGATAGAAGATCGGTCCTGGACGAGATCCCATCCACTTGTCGAGAGCCTGTGCGGAAACTCTTTCATATGCTTTGGGAAGACTATGGTCGCGAGAAAGAAATCGATGGTAGCCTTGCAATACTGCAATGTGGGGAAGATGGTACGCCTCCATTGTATCGGATCGTCGAGATTGATGTCATGCAGCTTTGGTAAAGTGGAGGGGCAATCTTTTGTCCATTCGTTGTATGTGAGTGATGGGTTATCAGTCTTGAACAACTGCTCGAAGCTCAACTCCAGCTGGGCCTCCTCCAGCCCATTGTAGTAATAGGTAAGGCATGTAAGCGCGATCGCCACATCCGTGTGCCCGAATTCAGCACGAGATGATGGGCTGTCCTTCGCTCGGTATGGCACTGCGAGCATGGAGCGGGTAGTATCAAGGCCGTAATCAACGCGCCATCTCTTATCCTTCAATACCGTGAGAAGAACACCGTGCCCAAGCAGACCCCGAAGCAAGAGGATCGTCTTCAGTATAGCGGAGTCTCCTATTAGATTGGCATGACAGATGGACTCGACTTGCTGGTGGTTTATGTCCAGAACGGTAGGTTGAGTGATATAGTCCAGGATCGCCTTGCGGGTAGGGGAAGGGAAGGGACGGAAGGAAAGCGATGGAAGCTTATCGTCAACGATGACTGATTTGGCGATACTCCGAAAGAGGCGCATTCCGCATTCTCGCGTGATGACCCTAATCTGTGGAAACTGTTGCGGTAGAGCATCTTTTTGTAGTTCGACGCCTTCAACATTGTGGAGTTTCACCTGATCCTTGAGGAGACTCAAAACCTCTTGAAGTATTTTCCAGCGGATGGACTCTCCATCAGGGTTGTGTTGTGTCCCCATTGTGTAGGTCAACTGGTATTTCGGACTCAGTATTTCGTCACTCTCATCAAGGATATCCCTTGCGTTATCCTCCAACCATCGTTGAATTGATACGAGAGCGAGAGAGAGCGAGGACGTGGGGTCGGTTGACAAAGCCTCTAGGGCCATGAGTTTAAAAGAGAGAATATGTTCCGGTTGGCAGAGTAGAATACCACCAACGCGGGCGCATTCGCTGAACAGGGTGTCGATCCCTTGCACCAACTCCAGCGTGAGCTTTAGAGAACGATCCAGCGGGAGGTAGAAGATTCGCCGGTTGGTTAGTTCGCCGAGCGTGCGGGATAGTATATGGAACATTTGTCGGGCAAGTGGTCTGAGTACCACAACCCGAACCAGTTGTGATTGATCGGCAAGAGAGGCAGATACGATTGGTATAATGACCTGAACATGAGAGGTCATTCAAGCCTGGCTCGAGCTGAGGATGGACTACCTACCGAGGATTTCCCTTCACCCATATTCAGCTGCATGACTGAGTTGTGACCTACAGCCGGTCGGAGCATCTCAGCAGCTATCTTGGTTTGAATTGGGCGTACAAGGAGACTGCTCTCCAATTCAACCAATAACCAATCCATATTCTCCATTGGATTCCACCCAATTCGTCCGGTGTTCGTCAATTCTTTTTCCCGTTCGGCTTCACACCCCTTTTGCCCTAACTTGCCGATCCTCTTAGCGCGTTGAACCATCGTAACCGCCTTTGCATATTCCACTATTGCTTCTTTCCATTGCCTGTTGAGTGAATCCCTTCGTGATAGGGTTAACATGTCAAGGAGATTCCTTGGTGTGATGCGCGGCCAAAGCCCACTCTTTAGGAGCACTCTGTCTTTCTCGGAAATGGGACCTAGAGAGGATTTCATATCTTGCTCTAACGACCCGATATCCAGCAAGCAACGCTTATACTCCGTGGTGTTGCAAGCCCGACTTTCTATGGGAAGCCGCTGATACGCCGTGATACTCTGGCGAAGGGCATCCGCATATGGACGTCGGAAACCTGCAGGGGAGGGTGCAATTGCAGCGTTGAACTTCGAAAGGAGACGCTCGACCGCTGACTGCGGTCGAGTAACTTGCCGGTCCAAGAGAAAGGACCATGAGATACGGGGTAGGTTCGAGATTGAAAAGGAGAAAGACTGCTGTGCCCAGGTGAATCCAGTTTCGATTGTATGTGGAAGTTTGGCTCGGTCGAGCTCAATTTGTAAGCGGTCGATACGCTGAAGAAAAGCCCTGAAAATATTATCAATAATCGTCAGTACTAACGCGCACAACGTACTTGTTCTCGTAGCAGCTCCTGAATAGCCTGTCTATCTCGAAAGGGTCTCCGCTGACTAGCTCAAAGCTATCGAAGCTTGAACTCGGAATGTGGTCACAGTGCAATAACTGCATGAGGTCCGCTACACAATCGTCAAATTCTTCCTGACGATGGGAGATGTATTGCGCATATTGTTTCCGCCTTAGTTCAGGCGTGCTCCCCAAATCCACGACAACCTGATACTCGGGTGATTCAGGGAAAGGCTTGATTATCGCAGACACTAAAGGAGCCAATCTCTCTCTCGTGGGCGTCTCTCCATAGCTGAAGTCAAGATCGCCACTCTCAGTCAGGGCATATCGAGGTCTACGAAAATTCTCATTGGTCGCAAAAGCCAAGAGAGAGCGGTATAATTGAATCTGATCAGGATGGCGGTACACGAGACTGGAGAGAAGGAAGGTGAGCTTGCTTTGGTCGGCACGTTGATCGGCACGACGGCAAAGATTGTACAGTGACTTCCAGGTAGCTTTTAGGCTTTCACCCAGCGCTGCATTGGAATAATCTAGAGTCACGTCTGGACGGTTCGCCGACAGGACTTGCCACCCCTGCATAGTACTGCGTAGATGACAGGAGACTCTCAGCTCACCAGGCCATTTTTGGACCGTAAGGCGGAATTTGAAGAAGCCAAAGAGTCCCGTGGACTATATTTTGCGTCCTTGGGCGCTAGGAAGGCTTCGTTTGGTGTCAGTGATATCAAGAGGCGGTGCCTAAAACTAGCCCTCTTGTTCAACTCCACATGACCACCCTTCTTGTATTCGAGTAAGAAGGTGTCATTTCGACCTCCCTCACGGAATTCTGGAAGGAAAACGCGGATAGACACCCAATAGTCCCAGATCTTGCGCACGGCCCCCACGAAATCGTGGTGCTGAATGTTGGGGGGTAGGGATGGGTTCCACTCAACCATTTGCATCGTCTTCGTCTCCTTTGAATAGAGCTGTCTCCTTGGAGTCAACTTTCCGAATTCTTGGAGGAGTGATATTTCCGTCTCAGATAGGCTTTGAAAGGAAATGGTCGAGGCTCTGGAAAGACCTTGCAATGCCTCTTCTGTCCCCGTATGGCCGGTCAACTGGTCGACGAGTGGGTGCGATGTTAGGGCGTGGAGGTACAGGCGATGTATTCGACTCTCGAGGGTCGTG
>WNFL01221854.1_pt1 | contig 15091 bp, 12 predicted proteins | sample 5400361 | NCBI WGS metagenome assembly WNFL01 (sample SAMN13153351, study PRJNA577476) | soil metagenome | isolation source: 40 cm soil on Douglas fir-dominated hillslope | place: USA:California | collected 2013-09-17
GAGCTTGGTGAAGGAGTTTATGAAGTTAAATCAACTAATGGAGACACTCATTTGGGCGGAGATGACTTTGACCAAGCAATAGTTAATTATATCGCTGAAGAATTTAAGAAAGATAATGGAATAGATTTGAAGAAAGACCCTCAGGCACTTCAAAGGTTACGCGAAGCAGCAGAAAAATCAAAAATTGAGTTATCATCCTCACAAGAAGCTCAAATAAATCAGCCCTTTATCACTCAGGGTAAAGATGGTCCTCTTCATTTGACCATGACACTAACACGTCCCAAGCTTGAGCAAATTGTTGATGAACTTATCCAAAAAACATTAATACCTGTCAAGAAAGCATTATCAGATGCGAAAAAAGATGTAAAAGATATTGATGAAATTGTCATGGTAGGTGGAATGACAAGAATGCCAAAAGTTATTGAAACAGTGACAAAATTCTTTGGAAAAGAAGCTAATAAATCTGTTAATCCGGATGAGGTTGTTGCTATTGGCGCTGCGATTCAAGGAGGAGTTTTGGGTGGAGAAGTTTCTGATGTGCTTTTGCTTGACGTTACACCACTGACACTGGGTCTTGAAACATTGGGATCTGTTTCTACACCTCTTATTCCAAGAAATACTACTATTCCAACCAGCAAGTCTCAGGTATTTTCAACGGCATCAGACAATCAAACTCAAGTTGAGATAAATGTTTTGCAAGGTGAACGCCCAATGGCCTCAGATAATAAATCCCTAGGTAGATTTATCTTAGATGGAATTCCTCCTGCACCCCGTGGTGTTCCACAGGTTGAAGTAACATTTGATATAGATGCATCAGGCATTTTGTCTGTAAAAGCCAAGGACAAGGCAACTGGCAAAGAACAGTCTATTAAGATAACAGGTTCTACAGGTCTTTCTAAAGATGAGATAGAGAAAATGACCAAAGAGGCAGAGCTTCATGCAACAGAAGATGCAGAGAAAAAAGAAAAGATTGAGGCAAAAAATCAGGCAGATTCACTCATTTTCACTTCAGAAAAAGCACTTAAAGACGCGGGAGACAAAGTAAATGCTGATATTAAAAAAGAAGTAGAAGATAAAATCAAAGCGTTAAAAGATATATTGGATTCAGGCAGCAAAGAAGATCTTGAAGTAAAGACAAAAGAACTATCAGAGTCTCTACAAAAGATTGGCCAAGAAGCATACAAGCAAGCTCAAGAGACAGCACAAGAACCTGAGATTGGATCAGAAGAAAAAGATGGTTCGGCTAGCTCACCACAAGAAGGTAAGAAGGAAGACAAAGGGGATGTTCAAGAAGGGGAAGTGGTTGAATAATTCCTTGTCATTCCGGACTTGATCCGGAATCTATTAATATGATAAAGATCCTGAATCAAGTTCAGGATGACAGTATAATATGTGCGCAGAAAAAGCGCATTTTTAGTATAATATTCATAAGAAAATGACTAATAACTAATTACCAATGACCAAAATAAATAGTTGGGAATTAGAAATTGGATATTGGAAATTTTAAAAATATGGCTAAGGATTTTTACGAAATATTAGGTGTAAATAAAAGCTCAACAGACCAAGAAATAAAGAGTGCTTACCGTAAATTGGCAATTCAATTCCATCCTGATAAAAATAAAACAAAAGAGGGAGAAGAAAAATTCAAAGAAGTAACCAAAGCGTATGAGGTTTTATCCGATTCTCAGAAGCGCGCAGCATATGACCAGTATGGCGCTGCAGCTTTTGAACAAGGCGGACCTGGAGCAGGTGGGCCATTTGGAGGTAATCCCTTCGGCGGTTCTCAGGGTGGGCAATATGGTCCTTTTACTTATTCATATTCATCAGGAGGAGATGGTGGGGATTTTGGAGGATTCTCGGATCCATTTGAAATCTTTGAACAGTTTTTTGGTGGCGCATCACCATTTAGCAGGCAACAACGACGTCCTGTATATTCAATAACCGTTGATTTTATGGAAGCCGTAAAAGGCGTTACAAAAAAAGTAACAATTGATGGAAAATCACAAAATATAAAAATCCCAGCTGGAGTAAATAGTGGTACAAGAATTAGATTTGGAGAATATGACATTTTGGTTGAAGTAAAGACTAGTGCTACTTTTGAGCGTGAAGGTTACGATATTATTACAGGCACTGAAATTTCTTTTCCTCAAGCGGTGCTAGGCACAGAGCTATCTGTAGAAACCATTGATGGTAAAGTAACCATTAAGATCCCAGCAGGTACTCAACCCAATGCAGTAATTAGGCTTAAGGGAAAAGGAGTTCAGCATGTTCAGAGTACGTCCAGGGGAGATCATTATGTAAGAATAAAAATTGTCATTCCAAAAAATCTTAATTCCCGTCAAAAAGAAATTTTAAAAGAATTTGACTCTTCATCCTCAGGGCATCCTCAGGACAAGTCCAAAAAAGGCTGGTTTTAATTAATATAATCCTTTCAAGGAGTAAAGGATTTATTTCTATAAACTAGAATTCCAGATTGATTTAAAGTGAGTATATAGTTGTTATTTTTATTCAATTTATCAATAGCATCATTATAATCTTGTGATGTAGCTCCCAAAACAGGATACATTTCTGTATCTATAATTACAAAATCTTCTTTTCCGGTCATAGTAGGCCAAGTATCTATGTTTTTATAGTATTTATTTAAATGCGGAGCTATTTGATACTGTGCAGATACTGTGGCTTTTTCCGGTATAGAACTAATAATTTTAGTAAGAAGTTGATAATTATTCTCAGTAAGGCCTTTTTCATAAAAAGTATCATGGGTGGTCGGAATAATGGAATATCCCCTATATCCAAAAAATATTGTTGAGAAAAAGGCACAGTAAAATATAAGGGTAGCAAAGAATATATTTTTATTATTAACGTACTTTTTTATATACTTATATTCGTATATTCTTGGTAGAGCCTCAAAGGTAGCAATTATAGTAACTGCAGCAATAGCAGCGCTATAATGGGCTCCATTTGCCTGAGCAATACCAGAGCTTAATAATTTTTCCATAATAGATGGGAAAATAATTATAATTGAAGCTGGAAATAGAAAAAGTAAAAAGGCAAATGCGCCAAAAGTTTCAAGAATCATCTCTATTTTTAAGGATGGAGTAATAAGAGTTGTAAGAAAAGTTAAAGGCTTAAATAGTATAAATTTTACAAGACCCAAGATACCTGTGCCGTAAGTTATATCATATTGTCCCCAATATCCAAAGTCATTCCCATGGTTAAAGTATGGGAAAATTATATTGAAGCACAAAAAATACCATAAGAGACCTAGTCCACCTGTTATAAATCCAAAAACTTTTTCGCGCCTGATGATTAAAAGATAAATACTCCAGAAAATTACAATAAATGCTACTTCTTCTTTGACAAATAAAGAAAGGACAAGGAAAAGCAAATAAAGCTTTACGTCTCTCTTCAGATAAAAATAATACATCCAAAGAAAAAGGGTGGGGAAAAACATTATTTCATGAAACCCATATGCAAATCCGAATTGCAATCCTCCAAAAGCAAGATATGCAAAACCCATTGCAAGCCCTATCATTCTTGATTTAATTCTCTTCCCAATAAGATAAATAGGTATAACGCCTATAATTACAGCAATTGCCTGAAGCATCATTAATAATCCTCCACTGTGAGAAATCCAAAAAAATGGGGCTAAAAAGATAAGAATTGGTGAAAAATGTTGTGACCAGACTGGAAGAAGTATTTGATCAGTAGTCCATATAAATGGGACTTTAAATTCAGATAATTGCCATATAGTCTGATGAAAGTAAACAACATCTATTGCCTCAGATATGAAATTAGCATACCTATACCACGTCATGAATAGCAGAAATAAGCCGTATAAAGATATACCTGTTACAGCTAATACAAATATTGTGTGTTTGGTATCTTCGCTAGTTTTTTCTCTCATCTTTCTTTCCACAAAAAAAGCTAAAAATAATCCAAGAGTTATAATTATTGGGTAGATTGCTTGAGGACTAAATAGAGGAAGAAAGTTGGTCTTAATCAAAAAATAAAAATATACAAATGGAAAGGCTAGAAATAAAGTGATAATTGTTAGGAAACTAGTAATTTTACTACTCACAAAAATAATGCCTTACTAATAGTTTAGCAATTATTTTCACCAAGCACCAATAAGCAACCTCTCCTTTGCAACTTCTATAAATTCCTCCTATACTGAAAATAGTATTAAGTATCAAGTATTGAGTATTAAGGAGAAAATAGGAGCCTTTATACTTTATACTAAGCCCTTTATACTCAGAAAATGAAATCATATCTAGAGCTTCCATTTCTTTTTCTAAAATTTTGGTACTACGACGCACCTAAGAATATTTTGGCATATATTTCCTCTCTTAACTTCGCATTCCTAGAACTTTTTTCTCTTCCACTTTTCTTAAAAACATATTTTCAACCCTGGAAAAATGAATACAGAAAAGGATTAGTAGGATTCTCAATAGGGATGGGAATGTTTATCAAGACATTTTTCATAGCAGTAGACACAATGTTTTTTGTTAGCTTGCTAAGCGCAGAAGTTTTCTTTTTTGCATTATTCCTAGCATTACCTATCATAACTACCTGGTTACTATTAATAAGGTAATTATGTGAATAGATGATTGAAAATGGGAGATAGGTTTAGTAAATAGGAAATTGTTTATAGATATCTACTATCCATGATCTATTTTCTAAAACAATTTTCTATAATCAATATTCTATCGTCAAATAATAAATAAAAATATATGGAAAAAATTGCTAGGCTTGATAAAGCGTATTCATCAGTATTTTCTAAATTCTTAAGAGTTCTTTTCTTGGGTGCCATTCTTTTTCTGGTTTTAATTAATATCCAACTTTTTAGCGTCATCAGACTATTTCTTTTTGTTTTATCCGTATTTATTATTATTGAGATTTTCTTTAATTATTCTCTTAGAAAGTCTTTACCTAAGAAATCTGTGAAAGACGGAAAAGATATAGATCCCACAGATACAATTACTCTTGAAGCAACAAAAGTGCTCCTTTCACCAACCCTGAAAGGGATAATTAATAATTTATTTTTAGAAAAGTCTATTAGATTTTTACTTGAAAAAGCCACCATTTCAAAAGAAGAATTGCAATTAATAGATTTAGATAAAAAAGATCTAGTGAGAAAAGCATTTGAAATTGTTCAGAAGATTGATGGTAAATACATTACTACAAAAGACCTTATGTCTTCTTATCTTTTGCTTACGGAAGAAAAAACAAAGTTACTCTTTTCAAAAAAATTAAAAGAAATTGACCTTCTTAACATAACCACATGGACCAGATTCGACTTCCCTACAGAAGAAGAGCCCAAAAAAACACGAGTAAGACTGGTCGGGGAAGGCATAGGACAAGACTTTGTATCAGGGTGGACATTGGAAACAAAAAAATATACACAAAACTTTACAGACTATGCGCTGAAAAAAAGATCTTTTACTGTGGGAAGAGAGAGGGAATTTGCAGAGCTTGTATCAGCTGTTTCGAAAAAACATACTAATAACGCGCTACTAGTAGGAGATGTAGGCGTAGGAAAAGAAAATTTAGTTGAAGCATTAGCGTATGACAGCTTTGAGGGGATACTAGATAAAGAGCTTAATCATAAGAAAATTTATCTATTTATGGTTGGATCTTTTATGGCCGGAGTAACCAGCAAGGGGGAATTAGAAGGACGTCTTGAAGCAGTAATTGAGGAAATATCTCACGCTGATAATATTATTCTCTATATGCCAGAATTTCAAAATATCCTGGGGGCATCATCCTTTGACCTAGATATATCAGGAGCTCTTTTACCTCATCTCAGAAATGGGAAAATTCCCATTATTGCAACTATAAGTGCTAGTAATTACAAAGTTTATCTGGAAGATAATCCCATGCATGAAGTATTTGAGGTAATTAAAATTGCCCAACCAGAAAGAGAGATAGCCATAAAAATGCTTCTTGAAAAAGCACAAGAAATAGAAGAGGAAAATAGAGTGCGCATAAGTTATGGCGCTGTGGTCTCAGCTATTTCTTACGCAACTCACTATCTCCCAGATGATGTCTTGCCTGGGAGTGCCGTAACTTTACTTTCTGATACGGCCCATACGATGCATGAAAAAAATAGGTCATTTGGGAAAGTGGTCGTATTATCTGATGATATAGTGTCCAGAGTTGAAGATAAAGCAAGAATTAAAGTTGGGCCTCCAAATCCAAAAGAAAAAGAATTGTTGCTTGCACTTGAAGAGACTCTTCATAAAAAAATTGTAGGGCAGGAGGAGGCAATTTCTGCAATCTCTGAAGCTCTAAGGCGGTTAAGGGCTGGAATTGCTTCAACAACCAAACCAATTTCATTTCTATTTTTAGGGCCAACAGGCGTTGGGAAGACTGAAACGGCAAAAACATTAGCAGATATTTATTATGGCGGGCGAGGGAACATGGTAAGACTTGATATGTCTGAATACTCTGATACTAATGGGATTAATAGGCTTTTAGGAGCACCTCCGGGAGAAGGGACAAAAAGGGGGGAATTAACGGAAAAAGTTCATGATAATCCTTTCTCTCTAGTGCTTTTAGATGAATTTGAGAAAGCCCATCCTGATATTCTTAACCTATTTTTACAAGTACTTGAAGATGGTAGGCTGACAGATAATAGGGGAAGAACTGTATCTTTTGTGAATTGTCTTATTATTGCAACATCAAATGCGGGTTCAGAGCTTATCAGAGAAGAAATTCAAAAGACAAAAGAAATAAGCAGTAAATTCCAACAAGACCTTTTAGATTTCCTGCAGACAAAAGGAATCTTCAAGCCAGAACTTCTTAACAGATTTGACGCCGTAATTGCCTTTAAGCCGCTTGATGATGAAAAGCTTCTATCTGTTACAAGGCTTATGCTTGAGGCAACTGCCAGAAAATTAGAGGAACAGGATATTGATGTAACATTTCATGATGATTTGGTAGCAAAGGTTGCTCATGAAGGGTCAAATGAACAATTTGGCGCACGTCCTTTAAGAAGATTTATTCAAGATAAAGTAGAAGATATGGTAGCGCAAAAGATTTTGAAAGGAGAAATTGCCAGGGGTGCTCATATTACACTTTCTGTTGACGAATCAGGAAATATAATAAGCACAGCCTCATAACTACGCACACTTTTTAGCTCCCGGAATATACTGAAGGTTGAAGAGAGCTTAAATTCGTTATCACAAACCACAATATTGACTTATAGCCTACACCATGATATAAAAGCAGTCTTATAGTATGAGCGAAAAGACATTGGGTGAAAGTATATATCTTGACGTAGATGATTCTGTGGATTCAATCCCGAATACGATTAGAAGAAAAGCTGCTGTTATTAACTTAATAGGACTAGGTACTTCTATCTTTGCGGGAGGGGCAACTATTATTTCTCAAAGATTGATAGAAGAAAATGTTGGTCCAAAATTATTAAATCCATTGGAATATGGAGCCATGTACCACACAGGTGATTTCATGAATGGATTTGAAAATGCTTATTTTGCTGCAATGGCCTTTGGAATATTGGCGCCAAAACTGCCATATAAAGTAAAGACAATCCTTGCTGTCGCTATATCTACTGCTCTTCTTGCTTTAGCAGAGATACCTTCAATTCATCCTCCAATTCTTGGGACAGCAGATATAGGCGATATCCCAGCAGGAATAATTGGCCTTGCGCTTTTTGCTGGAACGAGTATTTACTCTAATAGAACTATAAGAAGAAAATCATGATACGCAAAGAAAATTAAAATTAAGACAAATTTTAAAGAAATAATATTCGCAGGTTGAAGAGAATGTCTAAATTTGGTATACTCTACCAAATAGATTCAAGAATTAAGATTCAGGATTCAGGAATAAATTTAGTCTTCTTAAATCATAAATCTTAAATCGTAAATCTTATAAGATTTTATGCCGGCAGTACAAAGAAGTGAATTTTATCTTGCCCTTAACCAAGTCGCTACTGAGCGCGGAGTGGATATTTCTGTTATTCTAGAAACAGTTGAAAATGCTATTTTAGCAGCCTACAAAAAGGATCATCCGGGCATTGAAGTAGAAGAATTTACAGTAACACTTAATAAGAATACCGGTGAAGCGCGTGTTTTCCATCAGGGCACAGATGTTACTCCTCCAGGCTTTGGGCGAATAGCCGCACAGACAGCAAAGCAAGTAATCCTTCAAAGAGTTAGAGAAAAAGAAAAAGAAGCAATCCTTTCAGACTATAGATTACGCATAGGCACAATTATGAATGGATTAATTCTTAGATTTGCAGGGCCAAATATAGTTGTTGATATAGGTAAGACTGAAGCCATCATGCCTCCTACAGATCAAATTTCCAATGAAAAGTATCATATAAATCAAAGACTCACAGTTTATTTAGTTGAAATACGTGAGGGAACAAGAGGCCAGGAATTGGTTGTTTCCCGTGCACATCCAGGACTTCTTGAAGGGTTATTTAAAAGAGAAGTTCCAGAGCTAGCTCAAGGAAGTGTAGTTGTAAAAGCAATTGCAAGAGAAGCAGGAAGTAGATCAAAATTTGCTGTCGCATCAACGCAATCCGGTATTGACCCCGTTGGGAGCTGTGTTGGCCAAAAGGGCGTTAGAGTACAAGCAATCATTCAAGAATTTGGAGGTCTTGAAAAAATTGACATTATTCAATGGGTAGAAGATATTAAGCAGTTTATTCCTCAAGCTCTTTCTCCTGCTAAGGATTTATCTATACAGCTTGATGAAGAAAGTAAAACTGCGTATGTTTCTGCACCTCAAGATCAGCTTTCTATTGCAATTGGAAAAGAAGGACAGAATGCGCGCCTAGCCTCGAAACTAACCGGTTGGAGAATTGAAATTAAAGAAAAAGTTGTACCAGGTGCACATGAAGACGAAGAATTAAAAAAAGAAGTATCAGAAGAAGAAACAAAGAATAAAGATGAAGCAAAGTAATATGATTACACTTTCTTTCTTCTAATCCCTTTGACTTCTTCTAATAGTCATCCATTTTTTGGAAATTGGAAATTGGAAATTTAAATATATGAATAACATGTATCCACCAGTAGTTTCAGTATTAGGTCATGTAGACCACGGAAAAACAAGTTTGCTTGATGCAATCAGAAAAACAAATATTGCGTCAGATGAACATGGAGGAATAACGCAAAAAATAGGTGCATCAAGCGTTGAGATACAACATGATGGTAAAAAAAGAAAGATTACCTTCATTGATACGCCAGGACATGCAGCGTTTTAACACATGAGAGGAAGAGGAGCTAGAGTAGCTGATATTGGAATATTAGTAGTATCAATAGTAGATGGCGTAATGCCCCAAACAAAAGAGTCAATTGAGCTTCTTAAACGCTCAGATACGCCATATGTAGTAGCGCTTACGAAAGCTGACACAAAAGACAAGAATCCTGAAAAAGTAAAACAACAACTTGCAAAAGAAGAAGTAATGGTAGAAGGTTATGGTGGAGATATTCCAGTTTTAGAAGTATCTAGTAAAAGTGGACTCAATATTAAAGAACTTCTGGATACAGTCATTCTTCTTTATGACGTAAAGTATCCTCTTGATCCTAAAAAAACCCAGGCACCTCTTGAGGCTGTTGTAATAGAATCTAGACTTGATTCAAAAGCTGGGCCAAAAGCAACTGCAGTTATAAAAAACGGCACAATTAGAGTAAAGGATGAGGTGATTGCGGGACAGGTAAAAGGCAAAATACGTGCACTCATTAATGATAAAGCGGCACAAGTAAAAGAAGCATCAGTAGGCGACGCAATTGAAATATTGGGATTTGAAGAGGTTCCTGGAGTGGGAAGTATTATAAATCTCTCAGGAGAAACGTCTCAAAATGAGGAGGTATCCGCGGTAGAGAAAGCAATGCCAGAGGGAACAACCTTGTCTGTTATTCTATGTGCTGACACAAAAGGAAGTCTTGAAGCAATCACCTATAGTTTCCCCCAAGGAGTCTATATAAGACTGCAAAAAACAGGTGAAGTTTCAGAAGCAGATGTTTTACTCGCAAAATCAACAGGATCTATCATTCTTTGCTTTAATACAAAAATTCGTCCTGATGTATTAAAATTCGCAATGACAGAAAAAGTTCTCTTAAAAAACTACACAATAATTTATGAACTTTTAACTGAGGTAAAAGAAGCTTTAGAGGGTAAACAGCTTGCCGGAATGGAACAAATTTTTGGAGTTGCGCAAATTCAAGCAACATTTCCTTTTGAGAAAAGCACTGTTTTAGGAATAAAAATAATGGATGGAAGAATTGCTAAAGGGGATAAAATTAGGATCATGCGCGATGAGCAGCCATTTGGGGAAAGTCATATAGTTTCTGTAAGACAAGGTAAGAATCCAACCTCAAAAGTTGAGGCTGGTCAGGAGGCTGGAATACTAATTTCTCCATTTCTTGACATTCATATAGGAGATGTGATACTATCCCATAGTTAGTTATGGATAACCTTACATTTCAGAAAATCAAGGACTACATTACACAGCACCAAGCGATTGGTGTCGTGGTTGCCCCCAACCCTACGCTTGATGTTATGGCCGCTTCTTTAGGCTTGTATCTCACACTTAATCAAATGGGTAAGCAAGTAAGTATTGCATGCCCAACAGACCCTACAGTTGAAATCTCATCCCTAGTAGGCATAAATCGAGTCCAAAAGTCCTTAGGTGGTGCCGGAGGGGATTTAACAGTCTCTTTTCCATACAAAGAAGGAGAAATAGAGAAGGTTTCATATACTCTAGAAAATGGAAAGCTAAATATTGTGGTCAAAGCAGGCACACAGGGGCTCTCATTTCAAGAAAAAGACGTTAATTTTCAAAGAGTTGGAGCCATGCCTACGCTCATTTTTACAATTGGTGTTCCTAGGCTTTCAGATGTAGCTTCTATCATGAAGCCGGAAAACTTGCAAAACACAAGCATTGTAAATATTGATAATAAAGCTGAAAATGAAAAATATGGTGATCTTCCAGTTGTTGCTCCACGATTCTCATCTTTAAGTGAACAAGTTGCTGATTTTTTGACTCTTATGGAGCCACAAATTGAACTTGACCGCGATACATCACAAAATCTCCTTTCAGGTATACTTTTTGCTACAAGTGACTTCAAAAGTCCTTCAACCTCTTACCTAGCATTTGAAATGGCAGGTATTTTGATGAAAAAAGGTGCCACTCGTGGAGTAAAGCCAATGTCGGGGACAGAACAGCCAGCAACAAGTCCATTCTTCCCACCGCAAACACAGGCTCAGCAACCTCCTTTGCAGCCGTTAAATCAATTTAATCAGCCAGCAGCATATTCTGCGCCCGTACAGCCTCAGGCCCCATATGTGCCTACAACGCAACCTTTACCAGTGCAATCTCACCCCGATTCAATCGGGGCTCAGCCAATGCAGGTAGCTCAGCCAATGCCAGCTCAATCCTTCGACCAAGCTCAGGATAATTCCTTCGGTGCTACTCAGGACAAGCCCTTCGGCCAGGCTCAGGACAAGCCAGTGCAAGCAGGAAACAATAATCAGACACCTCCAGATTGGCTTACTCCAAAAGTCTACAAAGGATCAACCGTACTCTAAATTAGCCTTAGCGTTTAGTTTTCTGTTTTCTTTTGTCATTGCGAACGGATTCGATAAACTCACCATAAACTCCCTGAAGCAATCTTCCCCATTGCGAAGCCGCGTTTGACGCGGTCATCCTGAACGCAGTGAAGGATCTTATTCTAAAAATGAGATTCTTCGTCTGAAGCCTCAGAATGACAAATTCTTAAATCATGAATCTTAAATCCTGAATCGTATGCTAAATTATTATTTAGCATTGCCATCTGTAATTAAACCTGCTATAATAAGAAAAGATTAATTTAAGAAAGTAAGAATATTATGCCGCTAACTCCGGTCCAGAAAAAAGACATCATTAAAGAATTCCAAACAGTCGATGGAGATACTGGGAGTCCTGAGGTGCAAATTGCACTTTTAACCTTCAGAATCAATGCGCTTATTAAACATTTGAAAGATCATGCACATGATATGCATAGCAGAAGAGGACTTCTTTCTATGATTGCAAAGAGGAGAAGACTTCTTAACTTCCTTGAAAAAACAGATAAAAAACGAGCCACATCTATAGGAAAGAAGATAGGTTTGGGAAATTAACTACATGAAAGTAACCTCAAAAACATTTGATTTAGCAGGTAAAACCCTGACGCTTGAGACTGGTAGGCTTGCAACGCAAGCGTCTGCTGCAGTTTTAGGTAGACTTGGAGATACAATGGTCTTAACCACCGTTGTTGCTTCTAAGAAGGAAACAACTCTTGATTATTTTCCTTTAAGTGTTGAATATGTTGAGAGACTATATGCTGGAGGAAAAATTAAAGGAAGCAGATGGGTAAAAAGAGAAGGAAGACCATCTGATGAAGCAGTTTTAAGAAGAAGACTTATTGATAGATCTATTAGACCACTTTTCCCCAAAGAATATAAAAATGACGTTCAGGTTGTTATAACAGTTTTATCAGTTGATGGAGAAAATGAGCCAGATATATTAGCACTGATTACTGTTTCTGCTGCTCTTTCTATTTCTCCAATTCCATGGAATGGCCCAATTGGAGCCATAAGAATGGGATACGTTAAAAATGGTGAGAATGGTGGAGAAATTCTTGTTAATCCAGGAGGACCTGAACTTGATCTTTCAGAACTAGATTTAGTAGTTACTCAAATTAAAAATAAAACAATCATGCTTGAGGCTGGAGCAAAGCAGGTTTCAGAAGAAGTTATTGCTGAAGCAATTGAAAAAGCTCATCCTCAGACAAAAGCAATTATAGATTTTATAGAAGAATTTACAAAAGAAGCAGGAAAGACAAAAATAGAAGTAAAACAGGATACAACTTTGCATGAATATGTCGCAAAGATTGAAAAAAACTATAAGAAAGAAATAGAAGAATTAGTTGCTGCAAGAGCAATGGTAGAAGGATATAGTAAAGACCAGGATCTTTTGGTTGAGAAAATTTTTAGCGATGAGCAGGTAGCAAATCCTGGGGAATCAATAGAGAAAAAAACCATAGGTAAAGCTGTTGAAAAAGTATTCTTTAAGGTTATCCGCACTAATACACTCACAAAAGGTAAAAGACCAGATGGACGTAAGCTTGATGAAATCAGACCGCTAGGTATTGATATTGGAGTTTTGCCAAGAACTCACGGATCAGCCATCTTTCAAAGAGGAGACACACAGGTTTTAAGTATTGCAACTCTGGGTGCTTCCAGACTAGAGCAGCTTATAGAATCAGCTGAAGGCGAAGAAAAGAAACGCTACATGCATCATTATTATTTCCCACCTTACTCAGTTGGAGAAACAGGCAGAATGTTTGGACCTGGACCTAGAGAAATTGGGCATGGCGCTTTAGCTGAAAGAGCATTAGAAGCAGTTATTCCATCTCAAGACATCTTCCCATATGCTATCAGAGTTGTATCTGAGACTCTTTCATCAAATGGATCAACATCTATGGCTGCAACATGCGGAAGTACACTAGCTCTTATGGATGCAGGTGTCCCAATTCTAAAGCCGGTTGCTGGTATCTCAATAGGTCGTGTCCAAGAAGGTGACGATTATAAGCTCATAACAGATATTTTAGGACTTGAAGATTTCTCAGGAGACATGGATTTTAAAGTTGCAGGTACGGATAGTGGTGTTACAGCAATTCAGCTAGACGTAAAAGATGCGGGTCTTACCGTTGCCCAAATTAAAGAAACATTTGAAATGGCTCACACAGCACGCCTTTTCATATTAGAGAAAATGATTGCAGCAATGCCTTCTTTCAGAGCTGAAGTTTCAGAGTATGCTCCTAAGATTTCAATGCTTCATATTCCAGTTGAAAAAATAGGTGAATTAATTGGTCCAGGAGGAAAAGTAATTAAAAATATTATTGCTACAACTGGCGCGCAAGTAGACGTAGAGGATGATGGATCAGTTAGTATCTCAGGCGTAAATGAAGATCAAGTAAAAGCAGCAGTTAATTGGATTCAGGGATTAACTAGAGAAGTTACTGTTGGAGAAATTTTCCAAAACGCAGAAGTAAAAAGAATTCTTCCGTTTGGAGCTTTTGTTGAATTTTTACCTGGTAAAGAAGGAATGGTACATGTATCCCAGATGTCAACGGATTTTGTAAATAATCCTAATGACGTTGTATCCATAGGGCAAAAAGTAACAGCCAGAGTAATTCAAATTGATGACCAGGGAAGAGACCAGGGAAGAATAAATCTTTCCATGCTCGCTGAGGGAGAAGTAAAAGCTCAGGCTCCCAGAAGTGAACAACCTCATAGAGAATTCAGAGAAAAATCTATGCACCCTCTTTCTATGCAATTTCAAAGAGAACAACGTACCCAAAAACCTTTTACCAGAGGCCCCCAAAGAACCAAATTTAAGAGATAACTCCATTCTGAACCTCATTTATTCTTTGAGCGAGTCACATGTTTGTTATACTTAAGGCGTGATTGTTTTTATAGATGAATCTGGAGATGCTGGTTTCAAATTATCTAAAGGATCAAGTAGTACTTTTGTAATAGCGTTAATTATCTTCGATGAAGAACTCGACGCTCAAGAGACAGCAGTTAAAATCAAGAAATTAAAAAGAAATTTAAATAAAAGTGAAAAATTTGAATTTAAATTCAATAAATGTAAAAGAGATTTAAGACTGACATTTTTAGAATCCATTGCTAATTGTAACTTCAGAATCAGAGCTATTATTTTCAGAAAAAATATTATCTATAGCAGCCATTTAAGATCTTCTAAAGATAGTTTTTATAATTTTGCCCTTAAACAAGTACTTGAGCATAATAATCAGACAATAAAGGATGCAAAGATTAGATTAGATGGTAGAGGTGAGCGAGCTTTTAGAAATAGTTTAGCAGTATATTTGAGAAGAAGTCTAAATTCTAAAACTCAAAAAGTTATGAAAAACTTGCGATTTCGTGATTCTAAGCAAGACGTACTCATTCAACTCGCTGATATGATAGTTGGTTCAATTCGTAAGCACTATGATCACACAAATGGAGATTGGGAATTATATAGAAAGATTATCAAGAAAAGAGAGGATGACGTTTGGGAGTTTAAATGATCGAT
>WNFL01142470.1_pt1 | contig 15090 bp, 12 predicted proteins | sample 5400361 | NCBI WGS metagenome assembly WNFL01 (sample SAMN13153351, study PRJNA577476) | soil metagenome | isolation source: 40 cm soil on Douglas fir-dominated hillslope | place: USA:California | collected 2013-09-17
CCCAGCGAGTAGGCGACCGGCACGCCCATCGCGATGAAAAGCAGCAGCGTGCCGATGAGGACGAAGACGTCCATCAGCTGAGCTCGGCCGCTTCCGATGCGACGGGAGCTTGAGGCTCCGCGAGGTCCTTCGCCGGGCCGCACAACAGGTGCTCGACGATGAAGAGGAGCGTCACGATGCTGCCGAGCGGTAGCGGCGAGTAGCTGAGTCCCACGGAGAGCCACGGGAATTCGGCGATCGACGAATCCCACGTCTCACGGCAGAGCTGGAACCCCCAGATGATCATGAAGAGCGCGAGGAGCGCCATCAGGATGTCGACGATGACGCCCAGGACCTTCTGCCCCTTCCCCGGCAGCATGTCCTTGAAGAGCGCGACCGCGATGTGCGCATTGGCCCGGTAGCACGCGGCCGCGCCGAAGAAGGTGAAGATCACCATGAGCTGGATCGCCAGCGGCTCGGGCCAGCTCGAGCCGGTCCCGAGCACGTAGCGCGTGAAGACGCCCCACGGAATGACGAGCGTCATCACGACGATCGAAATGCCGGCGATCCAGACGCACGCCCAGTAGAGCGCGCGCATCCCCCGGGCGTACGCGTCCCGCATGGAGAAGCTCCCGGCCGGCTACTTCGTGTCTTCGATGCGCTTGAGGAGCGCGGCGTACTTCGACCCGTACTTGTCGCGGATCGGCTGCGTCGCCTTGTAGAACGCGGGCTTGTCGGCGGCCACGAACTGCAGGCCCTTCGCCTTGAGCTCGTCGGTCGCCTTCGCTGTCTTCTCGTCCCAGAGGGCCCGTTGCTCCATCTGCGCTTCGCGCGCCACCTTCTTCAGCAGCGCCTGGTCCGCCGGCGTGAGGGTGTCCCACGTGCGCTTCGAAAAGATGAAGATCTCGGGAATGATGAGGTGGCCGGTCAAGCTGTACACCTTGGCGACCTGGTAGTGGTTCTGGGCGAGCACCGTGGGCTCGTTGTTCTCGGCCCCGTCGACGACCCCGGTCTGCATCGCGGAGTAGAGCTCGTTGAAGCCCATCGCGATGCCGTTGCCGCCCATGGCGTTCATCGTCTCGACGAAGATGGGGTTGCCCATCATCCGCACCTGCATGCCCTTGAGATCCGCGGGCCTGGTGACGGGCTTGTTCGCGTAGACGTTGCGCGTCCCCGCATCCATCCAGCCCAGGGCGATGATCTTGGAATTCGGGTTGGTGCTGATCTTCTCGAGGAGCTCGGTGCCGATCGGCCCGTCGATCACCTTGCGCATGTGCTGCTCGTCGCGAAAGATGAAGGGAAGGTTGAAGACGTTGAGCTCGTCGACGACCGGCCCCATGGCGCCCACCGAGATGCGCGCGATCTGCAGTGCCCCGACCTGGGCCTGCTCGATCATCTCCTTCTCGCCGCCGAGCTGCATCGAGGGGTACATCTGGATCGTGATGCGCCCGTTGGTCGCCTTGTCGAGCTTCTTGCCCATGCGCTCGATCGCTTCCACCGTCGGATAGCCGAGCGGATGGACGTCGCTCGCCTTCCACACCATCTTCTGCTGCGCGAATGCACTGCCGAGCGGGAAGGCGCCGGTCACGGCCGCGAGGCCCGCCGCCGCACCGAGACGCACCAAGTCACGACGCTTCATGAACTCCTCCTTTGGGGGTAGCGCAACTCATCATACAAGTTTCACGGCATCCAATAGTCCCGCGCGTACAGCTTGTGAAGGCGCGTGGAGCTGCCCTCCGTGCTCTTGAGGTATTGCTCCCACAGGTCCAGCTGCTTGTCGGGGCCGATGACGTAGTAGCTGCCACCGGGCACCTCGGCCGGCGGCACGGCATAGCCCGGCAGCGCGCGGGCATAGACGCGGTCCTTGCGCTCGAAGAGCCGCTCGACGAGGCGCGGGTCCTTGCGCAGGTCGAGGATCGATTGGCGGAACTTGCGCACCTGCTCGGGCGGCTGGCCGTCGGCGAGGTCGGCGGCGATGCCTTCGGCGCGGCTCTCGTAGGTCTGCGCCGAGCGAAATTCGCCGAAAGCCTGGGAAATCGCATATTCGCCCAGATGCGGCAGCGGCTTGCCGGCCTTCAGCTCGTTCACGACGAAGCGCACCGTCTGCGGCAGCTCCGGCGTCCTCTCGGCGTAGTAGCCGACGCGACCCGAGGACACGGTCCCCCGCAATCCATTGCTGTATGCGAGGCCGGCGGCGAGCGTCTTCAGGAAAATTCCGTGACCTCCACCGCCGGAATACAGCCGCGACGCGAGGTAATCGAGCTGCTTCTCCTTGTCGTCGAAGTCCGCGTACTGCGCGGCGGGCACGGAAGTCATGATGACGCCGCCCTGCTTGTTGGGCGAGAAAAGCCCGACGTGGAGCGGCGTCCCCGCCTGCGGCTCGCGCGCGCGCAGGCGCTCGAGGACGAGGGGCGCCGATCCCTGGGCAGCCGGAACGTGCGGACCGGTTTCGAGCTTCGCGGCGAACGCTTCGATCCGCGGCGCGAGGCGATTGCGCATCTCGCCCGAGCTCGCCATGAAGGCGCGCGCGCCGCCGGCGCGCAGGATGCGCTTGCGCACCGAGTCGAGCGCGGCAAGCGCCTTTGCCGGTGGCGTCAGCAGGTCGTCGCGCAGCGCCGTCGCGAGATACGCGAAGTCCGCGCCGAGACTTGCATCGGGGATTTGAATGAGGGCGAGGTCGAGGTCCTTCAACGCATCGTTCGCGATGGCGCGGGCCGACGGCGCGAGCGCCTCGAGCCCGGGCGCCTTGCCGCCGTTGAGCTGCGAGCCGGGTGAGAAATTCGGTAATCGCAGGGACATCGGCAGACGAAGCTTCCTTCAACAACCAGCGCAAGCGCAGCGCGTTGTGCTCGCGCGTGAGGAAGGAATCCGCCGCGAGGTAGGCCGGATCACGCTGTCGCCGGTAGGCGCTTTCGGGATTGTTGACCCACTGCTCCTCGGCGCCCTGCATCGTGTTTCGCAGCGCGCCGAGCGACTGGTCCACCACGTCGCGGATGCGCGGCAGGTTTTCCGGGCGCCAGTCGGGCGAGCCGAGGATGAGGCCCATCCAGCCGAGCGCGCGCATGGCTTCGTCGGCGCCGATGCCGGAGCCGCGTACCACAAGCTCGACTCGCCCGGTGCGCACGTTCGACGAGAAGCTCGCTTCGACCCCGAGGATTTCCTTGCGCAAGCGCTCGGTCATTTCCTCGTACGACACGGGCTTGCCATTCTCGATCACGCCGACGCGCGAGAGAAGCGCGGGCAGCAAGGAAAGGTAGCGCAGCTCCTCGCGCGGCACGCCGTCGAGCCTCAAGGCGAGGCCCACGGTGGCGCTCGTCATGTTGTCGAAGCGACGAGTGTCATCGGCGGCTTCTTCACGAAGGGGATCGACGCCACTTTCCGCGCCTCGTCCTCGATCCTCGCCGCTTCGTTCGCGGCTTCCGCAGCGAAACGGCGCAGCGCGTCCTGCGCATCCGCCGTTGCGTACTTGCGCTTCAAGCGCTCAGTCTCTTCTTCGATCCGCGCGCGGCGCTCCGCCTCGTCGCGCTCGACCATCGCGGGGCTCGGCCGCGCGGCGGCGATGTAGGGCTCGGTGTCGGTGACGTGCCATTTCGCCAGGTATTCGCGCCAGAAGTTGCGCTTCGAATCGAGGAGGGCTTGCGCGAAGGCGATCTGCGGTTTCATGGTGAGCGACTTGCGGTCGCCCGCGCTCTTCTCGAGCTCGCGCAGGTGGTCCATCCAGCGTGAGTTGCCGCCGCGGAAGCCGAAGCCTGGCGGCGTGCTCGTGAACTTCACCAGGTCGCGCCGGCGCTCGATGATGCGGTTCGCGATGCGCTCGTTGAACTCGCGGAGCTCTGGCGAATCGTCCGGCAGCGCCGCGATCCGCCGGATCTCCTCGGTCACGAGAGTGCGCACCGAGGCGAGCTTCGCCTCGTTGAAATTGGAGGGTGCGACGTCCCTCAGCAGGAGGAAGATCGGGTATCCACCGTAGGCCTGCACGAACCCGGACACCGAGCGCGCGCCCAGGTCGATCTTGCGCGTCTTCCCGTCGATGAAGATCTTGTAGAGGTTGGTCGTTGGATCGCCCGCGAGGTTGGCGACGAAGAGGTCGGCGAGGAATTCCTCGTTCGTGTCGAGCGTCCGCGCTGCCGGCCAAACGATCGCCATGGGGCTCGGCTGCTGCTCGTTGCGCTGCGGGTAATCGGAGACCAGGGTCGATCCCACCGGCGCCGCGTCGGGCTTGGGCAGGTCGTCGAGCGATTCGGGCCGCCGCGGCTTGGCCTTGGGATCCGCCCGGCTGAGTACGCGATCGAAGCGCGCGAGCACGCTTTCGACCGGTGTCGCCGCGGAAAACGCGGCGATCGTGCCCATGTTCGCGAGGTGGTGGGTCGACTTCTGGAAGGCGCGAATGTCCTCGGGTTTCATGGTGCGGATGCCCGAAGGCTCGCCGCCGGCGTTGTACGAAAGCGGGTGGCTCCTGCCATAGACGAGCTGCTCGGCCGCGCGATACAGGCGGCTGAACGGATTGGCGGTCGAGCTCACCATCTCGGCGTACACCGTGCCTTGCTCTTCGAGGCGCAAGGTGCCGTCGGCGTTTTGCGTGACGCCGAAGAAGCGGACCTCGCGGCGAATCTCCTCGTCGTCGTAGTTGGGAAGCAGCATCGCGCGGATCTGCTCGGCGTATAGATCGAAGAAGACGTCCTCGCCCGCGGCGGTATTGAAGAAATAGCTCGTGCGCCATTGCTGGGTGAAGGCGCTCGATCCGGAAAGCGACATCGTTTGCCGCGTCGAGAGCGTGCGGCCGCGCGTACCCTTGAGCAGCAGCAAGTGCTCCTGCGTATGCGATTCGCCCTGGTCGGAAACCGGCATCGTGTTGATCCAGGTATACGCCTGCGGAACCGATTCGATCTGGAGCAAGTCGAGCGTATGGCGAGTCTTCAAGTGAACGAAGCGCGCGCCGAGCGCCCGATCGGCTTCGTCGAGGTAGATCGTCGTGGCACGGAATCCCTGGGCGGTATCGCCCACGCGCAGCTTGTCGAGGTCGCCCGCGCCGGCGAGGGTCGAAAACATGAGGGAGAGGGCCATGGCCACGATCTTTCGCATCGGTCGATCCTGTCGGGACTCCGGGCCTCGGATAATATCCAATTCGGTGAACTCATCCATCCTCAACGGGAGCGCGCATTGAAAAAAGTCCTCATCACCGGTGCGGCCGGCAACGTGGGCGGGCACCTGCGCCGCGAGCTCGCCGGGCGTTATGCGCTCCAGCTTTCCGACATCAAGCCGATCGCGGGATTGGCCGACGGCGAGAAGTTCATCCAGGCCGACATCGCCAGCATGAAAGACGCGCTCGCCATCACCAAGGGGGTGGAGGCGGTCGTCCACCTCGGCGGCTTCTCCGTGGAAGGCCCGTGGGAAACCATTCTCGAGGCCAACATCGTGGGCCTCTACAACGTCTTCGAGGCCGCGCGCCGAAACGGCGCGAAACGGATCCTCTTCGCGACGAGCAACCATGCCGCGGGTTTCTACCGCCGCGACCAGGTCATCGATCACCGGGTGTATCCGAAGCCCGACAGCCGCTATGGGGTGTCGAAGGTCTTCGGCGAAGCGGTCGGCAGCCTCTACGCGGACAAGTACGGGATGGAGGTTTTCTGCATGCGGATCGGCAATGTCAATCCCGAGCCGGTGGACAAGCGCCGGCTTTCGATCTGGATTTCGCCGCGCGACCTCGCGCAGCTCGTGACGATCGGCATCGACCATCCGCAGGTCCGTTTCGAGATCGTCTACGGAATCTCGGGAAACAAGCGCGCGTGGTACGACAACTCGAATGCCTTTCGTCTCGGCTACAAGCCCGAGGACGATAGCGAGGGCTGGGCCGAGGCGATTCTCAAGAAGGAGCCCCCCGCCACCGACCCGCTCGTCGAAACGTACCAGGGCGGCGCCTTCGTGTCGGCCGAATTGGGGGGCGATCCGAGCAAGCCGCCGCCCGAGCTGAAGAAGAAGGCGCGTTGATGCGATTTCTCCGATTCGTGGGGCGGGCTTTCACCGCCCTCGTGCTGTTGGTGCTTGTCGCCGCGACCGTCGCATGGATTTATCTGGAGCGCTCGCTGCCGCAGCTCGACGGCGAGGCGGTGGTGAAGGGCGCGGATGCGGCGATCGAGATCGCCCGCGACAAGGAAGGCGTGCCCCACGTGTTCGCGAAGAGCGAGCGCGACGGCTGGTTCGCGGTCGGTTATCTCCATGCGCAGGATCGCCTCTGGCAGATGGAAGTGCAGCGGCGCGTGGCGTCGGGGCGCATCGCCGAAGTTTTCGGCGAGCGCGCCTACGACGTCGACCGCCTGATGCGCACGCTCGGGCTGGCGCGCCTCGGGGGGCGCATCGTCGCGCGCGCGGATCGCGAAACGCTCGCCGGCCTCGAAGCCTATGCAGCCGGCGTTAATGCGTACCTCGCGTCCGATCCTGTGTTGCCAATCGAATTCCACGTGTTCCGCGTGAAGCCCGAGCCGTGGAAGCCCGCCGACACGGTGGGGTGGCTCTTGGTGATGGCGTGGGACCTCTCGGGCAACTGGCGCACCGAGCTCGGGCGGCTGCGCTTGAGCGCGAAGCTGGGCCCCGAGCGCGCCGCCGAGCTCCTTCCCGCGGACCCGGCCGATCGGACGCGGCCCTGGCCCGACTTCAAGCCGCTTTACGCGGAAATGGAACCGCTCGCGGGTTCATTGCTCGCGCTCTACGCGCCGAACGAGGCGGCGCTCGGCTCGAATTCCTGGGTCGTCGCGGGCTCGCGAACCGTGAGCGGCAAGCCGCTGCTCGCCAACGATCCGCACCTGGGCCTGCAGACGCCGGCGCTCTGGTATTTCGTGCACGTGTCGACGCCGGAGCGCAACCTCGTCGGCGGCACGCTGCCCGGATCGCCCTGCATCGTCCTCGGCCGCAACGACCATGTCGCGTGGACTTTCACGACCGCCAACAGCGATACGCAGGACCTTTTCGTCGAGCGCATCGCGCCCGACGACCCCGAGAGCTATCTCACGCCCAAAGGCCGCCAACGATTCGAAGTGCGCGAGGAGGTGATTCGCGTCGGAGACGACGAGCGGCGAATCCGCATCCGCTCCACGCGCCATGGACCGGTGATTTCCGACGTGGTGAAGCAGGCGGGAGACGCGGCGCCGAAAGGCCACGTCATCGCATTGGCTTGGGCGGCGCTCACCGAGGAGAACGCCACGGTGCGCTCGGGCTTCGCGCTCAATCGCGCGCGCAACCGCGCGGAATTCCTCGAGGCGGCGCGCGACTTTCACGCGCCGCACCAGAACATGACATTCGCCGATCGCGAAGGGCACATCGGATTCGTCGCGCCGGCGCTGGTTCCCGTGCGCCGCGCGGATAACGAGGCGATGGGACGCGTGCCCGTGCCCGGATGGGATGCGAAGTACGACTGGCAGGGATTCATCCCGTTCGGCGAGCTTCCGGCTATTCAGGATCCGGCGAGCGCGAGCATCGTGAACGCGAACAACAAGACCGTGCCACCGGGCTACAAGCCATTTCTTTCAGCCGAGTGGATCCCACCCTATCGAGCCGATCGCATCGAGGAGCTGCTCGGCGCGGAGCGCAAGCACTCGCTCGAGTCGTTCGCGCGCCTGCAGGCCGATACGCGCTCGCGGCTGGTTCGCGAGTTGCTGCCCATCGCGTTGGCCGCCCGCCCCGAAAAGGACGGCGGTCGCGAGGCGCAGGCGCTGCTCAGGGATTGGAAGGGCGACATGAGCGTCGACTCGGCGGCGCCGCTCGTGTTCGCCGCGTGGTATCGGGAGCTCACGCGCCTCGTGTACGCCGACGAGCTCGGCACGCTGTTCCAGGATTCCTGGGACAATCGCGCGCCCTTCATGATCGCGGTGATGAAAGGCGAGCGCGGGCTCGATCGCTGGTGCGACGACGTGCGCACGCCCGGCAAGGAGACCTGCGGGCTGGCGGCGGCGCGCGCATTCGATTTCGCCGCCGCCGACCTGGCGAAGCGCTACGGCGAGCCGGCGAAGTGGCGGTGGGGTGCGGCCCATTTCGCCGCGGCCGACCACCGGCCGTTCGGCCTCGTCCCGGTGATCTCGCGGTTCTTCAACGTTTCGCCCGAAACGGCGGGCGACGCGTACAGCGTGAACGTGGGGCACTTCTTCATTCGCGACGAGGGACGGCCATTCGCAAATCGTCACGCGCCGAGCATGCGCGCCATCTACGACTTCGCCGATCTCGACCGCTCGCTCTTCATGCACTCGACCGGGCAGTCGGGCAACGTCTTGTCGCCCTGGTACGCGAGCTTCGCCGAGCGCTGGGCGAGAGTCGAATACGTGACCATCCCGACGCGCCGCGAATCGATCACGGCCGCGCACACAATGATGCTAAGGCCGTGAGTCGCGCTTCACTTCGCCCAGCAATTCCCTCATGAGCGCCGATTCGCGGGTGTAGAAACCCTGCGTGTGGAAGGTCTCGGGCAGCTTGTAGTGCTCGTAGTCGAGGTGATGGCAGGCCTCGTGGACGAGGGTGCGCAGGAACGTGCGGAACTTGACGACCTGCTCCTTGGCCGCGGTGCGCATCCAGACGGTGATGCGTGCGCGCGAGCCGGTGACTTCGTCGGGCTCGTAGAGTCCCTGCAGCTCTCCGGCGTTGTTGCTCGGCCGCCGCTCGAGGACGCGCACCTGGACTTGGGGCGTGCCTAGTTGGGCGTTCATCGCGTCGACGAGCGCCTGGCACGTCCTTTCGACTTCCGCGCGGCGCGCTTTCTCGAGCGCGGGCTCGATAGCGCGCGCGAGCGGCATGAGCGCGGCCATGTCCGGCCACTCGATGCGCAGGATCCGGTCGCTCCTGTCGTAGGTGCGCCTGCGCGCGGCGCTCAGCTTGTCGTAGTAGGCGAACGGCAAGGCGGTCAGCTCGAGGCGATTTCGAGCGCGCGGCGCGCCGTATCCCACTTGCGCATGAGGCGATCGCGCTGGGCGAGAAGGTTATCGCGATCGAGATTCGATCCCGCGCCCGCGCCCGATCGGCCTTCGATGCCGTGATAGATCGCGGTGGGTTTCCCGGTGAAGGCGAAGGCGGTGCGCATCGATGCCTGCAGCCAGAAATCCCAATCCTCGAAGATGGGGAAGGACTCATCGAAGCGGCAACCCTCGCGCACGAGGCTGCGCTCCCAGAGGCCGGCGTTGCTCGACAGGTAGTTGGAGCGGAAGAGCGCCATGCGGTCGAAGGGCCCGCCGAAGATGCGCACCGACCGCCCGTCGCCGTCGACCAACCGGCTCTGGCTGTAGGCCACGCGCGCCATCGAATCGTTTCGAAGCGCCGCGCAGAGATCGGCGACGTGCGCCGGCTCCATCTCGTCGTCTTCGTCGTTGAGCATGATCGCGTCGCCATGGCCCGCATCGAGGCCGGCGTTCGCGGCACGCGGGCGGTCGAGCTTTCCGCGCTGGACGAACACGACCGGAACGCCGCGGTAGTCCCCGATCGGCGAGCGCGCCTGGGCCGCATCCACGAGGACGATCTCGAGTGGCCGGTAGGTCTGGGCGACGATGCAATCGAGCGCCCGCGTGAGCTCGGGCCGCGACATGGTGCGCACGATCACGCTCACCAGCGCTTCGGGGGAAATTGGAGGCATGCGCCCATCTTACGAAATCGCTGGCTCACTTGACGAGCCTCAGCGTCCGCGGACACCGCGATCTCCATGGGCGCTTCGCCGCGGCTAGAATGGGAAACACAATCGCCGTCGAACACACTTGGAGAGCGAAATGCAGAAGGTCTGGCTGATAGCGGCATGCGCAGTCTTTTCGGCCACCCTTGCGGGCTGCTCAAAGGACGTCCCGGGGTCGGTGAGCTACACGCTTCGCGCCCTCAACGCCGTACCGGATGCGGAGGCGCTCGACGTCATCGTCGACAATAATGTCAAGGTCACGGGCCTCGCCGTGGGAGCGACCTCCGGATACGAGAGCGTCGGGGCTGGCACCCACACGGTCAAGATCCGATCATCGACGACCGGGGTGGTCCTGGTCGAAAAGTCGATCTTCGTCGCGAGCAAGCACACCGCGCTCATGATCTACGGACGGCGGAGCGCGATATCGGTCCTCACGCTCAACGACGAAACCGGTTCGCCCTCGTCGGGCAAGGCGAAGGTGCGCGCCGTCAATCTTTCGGCCGAGGCGGAAGCCGTCGACGTCTATCTCGGGACCGTGGATCTCGCTTCGGCGACTGCGACGCTCTCCTCGATCGCTTACGAATCGTCCATCGATTTCGCCGAGGTCACGGGCGGTTCGCAGACGCTGGCAATCACAGCCGCAGGGACGAAAGATGTCCGTTTCCAGTCAACGGGCCAGAGCTTCGCCGCGGGGTCGATCTACACCGTGGCAGTGCTGGCCAGCGGGGGAGGGCAGCTCGCCAACGCCGTGGTGATCGGAGACGCAGGCGGTACCTTCATCCCGAACTCCCTGGGGCGCGTGAAGGCCATGAACGCCATGGGCGACGCGACGGTGGTGACCTTCAAAGCCGATGGCGCCGCGCTGCTCTCGAATGTGCCCGTGGCCACCTCGCCGGGCTACGTCGCCTTGGCGGCGACCAATCACTCGTTCCAGGTCGAGGCTGGGAACGTGCCGGGCGTCGCGATCGCCTCGATCTCGCAAGCCGTCGGACCGGCGCGGGATTACACGCTGCTCGCGGTCGGAAGCGCCGGCCAGGCGGGCCTCGTGGCCCTCACCGACGACAACTCTGTGCCTGCATCGGGCAACGCTCGTGTGCGCTTCGTGAACGGCCTGTCGGTTCCAGCCGACGTGCTCGTGAATCTCGCGTCCCAGGCGAGCGGCCTCTCGCCGCGCACGGCGTCACCGTACTTCTCGATCGCCGCGGGGACTGACTACACCATCACGTTCAGCAACCCCGGCGGCATCGGTGTGCTGGCGACGCTCTCTTCGGTGGAGCTCGTTTCGGGGTACGTCTACACGGTTTACCTGCTGGGGAATCCCGCCGCGCCGAGCGCGGTGCTCGTTCGCGATCGATGACGGCCCATGCGCTTATCGCGCGGGCGGGCGGATGTCGCCGAAGCGGGGGACGAAGATGCCGGTCTTGCGGTCTTCGATGAAGTGCTCGAGAGAGCGCTTGACCATGGTGAAGGCGAGCCGGTCCCAGGGGATTTCGGCTTCGGTCGCGAGCTTCACTTCCAGGCTCTCGGCGCCCGCGGAGACGTCGGGGTCGAGCAAGCGGGCGCGGAACATCATGTAAACCTGGTTGATGTGCGGGATCGAGTACACCGTATAGAGGTCGGTGATCTCCACCCGCGCATTGGCCTCCTCCAGCGCCTCGCGCGCCGCACCTTCGGACGCCGATTCGTTGTTTTCCATGAAACCGGCGGGCAGCGTCCACAGCCCGTAGCGGGGCTCGATCGCGCGTTTGCAGATGAGGATCCGGTCGTCGAATGTCGCGAGGCATCCGACGACCATCTTGGGGTTCTGGTACTGGATCAGGCCACAGGCGTCGCAGATGGCGCGCGGCAGCGAATCGCCTTCGGGAATCCGGTGCCTGGTGGCGCCGCCGCAGGCATTGCAAAACTTGATCACGGGCGGTGTGTCAGCGGAAATCGCGCTGGAACGTTAAGACTCATTCGCATGTTATCATAAGTAGCTGATAATTATTAAGAATTACGCATGATTACGTAAGAAATCAAGCACCCCGAAACTAGATCGAGTCGCCATCAGTCTGACCTTATCTATCCATTCGATAACCTCATGATCGTTCGCTTCCTCGCTTCCCTCGCCGCAGGCGTAGCCATCGTGACAATGGCTCACGCGGGCTCCCAAATGCCCTCGCGCACGCTGCCGGAAGCGCCCGCGCAAGCCGAATTCTTCCGCGCTTCCCACTTGCCCGCCCGCAAGGCCGCGACGCTGTCCGCCCCGGCAGAGAAAAGTGCCGCGCTCATGGACGAGCGTGGGCGCCTGCGTGTCGGGCGCGTGCGTCCCCTGCCGAAGGCGGCAGCCGTAGGCGACTGGGCCGCGATTCCCGAGGGATTCGTGAGCCGGCTCATCGCGAGCTCGGATGAGGCGCAAGGACTGCGCGTGCGACTCGAGGTCGGCAAGCTAGAGGCCCCGATCGAAGTCCGCGTACAGGGAAGCGACGGCCGCGTCGAATTCATGCGCGTCGAGCCTTCGCAGGCTCCCGAGGTGTGGACGCCATGGACTGCAGGATCATCGCAGCTCATCGAGGTCTTCAGTGCGGGCGCGCCGCCGGAGGGCGCGATCACGGTCGGCGCGATCGTGCACTTCGACGAGTCGCCTTTCGCCAAAGCCGCCGGCTCCTGCACCGTGCCGACCAGCTGCACGACGAACGATGCGGCGCTCGACGCAGCGATCGCCGATCGCATCAAGTCGACGGCGCGGCTTCTCTTCATGGATGGCGGCTCGGCATTCGTCTGTAGCGGCACGCTGCTCAATACCGAGCGCTTTCCCGCGGCCTACGTCCTCACCGCCAATCACTGCGTGTCCACCCCGGCGATCGCCGGCTCCGTGTCCACGTTCTGGTTCTACGACTCGCTGTCCTGCACCGACCTCGCGGTGAATCCGACGTACATCCAGAAAGCGGGCGGCACCCAGCTCATCTTCACCAATTACAACCCCGATCAAACCTTGCTGCTGATGCCGACGGCGCCGCCGGCCGGCACGGTCTACGCGGGTTGGAACGCGGATCGCGTTCTCGTCAACGATTCGGTCGTGAGCATCAGCTACCCCAAGGGCGATACCAGCCGCCTTGCGCTCGGCGCGATGAAGCGCGAGTACCGGATCATCGACCGCGCGCAGGACGAGTACGGCGTGACATTCACCCGCGGCATCATCGAGGGCGGATCGAGCGGATCGGGCCTGTTCACGCTGGCCGGCGGCTCGCTGCAGCTTCGCGGCGTCCTCACCGGAACGACCATCCGCAACGGCAGCGGCATGAGCTGCACTAACCTCGACGAGGACGCGCTGTACGGGCGCTTCGAGATCTTCTATCCGCAGATGGCGCAGTACCTGCGGGCGTCGGGACCGATCGCGGACGACATGCCGAACCGCGTGGTCGACTACGCGACCGTCCCCCTGGACGCCCCCCTGAATGGCCGCACCACCGCCTTCGACCGCCGCATCGACTACGTGGGCGACGTCGACGTGTATCGCTTCACGTTGAGCGCGGCGGCGGACGTCACGCTGACCACGCAGGGATCGATGGATACGATCGGCACGCTCCTGGATTCGCAGGGCGAGTTCATCGAGTCCAACGACGACGTCGCCGCCGGCAACCTCAACTTCGGCATCACGCGAAGCCTCGAGGCGGGGACCTATTTCGTCATGGTGGCGCCGTGGGATGCGGACGGTGTCGGCGCCTACCGTCTGGTGATGACCGCGACCACCACCGCGCCCACGAATATCAACTTCACCGACCTGTGGTGGAATCCCGCCGAATCGGGCTGGGGCATCAACCTGGCGCACCAGGGCAATATCCTCTTCGCGACGCTTTACACGTATGACGTGGACGGCACGCCGATGTGGCTCTTCATGTCGAACGGCGACAAACAGGTCGACGGTTCATTCGCCGGGGGCCTGTATCGGGCGACGGGCCCGGTGTTCAATGCGAGCCCATGGTCCGCGATCACACCGACCGCGGTCGGCACCATGCGCTTGACCTTCGATACCCCGAACACCGGCACGCTCACCTATTCGGTGAACGGCCTGAACGTGACCAAGAGCATCACGCGCTACGCGTTCTCCAACCCGACGACGTGCACGTGGACCGAGGCCGACCGCGTCACCGCCACGAACTACCAGGACCTATGGTGGAATCCGTCCGAATCGGGATGGGGCGTGAACCTGGCGCACCAGGGCAACATCCTCTTCGCGACGCTCTACACCTATGACGCAAGCGGGAAGGCCCTCTGGTTCTCGATGTCCAAGGGCGATCTCGTCGGCGCGCGGACCTACTCGGGCGGGCTCTATCGCTCGACCGGGCCCGCGTTCAACGCGAGTCCCTGGTCGCCGATCTCGCTCACGCAGGTGGGCACCATGACGTTCGCGTTCATCGACGGCAAGACCGGATCGATGACCTACAGCGTCAACGGCGTGCAGGTCATCAAGCAGATCAGCCGCTTCGAGTTCTCCAATCCGAAGCCGCTGTGCAGCAGCTCCTGAGGTGACGCAGGCCGTCATCGAGTCCCTGGACCACGAGGGACTCGGCGTCGCGCATGTCGACGGCAAGGTCACATTCATCGAGGGCGGCGTCACCGGCGAACGCGTCCTCTTCGCGCGGCGCAAGAGCCGCGGCAAGTTCGATGTCGGCACGGTCACCGAGGTCCTGAGCGCGAGCGCGCTGAGGACTTCGCCGCGCTGCGCCTACTTTGGCATGTGCGGCGGATGCGCGATGCAGCATGTCGACGCGGTGGCGCAGGTCGCGGCCAAGCAGCGCGTGCTGGAGGACAACCTCGCCCGCCTTGGGAAAGTGACAGCTGAGCGCATCCTCCCGCCGATCGTCGGCCCCGCGTGGGGCTATCGAAACCGCGCACGGCTCTCGGTGCATTACGTCGCGAAGAAGGCCGGGGTGCTCGTCGGATTCCACGAGCGGCGCTCGAGCTTCGTGGCGGACACGCTCTCCTGCGATATCCTGCCGCCCAAGGTGGCGCGGCTCATTCCGGAGCTGCGCGAAATGTTCACCTCGATGCGGCTTCGCGAGCGAATTCCCCAGATCGAGCTCGCCGTCGGCGAAGAAGTGACCGTCTTCGTCCTGCGCCACCTCGAGCCGCTGCCGGACGAGGACGCGGCGAAGCTTCGCGCGTTCGCCGACCGGCACGCGATCCAGTGGTGGCTGCAGCCTTCGGGACCCGATTCGGCGCAGCCGTTCTATCCGCTCGACACGCCGGCGCTCGACTATTCGATGCCGGAATTCGGCGTGCGGCTGGGATTCGGGCCTACCGAGTTCACGCAGGTGAATGCGGCGGTGAACCGCGTTCTCGTGAAGCGGGCGGTGAACATGCTCGATCCGCAGCCGGGTGAACGCGTCGGCGATCTCTTCTGCGGGATCGGGAATTTCTCGCTTCCCCTGGCGACCCGAGGCGCTGAGGTGATCGGCATGGAAGGATCGGCATCGCTCGTGCGGCGC
>WNFL01325459.1_pt1 | contig 15089 bp, 12 predicted proteins | sample 5400361 | NCBI WGS metagenome assembly WNFL01 (sample SAMN13153351, study PRJNA577476) | soil metagenome | isolation source: 40 cm soil on Douglas fir-dominated hillslope | place: USA:California | collected 2013-09-17
GCCGCCGTCGGTCGCGTGCGCCGCCGGCACCATTCCGGCGGCCACCGCGGCAGCCGCGCCGCCGCTCGACCCGCCCGCGCTGCGCTCCGGATTCCACGGATTGCGGGTGGCGCCGAAAAGCTTCGGCTCCACCGAGGTGGACAGCCCCATTTCCGAAGTGTTGGTCTTTCCAAAGATGACCAGCCCTGCGCGCCGCATGCGGGCCACGATCTCGCTGTCGTGATCGGCCACGGCGTCGCGGAACAGCGCGGAGCCCCAGGTGGTGACGGTGCCCGCGCATTGGACGCCCAGATCCTTGAGCAGGTAAGGGACGCCGGTGAAGGGACCGGGCGGCAGCCCGGCCGCGATGGCCACCCGAGCCTGGTCGTACAGGCGGGCGACCACCGCGTTCACCGCGGGGTTGCGCGTCTCGACGCGCTCCATCGCGGCGTCCAGCACCTCGGCAGGAGTGACTTCGCCCCGGTTCACCAGCCCGGCAAGACCGAGCGCGTCATGGCGGTCGTACTCTGCAAAGGTTGCCAAAGGGGCCTCGCGTGCAACGGTCGTTCGTCTTTGCTACCCTGCGCCGCCGCGCAACTTTACACAATCCGCGACGAACCTCTCTCCCGCCGACGAGGTCGACATGAACGCAACCGCGATGAACCGATGGGCCCTGGCCTTCCTGCTCGCAGTCTGGGCAGGCGGAGCGCGGGCGCAGCTCAAGATCGCCTACATCGATCCGCTCTCCGGCTTGATGGCCGCCACCGGCGAGCACGGGCTGCGCGAGCTGCAGTACAACGCCGAGCGCATCAATGCCCGCGGCGGCGTCCAGGGACAGAAGATCGAGATCGTTCCAATGGACAACAAGCTCTCGCCGCAAGAGAGCCTGGTGCTGCTCAACAAGGCCGTCGACGACGGCATCCGGTACGTCATGCAGGGGAACGGATCGAGCGTTGCCGCGGCGCTCATCGACGGCGTGAACAAGAACAACGCCCGCAACCCCGACAAGAGCGTCGTGTTCCTCAATTACGCGGCGGTCGATCCCGACTTCACCGGAGCGAAATGCAGCTTCTGGCACTTCCGCTTCGACGCGAACAGCGACATGAAGCTGCAGGCCATCATGACCTCGATGGTCAACGACAAGCAGATCAAGAAGGTCTACATCATCGGCCAGGACTACCAGTTCGGCCACCAGGTCTCGAAGACGGCAAAGGAGCTGCTCAAGCAGAAGCGGCCTGACGTGGCGCTGGTCGGCGACGAGCTGCACCCGCTCGCCAAGGTGAAGGACTTCGCGCCCTACGTGACGAAGATCCAGGCCTCCGGCGCCGACACGGTGATCACCGGAAACTGGGGCAGCGACCTGGCCTTGCTGATCAAGGCGGCGAACGACGGCGGCCTCAAGGCCACTTTCTACACCTTCTACGCCGGGGTGGTCGGCGCCACCAACGCCATCGGTCCTGCCGGCGTGGGACGCGTGAAGGTGGTGTCCTACTACGGGCCGAACGCCAAGGAAGTCCCGCAGAAGACGGTCAAGTACATCGAGGACTTCAAGAAGAAGTTCGGGCCCACCGAGGATCCCTATACCGTCGACATGCCGACCATCCTCGAGATGCTGGAGAAGGCGGCGGCCCAAGCCAAGAGCACCGATCCGGTGAAGGTGGCGCAGGCGCTCGAAGGCCTCAAGCACGCGGGCTACTTCGGCGACGTCGAGATGCGCAAGGAGGATCACCAGCTCATCCAGCCGCTCTTCATCGGCACCTTCGCCAAGGTGGACGGGAAAACGGTGAAGTTCCCCGGCGACGGGAGCACCGAATTCGGCTTCCGCGTCGACCACAAGGTCGACGGGCCGGCGACTGCGCTGTCCACCGTCTGCCAGATGAACCGGCCGGGGAGCTAGTGGCCGCCGTATTCGGCGGCGCCATGCTTTTCATACCGCGGACCCGAGAGACTTGATGGCGAGCGACAGGACCGTGCACGTAGTGACCGGTTCGTCAGCGGGCGTCGGCGCCGCCACGGTCCTCTCGCTCGCGCGCCGCGGCTCGGCGGTGGTGGTGAACTACAGCAAGAGCGCCGCCGAGGCCGAGGAGGTTGCGCAACGGTGCGTCGCCGCGGGCGGCGAGGCGCTGGTGGTCAAGGGCGACGTGGCGCAGGATGCCGATTGCCGGCGCATTGCCGCCGCCGCCCTGGACCGGTGGGGCCGCATCGACGGTCTGGTGAACAACGCCGGAACGACGAAGTTCGCCCCGATGCGCAAGCTCGACGCGCTCGACGCCGCCGACTTCCAGCGCATCTACGGCGTGAACACCATCGGCGCGTTCCAGATGATCCGCGCCTGCGAGGCTCCGTTGCGAGCGGCGCACGGCGCGGTGGTGAACGTGTCCTCCATCTCCAGCACGATGGGTCTCGGATCGTCGGTCGCATACGCATGCTCGAAAGGCGCGCTGAACGCGCTCACCATCGCGCTCGCGCGCGCGCTCGGACCCGACATCCGCGTCAACGCCGTGCTCCCCGGGTTCACCGAGACGCGGTGGCTCAAGCAAGGGTTGGGCGACGCCTACGAGCCGGCGCGCGACGCCTACCGCAAGCAGAGCGCGCTGCAGTCGACCCTCGCCCCCGAGGACGTGGCCGAGGCGATCGTCTCGCTGCTGCTGGCCCGGAAGATCACCGGGCAGCTTCTCACGGTCGACGCGGGCCGCGCCCTCGCACCCGCCTGAGGGGAACATGATGATGCGCCGAGCTCCGTTCGCACTCGCTTGCGCTGCGATCGCTGCATGCGCCACCAGCAGCCCCGGGACGCGCAGCGCGAGCGCCGCGTTCGCGGTCGATCCGTCCTGGCCCAAGCCGCTGCCCAACAAGTGGATCCTCGGACAGGTCAGCGGCATCGCCGTGGGCCCGAACGATCACGTCTGGCTGATCCAGCGCCCCGGGTCGCTCACCGAGGACGAAAAAGGCGCGGTCCTCGATCCACCGGTCTCGAAGTGCTGTGTTCCCGCGCCTCCGGTGATGGAGCTCGACGCCGAGGGCAATCTGCTCCAGGCGTGGGGCGGCCCCGGTCGCGGCTACGACTGGCCGTCGAACGAGCACGGCATCCACGTCGACGCCAAGGGGTTCGTCTGGGTGAGCGGCAACGGCGACAACGACGGCCAGATCCTCCGCTTTACGCGCGAGGGGAAGTTCGTCTCGCAAATTGGGAAATCCGGTCCGCAGACAGGCAGCAACGACGTCACCAGGCTCGGCAAGCCGGCAGGGATGGAGGTCGATCCCGAGACCAACGAGGTGTTCGTCGCCGATGGTTACCAGAACCGTCGCATCATCGTCTTCGACGCGGACACCGGAGCGTACAAACGCCACTGGGGCGCGTACGGACAGCCGCCGAGCGACGAGGAGAAGGTCACGCTGCGCCGCGCGACGGCGCCGTCGGGGCCACCCTCCCGTCAATTCGCCAACCCCGTCCATTGCGTCCGGCTGGCCACGGACGGGCTCGTCTACGTGTGCGACCGGCTCAACGACCGCGTCCAGGTGTTCCGCCGCGACGGCACCTTCGTGAAGGAATTCATCGTCGAGCCCCACACCGCGGCCAACGGATCAGTGTGGGATCTGGCCCTCTCCCGCGACCCACGGCAGCAGTTCCTCTATCTCGCCGATGGTCGCAACAACCAGGTGCTCACGCTGGTGCGCGAGACCGGAGAAGTGGTCGCCGCGCTCGGATGGCCTGGCCGCTCCGCCGGCGCGTTTCACTGGGTGCACGACCTGGCCATCGACTCGAAGGGCAACCTCTACGCAGGGGAAGTGGATACCGGAAAGCGCGCGCAGCGGTTCCTGCACAAGTAGCTCCTGCTCACGCGCCGGGCGGCTCCCGGTACCTCCGCAGCTCCAGCTTGCCGATCTGGTTGCGGTGCACCTCGTCGGGGCCGTCGGCGAGCCGGAGGATGCGCGCTTGCGCATACGCGTACGCCAGGCCGAAATCGTCGGAGACGCCGCCGCCGCCGTGCGCCTGGATGGCCCAGTCCAGCACCTGGCAGGCCATGATCGGGGCGGCCACCTTGATCATCGCGATCTCCTTGGCGGCGGCCTTGTTGCCCACGGTGTCCATCATGTGCGCTGCGTTCAGCACCAACAGGCGCGCCTGGTCGATGAGGATGCGCGCGTCGGCGATGCGCTCCAGCGTGACGGTCTGCTCGGCGATGGGCTTGCCGAAGGCGACGCGCCTGGAGGTCCGCCGGCACATCTTCTCCAGCGCGCGCTCCGCCACACCGATGAGCCGCATGCAGTGGTGGATGCGGCCGGGGCCCAGCCGGCCTTGGGCGATCTCGAACCCGCGGCCCTCGCCGAGCAGCAGGTTCGACGCGGGTACCCGCACGTGGTCGAAGACGATCTCCGCGTGGCCGTGCGGCGCGTCGTCGTAGCCGAACACCGGCAGGTGCCGCAGCACCTGGATTCCCGGCGCGTCCATCGGCACCACGATCATCGATTGCTGGCGGTGGCGGTCCGGGTTGTTCGGGTCGGTCTTGCCCATGAAGATGAGCACCTTGCAGCGCGGGTCGTTCGCGCCCGAGGTCCACCACTTGCGCCCGGTGATCACGTACTCGTCGCCCTGCTTCTCGATGCGCGCCTGGATGTTGGTCGCGTCGGAGGATGCGACCGCCGGCTCGGTCATGGCGAAGCCGGAGCGGATCTCGCCGCGCAGGAGCGGTTCCAGCCAGCGCTTGCGGATCTCGGGCGATCCGTAGCGGACCAGCACCTCCATGTTGCCGGTGTCCGGCGCGCTGCAATTGAACGACTCGGGGCCGATCGGCGAACGACCCATGATCTCGCAGAGCGGCGCGTACTCGAGATTGGTCAGCGAGGCGCCGTACTCCGACTCGGGGAGGAACAGGTTCCACAGCTCCTGCGAGCGCGCCTTCTGCTTGAGCTCCTCGACCACCCGGGTGGCGACCCACGGATTCCCGCGGCGCCGGTTTTCCTGCACTTCGGCGAAGAACCTCTCCTCGGCCGGATAGACGTTCTCGTCCATGAACCGGCTGACCTTCGCTTGGAGCGCCTTGGTCCGTTCCGAGTAGGCGAAATCCATCGCCGCCTCCTAAAGCGGGTGACTCCTGTCTACCAATCATGGATCGGGCGCTGGTACAACGGCGGCCCCGGACGTGTCAGGATGGGCGTCCCAGGCGGAGAGCGCATGGACCTGAACTTCACGGCGGCGGAGCAGGCGTTTCGCGAGGAAGCCCGCGCGTTCCTGCGGGCGAGCGTCCCGGCGGAGACGCGCGAGAAGGTGCTGAGCGGCGTGCGCGTCCCGTGGGAGGAGTTCGCCCGCTGGCAGCGCATCCTGCACGGGCGCGGATGGGGCGCTCCGAACTGGCCGAAGGAGTTCGGCGGACCCGGCTGGGGCGCGGTCGAGCAATTCATCTTCGAGGAGGAAGCGGCCAACGCCGGCGCGCCGGGCCTCTCGCCGTTCGGGCTCAAGATGGTGGGGCCCGTGATCATGGCGTTCGGCAACGCCGAGCAGCAGCGCCGGTTCCTGCCGCGCATTCCGTCCGGCGAGCAGTGGTGGTGCCAGGGCTACTCGGAGCCGGGTTCCGGCTCGGACCTGGCTTCGCTCAAGACGCGGGCCGAGCGGCGCGGCGACCACTACGTGGTCAACGGACAGAAGACCTGGATCACCCTCGCCCACCACGCGGACTGGATCTTCTGCCTGGTCCGCACCGATCCGGCCGCCAAGGCCCAGCAGGGCATCTCCTTCCTGCTCATCGACATGAAGACCCCGGGCATCATCGTGCGCCCGATCATCCTGATGGACGGCGAGCACGAGGTGAACGAAGTCTGGTTCGAGGACGTGCACGTCCCGGCCGAGAACCTGGTGGGCAAGGAGAACCAGGGCTGGACCTACGCCAAGTTCCTGCTCGGGCACGAGCGCACCAACATCGCGGGCGTGGCGGTCTCCAAACGCGAGCTGCGCCGCCTCAAGCGCATCGCCGCCGCGGAGCTGAAGGACGGCCGCCCGCTGATCGAGGACCCTTCCTTCGCGGCGCGGATCGCGCAGGTGGAGATCGACCTGATGGCGCTGGAGATCACCAACCTCCGGGTCGTCTCCGCGGAAAAGGAGCGACGCGCCCCCGGACCCGAGGTGTCGCTGCTGAAGATCAAGGGGACGGAGATCCAGCAGGCCATCTCCGAGCTCATGATGCGCGCTGCCGGGACCAGCGCGCTCCGCTTTCCCGCGGAGGAGGACGAAAGACGCCGCGACCCGTCGCTGGGCGCGCACTACTGCAACCTCCGCAAGACCTCGATCTACGGCGGCAGCAACGAGATCCAGAAGAACATCATCGCCCAGACCATCCTGGGCCTATGAAAAGGGCAGCGCGGCCGAATACGGCCTCGGCTGGGGGTTCTGAATGGACTTCGACCTGACCAAGGAGCAGCAGCTCTTGAGCGACGCCGTGCAGCGCTTCGTCGGCAAGGAATATTCCTTCGCCGCGCGCGAGGCGATCCTCGACTCGAAGGAAGGATGGAGCCGGGAGATCTGGGCCAAGCTGGCCGAGCTGGGCCTGCTCGGTCTGCAAGTCCCCGAGGAGCACGGCGGCATGGGCGGCGCGATGGTCGAGACCATGCTCACCATGAATGCCCTCGGCCGCGGCCTGCTGCTCGAGCCGTACCTTCCCAGCGCGATCCTCGCGACGGCGCTGATCCGCGAGCTGGGCTCGCCGGCGCAGAAGGAGGAGCTGCTCCCCGCCCTGGCTGCGGGTGAGCGGATCGCGGTGCCCGCTCACGGAGAGCCTGGGGCCCGCGACGATCTGGCGCGCGTCGCCACCACGGCGGCGCGGGCGGGCGACGGCTATGCGCTGAACGGGCGCAAGACCGTGATCGTGCACGCGCCGGCCGCCGACGCGCTGCTCGTGTCGGCGCGCACTTCCCGAAAGGCGGACGATCCGCGCGGGATTTCTCTCTTCATCGTGCCGCGCAGCGCGTCCGGACTATCCCTGCAGAGCTACCGCACTCTCGACGGTCAGCGCGCCTCCGACGTCTCCCTCCGCGACGTCCGCATCCCGGCCGGCGGTCTGCTCGGCCCGGAGGGCGGCGCGTTCGAGGCGATCTCCGCGGCGTGGGACCTGGGCGTCGCGGCGATCTGCGCCGAGGCGGCGGGCGCGCTGCAGGCCCTCCTCGATTCGACGGTCGAGTACGCGAAGACGCGCAAGCAGTTCGGCGTCCCGATCGGGAAGTTCCAGGCGCTGCAGCACCGGATGGTGGAGATGCTCCTCCACGTCGAGCAGGTTCGGTCGATGAGCTACCTGGCGGCGATCCGCGCGATCGACGGCGATCCCGCCGAGCGCCGCCGCGCCCTGTCCGCCGCGAAGGTGGTGATCGGGCAGGCCTGCCGGAAGGTCGCGCAGGAGGCGGTGCAGATCCACGGCGGGATGGGGATGACCGACGAGCTGCACGTCGGTCACTACTTCAAGCGGCTGACCACCATCGAGCTTTCGCTGGGCGATACCGAGCACCACCTGGAGCGGTTCGTCCGCGAGACTGCCGCGAGGAAGGAGATCGCATGAGCGCCGCGAGCTGGTCGACGAAGGGGACGATTGCCGTCATCGCGCTCGACAACCCGCCGGTCAACGGCCTCGGCTACGAGCTGCGCAAGGGCATCCTCGAGGGGCTCGACCGGGCCGAGGCGGACCCCGCGATCAAGGCGGTGGTGCTGATCGGCGGCGGACGTGGCTTCTCGGGCGGCGCGGACATCCGCGAGTTCAACACGCCCAAGATGATCGCGGAGCCGACGCTTCGGACGGTCATCCGCGCGATCGAGGCGGGGCGCAAGCCGGTGATCGCGGCCATCCACGGCATGGCGATGGGCGGCGGGCTGGAGCTGGCGCTGGGCTCGCACTTCCGCGTCGCCACGGCGGGCGCGCAGGTCGGGCTCCCCGAGGTCAAGCTGGGACTGTTGCCCGGGGCGGGCGGCACGCAGCGGCTCCCGCGCGCCATCGGGGTAGAAGCCGCGCTGAACATGATCGTGTCCGGGGCGATCGTGCCGGTCGAACAGCTTCGGGGCACGCCTCTCATCGACGCGTTCGTCGAGGGAGACCTCCTGGAAGGGGCAGTGGCGTTCGCGGAGAGAGTCGTCGCGGAGAATCGCAAGGCGGCGCTGCTGCGCGACCTGCCGGTCCGGTATCCGAACGCGGAGGGGTTCTTCGAGTTCGCGCGCGGGGCCGTCGGCGCCGTATCGAAGGGATATCCGGCGCCGCTCAAGGCGCTGGAGGCGGTCGCCGCTTCGGCCGCGCAGCCGTTCGAGGAAGGGCTGCGCACCGAGCGCGAGCTGTTCCTGCAGCTGATCGACAGCCCCGAGTCGAAGGCGCTCCGGCATGCATTCTTCGCCGAGCGCGCCGCCTCCAAGATCCCCGATGTGCCCGAGGACACTCCCACCCGGCCCGTCCGCAGCGCGGCGGTGATCGGCGCCGGCACGATGGGCGGCGGCATCGCGATGAACTTCGCCAACGCCGGGATTCCCGTCGCGTTGCTGGAGGTGAAGCAGGAAGCGCTGGACAAGGGCGTCGCCACCATCCGGAAGAACTACGAGAGCAGCGCGAAGAAGGGGAAGCTGACCGGGGCGCAGGTCGAGGAGCGCATGCGGCTGGTGCGGCCGACCTTGAGCTACTCCGATCTCGCGCAGGCCGACATCGTGGTCGAGGCCGTCTTCGAGGACATGGGCGTCAAGGAGGGTGTCTTCCGCACGCTCGACGAAGTGATGAAGCCCGGCGCCATCCTGGCGACCAACACCTCGACGCTCGACGTGAACCGGATCGCCGGATTCACCCGCCGGCCGCAAGACGTCATCGGCACCCACTTCTTCAGCCCCGCGCACGTCATGAAGCTGCTGGAGGTGGTGCGCGGCGCGAAGACCGGCAAGGACGTGCTCGCCACGGTCATGGACCTGGCGAAGAAGCTCAAGAAGACGGCAGTCGTCTCCGGCGTGTGCGACGGGTTCATCGGCAACCGGATGATCGAGCAGTATTCGCGGCAGGCCGGCTTCCTGCTGGAGGAAGGCGCGCTGCCACGGATGGCCGACCTGGCGGGGAACGACGTGGGGTGGTTCATCCGCAAGCGGCGCTACCTGGAGAAGCCGCACGTCAAGTACCCGCGCCTCGCCGACCGCGTCTGCGAGCTGGGCCGGTTCGGCCAGAAGACGGGGGCGGGTTGGTACCGGTACGAGGCGGGCAAGCGCGAGGCCATTCCCGATCCCGCGATCGAGGAGCTGGTCGTCTCTTACAGCAAGGAGCTGGGCGTCGAGCGGCGCAAGATCTCCGACGAGGAGATCGTGGAGCGCTGCATCTATGCGCTCGTGAACGAGGGCGCGCGCATCCTGGAGGAGGGAATCGCGCACCGCGCATCGGACATCGACGTGATCTATCTGACCGGGTACGGATTCCCGCCGTTCCGGGGCGGCCCGATGTTCGCCGCCGATACGGCCGGGCTCTACAACGTGGTGCGATCGATGAAGCGCTTCGCGGCCAACCCGCACGGCGATCCCGGCTTCTGGACGCCCGCGCCGCTGCTCGCGAAGCTCGCCGCGGAGGGAAAGACCTTCAACGCAGCCGGGGAGGCGCGACCATGAGCGACGCAGTCATCGTATCCACCGCCCGCACCGGGCTGGCGAAGTCCTGGCGCGGCGCCCTGAACATGACCCACGGCGCTACCATGGGTGCGCACGTCGTCCGCGCAGCCGTGGAGCGCGCCAAGATCGATCCGGCCGAGGTGGAGGACGTGCTGATGGGCTGCGCCATGCCCGAGGGCACCACCGGTGGCAACGTCGCGCGGCAGATCGCGCTGCGCGCCGGGCTGCCGGTCACCACGGCGGGCACCACCGTGAACCGCTTCTGCTCGTCGGGCCTGCAGACCATCGCCATGGCGGCGCAACGGGTGATCGTCGACCGCGTTCCGGTGGTGGTGGCCGGCGGGCTGGAGTCCATCTCCTGCGTGCAGAACGAGCGCAACGGGCACATGGCGCGCGATCCCTGGCTCGTCGAGCACAAACCGGCGATCTACGACTCGATGCTACAGACGGCCGAGAACGTCGCCCGCCGCTACGGCATCCCGCGTGAGAAGCAGGACGAGTACGGCGTGCGCAGCCAGCAGCGCGCCGCCGCGGCGCTGGCGGCAGGCCGGTTCAAGGACGAGATCGTCCCCTTCCCCACCGTGATGGGGGTGGCGGACAAGGAGTCGGGGAAGCTCGGCACTCGCGAGGTGATCCTGTCCGCCGACGAGGGCATCCGGCCGGACACGACCTACGAAGGCGTCTCGAAGATCAAGCCCGCCATGCCGGGCGGCGTGGTGGCGGCGGGGAACGCGAGCCAGTTCTCCGACGGCGCCTCCGCCTGCGTGGTGATGGACGCGCGCCTGGCGGAGCGCCGAGGCCTTGCGCCGCTCGGCATCTTCCGCGGCTTCGCCGTGGCGGGGTGCGAGCCCGACGAGATGGGCATCGGGCCGGTGTTCGCGGTCCCGCGCCTGCTGGAGCGCACGGGCATCAAGTCGCAAGACGTGGGTCTGTGGGAGCTGAACGAGGCCTTCGCGGTCCAGGTCATCTACTGCCGCGACCGCCTCGGCATCCCCGACGATCGCCTCAACGTCGACGGCGGCGCCATCGCCATCGGCCACCCCTACGGCATGTCCGGCGCCCGCCTGGTGGGGCATGCGCTGATCGAAGGCAAGCGCCGCGGCGTCCGCTACGTCGTCACCACGATGTGCATCGGCGGTGGCATGGGCGCGGCAGGTCTGTTCGAAGTGGCATGAAAAGAAAACGGGGCCGCGAGGCCCCGTTCTCCCGGCTGCCTGGGGGGTAGCCGCCTACCCGCAGAGCTAGTGCTTCTGCGGATCGCGCCCGCCAAGGCCGGAGTCGGTCTGGACCTTGATCTGGCGCGACTTCGTCTCCGCCTTCTTGGGCAACGAGATGCGCAGCACGCCGTCACGGCTCTCGGCGGTAATGTCCCCGACCTCTACCGTCGAAGGCAGCGTGAAGGTGCGGCCGAAACTTCCGTAGTTCCGCTCGATGCGGTGGTAGCCCTCTTGCTTGTCGGCGCGCTCGAGCTTGCGCTCGCCGCGCAACGTCAGCGCGTTGCCCTCGAGCTGGATGTCGACGTCGTTCGCGTCGACCTCGGGCAGCTCGACCTTCAACGTGATGGTCTCGCTGTCCTCGAAGATGTCGACGAGCGGCGTCCACGTGCTGGCGACGGTTTGCGTCTCCTCGCCTTGGACACCGCGGCCGTAAAGCTGATCGAGGCCCTGGTTGTGATGGAAGAGCCAGTGGCGCTGCAGCTGCGTCAGCTCGCGAAATGGATCATACCGAATCATGTTCATACAAACCTCTCCGCTGAACGAGCGCCGCGATTGGCGCGGGAGAGGTCATCGAGTGATCCACGGCCTCCAGCTCGCCGAACGTAACCACTGCCAGGGGCTCGTCAAGCGGCGCGTCGACTTGCGGCAGGCTGCGCGGCCATCTCAGGCTTCCGGATTCCTCGCCAAGGCGCGGGCCTGCTCGCGGAGCAAGCGCTTCAGGACCTTCCCCGAGGCCGTCTTCGGCAGCGCCTCGACGAAGCGGATCCGGCGCGGGGCCTTGTAGACCGCCATCTCGGCGCGGCACCATTCCACGAGCTGCTCCTCGGACACCTTGCCCCGCGCGTCGGGCTTCAGCACCACGTACGCGATCGGGTCCTCTCCGCGGTACGGATCCGGCACCCCGACCACGCCCACCTCGGCGATTGACGGATGGCGATACATGATCGCCTCCACCTCGGCGGGGAACACGCTGAAGCCCGACACCTTCAGCATGTCCTTCTTCCGCTCGGAGATGCTGAAATAGCCCTCCTCGTCCACGCGGCCGATGTCGCCCGTCAAGAACCAGCCGTCGCGGAACGCCTCGGCGGTCGCCTCCGGACGGCGCCAGTAGCCCTTCATCACCTGCGGGCCGCGGACGGCGATCTCGCCGGACTCGCCGATGCCCAGCTCGGTCCTCCCGTCCTCCAGGCTGACGATCCGCGCGTCGGTAAGCGGGATGGGCAACCCGACCGTGCCGTACTTGGGGCGGTGGGGCGGGTTGATGTGCGTCGGGGCGGTGGTCTCGCTCAGCCCGTATCCCTCGATGAGCGGGTGCCCGGTCAGCTCCTCCCACCGCCGCGCGATCTCCGCCGGCACCGGCGCGCCTCCGGAGAAGCAGGCGCGCAGCGAAGACAGATCGAATTCCCGCGTCTTGGGGAAGTTCACGATGGCCACGTTGATGGTGGTGATGAGCGTGGTGAGCGTGACGCGGTAGCGCTCGATGGCCCGCAGCACGGTGACCAGATCGAAGCGGCCGATGACCACCACCGTCGCCCCCAGGTAGGCCATCATGTTCATCTGGCCTTCCATGCCGGTGATGTGGAACCACGGCAAGACGCCCAGCGCGACGTCGCGATCGTCCGATCCGATGTACGTGTGCTGCAGCTCGCAGTTCGAGACCAGGTTGCGGTGCGTGAGCTCCGCCGCCTTCGGGGCGCCGGTCGTGCCCGAGGTGTACTGGAGAAGCGCCGTGTCCCCGAGCGCGCGCGGCACGGGATCGGGCAGGGGCGCCGCGGAGCGGAGGATGTCCACCAGCCGTTCGGTTCCGGGCCAATCGCGAGGAGGGTCGGCGAACCCGGCGGGCGGCGGCAACGCCGGCTCGGGCGGCCAGACCGGTTTGCGCACGGATCGGCTCCACCACCGCGTAGAGCTGATCGGAGCTGACGAGCACCCGGGCGCCGGAATCGTCGAACTCGTGCTGCAGCTCGACCGCCTTGTGCATCGGGTTGAGGCACACCGCGATGCCGCCGGCCCGCAGCGTGCCGTAGTACGCGATGGCGAACTGCGGCGAGTTCTCCAGGAAGATTGCGACGCGGTCGCCTGCGCGGATCCCGCGCGCGGCCAGCCATCCGGCGAAACGGCTCACCGCCCCGTCCAGCTCCGCGAAGGTCACCACCCGGCCGTAGAAGATGAGCGCCGGCTTTCCCGGGGCGCTGCGCGCCTGCCGCGCGAAGATGACGGGCAGCGTCTCCTCGGGCAGCCGGATCGCCGCCTCGTCCACCGACGGCGGCCAGTGCTTCTTCCAGATCTTGTCCACGGGTCCTCCCGCGCGGTGGGGTCGCGAGAGTGGCACGTCCCCACGCAGCGAGACAACCGGCGCTGATCCCGAGCTTCAGGCCTTTGACTGCGAGGACTCGATCGCCGCGAGCAGATCCGATGAGTCGCTCCCCTTCCAGATCCAGGCGCTGAGCCCCGCCGGAAGCCCTGCCGGCTGCGGGTCGGCGGAGTAGACGACCACCGGAATGCGGGAAAGCTCGGGATGGGCCGAGCGCGCTGCGAGGAACGCGCGGCCGTTCATCACCGGCATGTCGATGTCGAGCACCACCGCGTGGACGCGCTCCCGGCGCAACTGCTCGAGCGCGTCGGCGCCATTCGCCGCTTCGAGGACGCGATATCCGGCGCGCTCCAGCAGCCGCTGCAGCGAGTGCCGAAGCGCTGCGTGGTCGTCCACCACGAGCACGGTGCGCTGATTGTCGGCGCGCGAGCGCACCCTTCCCCCGGTTGCGAGATGCTCCGTGTGAGGATATCGGCGCGGTGCGGGTTCCCTTGAAAACCCACACCGCATGACCCGGACGCATTCCCGGCGCGCTTCGGGGTAGCATCGCCGGATGCCCCAGCTGGATGCGAAGGCGATCCTCGAGCGGATGGGCGTGGACGCCGGCCAGGCCGGGAGCGGCGAGGTCCTGGAATCGGTGAACCCGGCCACCGGCGTTCCGCAAGGCCGGATCCGCGCGGCGACACGCGCCGAGTACGACCAGCGCGTCGAGGCTGGCCTGCGCAGGTTCGAGGAGTGGCGAATGCGCCCCGCCCCGGTGCGCGGACACATGGTGCGGCGGCTCGGCGAGATGCTCCGGGAATTCAAGGAACCCCTCGGCGAGCTGGTCTCGCTGGAGACGGGGAAGATCCGCGCAGAGGGCCTGGGCGAAGTGCAAGAGATGATCGACCTCTGCGAATTCGCAGTCGGTCTGTCGCGCCAGCTGCACGGGCTCACCATCGCTTCCGAGCGCCCCAACCACCGCCTGATGGAGCAGTGGCACCCGCTCGGCCCGGTGGGCATCGTGACCGCGTTCAACTTCCCGGTGGCGGTCTGGTCGTGGAACGCGGCGCTCGCCGCCGTCTGCGGCGACGTCTGCCTGTGGAAGCCATCGCCGCTCACCCCGCTGTGCAGCGCCGCAGTGCAGGCGCTCTGCGACCGGGTCGCCGCCGAGCACGACGCGGCAGGCGTGTTTTCGCTGGTCCCCGGCGGCGCCGAGGCCGGCGGGTGGATGTGCGACGATCCCCGCCTGCCGCTGGTCTCGTTCACCGGATCGATCGCGGTGGGGCGGCAGGTGGCCGCCCGAGTGGCCTCCCGGCTGGGCCGCAGCATCCTCGAGCTGGGCGGGAACAACGGCGTCATCGTGCTCGAGGGTGCCGACCTGGAACTGGCGGTCCGCGCGATTATTTTTGGTTCTGTAGGCACCGCCGGGCAGCGCTGCACGAGCACGCGGCGGCTCTTCCTCCAGCGGGGCATCGCGCGCCCGCTGCTCGACAAGCTGGTGGCAGCATACCGCACGGTGAAGATCGGCGATCCACTCCAGGAGGGCGTGCTGATGGGACCGCTGGTCAGCCGGGCAGCCGTCGCGCGCTTCAGCGCGGCCGTCGCAGCGGCGCGCGCCCAGGGAGGTGAGGTCCGCTTCGGAGGCCGCGTCCTCGACCGGTCTGGCAACTTCGTCGAGCCGACGCTGATCGTCGCGCCCCGGCACGATGCCTTTCCCATCGCCTGGGAGGAGACGTTCGCGCCCATCCTCTACGCGTTCGAGGTCGCGGACCTCGACGAGGCGCTGCGCGCGCACAACGCGGTGCCGCAGGGTCTCTCCAGCGCCGTCTTCACCGACAGCCTCCGCGCGGCGGAGCGTTTCCTCTCCGCGGCCGGGTCGGACTGCGGGATCGCGAACGTCAACGCCGGCACCAGCGGAGCGGAGATCGGCGGAGCGTTCGGCGGAGAGAAGGACACCGGCGGCGGCCGGGAGTCCGGTTCCGACGCGTGGAAGGCA
>WNFL01449068.1_pt1 | contig 15087 bp, 12 predicted proteins | sample 5400361 | NCBI WGS metagenome assembly WNFL01 (sample SAMN13153351, study PRJNA577476) | soil metagenome | isolation source: 40 cm soil on Douglas fir-dominated hillslope | place: USA:California | collected 2013-09-17
CAGGCTGATGTCCAGCATCACGATGTCCCATTGCTGGGACAGGACCAGTTCCATTGCCTCGGCGCCGTTCGCTGCTTCGCCGACGAGAATCGACTGGGCAGTATCGGAAAGTATCCGCCGCAGCCCCGCGCGCGTAATGGTGTGGTCGTCGACGATCAGGGCCCTGGTCATGTCACACCGCCTCGCGATCGTGGCGCGTGCGTTTTGGAACCTTGAAACGGGCCGGGAACTTCACTAATACGCTGGTTCCGCCGCCCTCGGTTTGCTCGAATCTCACGTCGCCGCCAAAAGTCCTGGCCCGTTCGCGCATGCCCTGAATGCCGCAGGCGTCCGGTTCCATGATCTTGCCGGGCGGCAGGCCGACGCCGTTGTCACTGATCCTGACCAGGATGCCTTTGCGGTCCGGGCGCAAGTCCACATTCACCCTGGTCGCACGCGCGTGGCGCGCAATATTCGTCAGCGCTTCCTGGAAAATGCGAAACACGGCCGTCTGCGCGTCATTCTCGAGTACAACACCCACCGGCGCCGGATCGATCTGGCAGGGTATGCTGAAATTCAGTTCGAATTCCTGCAATTGCCACTGCAACGCCGGCCACAGGCCCAGATGGTCGAGAATGCTTGGCCGCAATTCCGTGGCGATGCGCCTCACCGTCTGGATGGCGGAATCGACCAGTTCGACCGCTTCGGCAAGTTTGTCCGCACGCGGCAACTGGTTGTCCGTGAGTGTCTTCGCGAACCATTGCAGATCCATCTTGGCGGCCGTCAGCGTGGCGCCGAGTTCGTCGTGGATCTCCCTGGCGACGGCGGCGCGTTCGGATTCGCGCGCGGATTGCAGGTGCGCCGACAGCTTGCGCAATTTCTCGCGCGAAGCGCGCAACGCCTTTTCCACATGCTTGCGCTCCTCGATTTCCTCGCGCAGCGCCGTATTCGCGTTCAGCAGGTCTTCCGTGCGCAGCCGTACCGCCTCCGCCAATCGAAGTTGAGACAGCTCCAGCACCGCGCGCGCTTCCTTCTGGTCGTGGATGTCGGTGGTCGTGCCGACCCAGCGCACGATCTCGCCCTGATCATTGCGTACGGGCAGGCCGCGCGACAGATGCCAGCGATATTCCCCGATCGAACTGGCGCGTATTCGCATTTCCACTTCGTAGAGCTCGCCGGTCGCCAGGCTGTGCGTCCATCGCTTCACGATGTCGGGAAGATCGTCGGGATGCACGAATTGCTGCCAGCTCCATCCTTCTATTTCGTTGCCGTTCAGCGAAAGGTAGTCCAGTGTGCGCTGGTTCACATAGTCGATATAGCCGTCGGGGCGGGCGGTCCAGGCCAGATTGGGCGTGGTTTCGAACAACTGGTGGAAGTAGTCACGTTCCGCTTTCAGGCGCCGATGCTCGGCTTCTTCCTGCAGGCGCAGTAACTGATCGCGCTGCAGCGTTTTGCGTTCAGCAATGTCGCGCAGGATCACATGCGCCGCTGCGCGACCGCGATAATCGAACAGCGTCGCGACCGTCTCCACGTCAATGACCCGGCCGTCGGCGCGGATCATCTTCATTTCCTGCGGGGGAAGCTGTTCCCCTTCGGAGAGCAGACGCTGCAGCCTGCGTTGCGCAACGGGAATCGAATCGGGGTGGAAGAAATCGAATATGCGGCGGCCGATCAGGTTTTCCGGGGACTGGACGCCGAACAGGCGTGCGGTCGCGCGATTGGCAAAGACAAAACAGCCGTCGCACCAGACATAAATGGCGTCCTGGGACAACTCCACTACATCGCGGTACCAGTGCTCATTCATCCGCAACCTCTTTTCGTGGCGTCCCGGTGCCTTGCGTGGAACCGGAACCAGCGAGGTCAGGATTTCATCGAGTCATCGTAAAAACGGTAAGTATTCCTGCCGGCCTGTTTGGCATGATACATCGCCTTGTCGGCAATGCGGATCAGGGTGCTCGCATCGTCCCCATGGTCGGGGTAGATGCTGATGCCGAGGCTGGGCGAGATGCGCAGCTTGTCGCCGGAGATGAAGAAGTCCTCGTCCAATGCACGCAGCAGCTTCTGGGCGATGGTCGTGGCATCTTCGGTGTGACGCAGTTCCGGCAGCACCATGACGAACTCGTCGCCGCCCAGCCGGGATACCGTATCCACTTCGCGCAATGCACCGCGGATACGTTCGGCCACCTGCTGCAGCAGCATGTCGCCGACATGGTGGCCGAGGCTGTCGTTGATCACCTTGAAATGGTCGAGATCCATGAAAATGACCGAAGTCTTGGAATGATTGCGCTGCGAGATCGCCAGCGCCTGCTCCAGGCGGTCCATCAGCAGGATGCGGTTCGGCAGATTGGTCAGCGAATCGAAGTGCGCCATGCGCCGGATCTGCTCTTCCATGTTCCGCCGCGTCGTGATGTCGATGAACGCCCCGACGGCGCCATAGACCTTGCCGCTGGCATCACGCAACGGAGCGGCGTTGCCGATCAGGTGGCGGATGCTGCCATCGTCGAAAACGACATCCTGTTCGAAATCGCGCACCTCGATGCCGCGGAAAGCCGCCATCTGCACTGGAAGTTCGTGCGCTTCGAGCGCACGCCCGTTGCGAAACATGCGGAAAGGCGCCTGTTTTTCATTCTCCGGCTCCACGACCGCCAGATTGCTGCCCTGTGGCAGGCGCAGCAGGTCGTAGGCCATGCGATTGCCGGTGATGGATTTGCATTCCGGATCGTTGGCGATGCAGACCGCCGCCGGTACCGCATCGAGTACGATCCTCAGTTCCGCCGCGCGCTGGCGCTGCTTGCGCTCGCTTTCCATCAGCGCGCGCTCCATGCGCTTGCGCTCGGTGATGTCGCTGATGACCACGGACAGGCGCACCACCTTGTCGCTCTCGACAACGGGGGCGAAACTCACCGCCACGTCCACGAACTTGCCGTCCTTGTGCTGCCAGACCGTCTCGCGGTTCAGAGTGGCCTTGCCTTCGATCACATGATTCATGATCTTGGCATCCTCGTTTTTCAGGAATTCGGGGATCAGGCAGGCGCGGGTGTTGCCTATCATCTCCGCGGCGCTGTAGCCGAAAATCCGCTCCGCGCCCTTGTTCCAGGTCAACAGCACACCGTTCCAGGTTTCGCTGATGATCCCGGCATCCGCGGATTCCACCAATGCGGCAAGCAATTGCGGATGGCTCGCGACGTCCGGCCGGCTGGCGCGCTTGGCCTGCTGGGCTGAGAAGGCGGATTCGAGCTTCGAGGGCTGCTCGCTCTCCACGGACTGAAGCTGCTGGCGCACGCGTTTTTCCGCCAGCGAAGCCTGCAGCGCACGGACGACCTCAATCAGCTCCGGACTGAGGTCGGAGTAGTCCCTGGCGTGGTCTTTGTTAGGCACGTCGGCCTCCCCGGACAGCCGGCTGCTTTTGTTGTTCGACAATTGGACCGTGAATCTTGGGTTCTTATGTCAGGAAATTGAGCCATGAATCGGAGGTTGCCGCAAGCGACCGCGCCAGCCTTGGGATTCAGGGCGGTCTGACCGTGAAGGCAATTTCTCCCGCCTAGATTTTAGGCATCGTTCTACGCCTCATCCGGGCGGATGATGACGCCGGAGTTGCGTTCAGGCTGTTTGGCGTGATAGGCGGCCCGCTTGAACGGCACCCGCCGTTACTGCAATCCTGGAGTCGCCGTCGTCGGTAGTCCGGACCTTCCCCGCGGCGGAAGCTTGCAGCCGTCCAAGCCGCTCCGCCAGGACATCGTCAAGGAACATTCAGACCTGCCGGACTGAAGGGATTGCCGCCCGCCCCTTCGGAGGAGCGGCGAAAAAGAAAAGGGCGGGCTGCCGAAGGCAGTCCGCCCTGTTTACCGGGAGCAGTTTCGCTCAGCCGACCTGGACCGGCACGTACATCCGGTTCGAATCCCTCTGGATCAACAGTGCAATCGTCTTGTCGGTCTTCTTCATCAGATTCTTCAATTGCTCGACCGATGTCAACGGTGTGTCGTTGAACGCCAGGATCACGTCGCCCGGTTGAATGCCGGCACGGGCCGCGGCGCCGGAAGCGTTCTGGACCACCAGCCCGCCTTCGGTCTTGAGTTGCGCACGCTCGTCGGGCGCCAGTTCGCGCACCGTAAGCCCAAGCTTCGCGGAGGTCTGCGAATCGCCCGCATTGTTGTTCGCGGCGACTTTCTGGTCCATAAGCTCGGCGACTTTGACGTCGACGTCGCGGCTCTTGCCCTCACGCCATACCTGCAGGCGGGCGCTGTTACCCGGCTTGGTCGCGGCAATCGCGCCGGACAGTTCGGAGAGCTGGCCGATTTCCTTACCGTTGACGCCAAGCACCACGTCGCCTGTCTTCAATCCGGCCTTCTCTGCCGGGCTGCCCGGTTCCACGCCGCTGATGAGTGCGCCCTGCGGCTTCGGCAGGCCGAATGAATTGGCCAGCGCCTGGTTCACGTCCTGGATTTGCACGCCGATGCGGCCGCGGGTGACCTTGCCGTTCTGTACCAGGTCATCCTTGACCTGCATTGCCACGTCGATCGGAATCGCGAACGACAAGCCCATGAAACCGCCTGTGCGGCTGAAGATCTGCGAATTCACGCCAACCACTTCGCCGTCCATGTTGAACAGCGGGCCGCCGGAATTACCCGGATTGACCGCCACGTCGGTCTGGATGAAAGGCACATAGTTCTCGTCCGGGAGTGCGCGCGCTTTCGCACTGACGATGCCCGACGTGATGGTGTTCTCGAAGCCGAACGGCGAACCGATGGCAGCAACCCATTCGCCGACTTTCAGTTCACTGGCGTGGCCGATTTTGACCGAAGGCAGGTTCTTGGCGTCGATCTTCAACACCGCGATATCCGTGCGCTTGTCCACTCCGAGCACCTTGGCGTCGAACTCGCGGCGGTCGGTCAGCTTGACCGTGATTTCGGTGGCTTCAGCCACGACGTGGGCATTGGTCAGGATGATGCCGTCCGAACTGATGATGAAACCCGAGCCCAGTCCGCGCTGGATTTCCGGTTCCCCTTGGGGTCCCTGGCCGGGGCCTCGTCCTTGCGGACCGAAACGGCGCAGGAAATCCTGCAGGGGATCGTCCTGGGAATTTCCAGGTCCCGGGCCCTGGGCGGCGACCGGCGTTGTGCGCGATACGCTGACGTTCACCACGGACGGACCGTTTTCTTCGACGATCCGGGTGAAGTCGGGCAGGTGTTGCGATGTGGCCTTGCCGGCCTGAGTCGTGGTTTGCGGGGCCGCGTTGGCCGTCGTATGGCCGGGCAGCGCGAGTACATAGTAAACGCCGAATACCGCAGGAACGACTGCGGCAATCAGCCACTTTCTTGCTGTCAATCTGGAAAACATTGTCTGGCCTCCTGAAATGCAAAGCGGGCAGGTTGCCCGCGATGTGAAGAAGATATTGCCTACCCGTTCTCAGACCCTGTCCGCGGTCCCGAGTTCACTGCCCCGGCGGTGATCGGAAATGATTTTCCGGAAGAATTTGCGTTCCCAACGCGGCATGTATGGCGCGGTTGACACGCCCGGGGAGAGTCGCGAAAGATTGTTTTATTTGAGAGAAATCGCGGCGCCGCAACTGTCCGGCGAACGGCAGCGGGCACGGGCTCGACTCTTATGAATCGGCGCCGGCAGAAGGTAGTATGCCAATGTCCCTTCCGAGTGCATGGCCGGGAGGAGGGCGATCCAGTCTGGGTTGAATATCAAGAAGAAGGAGCGAGCATGAGCATTGCGAGCGAGTTCAAGGAGTTCGCGCTGAAGGGCAACGTCGTGGACCTGGCGGTCGGCGTCATTATTGGCGGTGCATTTGGCAAGATAGTGGATTCCGTCGTGAACGACCTGATCATGCCGCTCATTGGCAAGATGACGGGGGGCCTGGATTTCAGCAACTATTACATCGGTTTGAATGGCCAGCCGGCGGGATTGCCGCTGGCGGAAGCGAAAAAGGCCGGCGCGGTGTTTGCCTACGGTAATTTCATCACGGTCCTGATCTATTTCATTATTCTTGCCTTCATCATCTTCATGATGATCAAGCAAGTTAACAAGCTCAAGAAAGAAGCTCCAGCCGAGCTGCCGGCGACGCCCGAGGACGTGCTGCTGCTGCGCCAGATCCGCGACAGCCTCAAAAAGTAGCTACCCTTTGATGGCCGGATGGCGGCTTCTTCCGGAACTGTGCGGGCTGGCGGCCGCCGTCTGGCTACCCATTGCCGCGAATGCGCAAAGCGGTTTGCCTTTGTTCGATGGCCACATTCACTACAGCGTCGGCGCCACCCAGCAGTATTCGCCGGAGCAGGTCATTGGCATTCTCGACGAGGCGGGAATCCGTCAGGCTCTCCTGTCCAGCACGCCTAATGACGGCACCATTGAACTTCACAGGCGTTATCCGCAACGCTTCATTCCGGAATTGCGTCCATATCGCAAGACACGCGATCTCGCGACCTGGTCGATCGAACGTCGGAGCTGGTTTCGCGATCCGGAGTCGGTGGATTTCATCGAGCAGGAACTGAAGCGGGGCATCTACCGCGGTATCGGCGAGTTCCATCTCGACGGCGTCGAGGCGGACACGCCGGTGATCCGCCGCATCGTCGAGATCGCTGCCGTGCAGAAACTCTGGTTGCATGCGCATTCGGATGCGCAGGCCATAGAGAAGCTGTTCGCGCTCGATCCGAAGGCGCGCATCCTCTGGGCGCACGCAGGGATGAGCGAGCCGCCGGAGGTCGTTGATCGCACGCTCGGGCGCCATCCGGCGCTGTGGGCCGATCTTTCTTACCGCGACGTCGCGCCCGGCGGTACGCTCGACCCGGCGTGGAAAGCGCTGTTCCTGAAATACCCCGATCGTTTCATCTATGGGTCGGATACCTGGATTCCCCCGCGCTGGGAGGAAGTGGTCCCGCTGGCCCGGCAGGCCCGGGGGTGGCTCGCGCAGTTGCCGACTGACGTTGCGGAAAACATCGCATGGCGCAACGCGGAGCGGATTTTCGCGAAGTAGGCGACCTCTTCAGGCTAGCGCGGGAACGACTGAATGTCGGTTAAGCCCAGCCGGCCTTTGACCGCGTTGTTGGCGACCGGACGGATGCCGGATCTGTCGAGGCGCCACATATCCATATATTGCCCGGGCTTGAGCAGTTTCACCCCCGACTTCGCCAGGTAATCTTCGTCCGCCGCATCCGCGAAGGGCCACGGCATGCCGGCCTCGAAGGGTTCCCAGAGTCCATCCCAGTGGATCGGGATATGGGCCCTGGGTTTGATGACCGGCACCACCAGTTGCGCGACCGGCAGGCCGCCGGTGCCAATCCATAAATCCACCGATTCCAGTCCGGCGTCGCGCATCGCCTTTCTGAGATTTTCGATCGGCGCGCCATAGTCCACGCCGTCGATGACGATCGGCACGTCCAGGTCCACAGCGCTGGCCGAATTCTGGTAGAACCAGCTGTAGCGGCCTTGCGGCCCCTCCACCGTGAATAGAAAGCCGCGATTGCCGCCGCCGTTCGGAAAATCCTCCGCCACGCCGGCCTTCAGGCCGCCGGTCGCCGGATCCTGGCGAGGAATATCTTGGAGCTCGACCGGGTCATGCTGCTCCCAGTTTTTGGCCGGGTCGCCGCTGTGGTTCCAGCGCACCACGCGCATCGTCACCCCCTCGGCGATGTCTATTTTTTCCAGGCCATACACCGGCCTGCAGCGTTCCGCCGGCAGGTTCTCCGCCATGACTTCGTAGCAGGTAGTCTGCGAGCCGATGATCGGCGCACCGGTCAGCCGCGACCAGTTTGCGGTATCGAAAGAATGGTCCCAGTGGCTGTGGCCGGTAAGCAGCAGATTGATCCTGCCGGGTCCGCCGATCGCATCGAGCACGCGGGATACCGCGGCGACGTCCGGCTTCCGGGGCTTTTTTGTATACGCATAGCCACCGCCGCCGCCGTGGAAATCGCTCTCCGGAAGGCGGGTGACGTAACCGTCGGTGAGCACGCCGAATGAACCCATCTGGTAATGGATGTTGGCGATCGACATCCAGGTGATGTCGACGTGGTCCGGGCCCGCTGCGTGCGACTGCGGCACGAACGGGGCAGTCGCCAACGCGACAATCACTGCGATCAGTTTTTTTCTCATCTACGCCCCCAAGATCAAAGTCTCACCACGCGCCGCAAGCGGCACAAGTGTTCCCTTGAGGCACGAAGGTCACGAAGAGGGCAACAGGCGGCGTTATAGAAGTGAAGTTCTTTCAATGTGCTGTGGCGTGCGTAGTTACAAAGTAATACACATCTTTCCCTTCCACGAACGAATACCTTCGGTTTTCTTCGTGTTTCTTCGTGACCTTCGTGCCTCAAGGGAACACTTGTGCCGCTTGCGGCGCGTGGTGAGATTTATGGTTTAGTTGTTTATACTCGCCGGGCTTCGACCAGGTGTTTTTTCCAGAACTCCGCGTTGATGCTGTCGGTGCGCACCTTGCCGCCGCTCGAGGGCGCGTGGATGAAGCGCCCCTTGCCGAGGTACATGCCGACGTGGGAGGTTTTCTTGCCTTCCTGGTCGAAGAACAGCAGGTCGCCTTCGCGCATGGCATGAATCGATACCAGCATCGACATGCGCCGCTGCGCCTGCGTATCGCGCGGCATGGAGATGCCGGCACGGCCGTAACTGTATTTCACCAGTCCGCTGCAATCGAATCCCGCCGGCGTGTCGCCGGCGTATTTGTACGGTTTGCCGAGCATTTCCTTCGCGTAGTCGATGGCTTGGGATGCAGTGTCGTTGCTGGCGCGAACCGTCGTCGGTTCGGGGAATTGCGGCGAACCGGAGCAGCCGGCCAGCATCGCCGTCGCGGCCAGCAATATTGTCAGCCACAGCCGCGTCATTGCGCTTTCTCCACGCCGCACCAGCGCGCCATGAACAAGGCCAGGACCTGCGCGACGCGCAACGTACTGTCGATCGACACCGACTCGTCGATGCCGTGGATGTTCTGCGCCTCCGGCCCGTAGCAGGTCGCCGGGATGCTGCCGTACAGATTGAAAGCGCGGGCATCGGTGGTCGCCGAACTGGCAAACCAGTCCGCGTCCTTGTGCATCACCTGCGCATGCGCCGCGGCGAGCGCGGTCAGCAGCGGGGTCGTGTCGTCGAGCACAAAGCCTTCGGCCTGAAAGCCGGCATAACAGACGCGATGCGTGACCCCGGCGAGGGCGGAATCCTTCTCCATCGTTTCCGCAAGGCACGCTTCGATCGCGGCGCGGGCTTCTGCGACAGGTACGCCGGGATAGAAGCCGCAGCGCAGCTCCATGACGCAGCGCGTAGGCACCGACGAAGCCCATTCGCCGCCGTTGATCCGGCCGACGTTGAATCTGATGGGATGCTCAATGTGCGCGAAGGCGGGATGGCGGTTGCCGGGCTTGTTCCATTGCGCTTCGAGGGTCTGCAGTCCGCGCCACAGCGCGAACGCCGCTTCGATCGCGTTGATGCCCTGCGCGGCGTTGAGCACATGGGCCGGCTTGCCGAAAACCTCGACGGACAACCACATGACACCGACCTGGGCCCTCAGGATGCTGTGTGCAAACGGTTCCGGAATGATCGCCGCATCCGCCTTGTAGCCCCGGTGCAGACAGGCCAGCGCGCCGTTGCCGGTGCATTCCTCTTCGACGACCGATTGCATGAACACTGGCGCGGCGGGTTGCAGGCCGATCGACTTCAAAGCGCGGAATGCGGTCACGTAGGCGGCTATGCCGGCCTTCATGTCGCCGCTGCCGCGGCCGTACAAGCGGCCGTCGCGCACGACTGGATCGAACGGAGGACGCGACCACAGTTCTTCCGCCCCGATCGGCACCACGTCGATGTGGCCGTTCAGGATCAGCGAGCGGCCACCCGCATTCCGGGGACGATGGGTGGCCACGACATTGTCGTGCCGTTCCCATTGTCCGATCGAAGGCGAATAGCCGGGCAGGTTCTTCAGGTCCGCATCGCGCATTTCGAAGCGTTCGGTCGCGAGCCCCATGCTGCGAAACAAGCCTTCCATGAAATCCTGTGCGCCCGCCTCGTCGCCGTTTAGCGTGGGAAAACGTACCAGCGTCGTTGCCAGTTCGACCATCTCGCGCTCGAGGCTTTCGACTGCGGCGAGGATGTCGGACTCTGGGGCGAGGTTGCGTGTTTCGGGAGCGTTCATTTGCTGGCTTACTGAATGAGGAGCCAGTCAAAAGGATAGCAGAAGGGCGAAAGCGAAAACCTCAAGGTTTGGACGCGCCTTCCCACTCCTTCTCTTGAAGGGCCCTCCATTGGATCTTGCCGGTGCCGGAGCGGGGCAGGGCGTCGATGAAATCCACCAGGCGCGGCACCTTGTAGGCCGCCATGTGCAGGCGCGACCATTCCATGATGTCGTCTGCGCTGACCTGTCCCTTGCGTTCGTCTTTCAGCACCACCACCGCTTTGACGGTTTCGCCGCGACGGGGGTCAGGGGCGGAGATCACGGTGACCTCCTTGATGTCGGGGGAGGCGTTGATCATGCGCTTGAGGCGATCGGCGATATAGTAATAGCCGTCCTCGTCATAATGCCCGAGATCGCCCGTACGCATGAATTTCTTGCCGTCGATGTCGATGAACACCGCGTCGTCGGCATCCGGCCGCTTCCAGTAGCCGAGCATGACCTGGGGGCCATGCACCACGATCTCGCCCTGCTCGTTCGGGCCCAGCGGTTTCAGCGTTTCCGGATCGATGACCAGCGATTCCGTGTCGAAGGTCGGGAAGCCCAGGCATTGCTTGCGTGCCTTGTGTGCGGGATTCATGTGAGTCTGCGAAATGGTTTCCGTCATCCCGTAGGCTTCCATGTAGTCGATACCGCACAGGTCGTAAAGTTTTTGCGCCACCGCTTCCGGCATCGAGGCACCGCCGCCGAAGATGTTGGTTAGCGATGACAGATCCCGCCCCGCAGTGGCCGGATGCGCAAGCAGGTCCACCACCATGGTGGGGACGTTCGCCCAGTGCGTGCAGCCATAGCGCTCGATCATGTAGCCGGCCACATCCGCATTCCAGCGCGGCAGGATCGCGATGGTTGAGCCGGCGTAGATCGGCGCGTTCATGCTGTGCTGCATGCCGGTGACGTGGAAAAAAGGCGCGGTCGCGAGCGCGACGGAATCCGTCGTGAAGCCTTCCCACAACGCACCACCGACCAGCGTGGTCATGATCGTGCGATGGGTATGGATGCAACCTTTGGATTTTCCGGTGGTGCCGGATGTGTAGAGGATTGCCGCAAGGTCGTCGGGCTGGGCAGCCGCGGTCAATGGTTTGTAGTCCGCCGCCAGCGCATCCGACCACGATACCGCGCCGGGTTCGCTGACCGCCTTGCGCTCCGCGCGCGCGAATTCCGGCATTTCCAGCGAGGTCTGCTCGGTCAGGTAGTCGGCATACGTCGCCACGATGGCATGTTTAGCCTGCTTGCCGAGCAGGGGCCTGACCTGTGGATACAGATCCTGTGCGACCAGCGCGGTCGATGCACCGGAATCCTCGAAGTAATGCACGAGTTCGTCGGTCACATGCATCGGGCTGACCGGCAGAACGGCGGCGTCCGCCCGCAGGATGGCGTAGTAGGCGATGACGAACTGGGGCGAATTCTGCATCTGCAGGATCACGCGGTCGCCCTTGCGAACCCCGCAGCGGTTCTGCAGAAAGCCCGCCAGCAGGTCCACCTGGCGGTGCAGTTCGCGATACGACATCCTGCTGTCGTAGAAAATCAGGGCAGGCTTGTCGGGATGGCGCTGGCTGGAAACTTCCAGGTTGAAATGCAGCGACGTTGCCGGGACGGTGAGGTGCCGCGGGAGATGCTTGGGCCAGTGCGAGAAATGCTTCGGTTCCATCGATTCGTTTCAGGTTGATATTTTCTTGTTTTCGATTTCCTGCAGCAACCGCCACTGCACCTTGCCGGTGCCCGATTTCGGCAGCGCGTCCACGAATTCGATCACGCGCGGCACCTTGTACGCCGCCATTTTCTCGCGCGACCAGGCGATGATGTCTTCGGGACTGACCTTGCCGCGGCTCTCGTCCCTGAGCACCACGACTGCCTTCACGGTTTCGCCGCGCCGGGCATCCTGGGTGCCGATCACGCAAGCTTCGCGCACGTCGGCGTGATGATAGAGCATGGCCTCCACTTCGGCAGGCCAGACCTTGTAGCCGGAGGCATTGATCATGCGCTTCAGGCGGTCGACGATGAAATAGTAACCGTCCTCGTCGCGATAGCCGAGATCGCCCGTGCGGAAGTAAGGTTTGCCGCCGATATCGATGAATGATGCCGCGGTGGCTTCAGGTTTCTTCCAGTAGCCGAGGAAAATCTGCGGACCGTTCGAGACGATCTCGCCGGTTTCGCGCGGGCCGAGCACGGCCAGCGTATCGGGATTGACGACAAACGAAGACGTGGCGCAGATGGGAATGCCCAGGCATTGTTTCTTTGCGCGCTGCGGCGGATTGATGTGCGTGGGCGCAATGGTTTCCGAAAGTCCGTAGCCTTCGATGTAGGTCAGTCCCGTCAGATCGTGCAGCCGTTGCGCGACGGCTTCCGGCATGGCGGCGCCGCCGCCGCCGATATGTTTCATGCTGGAAATGTCGTAGCTGGCGAGATTCGGGTTCGACAGGAAATCGATCGCCATGGTTGCGATGTTGGTCCAGCCCTCGATCTTGTGACGCTGGATCAGTTCGCCCGCGGTATCGCGATCCCAGCGCGACATCAGGATGATGGTGGCGCCGACGTAAATCGGCTGGTTCATGCCGCATTGCATGCCGGTGACGTGGAACAGCGGCATGGAACAGAGAATGACGGATTCGGGCTGCATGTCCACCCAATGCAACCCTTCGGTTTGCCGGTCGTACCCGAGGTGTAAGGCATCACACACAGATCGTCCGGGCCGGCCAGATGCGCCGACGGCTCGAGCCCTTCGGCGAGCGCGTCGTGCCAAAGCGTCGTTCCGGGTTCTTTCAACTCCTGACGCGGCGCGGCCACGACTTCCGGAATCTTCAGGTCCGTCGGCTGCGTCCTGTAGTCGGCATACGCCGCGACCACCACGTTCTCCAGCCCGTTGCCGATCAGCGGTCGCAACTGCGCAAACAATTCCTGGCCGGTGATCGCGACGAGGGCGTCGCTGTCGGCGACATAGTGGCGCAATTCTTCGGTCAGGTTCATGGGATTGACCGGCACGACCATCGCATCGGCGCGCAGAATCGCGTAGAACGAAATCATGAACTGGGGGCTGTTCTGCATGAACAGCAGCACACGGTCACCGGCGCTTGACGCCGGCGCGCTGCTGGAGGAAGCCGGCCAGTGCATCGACGTCCTGTTTGAACGCACGATAGCTCAGCGGTGTGCCGTAGTAGACCACGGCGGCCTTTTCGGGAAGCCGTGTCGTGATGGCCTCGAGGTTGCCATAAAGACTCGTCTGCGGCAGTGGCATGTCGTGCGGCAGGCCTGGCGGCCAGAATCGGTAGTGATCGGGTTCCATCTTGGTCCTCACGGCGTGGCCGTTTTTTCTATTCGTCTCTTTTTTGAGCTTTGCCATGCCGCCGGCGCATCGATTGGCGCCGAAGGCGAACATCCGGGCAAAACGAATGTTGGCGACCTCGCGGGCCAAGGTCAATGTTGATCACGGCCTCGCAGGTGCGTTGCGCTGCAGCGAGAAGTGGGCTCCTGCCGCTTTGCCGGCCTGAGCCATTTGTGCCAGTATCGCCTGCGCGTTCTGGTCCGGCGCATCCCAACCGGGGAGGGGATGTTGGCAAGCACCGCAGTCGAACAGAAAGCGGACGGCGTCGTGCTGCCGGCCGGCGCACGCGATCAGGCCTTGTTGCGTGTCTCGAACCTGACGGTGCGCTTCGGCGGCATCGTTGCGCTCGACGACGTTTCCTTCGACGTCATGCCCGGCCAGATCGCCGGCGTGATCGGCCCCAATGGCGCCGGCAAGACTACGCTGTTCAACTGCCTGTCCCGCCTCTACCCGTTCCAGGGCGGCAGCATTCACTGCAAGGGGCGATCCCTGCTCGAGGTGCCGCGCCACCGGATTGCCGAGCTCGGCATCGGCCGCACTTTCCAGAACCTTGCGTTGTTTCGCAGCATGAGCGTCCTCGACAACGTCATGGTCGGAGCTCATAGCGGCAGTCGGGGCGGCTTCCTTGCTAACGCGCTGCGCCTGCCCGTCGTTGCGCGGGAAGAGGCGCGCGTGACTGGTCATGCCCGTGACCTGCTCGACCTGCTGGACCTGCAGGCAGTAGCGCACAGCCGCGTCGCGGACCTGCCTTTCGGCACGCAGAAACGCGTGGAGCTTGGCCGCGCGCTGGCGGGACGGCCGCACCTGCTGCTGCTCGACGAACCGGCGTGCGGATTGAATCATGAAGAAGTGGGCTCGCTTTCAACGCTGATCCGGCGCATCCGCGACCAGCTTGGCGCGACGGTCTTGCTGGTGGAGCACCACATGGGCCTGGTAATGCCGCTGTCCGACAAGGTGGTGGCGCTCGATTTCGGCCGCAAACTCGCCGAAGGCATACCGGCGGACGTGCAGCGCAATCCCGAAGTGATCCGGGCTTACCTCGGCAAGTCGAATTGATGGCGCTGCTGGATGTCGCCGACCTGTTCGCCGGTTACAGCGCGGAGAACGTGCTGCGGGGCGTGAGTTTTTCCGTGGAGCAGGGCGGCATCACGGCCATCCTCGGCGCCAACGGCGCCGGCAAGACGACCCTGCTGCGCGCGGTCAGCGGCATGCTCCGCCGGCGCGGTTCGATACGCTTCGACGGGCAGCCGATCGAAAGAATCGCCACGGAGGATATAGCACGGCTCGGCGTTGCGCATGTGCCCGATGGACGCGGCACTTTCCTCGACCTCACCACCGAGGAAAATCTGCGCATCGGCGCCTACACGCGCAAGGACCGGCGTGCGGTGGCGCAGGACCTCGAGCGCATGTTCACTTATTTTCCGCGCCTGAAAGAACGCCGGCATCAGCAGGCCGGCACGCTTTCAGGCGGCGAGCAGCAGATGCTCGCGGTCTCGCGCGCGCTGATGCTGCGGCCGCGGCTGCTGCGGCTGGATGAGCCCTCGTTCGGTCTGGCGCCGCTGGTGGTCCAGGACATCTTCCGCATCATGCGCGGCATCAATACGGATGAAGGGGTAAGCGTCCTGCT
>WNFL01026111.1_pt1 | contig 15079 bp, 20 predicted proteins | sample 5400361 | NCBI WGS metagenome assembly WNFL01 (sample SAMN13153351, study PRJNA577476) | soil metagenome | isolation source: 40 cm soil on Douglas fir-dominated hillslope | place: USA:California | collected 2013-09-17
ACGCGTGGGCGCTACATTTACCCGCCCACACCCACAGCATATTTTGGGGCCACTGGGGTTCACTGAAGCCACAAACTTGTTATTTGGTGCCTCCTGTACGTCTTCACCCTGCTTTGCACCTTCCATTTGGCTATTACGCGAAAAGGACTGATGGGCTGAACCAGAAAAAGCTAAGCCACAGTAACCAACTTGGACCCGACCATGGCCAGTGCGGGAACTGATCCCTTATAAATGGTAACGTCTCTGACTCCAATTCGTGGAATACAGACGTGGTAACTGCCTTCATAATTGTAAGGCCTGCCGAGCTCGACGAGGACATAAAGTAGAGATTGGTGAGGGTGTATGGCGAAGTGGCAGTAGAATTTGAGGGTCTCTTGGCACATTGTAAGTGCCGTTTCGTACAGAAAGGGATATATTGATGGGATTTAAGCGAAACCCAAAGCCCGGCGGTTGATGCAGGATATGATCGAGGCCTTCAAGAGGAGGCAGTTCACTCTTATGTATACGCGCGTGTGCCTCCACCTCTTTGCTCAAGATTATGTCACTACCGCCTTGTGTATTTGGGGGTGCAGGCCACTTGCGAGCTGTACAATGCGAGAAAACCCACATCTCAGTCGTACTCACTAAATGGCCTCCTATGTTTTCCGCTGCGGCGGACCGATCTCTGCGGCTTCGCGTGACCTAGGAAATCATTCGAGGCGAGAACCTACGGTCCCCTTCCCTTCCCTACGCCTACCCACTGGGCAAGTGGCGTCTTCGTCCCGTAGTTGTGACCACGGGAAAACCATCTCTCTCTCTCTTATCACGCATGCTCCAAAGCTACAGTACGAGCAATTTTCCACCGTCTCTTCATAAAGAGTCATTCTTCTCTCAGAGCTGGTCCTTGGACGCCATGGCGCACCGTTTGCTTTACTCTCTTAGAAGGTTTTGCAGCACCAATTCAGAGCTTCCATCCCACAGCCGAGTCACCTTACACCGTTGCTATACAAACCTCGCGTATATATACCCCAAAACGTCCTCTGCGGGCTCTCCTCACCATCGTTCATCAATTTGCTTTCCGTTAGTCGCTAGCGGAGCCTTGATAGGCTGGGCCCTTATCATCGGGCTAAGCGTTCTGGTTTGGGCCCGTTATTAAGCCCTCGCTTGAACACAGACACTATACGCCTACGTCTGGTATCATTGGTTATCCATTAGCAATGACGTGTGTCTCCACTTAAACTGTTCCAGGCCTCGGTGCCTCCCGAACGCCGCTCGATCTTTGATTGTCAATTCGACAGTTGATTGCAATAACGTCACCAATCGAGGCACCGTCATTAATTGAGCATTCGGTATGAAGCTGGCTCGGCTCGGCTGCGAGTCAAATAGTTCTGAAATACCACTTATCCGGTGGAACACGACTGCTGTGAGGGACCGCTGCCAACCTGAAATCAATGTAGGTAGATAAGTGCCGCGAGGGACACCGTTGGACATGCCAGTGAGTAAATTCACTACCAGCACGGTCGCCTCGCGCATGTCTGTGGAAAAGGGGGCTTGTTTTCATTGCCAATAACTTTAAAACCCCTGCCGCCGAGGGTACAAAGAAACTTATTCAAAAGGCTTTTACGACTTGGAAGTGGCTCGGTGTTTACCATCCAATCGTTCTCGAAATCCCCACACCCACCCACCTTGCTAACCAAAATGGCACCTCACCCCAAGGTTTTGTTCTCTGCTTGCTTGTCTTGTGTTGGGCGGCTGAGGCATTTTTCTCTGCCGAGCCGTGACTGGGATCGGTTCCGCCAATGTTATCTCGATGATAAGGCGAGTACGAGAAGCAGTGACCTTCAGAAACACCCGGAAGACTATTGTCTTGCAGGAAGGTCCGTCGTCTATGCCGTGGTGGCGACCTTTGGGACCACTAGCATGGTGCCTGTGATTCACTACACAATTGGTAAATGCTTTGCGAGAAGGTGCCTCACACAATACGTTCGAGACTCTTCGCCGTTTCTTCTCCAGCACGATTGATTTTTGTCTTGCACGCCGACAGTGCGTCTTCAGTACCGTCTGTTCTACGTGTATCGTGCCCCGATCATGCCTGTGATCCAGAGGCTGGGTGGCAGGCCTTACTGTTATTCCAAACACGAATACACCGAGGGAGTTTTCTTGTGGCTACTGATTTTAGTCTCGTATTTCAACAGAATAGCTACTTCGATTCAATGATATCCCGCAAGTTACGGGAATATAGTGGGAAGATCCTCTTGGCGAACTCTTTCCCAGTCCCATTTAGACAACCGAGTCACCTGGGATGGACCTGCACGGGGGCACCGTCGTGCCCGTTGTTCCATTGAACTGGAGCGTCAGAGTCATCTGGTGCTTCATTTTGCGATCCAGTCACCATCGACCTTACAAGGGGTATGTTCTTGCTTCCCACAAGCCTTCAATATCGAACATGTCATCCAGAGCATCCTATATCGCGACCGGCGAATGCGTTACCAACGAGCGCATCGTTTATAAAGACAATATGGCATCAAAGGCAGGCAGGTGGTACTGCAAGTTTCCAGTCTTCTCTAGCCGGGTGCCACTCTCCGGTGGTGGTATTGTACTCTCACAACGTCATCGGTCTGACTCACAAAAAAAGTTACGGATGGGGTCCTCGTGCCGGCTGGGTTTAGCGGGATCGATCGACTTTGAGAATGACTAAGCTACTCACTGTCGCCCGTTACTCAAACATATGCTCATCTCCTTACGGTGACCGGATGCTGATTTTATCGTCAAAATTTCTAGCAAAATCTCCTACAATTTAAAGAGAACGGCGGAAGTCAGAAGAAATTGAGAGGCAAATGGACATGATGCGCCATGTGTTTCGAACAAGGAGACTGGTTGACCACAAGAAGGCATGGGAGTGGTGAAAGAAATGGGATCCGACATCTGCATTATTGCCTTCGGGCGTGGTCAACAGGGACTGACGTCGAAGCGAACTATCTCAGCCAGTGACCTGTGTCGTTAACCGACTGTCCATTACTGTACAACTGTCTAGGGCAATACCAACGACAACCATGTCATCATCACATTAACTGTCCTATCGCAAGCTAGACGCTTAAACCGGCTGCCTCGACTACTCTCAAGGAACCCTCGGTCAATGCAGTCATATCACCTTTCCTGACAATCGACGGTATGACGAGTAAGATTTGCGGCGATTTCAAACTGATAAGAAGACAATGCGCGAGGAAGGTTTCAATGGATCGGAACACTCTGACAGATGGTGATCGTGGATTCAACATGCAAAGCTCATCGAAATCTTTATACTTGGTTCACTTCGCGATAGGTTTGCATGGAGAACCATAGGATGCGGCTTGTCACCACAGAACTCGACGACATGCTGAGTGAGGGACTACGACAAGCTCAAGTTTGACCCCCGATATGTAAGCACCTATTTTGTGCTGGAGTTTGATAGGAGTCGACGCCTCAGAAAACTCTTGCCGACAAGGTCTCATTTCCGACCATATCCCCACCGAGAACGCGTAAGTAGTCCTCGGTTTCCTATTCGACTAATATACTTCTGGTGAGCCAATTGCTTTCCAAAATTAATATCCTAGTTCGGCGAGTCCTTCACACGAAAATCCTGACCCCGTACCAACCAAGCAATGCTATTCACTTTACGGGAGGAGGGATACAATCACATGCGCATATCGACCATATCTATACCATCGCCTCAAGCATTCAGCTTAGTGTAGAGAACGTAACATTGCTGTTTCTGGCGAGTTACCCTGGGCGTAAAATATCGTGCCAAGCAAAGCGGTTTCATCATCTATGCTCACCTTCTGTATCCTGGAAATTTCGCTATTCTCAGGATCAGAGTCTGCGAAATCTGCAATTCCTCTCCCAACCGGGCAAGAGGTTCAAAAGCGTCACATTCACGCGCTTGGAGAAAGTTAAGCTGCAAACTGGTATGATGAATATGCATTTAAAGCCGAGTAAATGGGCGAGAAACGAGAAATGGATTGCGAGGGCGATTGTCAAATACATTGCACCACGAGCAAAAAGATATCACGAGCATTGGGGTGCATATGGTAATGGTCGGTTTGAGGTGGGTTGATGAGGTGGTAGGTCGTGGACATGTGTAAAGGATCGTCGAGATCGGGACAGGAGAGGAAGACAGTAACACATGCAGCACCAACAGTAACAGCAACAATTCGAGTTGTGTGATCCCTGATCTAGCCACGGTTTGAGAGCAAGGTCAATCATGCGAGTAACTTGGAGATTCGGAGATGAACCAGGTCATTAGACACCGGGACCCGTTGCGTCCTTTATCGTTGCCAGACATCCATCCCATTCATCCCCCTACCGTCCCCGTTCAAGGTGCTCTGCCCCGGGGCTATGATAGGCGACGCTCCAGTAGGTACTCCATATATACCCCTCTGTTGTTGTTGTTGCTGCTGCTGCTGCTGCTGTTGTTGTTGTACTGGACCGGTAGCAAGCCCCGATGGGACCGCGCTTGCCCCATAAAACTGAACCCCAGATGGCGATGGTGCAGGTGGTGCACCGATGGTCGGTCGTGGTGGCTGTCGACTCTGGCTTTGCGGAATTGGTACTTGTGATGGCTGAAGAGGGACATACATCGATGCCATATCTGCGCTTGGAGCCCGCTGTTCAAACGTTTCGTACCCCGTCGAAGTTGTTTGCTGCGTTTGCTGCTGATAGGTCGAAGGAGGAGGGTACCGACTCGTCGGTGTGGTATTGTACGCATCCGCTCCAGCATTTGCAGCTGACCTTCCGCTCCACATGACCTCCCTAAGCCCCAGCCTCGTCCCACTCTCCAAGCTCGCGCCCGACTGCCCAGTCTGAGCATGATATAGTCCTGAAGATGCCGGTATGTACCCCCTCGAGGCCGTATTCCAAGTAGGCAGCAGCTCTGCTTGCTGCTGCAAATACTCAAGGGGCTGGTACGGATTATGCGAATGCTTCCCCGTCTGCCGCCTCTCCCACTCCTTCATCGCGTCGTCTCGATTGATTACAGGTGTCAAATGCCGACCAATTCCTGACGAGTCGGTTCCCATATTTGCAATCCTCGCAATTGCGGGTGGGACAATGTCCGTTCCTGGTCGCGGTCGATTGTGCTGCTGCGTCGCCGATGGTTGCTGTTGGCCAGTGTACGCATACGGATTTGATGATGGCATGGAATACTGTCCAACGCCAGGACCGCTCGGAGCAGAACCCATCGGCGTGTGGTGTGGCAACCGCGTCTGCTGATGTGCTGAAGACGGAACACCCGCAGTGTTATACGCCCCGGCCGATGAATACTGTTCCATGGGCTGAGCGGTGACCGCCTGTGATTGAGCGGGAGGCGGCACAGTCTGTCCGGGTGGTAAATATGGATTGCGGTAGGGTGCTCCAGTTGGGTTGGGTTGCTGATTCACTGCTTGCGCCTGGGTGTACGCCTGATGCTGGTTGAGTTGTTGGTTGTACGAAGCGGCATCTCGGTATGCCCGCGTTCCTTTAGGTTGGGACGGTAACAGGCCACCATACGGTCGCTCGGGGTCAGGGGTACCATTAGGTCCTGAAATGGACCCTCCACTTGGCGTGTTACCTTGAGGCTATTCCATTATCAATTTCGGTAAATCGGCACATTGATAGGAGATTGGTACGCACCACGAAGGGTCCAGTAAACTTGTCTCCAGTGATGAACGGATGCGATCGCGCCTGTTGCGGTGACCACCGCTCCATAGGATTGAGGTTAAGCAACCCTTGGACAAAATCAATAAAGGCCAATCGGTTGTTATGTTCTGCACCAGCACCTCGTTAGTGACCTTGCCCGCTTCACACCACTAAACCCACTCACCCTTCTCAATCTCATGAGGTTTCGCGCGCTGCGCGGGTATCGGCGCATTTTTTATAATCTCTGGCAAAGTCGTTGCACTAAAATACTTCTTCCCAGGCTGCTCATTGGTATTGTGCTCCCGTGAGTACTTCTCCATTGACTTGAGCTGATACCGCTTGGTTCCAAATGCATCGATGAACGAGTCGAAAAACTGGTTTGTCTGCTTGCCCATGTCAAGCATAAACTGAGGAGGGATGCTACAAAAGAAACGCCGGGTCATTATTATTGGCCAGTCTGGGAAGGTGAAATGAGAGGTCGAACACGCACCCGAGCATCTCTACAATACGCGTGATCTGGTTATATTCGCTCGTCCCGGGGAAGAGCGGCAGACCCAAGAATAGTTCTACAGCGATGCACCCAAGGGACCACATATCTATCGCAGTGGTATAGGGCATGCCGAGTAGCACCTCAGGCGAACGGTAGAATCGTGACTGAATGTATGTGTACACTGTCTGTTTCTCATGGCACGCCGAACCAAAGTCGATGACTTTGATTTGGGGAGATTGTAGCCTATCCGAAAGTCTGTGAGCGACAAACCACAAGAACCATGATGGCGCTCACGATTTCAGGAGGATATTTTCCGGTTTCAGATCGCAGTGGATCAGCCTCGCCTCTCTTAACACCGTCAATGCGTCCAATAGCTGTGCCGTGAAGACTTTGACGAGCTGGGTGCTGAGACCGCTGAAGGAATTTTGTTTGATCAGTTCGTAGAGGTTGGAGGAGAGGAGCTCGAAGACAAGGCAGAGGTGATTGCGATGAATGAAAGAATCCCGAAGCCGTAAAATGTGGTGCTCGTCGTCTGGGTCATGCTCTTTGTTGAGCTACAAAACAATTGTTGAGATCGTTGAGAATGTGAGACTGAAGCTCGACGGTGGCGGAGGGACCCATGACGTACCATCTCTAAAAGAGTGACCTCCATCATGCTCTGGTTGAAGTAAGCTGGCTTGTTCTTGACAACCTTCACAGCAACGATTTCGTGCGTTTTGATGTTTTGACACTTGACAACTTGGCCAAAGGTGCCTTGGCCTAGCACATCCAAAATCAGGTACCTGGCGTGGAAACGGTTTAGCTCCGGATCGGGCATTGAGAGAAGGGATCGCATACTTGTGGCCGTCTTCCGTCCCAAGAAGATCGTTGACGTATAGGATGTAGTCGTAGTCCTCGTTATCGTATCCCTCGTTGTGTGCCGGTTTACTGGGCTTTGTTAGGACACGCCGAGGGTTGGTCGAGGCTTCATAGGTGAACTGGGGGTTACAATTGTTGAACGTTTGTGAGATGTTTGTCGTGAGTGCTCGGAGAGGCTGCGCAGAATTCGGTAGGGTCAGCATGTGTTCGTTCGGAGAAGCAACCCTGGATTTGTGCACACTGACTTTCGGGTTTGGCTGGCCTGCTCCAGAAGGTGGAGGCGCATACATTGGTCGTAAATCGTTTGCGTCCCTAACTCGCTTGAAGCCGCACGCCTTGCGTTTTGGGGCTGGCGAGGGGGGTTCAACGGCCATAACCTGATCAGAAGGAAGGTAATATTGCTGCTGCTGATGGACGGAAGAACCATAGCCGTGAGGCGTGCTTGGGCCAGGGGGTTGCTGCGACGGCTGGATGGCAGTCCGTGGAAGCTGGGCAGGGTACAACGAGTCCGGTGCGGCAGCTAAAGTGGCGGGAGGGCCAGCGGGTGGTGTATAGATATTACCAGATATACTAGGCGAGTATGCGGTCGTAGAAGCAGGGGGGGAGCCATAGGAAGAGGCAGTGGTGGGTGGCTTTGGGAAGCTTGGCGGATGGCTCGGCGGGGCATAGGGATCGGAGTTTGTACGGTATGCCTGCGAGTCTGAAGGGAGACCAGGAGAGGGGAGAGGGGGGGAGACTGGGCCGAGGAGCTGCCGTCTGGGGGAGTGGTGGGCTGAGCGCGTGTCGATCTGGGTGTGTGCGCGGCGAGGCTGACCCTGGTAGTACGCGGGTCCTGAGTCTGGCTGCTGTGTTGGCTGATTCGGAAGAGAATCGTGGGTGTGGAAGGCTGGATAGAACGAGAGCGACTGTGTCTGCGTCGCCTGATCGAGCGCGTATCCACCGTCGGCACCATCCTGAGGTCCCCTTGTCGACGAGGAGATTGATATTGACCGGTTGAGTGGGTTGTGGCCACCGTTTGTCGTGCCGAGCGGGTACATGCGACCACCGCCAGACCGCGACGACTGCGGCGGGGGTGCAAGCTGACTGGGCGGGGGCGCTTGCTGTGGATAGTGGACATACTGCGAGGTGTCCACACCGGACTGCTGCTGGGTAGCGGTCGCTGGGTAGTAGTTGAGAGCGCCAGTCGTCCTCTGGCCGTGGTAGATGGGGAGCGTGTCCTCGTCTCCGTCCATATTTCGGACTATTTCTACCTCGTCGTTGTCGTTGTCGATGTTTGTGGTCGTCGATCCGGGAGGGGCGGACGGACGGAAGGTGGAAATCGACTGGCCGGGCGGGTCAGAGGCCAACCGTCTTGGGTTTGGCGCTTCTTCTTCGATTCTTTTTCCGCCCAGAGTTGCAGCTCTCGCGGGCCCAAAAGGAATTTCTAAAAAATGCATTTATATAACTTGACGCTTGAACACGCCTCTGCCATCCCGCACGCAGTCGTTGGGAATTTCTCCGGCGTCCGTCAGCAGGAAATCATCCTCTCTCGAGGCTCCCGTCTCGAGCTCCTCAAGGCGGACACCAACGCTGGCAAGCTCAACACCGTTCTCGTACACGACGTGTTCGGATCCATACGCTCCCTTGCTGCCTTCAGGCTCACTGGCGGCACAAAAGGTTCACCCGTCCTCGCTCTTTCTAAAGGCTCAACCGAACCAGTACTCACCACGCTTTTTGTTACAGATTATCTCATCGTGGGTTCAGACTCAGGTCGTCTCGCAATCCTTGAGTACGATCCAAAAACAAACGCCTTCGTCAAGCTTTACCAAGAAACCTATGGCAAGTCCGGCGCCCGCCGCATCGTCCCAGGCCAGTACCTCGCCACCGATCCAAAAGGTCGCAGTGTGATGGTCTCTGCGATGGAAAAGGCAAAGCTCGTTTACGTCCTCAACCGCGACGCCGCAGCCAACCTTACAATTTCCTCCCCACTCGAGGCACACAAACACCAGGCGATCATCCACTATATCGTGGGCGTTGATGTAGGGTTTGAAAATCCGCTCTACGCGGCACTCGAAGTTGATTACGCTGAGGCAGACAACGATCCTACCGGTGAGGCGTTCAAAAACGCCGAAAAGGCGCGTCTCTTCTCCGTTCTCTAACCACGTTGAGGCTCACAAGGGTCCCCAGATGCTTACATTTTACGAACTCGACCTCGGGCTTAACCACGTCGTTCGCAAGTGGAGCGAACCCACCGACCCGCGCGCAAACCTCCTCGTCCAAATCCCCGGCGGGCAAACTGCAGCAGCCGACGGCTCAGTGCGCACTGACGGTCCCTCTGGAGTCCTGGTTTGCTGCGAGGATCACATTATTTACCGGCACATGGATCAGCCCCAGCACCGCGTCCCCATCCCTCGACGCGAACACCCACTGGGGGACAGGACTCGTGGGTTGCTCATTGTCTCAGCGGTGATGCACAAGATGAAGGGCGCTTTCTTTTTCCTCCTCCAATCGGAGGAGGGTGACCTGTACAAATTGACCATCGAGCACGAGAAGGAGGAGATACTCGCACTCAAGATTAAGTACTTTGATACTGTACCAACCGCCACGAGCCTGTGCATCCTCAAATCCGGACATTTGTTCATCGCGGCCGAGTTTGGCAACCACCAGCTGTACCAGTTCCAAAAGCTCGGCGACGACGACGGCGAGGCTGAGTTTGTGTCCGCGCAGTATCCCGGATTTGGGATGAAGACTCCCTCTCAGCCATTGCCCCGCGCTTACTTCCGTCCGAGACCGCTGGAAAACTTGATCCTCCTCGATACGCTTGAGTCCCTCGACCCTATCACCGACGCGCTCGTTGTTAATCAGCCCGACTCGCCTGTGTTTTATACTCTCTGCGGTCGTGGGCCTAGGAGTACCTTCCGCGCCCTACGACATGGACTTGTTGTTGAGGAAAACGGTAATTCGCCTCTGCCCAGCATACCCAACGCCGTGTACACCCTGAAGACCCATGAGGATGGTACGTGGGCTACCATTTTCATCATCTCCTATATCTCTGACAGTCCTTTCTAGACGTCTACGACTCCTGGATTGTTCTGTCCTTTCTCAACGGCACGCTCGTTCTCACTCTCGGAGAAGTTATGGAGGAAGTCCCTAATTCGGGATTCACCACTGCCGAAACAACGCTGGCAGCTCAACAATTGGGTATGGACGCGCTCCTCCAAGTCTCCCCTCGTGGTATTCGCCACATTCTTGCTGATAGACGTGTCAACGAGTGGCGCGCGCCACAGGGAATGACAATAGTTGCTGCTACGACCAACAAACGCCAAGTCGTCGTCGCGCTTAGTTCAGCCGAGCTTGTCTATTTTGAGCTTGATATGGAGGGGCAGTTAAACGAGTACCAGGACCGGAAAGCTATGGGGAGTACAGTCCTCGCGCTTAGCATCGGAGAGGTTCCAGAGGGGCTGCAAAGAACGAAGTACTTGGTGGGTTATTTTTCGTTCAAATATTTATCGGGCTGACAAAACGTAGGCTGTAGGATGTGAAGACCAAACCGTCCGAATCATTTCACTGGATCCAGACTCGACGTTGGAAATGATCAGCTTGCAGGTGGGCTTATAGTCGTTTGACGCGCACAGGCACAAGCTGACGGCGTTCGCCTCCCAGCTCCTAACTGCCCCGTCCTCCTCTATTTGCATCGCCGATATGGTCGACTCGAGTATTGACAAGAACCGGCCCTCGACATTTGTGAACATCGGCCTCCAAAACGGCGTCCTACTCCGTACCATCTTGGACCCAACATCCGGCAAGTTAACGGACACCCGGACAAGGTGCGCTTCTCCTATTCCTCCCTCTCCACTCAAGTCTAAATATAAATCAACCTCACAAGATTCTTGGGGAATCGCCCTGTCCGCCTGATCCGAACTGTTGTCCACGGCTCACCCGGTATCTTGGCCCTGTCGAGTCGATCATGGCTCAATTACACCTACCAGGGCCTCGTGCACTTTACCCCGTTGGCGTACGATCGCTTGAATGGTGCGGCCAGTTGTAATTCAGAAATTTGCCCGGATGGCTTCTTGGGCATTAGCGGGAACACACTGCGGTACGTTGCTCATTCTTAGTTTGTGTCTAAAGCGTTACGATGAGAACTTGGGGGGATCGAATCGCTCGTTCAAGACGAGCATGCCGAACGTTTTTTTTGTACTAATTGTTCCTACTGAACGCATGCGTCCTCTTACCGTTATTCGCGTGGAGCAGCTGACAGGTTTCCTGTAGGATATTCCAATTGCCCAAGCTGGGAGGCAAATTGACCCAGACAAGCTTGCCACTCTCGTACACTCCACGCAAGATTGTTTCGCACCCATCTTTCCAATACTTCTACGTAATTGAGTCCGACCATCGATCGTATTCTGAACCAGCCGTCGAAATTCAGCTGCGGGAAATGGTGCGACTTGTTTCTCACTTCCTATCTCAGTTGCCTGAAGCGATGAATGTTTAGGAATCTCGGAACGAGAAGGTGGACAGGGATATGCTCGAGCTATCTCCTGAACAGTTTGGGCGACCCAAAGCGCCGGAGGGCACCTGGGCTTCGTGTATTCGGATAATAGATCCGCAAAAGGTTGGTTAGGGAACTTGGAATTGGAGCACTCTAAATCGAAAAATTGACGTCCACTATTGCAGAATGAGACGGTCAAGGTTATCCACCTCGAACAAAACGAAGCGGCCTTTTCTATCGCCTTTGTACCATGGTCGGCACGGAACGGAGAACTTACCCTGGTAGTAGGTACTGCAGCCGATACGCACCTTACACCGCGAACTTGCACCAGCGGCTTCTTGCGGACATACCTTTTGAAAGAGGATGGGACAGACCTCGAGTTGCTGCATAAGGTCACTATCGCGTCAGGTTTTCATATTGGCAGCACTGATATCTCCTGCAGACGGAAGCAGACGACGTACCGCTCTCATTGTTGGCATTCCAGGGCAAAATGGTCGCTGGTGTAGGCAAGGCACTACGGTTGTACGAAATTGGCAAGAAGAAGCTGCTGCGCAAGTCTGAGAACCGAGTGAGTTGCCCTATGGTGAATTTCTGACCGCAAACTCACTGACATTTTGTTTCAGCAATTTGCCTCTGCAATTCTTACACTGCACACGCAGGGTTCTCGAATCCTTGTAGGCGACATGCACCAGTCGATTTACTATGTCGCCTACAAAGCCCCTGAGAATCGCCTACTCATCTTTGCCGACGACACTGCTTCCCGCTGGATAACCGCATCGACTATGGTGGATTACAATACCGTTGCGGTGGGGGACAAGTTTGGCAACATCTTCATCAACCGAGTAGATCAAAGTGTCACGAAGCAAGTAGATGATGACCCAACTGGTGCCGGCACCCTGCACGAAAAGAGCATTCTGATGGGCGCACCTCACAAAACCAAGATGCTCACGCATTACCACATTGGCGATGTCATCACGAAGATCCAAAAGGTCTCACTGGTAGCAGGAGGACGCGATATCCTTGTGTACTTCTGCTTACACGGAACCATCGGCATGCTCGTACCATTCGTTTCGAAGGAGGACGTTGACTTTATCTCGACTTTGGAGCAGCATATGAGGACAGAGAACCTTAGCCTGGTAGGGAGAGATCATTTAGCGTGGCGAGGCTACTACACACCCGTTAAGGCCACTGTCGATGGCGATCTTTGTGAATACTTTGCTAAGCTGCCAGCACCAAAGCAACATGCAATCGCTGGTGAGCTTGATCGTACAATTGGAGAGGTTCTGAAGAAGTTAGAGAGCTTGCGAGTGACTGCCGGTTTCTAGAAACTGTATTTATAGCTAACTCTGGTCTGTCTGCATATGGTGACTGGAGATACCGATTATGCAAACGGGAATGTGGTGATATAGCACAACGAGCGAGCAGTAGTACCTTCCAAGTACACAAAGAACGAAGGACGAGAATAGGTAAACCTATTCAATATACAAAGAAGAAAGGGTCTGGGTACTATAAATTACGCCGCCCGGGTATCCCCTAAGACGGTCGCGGCGTTTTCGATCAGCCACTCTATGGCCAACGCTTTCCCCGCCATATCGGCAAATTCTTTTGTGCTGTCCACAGAACGCATAAGAGTAGCTATCAAAAAGTCTATCAGCAGGGAAAACGCCGGCAGGAGGAGGGATACTGACGTCCGAACACGACTCCTAGGTTGCGGGCAGTCATAAGATTGACATCGGACTGCAACATTACACCGTGTAGGTGTAACATAAGGTGTCGAAGGGTTTCGAAGTGCTCAGGCGGAAGCTCGTTGACTAGGTTAGCGAGAGCGCGGCCTTTCGCAACGGGATCTCGGTAACCTAAGCACAGTCAGTGAAATCGACACTACAACCCGAGGAGGCACTCACTGGCTGCCATGACGAGTTGGTCGTGCAAGTCATAGGTCAGGAGAGGATTCGGTAGGCTTCGGAAGTATGTCTTGAGCACAGAGGTTACACTACAGATATCAGGGAACTGGTCCGTATCGTGCAAGTCGAATGAATCATAGGCCCCCCGCTCAAAGAGTTGGGTGATCATCTTGGATTGAGACGCACCGCCCGTCTTACGGTAGATACCCTCATAGTCCATGGCTGTAAAGCGGAGTCAGTGTGAAAGAGTTCTACTAAGCAGATGGATTTACCAAGTGCCTCCACAGCCGAGATACACTTCTCCACGATCACGGGTATAAGGCGCGTCCCACCCTTGGCATCGAGACGTACTTGCTCGATGAGGTCGCGTCCGAACATCGATAGAGCTGCATTTCCGTAAGCACCCTCATGCAGATACGTACAGATACGTGGCAGAGAGGTACTTACGAAGGGGTTGGTTGATATCTACAACGGTCTCTTTCTCATCTCTATTGGTGCTCTCGCGACACAACAGTTGGGTCAAGTTCGAGCACCTAGCGTGCACAGCGATGCCACAGACTATAGCCACGAGATATCAACCCGCGTGTTCACAAGACGGAAATTAAACCACGTACTCGTGCAGCGCAACTGTGACCCCCACATCTTATCGGTGCAATGGTCACATCGGGCCGCCCGAAGAATACCCTGTTGCTGGAAATTATGTACCGGCGCAGTCGACGCTCTTGACTTCTCCACAATAACTGGGGGCGAAGCTGCTCTTGATAGAAGCCTAGGCATGGGCGGTGCCGGGAGTTCTTTCAGCGTAGCGTCCTTAGAGGAAGCATCTCTTCCGCCCCCACCCTTGAACCACCCGAACTTGCGCAAAGCAGCAGCAGGATTCAACTCTGTATCCGACCTAGCACCTTTACCATACCTGTTTTCCTCCTGCGTTTCCAACAGAGTGCCCGATGTTCCAGAGCTGGCAACGGAATGCAATGTGGAAGTGCTTGGAGGGTTAGACAGCCCCGACGCTCCAGAACCCTTGGGTTTCTTCTCTGGTGGACGGGGTTTCATCATTGATTGCAGCGTATCGTGCTGATGCCGCATTTTGACGTTAAGCTCCTGCAAACTTTCGTTCTGAGCTGTTAATCGTGTGGCTTCCTCAAGCGACTTCTCTTTCGCGGTCTTGAGTTCGTTGAGCTCCCGGAGCAGTACCTCTCGCTGTTCGGAGAGTGGCTCAATTTCGCTGCGGTATTTGGTCCGGATATTGTCAAAGCGGTTGGTCAATGAACGCGAAAGTTGTGGGGTTTCTGGACTGGCTGCAGCTCTGCGTGACAACAGTCAGTGGCCGGATATATAAGGGCAAATAGTCACGGACTTTCTTGTCGCATTCAACTCCTCCACTTCCGCTAGCGTCATTTCTCGTTCCGCCCTAAGCTTGGAGAGTTCTCTCGAGAGAATCTGCAAATTCTCAAGCATATCCTTCTCCATCTTGGCCAGATTCTCCTGCTTCTGATGATCACCCACCATGGCGTCGATGGTAGCACTCTGCGCAGAAACCTTGAGACGAAGACGACCAACCTCCGTTTCTGCGTCCCGACGGTAGGCAAGCTCTTGATCATACTCGTTCTGTGCGACTGCTAGACCGTCGTAAACCCGTTGGCTTGCACGCTAAAGGGGTGAGGTAAGCAAGGACAATTCAAGGGAGAACCAACCTATCACCTTCATATGGTCCACATGCGTCTT
>WNFL01134589.1_pt1 | contig 15078 bp, 11 predicted proteins | sample 5400361 | NCBI WGS metagenome assembly WNFL01 (sample SAMN13153351, study PRJNA577476) | soil metagenome | isolation source: 40 cm soil on Douglas fir-dominated hillslope | place: USA:California | collected 2013-09-17
CGCGTTCCTCAATCTGCTCAAGCTCGCGCCCAACGACGCGGAAGCGCACTACCAGATGGCCGAGACGCTCTGGGCGCTCCAGGAGTACGGCGAAGCGCTCTGGCAGTACAAGGAAGCGGCGCGGCTGGCGCCTGAAAACCCGCAGTGGACGCTGAAGCTCGCGCAGGTCCTGTTCGTCGCCCGAGACTACGACGGCTCACTCGAGCAAGTCACCGTGCTGCTCGACAAGGATCCCAAGAACGTCGAAGCACTGCTGCTGCGCGGCGGGCTGAAGTCCGTGAAGGGCGACGTCGACGGCTTGCTCGAGGACGTCGACGCCGCGCTGGAAGTGAACCCGCAGCACGAGGCGGCGCTCGCGCTCAAGGCGCAGGCGCTGGGGCGCAAGGGCGACGTGGCCGGCGCCGAGGAAGCGCTGCGCAAGCTGGTCGAGGCCAAGGGCTCCGCTGCGAATCACACGAGCCTCGCGCGCTTTCTCGCGATGATCGGGAAGAACGACGAGGCTTTGAAGGAGCTCGAGACCGCGATCTCCGCCGCCGAGACACCGGCGGACCGCACGTCGGTGCGTCTGTTCCTGGCGAACTTCTACATGAACCAGGCGCAGAACGACAAAGCCGAACAGGTTCTGCTGCAGGCGCGGGACGATGCGCCGACCGACACGAACGTGCTGCTCACGCTCGCGCGCTTCTACTACGCGACCGGCAAGGCCGACAAGGCGGAGGAGATGCTCGAGGAGGGTGTGAAGGCGAAGCCGGACTCCGTCGCCCCGCTGCTGGTGCTCGCCGACTACCTCCGCCGCACGGGTGCGATGGAGAAGGCGCTCGCCGACGTCGATCGCGCGATCGCGCTCGAGCCGAAGAACGAGTCCGCGCGCCTGCGCCGCGCCGAGCTGATGGTCGACCAAAAGGGCGAGAGCGCCGTGCCGACTCCCGAGTCCTGGGCCATCGTGCGCGACGTCCTGAAGGAGAATCCGAAGAGCGTCCTCGGGCTGTTCACCGAGGGGAAGTTCTATCTCCTCGACAAGAAGTACGCCGAGGCGGCGACGAGCTTGCGCCGCGTGATCGACGAGCAGCCCAACGCGTCCGCGCACGTGCTGCTGGGCACGGCGTATCTCGCGCAGCACCAGAACGAGCTCGCGCGCAGCGAGTTCCAGCAGGCGCTCCAGCTCGACGCGCAGAGCCTGCCGGCGCGGAGTCAGCTCTCGGCCCTGTATCTCGACGCGAACGAGAACGAGAACGCGGCGCGCGAGGCGAAGGCTGCGCTGGACCAGTCGCGCGGCGATCTCCGCGTGAGCTTGATCTACGCCGAGGCCCTGGTGCGCCTGAAGCGCATCCACGAGGCGCGCGAGGCATTGCACGCGATCTCGATCCCCGAAGGGTCGGCGCCGGAGGTCCTGCTCAAGATCGCGCAGCTCTACCGGCGCACGCGCGAGCCGAAGCTCGCCGCGCCGATCCTCGAGAAGCTCCACCAGCAAGATCCGACGAACGCGGCGGTGATGGCGGAGATCGCGCAGGCGGATCTGGACGAGCGCCAGCCCGAGCAGGCGATGAAGAAGATCGACGGCTGGATCGCCGAGCAGCCCGACAACCCGGCGCTGTACGAGATGCGCGCGAAGATCCGATTGGGCAGCCCCGACCAGAAGCCGGACACGTTCGAGAAGGCCGAGGCAGACCTGCTCATCGCCACGCAGAAGGACCCGAAGCGCGTCGAGTCACTGATGACGCTCGGCAAGCTGTACCGCGAGCTGTGGCGCAAGGACGGCGGCGAGAAGCGCCTCGACCAGGCGATCTCGATGTTCGACAAGGCGCACGCGCTGCAGCCGGACAACGCCGTCATCTCGCTCGAGCTCGCGCAGCTCTGTGAGTCCGCGGGTCGGACCGGGCAGGCGAAGGAGTACTACGAGGACGTTCTGCGCATCGATCAGGACCAGGCCGCGGCGAAGAACAACCTCGCCTGGCTGCTCGCGAACGTGGACGAGCCGACCCCCGGCGACCTGGACCGGGCGTTGCAGCTCGCCCAGGACGCGAAGAACGCGCTGCCCAACGAGCCCAGCGTCGCCGACACGCTCGGCTGGATCATGTACAAGAAGGGCATCTCCGCCGCGGCCATCGCGCTCTTCAAGGAGGCGATCGAGGGCTACCCCGAAGGTCACCCGCTGCGCGGCACGGTTCGCTACCACCTGGCGAAGGCCTACGACAAGAACGGCGAGCGTGACCGCGCCGTCGCCGAGCTGAAGCGCGCGCTCGACGAAGTTGCGCAGTTCAACGAGCGCGCCGACGCCGAGAAGCTGCTCAAGCAGCTTCAGACGGGCTGAGTAAAGGCGTACCGGCCGCGTGCCGATGCGCGGCGCAGAAGGGGGAATCCATGTCCTCGCTGCGCCCCATCATGCTCGCCATCGGGATGCTGATCCTGCCTACGCTCTGCTTCGCGCAGGAGCAAGGCGAGGGTGTCACTCCCGACGGCCGAAAAGGACAGATTTACAAGGTCCAGAAGGGTGACACCCTGTGGGCGATCTCCGAGAAGTATCTCGGCACGCCGTGGATCTGGCCCTCCGTCTGGAAGGAGAACGAGCCCAAGCTCGTCAATCCTCACCTGATCTATCCCGGCGATCTGATCTGGATCTCTGCCGGGTCTATGCGCAAGCTGACGCCCGAGGAGGCGGCGCGACTCGCTGCCGCCGGGCAGATGGCCGAGGCGCCCGCCGAGGCGCCGCCGGCCGCGCCCGAGGCCGCGCAGGCCCCGCGGCCCGCGAGCGAGGAAAGCGATCCCTTCGCGTCCCTCGACGCGGCAGACGTGACGGGCGAAGTGAAGATCGAGGTCCCGACACTGCAAGGTGTCAGCTTCGTCACGAGCGACGAGCTGAAGGCCGCTGGGGCGATCATGGGCAACCACGAAGAGAACGTGTGGGTCTCCCAGGGCCAGCGCACGATCCTCTCCGTCGGCGAGGGTCAGGGCCACGTCGGCGACGCGTTCACGATCTTCCGCGTGCGCCGCGCGCTGCGCCACCCGAAGACCGGCCAGACGATCGGTTACTTCGTCCAGGTGCTGGGCAAGGCCGAGATCACTCAGCTCTATCCAGAGACGAGCTGGGCGAAGATCATCACCTCGTACTCCGAGATTCAGCCCGGTGACCGCGTGATGCCGTTCGTCGAGGAGCCGCCCGCGATCACCGAAGTGCGCAGCGGCGAAGCCGTGCAGGGGCAGATCGTCGCCTTCCAGCCGTACCGCCAGCGAACCGGCGCGGGTGACTTCGTGATCCTGGACGCCGGCACGCGGCAGGGGATGGTGGCGGGCCGCCGGCTCGTCGTCTATCGCCCCTCGCGCGAAGTGCGCGATCCGCTCACGAAGGAGCTGCTGATGGTTCCGGACGACGTGATCGGCGATCTCTTCGTCGTGAAGGCGAGCGACGGCACGTCGCTCGCGCTCGTGATGAAGTCCGAGCGCGACCTGCACGTCGGGGACTCATTCCGCAACTCACGTTAGCCCGATTGACCACGCTCGCCTGCGGCTCGCTGGGCGCGGTCTCCCACTCCTGACTCAGTGTTTCTTGGCGGCTTCTTCCCTGGCGTGGCGCTGGATGAAGGCTGTGGCGGCGGCCATGGCGTCGCCCATGAATTTCGCGGAGCCGTCGCCGGCGAAGGCGAGGGAGGCTTCGCGCCCGCGATTGGCGCCCGTGAAGCGCGGAGTCACGTGGCGGGCGACCAGCTCGTAGGACTTCTTGGTGGCTTCGAAGTCTGCCCAGTTGTGCGCCAGCTGCAGGAACGCGCCGAAGCCGCCCGTCTTCTTGTCGAGCCGCTCGATCATCTCGACCGCGTCGTCGGGCGTGCCGATCACGGCGCGCCCGGACTCGATCATGCCGTCCACGAGGTCGCCGCTCGGCGCCGGGTTGCCGAAGCCCGCAGGGCTGATGCGGTTGAAGTACGCCGCCCACTTCTCGATGCCGAACTTCACGTTCTTGCGCGCCTCGTCGCGCGTGGCCGCGACGTGGATCGGCGCGACGAGGCGCAGCTCCTCGCGCTTCATCTCGGCGCCGCGCTCCGCCGCGAAGTCGCAGGCGACCTTCCAGTTCACCCCGAGCGCGTCGAAGCCGTCCGGCTGCGTCGAGGCGACGCAGAGCATGCCCAGCCCGTAGCGCCCGGCCGCGCGCCCGCCCGACGGAGTCACGGTGCTCGCCACGGCGATGTGCGGGCGCGGCCGGGTGTACGGCCGCAGCTGGCAGCGCGCGTCGCGCAGCTCGAACCATTCGTTCTTCTCGCTCACGATCTCGCCGGCGAGCAGGCGCAGGATCACCTCGAGTGACTCGATCATGCGGTCGCGCTGCTTCGCGACCGGGATGCCGAGCATGTGCGCGTCGGACGGCAGGAGCCCCGGGCCCACGCCGAACATCGCGCGGCCCTGCGTCATGTGGTCGAGCTGGATCATGCGATCCGCGACCATCAGCGGGTTGTGATATGGCAGCGAGATGACGCCGGTGCCGAGTCGGATCCGCCGCGTGCGCTCCGCGGCCGCGGCGATGAACAGCTCCGGCGACGCGATGATCTCGTAGCCGGCGGAGTGGTGCTCGCCGATCCAGGCCTCGTCGTAGCCGATCTTGTCGAGAAACTCGACGAGCTCGAGATCGCGCCGCAGCGCGAGCGTCGGGTCCTCGTCGACGGGGTGGAACGGGGCGAGAAAGATCCCATTGCGCAGCGCGATCTCCGACATGCGAGTTCTCCCTTGGAGCCGAGTCTATCGGAGAGCGCGCGGGTAGGGCGCCCGCGCGCTCCGCCGTTTGCGGTACGCTCCGCGCGTGGCCCAGCGGGCGTGGCTCTTCGTTCCCGGCGACAGCGAGCGCAAGCTCGCGAAGGCCGAGGGCATCGGCGCGGACGTGCTGATCCTCGATCTCGAGGACGCGGTCGCCGCGGAGCGCAGGCCGGCGGGACGCGCGCTCGTGCGCGAGTACCTGGCGTCGCGCCGCGCGGGCTCCGGGAGGCGTCGGCCCGAGCTCTGGGTGCGCATCAATCCGCTCGCGTCCCACGAGGCGCTCGCCGATCTCGCGGGAGTCATGCCCGGCGCGCCCGATGGCATCGTGCTGCCGAAGGCGGACTCGGGCGAAGCGGTGCTGCAGCTCGGACACTTCCTCTCGGCACTCGAGGCCCGCGAGGGGATCGCGGACGGGCGCACGCGCATCTTGCCGGTCGCGACGGAGACGGCGCGCGCGCTGTTCCACCTGCACAGCTACAGCGGAGTGAGTCAGCGCCTCGCGGGGCTGACCTGGGGAGCGGAGGACCTGCCCGCGGCGCTCGGCGCGAGCACGAACCGGGGTCCGGACGGCGAGCTCGCCTTCGTCTATCAGCTCGCGCGCGCTCTGTGTCTCGCCGGCGCCGTCGCCGCCGGCGTGCAGCCGGTCGACACGGTGTATCCGGACTTCCGCGACGCGCCGGGTCTGGAGAAGACCTGCGCCCGCGCGCGCGTGGACGGCTTCACCGGCAAGATCGCGATCCACCCGGACCAGGTTCCGGTGATTCAGCGCGCGTTCAGCCCGACGGCGGAAGAGGTGGCGCGCGCGCGCCGCGTGGTCGCCGCGTTCCGCGCGAATCCGAGCGCCGGCACCGTCGGCCTCGACGGCCAGATGCTCGACAAGCCGCACCTGACGCAAGCAGAACGGGTCCTCGCGCTAGCGCGCGAAGAACCGGCGTCTTAGCGGGGTAAGCGCTTCGCCAATCGGGCGCGCCATCGTGGCCGATTGCTAGGACCCGTCGCTGGGCTCCGCCGAGAGCTCGATTTCCATGGCGAAGAGCGCGCCGTCGGCGGGCGCGCCGGCGCTGAGCCGACACCCGGCGGTGTCGACCACGCCGGCGGCGAGCACGTCGGGCAGCACGGCGCGCAGCGCGGCGAGGTCGGGCTCCGCGCCGCGCACCTCGAGGCGCGCCACGGGCCAGCGCAGGCTCTTCTTCGCGCTCGTCTTCGCCCCGCGGATGCGCGTCGAGATCTCGCAGGCCGCCGCATACGCGCGGCCCGCGCGCTCGAGCGGAATGGCGGCGAACTCCTCGGCGCTCGGCCACGGACCCGAGTGAATCGAGCGGCCGGCGGCGCTCGCCGCGAAGCGCCACGACCAGATCTCCTCGGTCACGAACGGCAGCGCCGGCGCGAACAGGCGCAGGAAGACGCGCAGCGCGAGCTGCAGGGTCGCGAGCGCCGAGCGCTGCTCGGGCAAAGGTGACTCCGCGTACGCGCGCACCTTCACGATTTCGAGATAGTTGTCGCAGAAATCCCAGAACGCCTCTTCGGTCGCCTGCAGCGCGGCGGCGTACTCGAACTCCTCGAACGCCGCGGTCGCGCGTGCGACCAGGTCCCGCAGGCGGGCGGCGAAGTCGACGTCGAGCGGGTGCGAGATGGCGCCCACCGGATGCGTCTCGGGCGTCGCGCCGGCGCGCTCGAGCTGCAGGATCGCGAAGCGCGCCGCGTTCACGAGCTTCGTCGCCAGCCGCTTCCCCAGCTTCATGACTTGCTCGTCGAACGTCGTGTCGACGCCGAGCCGCGCGCGGGCCGCCCAGTAGCGCACCGCGTCGGCGGAGTGCTGCTCGAGCAGGTGCGCGGGCGTGGTCACGTTGCCCTTCGACTTGCTCATCTTCTTGCGGTCCGGGTCGAGGATCCAACCGCTGATCACGGCGTTCTTCCACGGGAACGTGCGCTCGTGCAGATACGCCTTCACGACCGTGTAGAAGAGCCAGGTGCGGATGATCTCGTGCGCCTGCGGGCGCATGTCCATCGGGAAGAGCGACTCGTGGCGCGCCGGGTCGAGCGTCCAGTGACTCATGATCTGCGGCGACATCGACGACGTCGCCCAGGTGTCCATCACGTCCGCGTCCCCGACGAAGCCGCGCGGCTGACCCCGCTGCGCTTCGCTGTAGCCCGGGGGCGGCTGCAGGCGCGGGTCGATCGGCAGATCCTCGGCGCGCGCCAGCAGCGGCCGGTCGTGGTCGGGCTGGGCGTGCGCGTCGAGCGGGTACCACACCGGGAAGGGCACCCCCGAGAAACGCTGGCGACTCACACACCAGTCCTGGTTCAGCCCCTGCACCCAGTTCTCGTAGCGCGCGCGCATGTACGGCGGGTGCCAGGCGATCCTGCGCCCCTGCTCGAGCAACGCCTCCCGGTGCGCGAGGATGCGCACGAACCACTGGCGCGTGGGCAGGAACTCGAGCGGGCGCGAGCCGCGCTCGTAGAACTTCACCGGGTGCGTGATCGCGCGCGGCTCGCCGACCAGCGCGCCGTCGGCGCGCAACAGCTCGGCGATCCTCGCGCGCGCCTGCTTCACAGTCTTGCCCTCGAGCTCGGCCCAGGCCGCGCGCGCCCGCGCGGGATCCTCGCTCGCGAACGGCGCCTCGCCGAAGACCACGTGTCTCATGCGCCCGTCGGGACCGATCAGCTGGCGCAGCGGGAGGCTCTGTGCGCGCCAGAACTCCACGTCGGCCTGATCGCCGAACGTGCACACCATCAGGATGCCGGTGCCCTTCTCGGGATCGGCGTGGGCGCTGGCCAGGATCGGCACCGCCGCGTGGAACAGCGGCGTGCGCGCGGTCTTGCCGAACAGCGCGCGATGGCGCTCGTCGTCGGGATGCGCGACCACCGCGACACACGCGCCGAGCAGCTCCGGCCGGGTGGTCGAGATCGTGAGCTCGCCACCGCCCAACACCGAAAAGCGTAGATCGCAATACGCGCCGGGCTGCTCCCGGTCCTCGGTCTCCGCCTGCGCGACCGCGGTCTGGTCGTCGACGTCCCACATCGTGGGAGCGAACCTCGAGTAGGCCTCGCCCTTGGCGTAGAGATCGAGGAACGAGAGCTGCGCGATGCGCCGCGGGTGGTCGGCGATCGTGCGGTAGAGCTGCGTCCAGTCGTAGGAGAGGCCGAGCCGCCGCCAGAGCGCCTCGAACACGGCCTCGTCCTCGGTCATCACCAGCTTGCAGGCCTCGATGAAGTTCTGCGGCGAGACGTCCTCGAGCGGCTCGCCGGCCCGCTTGTCGCGGCGCGGCTTCCAGTCCGGGTCGTATCTCAGCTTCGTGTTCGGGCGCAGACCGAGCACGATCTGCACGCGCCGCTCCGTCGGCAGCCCGTTGTCGTCCCAGCCGATCGGGAACGCGACGTTCTTGCCGCGCATGCGCTGGAAGCGCGCGATCAGATCGGCGTGCGTGTAGCTGAAGACGTGGCCGATGTGCAGCGAGCCCGACACCGTTGGCGGCGGTGTGTCGATCACGAACGTCTCGTCGCGCCGGCGCGCCGGGTCCCAGCGATACACGCCCTCGCTTTCCCAGCGCTCGGCCCAGCGGCGCTCGGCTTTGTCGGGCTCGTAGCTTGGCGGGAGCTCGGACATCGCTACCAACTACCCCATGAGCCGCTGGCGCGCACGAACAGGGCGAGCGCCGCATTCGTGACCGCGTGAGCGGAAATGCATGATACGAGGTCGCCGCGCGCGATCCAGAGCGCGCACATCAGGACGCCGTACGCGAACGCGGCTGGCCACTCACCCGGGTGGTGTCCAGCCGCGAACAGGGCGCTCGAGACCGCGATCGCGAGCGCGCTCCACGCGCCGGGCGCGACGTCGGCGAGCGACGAGCGGTCGAGTGCGTCCCCAAGCGGCGCGGAGCTCCGCGCCCGGAGTGCGCGCTCGAAGAGCAGCACCGTGCGCAGCGCCCAGCCGCGAAACAGCAGCTCCTCGACGAGCGGAGCGAGCAGTGTCGCCCCGAGCGCGCGCGCCGCCCAGGCGGAGTCCGACCACGCCGGCGCGTCGGCTGCCGCGAAGCGGGCGAGGAGCGCGACCCAGAGGACGGCGCCCAAGAGGCCGACCGCCGCGCCCGCTGCGAGCGACCCCCCCGTCGAGCGCGGTCCGCGCAGCGGCAGATAGTCGCGCCAGAAGAACGCGAGCGCGCCGCCGCCTGCGAGCACGCGCGCGCCGTAGATCCACTCGGCGTGAGTCCGGAGATCGACGAGCGACCCGAGCGCGACGTAGAGCAGATAAGGCGCGGCGTACGGCAGCGCGAGCGAGGTCGGCGAGCGCGCGGGCGAGTCGGGCATGGCGGGCTACTCTAGCGGGCGCTCGCCCCGCGCGGTCCCGCGGAGTCTTCAGTGGACGACGAGCTCGTCGCGCGCGCCGCACTCGGCGCCGTTCCCGCCCTCTCGCGCGCGCACGCGCGCCGACTCATCGGCCTGTATGGATCTGCGCGGGCACTGGCCGGCGCGGGCGCCGCGCGGCTCGCCGCCCAGGTGCCGCGCAAGCTCGCAACGGCGGTTGCGCGCGCCGTCGACGCGCGCGCGGGCGAGCGCGCGCTCGCGCTCGCGGCGGCCTGCGGTGTACGCGCGGTCGCGCCCGAGTCACTCGAGTTTCCGGCGGCGCTGCGCGAGATCCCCGATCCTCCGCTCCTCTTGTGGCTGCGCGGCGAGCTCTCGCCGGGGCCGGCGCTCGCGATCGTCGGCTCGCGGCGCCCCTCTGCGCGCGGCGTCGCCACCGCGCACGCCTTCGCGGCGGAGCTGTCGCGCGCCGGGGTCGCCGTGGTCTCGGGTCTGGCGTACGGCATAGACGCGGCGGCGCACGAAGGCGCGCTCGCGGGCCCAGGCCGCACCGTGGCCGTGCTCGCCTCGGGGCTCGACCGAGTCACTCCCGTGGGACAGCGGCGGCTCGCCGCGCGCATCCTCGCCGGAGGGGGCGCTTGGCTGTCCGAGCGCAATCCCGGCGCCGACGCGCACCCGTATCACTTCCCCGAGCGCAATCGGCTGATCAGCGGACTCGCGCGCCTGACTCTCATCGTCGAGGCGCGCGAGCAGAGCGGCAGCCTGTGGAGCGCGCGCCACGCGCTCGAGCAGGGTCGCGACGTCGCGGTCGTGCCCGGGCCGATCGACGCCGATCTGTGTCGCGGCTCCAATCGCCTGCTGCGCGACGGCGCGATTCCGATCCTCGACGCCGACGACCTGCGCGCGGCCGTGCTCGGCCCCCTCGCCGCCAAGCACCGAGTGCCCGCGCCGGCCAGCGATGCGAGTCCCGCGGCGCGCGCGCTGCTCGAGCACTTGGCCGCCGGACCCTGCAATCTCGACGCGCTCACCCGCGCGCTCGGCCGCAGCCCCGCCGAGCTGGCGCGCGTGCTGCTCGAGCTCGAGCTGAATGGACGGCTCCGCCGCGAGGGCTCGCGGCTCGCCCTCAGTTCTTAGGGGGTCCCGGCGGCGGGCGTCCGCCGCCACCCCCTACTCCGCTCGGCTGCGCCTCGCTGCGCGCTTCGCTTGCCGGCTGGCTCGCCCTCTGTACTTAGGGGTCCCGGCGGCCCCCGCGGGACATCGGCACACGGGCCGACGTCCGCCCGCCGTTACCCCGACTCCGCTCGGCTGCGCCTCGCTGCGCGTAGCTCGCGGGGCCGCGCCGTGGCCCCCGGGCTATGTTCCATCGGGCATGCGCGTACAGGTGATCGGCGGCGGGCTGGCGGGCTGCGAGGCGGCGTGGCAGCTCGCGCGGCGCGGCGTCTCGGTGCGGCTCTTCGAGATGCGCCCGGAGCAGCGCTCGCCCGCGCACACCACGGACGAGCTGGCGGAGCTGGTCTGCTCGAACAGCCTCCGCTCGGACGCGCCCGAGAACGCGGTGGGCCTGTTGCACGAGGAGATGCGCCGCGCGGGGTCGCTCGTGCTGTCCGCCGCGGACGCGAACCGGGTGCCGGCAGGCTCGGCGCTCGCCGTAGACCGCCTCGCCTTCGCGCGCGAGATCGGCGCGCGCATCGAGGCGGAGCCGAACATCGAGCTCGTGCGCCGCGAGGTGCGCGAGCTGCCCGAGGGCCTGGTCATTCTCGCGACCGGCCCACTCACTTCCGACGCGCTCGCCGAGTGCGTGCGCGCCCTGTGCGGCGACTCACTCTACTTCTACGACTCGATCGCCCCGGTGGTGTACGCCGACAGCCTCGCGCACGAGCGGCTGTTTCGCGCCTCGCGCTGGCAGAGCCCCGGCGAGGGCGAGGGTGACTATCTCAACTCGCCGCTCTCGCGCGACGCATACCACGCGTTCGTCGCCGCGCTCGTCGCCGCCGACAAGCTGCCGCTGCACGAGTTCGAGAAGCCGGTCTACTTCGAGGGCTGTCTGCCGATCGAGGTGATGGCGGAGCGCGGCGCCGAGACACTCGCGTTCGGTCCGATGAAGCCGGTCGGCCTCGAGGATCCGCGCGGCGGCGCGCCGCCCTACGCGGTGGTGCAGCTGCGCCAGGAGGACAAGGCCGGCTCGCTCTACAACCTCGTCGGCTTTCAGACGAAGCTGCGGGTCGGCGAGCAGAAGCGGATCTTCCGCACGCTTCCCGGTCTCGAGGAGGCGGTCTTCGCGCGCTTCGGATCGGTGCATCGCAACACCTTCATCTGTGCGCCGGAGTTACTGGACGAGCGGCTCCAGCACCGCGCGCGCCCGGGACTCCACTTCGCGGGCCAGATGGCCGGCGTCGAGGGTTACGTCGAGTCCGCGGCGCTCGGCCTGCTCGCCGGCGTATTCGTCGCCGCGCAGGCCGCGGGTGACTCGGCGCCGCTGCCCCCGGCGACGACGGCCCTCGGCGCGCTGCTCGGGCATCTGCGCCATGCCGACCCGAGACACTACCAGCCGATGAACGTGAACTTCGGGCTCTTCCCGGCGCTCGAGGGGGATCGGAAGCGCGGGCCGCGGCGCGAGCGGCACGCGCGGCTCGCCTCGCGCGCGCTCGAGGATCTCGCCCCCTGGCTGCGCGCGGTCGGCGCGCCGTCCGCGGAACAGCCGTGACCCCGGCCGACGCGCGCGCGCTCTTCGCCTTCGAGCGCCACCTCGCCGCCGAGCGCGGTCTCTCGCCGCACACTTTGCGGGCCTATCTAGGCGAAGCGCGCCACCTGGCCGAGAGCCCCGAGTGCAGCCGAGCCGGCGGGCTCGACCGCATCGAGTCACTCGCCGTTCGCAGCTACCTCGCGGGCTTTCACCGCGTGCACAAGGCCTCGACGCGCAATCGCCGGCTGGCGGCGCTGCGCGCGTTCTTCCGCTTCCGCGTGAAGGCCGGCGCGCGCGGCGCCGACCCGACCGAGGGCCTGCCCGGGCCGAAGCGCGAGCGCCGTCTGCCCTCGCCGATGTCGGCCGAGGACTGTGCGCAGCTGGTCGAGAGCGAGGATCCGACTCGCGCCCCCGCACTCGCGGTGCGCGACAGGGCGCTCTTCGAGCTGCTCTACGGAACCGGCCTGCGCGTGGCCGAGCTCGCCGCGCTGCGCGTGCGCGACTGGGACCGCGACCGCCGCGAGCTGCGCGTCTCGGGCAAGGGCAACAAGGAGCGGATCGTGCCGGTTCCCGCCGAGGCGCGCGCCGCGCTCGAGACGTGGCTGAAGCTGCGCCCCGCCGAAGGTCTGCTCGCGCAGCCCATGTTCACGAACGCGCGCGGCGGAGCGCTCTCGGACCGCGGCGTGCGGGTGATTCTGCGCCGGCGCATGCTCGTGGCGGGTATCGCGCGCCCCGCCAGCCCGCACACGCTGCGACACTCTTATGCGACGCACCTGCTCGACGCCGAGGTCGACCTGCGCGCGATCCAGGAGCTGCTCGGACACGAGCGGCTCTCGACCACCCAGCGCTATACCCATGTCTCCGCCGAGCGACTGGCGCGCGTGTACCGTTCAGCTCACCCGCGCGCAAAGGAAGACTGACCGCCATGGGAAGCGAGTCCGGATTTCACGCCACAACGGTGATTGCAGTGAAGCGCGCGAAGAGCGTGGTGATCGCGGGCGACGGGCAAGTCACGTTGGGTGAGACGGTGATGAAGCGAACCGCAAAGAAGATCCAGCGGCTGCGTGGCGGCAAGGTGCTCGCGGGCTTCGCGGGCTCGACCGCCGACGCGTTCGCCCTCGCCGAGCGCTTCGAGGCGAAGCTCGAGGAGCGCGGCGGCATCCTGCGCCGAGCCGCCGTCGAGCTGGCAAAGGACTGGCGCACCGATCGCTCGATGCGCCGGCTCGAGGCGCTGCTGATCGTCGCCGATGTTCAGGACATGCTCGTCATTTCCGGCAACGGCGACGTGATCGAGCCCGACGGCGGAGTGGCCGCGATCGGCTCCGGGGGCGCGTACGCGCTCGCCGCCGCGCGCGCGCTGCTCGACGCCACGGAGCTCACGGCCCGCGAGATCGCGGAGCGCAGCCTGCGCATCGCGGCGGAGATCTGTCTGTACACGAACGACCAGATCAGCCTCGAGGAGCTCGCGCTTTGAGGAACTTCACGCCGCGCGAGGTGGTCTCGGAGCTCGATCGCTTCATCGTCGGGCAGCACGCCGCGAAACGCGCGGTGGCGATCGCGCTGCGCAACCGCTGGCGACGCCAAAATGTGTCTGGCGATCTGAAGGACGAGATACATCCGAAGAACATCTTGATGATCGGCCCGACCGGCGTCGGCAAGACCGAGATCGCGCGCCGGCTCGCGAAGCTCGCGGCTGCGCCGTTCGTGAAGGTGGAGGCTTCGAAATTCACCGAGGTCGGCTACGTGGGCCGCGACGTCGACTCGATCGTGCGCGACCTGATGGAGGTCGGCGTGAAGCTCGTGCGCGACGAGGAGCTCGCCAAGGTGCAGGCCTCCGCGGAGCGCATCGCCGAGGAGCGGCTGCTCGACGCCCTGTACCCGCGCACGCCGGAGATGAAGGGCACGAGCGAGGGCTCGGATTCTACCCGCGAGCGGATGCGCGCGAAGCTGCGTTCCGGCGAGCTCGAAGAGCGAGAGGTCGAGGTCGAGATGCCCGAGCGTTCCGGCCCGACGCTCGAGATCTTCTCGCCCCAGGGCATCGAGGAGATGGGCGTCTCGCTGAAGGATCTCATGGGCAACCTGATGCCCAAGCGAACGCGCTCGCGCCGCGTGAAGGTGGCGCAGGCGCGTGACTTCCTGCGCGACGAGGAGGCGGCCCGCCTGATCGACCAGGAATCCGTGCGCGAGCGCGCGGTGCAGCGCACCGAGCAGACGGGCATCGTGTTCATCGACGAGATCGACAAGATCGCGCGCCGCGAGACACACGGCGTCGACGTGTCGCGCGAGGGCGTGCAGCGCGACTTGCTGCCGATCGTCGAGGGCACCAGCGTGCAGACGAAGCACGGGACGGTGCGCACCGACCACATCCTGTTCATCGCGGCCGGGGCGTTTCACGTCTCGCGCCCGTCCGACCTGATCCCCGAGCTGCAGGGGCGCTTCCCGATCCGCGTCGAGCTCGAAGACCTGGACGAGGCGGCGTTTGTGCGGATCCTCGAGGAACCGCACAATGCGCTCGTGAAACAGTATCAGGCGCTGCTCGCGACCGAGAACGTGAAGCTCGAATTCAAGCCGGATGCGATCCGCGAGATCGCGCGGATCGCGGCTGAAGTGAATCGCTCGACCGAGAACATCGGCGCGCGCCGCCTGCACACCGTGCTCGAGAGACTGCTCGACGACGCGCTCTTCGAAGCGCCCGACCGCGGCGGCTCGAGCGAAGTCTTCGACGCCGCGCGCGTGCGCGAGCGCCTGGCGGACATCGCGGGAGACCGAGAGCTCTCGCGCTTCATCTTGTAGGCGGCGATGGAAGAGCTGATCCGCAAGGCGAATACCCTGGTCGAGGCGCTGCCCTACATCCGCGCGTTCTTCGACAAGACGGTGGTGATCAAGTACGGCGGCGCCGCGATGGAGAACGACGCGCTCAAGGCCTCGTTCGCGACCGACGTGACCCTGCTGCGCTTCATCGGGCTGCGGCCGGTGATCGTGCACGGCGGCGGCCCGCAGATCGGCCAGCTGCTCGCGCGGCTGGGCAAGAAGTCCGAGTTCGTCGACGGAGTGCGAGTCACGGACGAGGAGACGATGGAGGTCGTCGAGATGGTGCTCGGCGGCCAGATCAACGCCGAGATCGTGTCACTCATCGGCGACGCGGGCGGCCAGGCGATCGGCCTCACCGGCAAGGACGCAGGCGGCTTCCTGCGCGTGAAGCGCATGTTCGGCCCGGCGGGCCGCGACCTCGGCCTCGTGGGTACACCAGAGCGTGTCGACGTCTCGCTGATCAAGACGCTCACCAAGGACGGCTTCATCCCCGTGGTCGCGCCGGTGGGCGTGGACGCGCAGGGAAACACGTACAACGTCAA
>WNFL01361836.1_pt3 | contig 15077 bp, 13 predicted proteins | sample 5400361 | NCBI WGS metagenome assembly WNFL01 (sample SAMN13153351, study PRJNA577476) | soil metagenome | isolation source: 40 cm soil on Douglas fir-dominated hillslope | place: USA:California | collected 2013-09-17
TTGCCGGTGATGGAGATGTGGTGCGGCGTGAAGCCCTGCGCGCCGCGCAGCTTCTCCTCGATGAGATTCTGGGCGCAGGTCTGCACCTCGTCGGCGGTGATCGCTCCGCTGCCGTCGAGGTCGCGCGCCTTGCCGCGCACGCATTCGAGCCACGCCTGCGTCGCGACGCCGCCCTTGCCGGGCTCGTCGAGCGACACCTCGTTGTCTCGCGCCGCGGCGATATAGGTGTAATTCTGCGCGCCGCTGCCGACCGAGCGCGTGCCGACGCCGATATTGCGCTTGAGCACGTTGACCGGCGTGCTGCAGGCCTCGGCCTCGCCGCCGCGCGGGCGGAAGTACTTGGGCGAGAAGCGCGCGCTGGCGGCGCGCGTGGTGACGCCGCCGGAATGACACGCATCCAGGAACACCACCATCTTGTTCGCCTTGCGCGAGAGCGTCTTCAGCTTCGCCTCGACGTCGGTATCGACGAAGCCGCGCCCCTCGACGGTGATGAGCGACTCGGCGCAGCGGTCCTGCGGATCCTGCACCAGCGAGCGGCCGCCGTGCCCCGAGTAGTAGATGAAGACGTTGTCGTTGGGCGCGATGCGGTCGGTCAGCTTGTCGAAGGCGGCGCTCATGCCCTGGTGGGTAAGCTCGCCATCGTTCATGAAGGTGATGTTGGATTCCTTGACGCCGAGGCGGCGCGCGATTTCCTTCGCGCTCGCGCCGTCCTGCGCCACGCCCTTCAGCGGCGGCACGCCGGGCACCTGGTAGTTGCTGATGGTCATGATCAGCGCGTGCGTCTCGGCGGCGGCGGGCGCCGCGAAGAGCGTGGCACACGAAGCCGCGAGCAGCGCCGAACGATGCGAGTGCTTGAACATGGTGTTTCCCCCTGCGCTGGACTATAGCGCAAACGTGGCTCGCGCCATGCGGCGTCCGTTACCTCGGCGTTGTAACTTTTTTACAGTGCCGTAGCTGCAAGCGAGTCCCTATAATCGCTGCGAAGGGAGGAAGAATGCAGGCCGGTCTACAGGGCAGCAGGGCAATGCTGCTCGCCGCCTATCTGGTTGTGCTCGCAGCCGCGCTCGCGTTCGCGTACTGGCGCGTGCCGGCCGCGCTCGATCTCAAGGTGATGGACGCGCAGATGCGCTTCGTGCGCGAGCATTTCCCGCGGCCGGCGCCGAACGATGTGGTGCTGATCGGCCTCGACGAGCCCTACATGGAGGCGATGCGCGAGCCGCTCGCGCTGCTCCATCCGCATCTCGGACGCTTCTTCGACGCCATGATGGTCGGCAAGCCCGCGGTGGTCGGGCTCGATATCGTCTTTCCTTCGCGCAGCTACCGGTTCCTCACGCCGATCGATCATCCCGACACCAACTACGACGCGATCCTGGTGCGCGCGCTGCTGCAGGCGAAGTCGCGCTTCCCGGTGGTGTTCGCCAAGACCTGGGACGTGAACGCCGGCGGCTTCCGCCCGATCCTCGTCGACTACGTGGTGGCCGCACGCCCGGGCAAGTCGCCGATCCCGGGGGATGCCGACGCGCGCGCCTCGGTGCTCGTGTGTCCCGACGAGGACGGCGTGGTGCGCCGCTTTCCGGACGCGCAGTGCCAGCCCGACGGCTCGAGCTGGGGCATCGCCGCCAAGCTCGCCGGCTATGCCGGCAATGCGCAGGTCTGGTCGGGCTTCATCGACTATTCGATCGGCACGCCGTTCCGCTACATCCCGCTCGGCGAGCTGCTGCGCTGGCTGGAAGCCGGCGACGAGGCGAAGCTGCAATCGACCCTCGGCGGCCGCATCGTGCTCCTCGGCCCGATCTTCCAGTTCGAGGACCGGCACACCGTGCCGGTCGAGCTCGCCGGCTGGGAGCCCGGAAGCCGCCACGTGCCGGGCGTGCTGATCCATGCGCAATCGGTGCGCTCGATCATGGGCACGGGGCTGCTGCAGCCGGTCTCGCCGCTCATCGACGCGGCGATCGCGGGCCTCTTCACGCTGCTGTGGTGGGTGCGCAAGGCGTGGCTGGGCGCGCTCCTCTACCTCGTCGCCGCCGGCGCGCTCGCCTTTGTCAGCACGCGGCTCATGCTCCACGGCTACGTCCTGCCGATGGTCGCGGCGCTCATCGCCGGCATCGGCGCCGCGGCGCTGCGCTTCGGCTTCCAGGCCGCGCGCGACGCGCGCGAGAAGAAGTTCCTCAAGGGCTCGTTCTCGGGCACGGTCAGCCCGCAGGTGCTGAAGGCGATCCTCTCCGGACGGATCAAGCCGGACCGCGCCGAGCGCACGCAGGCCTGCGTGCTGTTCTCCGACATCCGCGGCTTCACCAAGCGCGGCGAGGGCATGCAGCCCGAGCGCCTGGTGGCGCTGCTCAACCGCTACTTCACGGTGATGAGCGAGGTGGTGCACAAGCACCACGGCACGGTCGACAAGTTCATCGGCGACGGGATGATGGCGTTCTTCGGCGCGCCGGAGCCGCTCACGCACCCGGAGCGCAACGCCCTCGAGGCGGCGCAGGAGATGATCGAGCGCCTCGGCGAGGTGAACGCCGAGCTCGTAGCGGCGGGCGATGAGCCCCTCAAGATCGGCATCGGCCTGCACTCGGGCGACCTCGTCGTCGGCGACATCGGCTCGCAGGAGCGCCACAACTACACCGCGATCGGCGACGTGGTGAACGTCGCCTCGCGCCTCGAGGGCCTGTCCAAGACCGCCGGGCACGTGATCATCGTCTCGAAGGCCGTCGCGCAGGCGCTCGGCTTTCCCGAAATGCTTTCGAGCCTCGGCGAGCGCCCGGTTGCCGGGCATTCGCCGCAGGAAATCTATGGTTGGAACCCCGCCGTGCTTGCCGCGGCATGATAGGAGACTGACGTGAAGAAACTGCTGATCGCAATCGCATTGCTGGCATCGAACACGGTGTTGGCGCAGACCAAGCCGGGCGAGCCGCTCGGCATGGTGATCGACGTGCAGGGTAACGCGACGGTGAACGAGGCGGGCAAGAACACCAAGCTCGAGATGCTCTCTTATCTGCGGCCGCAGAACGAGATCAACCTCGCGCAGGGCGCCAACCTTACCGTGACCTGGTACTCGAACTCGAAAGAGCTCAAGTTCGCCGGCCCGGCGAAGCTCAAGGTCGAGCCGCAGGGCATCAAGGTCGTCTCGGGTGCCGCGGCGCAGGAGCGCTCGGTCGAGGGCGAGAAGGTCGCCGCGACCAAGAAGCTGCCCTCGCGCCTCGGACAGGCGGCGGTCAACATGCGCGGCATCAAGCCGATGACCCCCGAGCAGGAGGCGGCGCGCGAGAAGCTCCGCCCGGCGGAGAACGCGCCGGTGGCCGACTGGGTGGTCTACGCCATGGGCCTGGAGCAGATCGGCCTCACGGGCGAGGCGAAGAACGTCTGGCGCAAGCTCTCGGCGCAGCGCCCGGATGATGCGAAGCTGAAAAAGCTGGCCGAGTAAGTAGATGCCGGCAAGCGTCGCCTACGCGGGAGTACGGGGCTACGGCGGCCTGCTGAGGGACGTGCTCGCGCACCTCTCGGTGCTCAAGCGCGATCCGGTGCGCGACGTGCTGGTGCGCCAGATGCAGCGCGCCGGCATGGCGACGCTCTCGGCGATGGTGGTGCGCGCCGCCGGCATCGGCACCATCATCATCGCCTATACCACTTACGTGCTCGCCGCCGACGCGGCGTTCGCGGTGCGCATCCTCATCTGGGCGGTGCTGCGCGAGATCGGACCGCTGTTCGCCGTGATCATGCTGGTGATGCGCAGCGGCACGGCGATGGCGGCGGAGTTCGCGCTGATGCGCGAGCGCGGCGAGCTGCTCGCGCTGCGGCTCTCGGGCATCAGCCTGCTCGACTACATCGTCGTGCCCACCGTGGTGGCGATGACGCTCTCGAACCTCGCCATCACCGTGTACTTCCAGCTCCTCGCGGTGGCCGGCGGCATGGTCATCAGCGCGCTCCTCATGGACGTCTCGTTCTCAGAGCTGGTCGAGCACTTTTTCGCGCTGGCGAGCGTCTGGGACCTCGTCTATACCGTGGTCAAGAGCCTCGGCTTCGGCCTGCTGGTCGGCCTGGTGGTGTGCGTCCAGGGCCTCGGCCTGAGCGGCCGGCCGCTGGAGATGCCCGAGGCGGTGTCGCGCGCGGTGATGCAGAGCATCGTCGCGGTGCTGCTCTTCAACGCGGTCTTCGCCTATCTCGTGTTCGGCGTGCTCTTCTTCGGCATCGTCAAGGCGCCGGCATGAGCGGCTCGCGCCTGCGCCTCGTCGCTCCAACGCGCCCGGCGCGCGACACGCTTTACACGTATCTCACCGGCCTCGACGAGGAGCCGGCCGGCTACTGGGCACAACCGCGCTTCGCCGCGCCGCTGGGCGAGCTGCGCGCCGCGAGCGGCGGCCAGGTCGCGATCGCCTTCGGCCGCGGCGGCCTGCTGCAGGCCCTCGACGCCTGGCAGAACACGCTCCTGCCGGTCGCCTTCGAGGATTTCGCCGGCCGCTTCGACGGCCAGCTGTCGCTCTACGAGCGGCGCCTGGTCGGGTTCGCCAAGGCGATGCTGATCGAGCCGCAGCTCCTCGTCCTCGACCGCCTGTTCGAGGATCTCGGCCACGAGGAGCAGAAGGGCGTCGCCGGGTTCATCGAGCTGTTCCGGCGTCGCTACCCGCTTCGACGTATGCTCTACGTCGGCCTGACCGAGACGGTGCCGGGATTCCTGAGCGAATTCGAGCCCCTCGCCACGATGGAGACCGTGCCATGAATGCCACTACCAAAGCTCCCGCCCCGCGCAGCCTGAAGAGCGTCGCGATGTTCGTCCTGCCGGCGCTCATCGGCCTGGTCGTCGTCGGGGCGGTGATCTCCTGGAAGCAGGAGCTGTTCGTCACGCGAACGCCGATCTACGTCTTCACCGACAGCGCGCTCGGCATCACCAAGGGCATCCCGGTCAAGGTGTTCGGCCTCACCATCGGCAGCGTCGACGACATCGAGATCGCTCCCAGCACACCCGGGGTCAAGGGGCAGGTGCGGGTGCGTTTCAGCATCGGCAGCGAGTACCTGCAGCACATCACGCGCGACTCGCGGGCGAAGCTGATGCGCGAGGGCGTGGTCGGCCAGGCGCTGATCGAGATCCTGCCGGGCGAGCAGCACTCGCGCCCGGTCGGCCGCAACGAGGTGATCGCCTTCGAGCGCGGCAAGACGCTCGGCGAGCTCTCGGAGGACCTCAACCGCGCGCTCTCGCCGGTGCTCTCGCAGGTGAAGGAGGCCCTCAACGATGCGCAGAATGCCGACGGAAAAATGCAGAAGACCATCGAGCGCGTGGTGACGCTGCTCGACGAGCTGCCCGACTCCAACCGCAAGCTGCAGTCGGTGCTGGTCAGCGCCGAGAAGACCCTGCAGCGAGCCGACACCGCGCTGGTCTCGGCCGACAAGGCGGTGGTGCGGGCCGACGCCACGCTGGGCGACCTCGGCCGGATCATCAGCGAGGTCGCGACGGCGGCGCCCGCCATCCTGAAGAACCTCGACACCGCCGCGCAGGGCCTGGCGCGCGCCGCCGAGTCGACGCAGCGCATCACCGACGATGCGTCGAAGCGCGTGCCGCTGCTCATCGACAACGGCAGCACCCTGGTCCGCGACGCGGGACAGGTCATGACCGGGGCGAAAGGCGCCTGGCCGCTGCGCTCGTTCGTCGAGTCGCCGTCGACCACCACGCTCACCATCGACAGCGGCGAGGCGGGCTTTTGAGGCGGGGCTTCTGAGATGAGCGGCGCGCTTCGCCTCGCGGCCTGCGCGGCGCTCGCGGCGGCGGCGGGCTGCGCGAGCCAGCCGCCCGCGCCGCCGGCGAAGCGCCAGCAGGCGATCGAGGCGAACGGCAAGGCGACCGTGCTCTTCCAGCGCGGCGACTATGCCGGCGCCATCGGCGAGTACGGTCGCGCGCTCGAGATCGAGCGCTCGATCGAGAACGAGGACGGCGTCGCCGCCAACCTGATCAACCTCTCGATCACCTATCAGCGCGCCGGCGAGCGAGACAACGCACGCAGCGCGATCGCCGAGATCCTCGACAGCGCGGCGATGCGCTTTCCGCAGCCGCGCATCGCCGAGGCGGCGCTGAGGAGCGCGATCCTGCTCGCCGAGGAGCGCAAGACCGAGGCGGCGGCGAAGGCGCTCGAGCGCTCGCGCGCGGCGTGCGCGCGCGGCTGCGCGCTCGGCGGAAAGATCGACAACGTCGAGGCGCAGCTCGCGCTCCTCGACGGCAAGCACGACGCGGCGAAGGCCGCCGCGCAGCGTGCGCTCTCGGCCAACCGCTCGCGCGGCGACCGTGAGGAGATCGCCAACTCGCTGCGCCTGCTCGGCGCCGCGACGCTCGAGTCGGGGCGCCCCGCCGAGGTCGAGGCGCTCGCGCGCGAGGCGCTCGAGATCGACAAGCAGCTCGCCGTGCCGGCGAAGATCTTCCGCGACCTCGTGCTCCTCGGACGCGCGGCCCGCGCGCGCGGCCAGGCGGAGGATGCGGCGCAGTACCTCGGCCGGGCGCTGGTCGTGGCGCGCGCCGCGCACGACGACGTCGCGGTGGGCGAGGTGACGAGCCTGCTCGCCGAAGCGCCCGCTTCCTCGGGCCGCTAGAGAACCTGCAGCAGCTCCCGCGGCACGCTGATCACGGCGTCGGCGTTCCAGCTGCGCGGGCCCTCGTTGTCCGGGCTGGTGTAGCCCCACTCCACCGCGACCGGGCGCATGCCCGCCGCGCGAGCAGCCTGGATGTCCCGCAGATCGTCGCCGGCGTAGACGCAATCCCCGGGCGGCCGGCCGAGCTTGTCCGCGGCGAGCAGCAGCGGCGCGGGATGCGGCTTGAGGTGCGGCGTCGAATCGCCGCAGACCACGCACGCCGGGGAAACCTCGAGCGCCTGCAGGATCCGGTGCGTGAAGCGGGAAGACTTGTTGGTGACCACGCCCCAGGAAATATTTTTCTTTCCAAGGGCGGCGATCAGCTCGGCCATGCCGGGAAAGAGCCGCGTCTGCACGCACAGCCGCTCATCGTACGCATCGAGGAAGGCGTCGCGCAGCGCCGGGAACTCCGCGTCCTGCGGCGTAAGGCCGAAGCCGATGCGCAGCAGGCCGCGCGCTCCCATCGAGGCGAATGGCCGCACCTCGCTAACCGGGATTTTTTCAAGATTTCTTTTTTTTCGGACGAAATTGAGAGCGGCGGCGAGATCCGCCGCGGTATCGGCGAGCGTGCCGTCGAGATCGAAGAGCGCCGCCGCGCTACGCGTCACGCGCGCAGGCGAGGAGATAGTTGACGTCGCAGTCCGGTCCGAGACTGTAGCGGCGCGAGAACGGGTTGTAGGTCATGCCGATCAGTTCCTCGCCGCGCAGGCCGCTCGCGCGGCACCAGGCGGCGAGCTCGGAGGGCTTCACGAAGCGCCGGTAGTCGTGCGTGCCTTTTGGCAGAAGGCCGAGCACGTACTCGGCGCCGATCACGGCGAGGAGATAGGCCTTCGGGTTGCGGTTGATGGTGGAGAAGAACACCAGCCCGCCCGGCCGCACGAGGCGAGTGCAGGCGGCGACGAGCGAAGAGGGCTCGGGCACGTGCTCGAGGAGCTCCATGCAGGTGACGACGTCGAATGCCTGCGGGCTGCGCGCGGCGAGGTCCTCGGCGGCGACCTTTTCGTAGGCGACCGGCAGGCCGCTTTCCTGCCGGTGCAATTCCGCGACGCGCAGCGGCTTGTCGGCGAGGTCGATGCCGGTCACGCGCGCGCCGCGGCGCGCCATCGCCTCGGTGAGGATGCCGCCGCCGCAGCCGACGTCGAGCACGGCCTTGCCGGCGAGCGACGCGCGCCGGTCGATCCAGTCCAGGCGCAGCGGGTTGATCTCGTGCAGCGGGCGGAACTCGCCCTGCGGGTCCCACCAGCGATGGGCGAGACGGTCGAACTTCTCGATCTCTGCGGGATCGGCGCTCACGCGCCGATTCTCGCAGATAAAAACCTTACCGCGTCCGGGTGCCGATGACTTCCACTTCGACGCGGCGATTCTTGGCGCGGCCTTCCTTGGTCTTGTTGGTGGCGACCGGCTGCTTCTCGCCCTTGCCCTCGGTGTAGACGCGGTTCTGCTCGATGTTCTTCGAGACGAGGTACTTCTTCACCGACTCGGCGCGGCGCACCGAGAGCTTCTGGTTGTATTCGTCGGGTCCGACGGCGTCGGCGTGGCCGATGGCGATCACCACCTCGAGGTTGACGCCGCCGAGCTTGGCGGCGAGATCGTCGAGCTTGCCGCGCGCGTCGGGCTTGATGTCGGACTTGTCGAAGTCGAACAGCACGTCGGCAGCGAAGGTGACCTTCTCCGCGACCGGCTTGGGCTCGGGCTTCGGCGCTTCCACCGCGCGCGGCTTGAACGTCGGCTCAGGCGCCGGCGCCGGCGCTGGCGCGGGAGGCGGCGGCTTGGGCGCTTCCTGCGTAGCGCAGGCGGCGAAGAAGAAAGCGAGCGCGAGCGGCGGCAGCCAGCGTTTGGAATTCATCTTTGTGCTCCCTTCAAAAACTTTTTGGGATCAATGCTTCTTGATCGAATTCTGCCACAGCTGCAAACGGCTTTCCAAGCGCTCGAGCAGCGGATTGGCGAGCGAGCGGCCGCGCATCAGGGCTCGTCCCGCGACCCATACGTCGCTCACGTTGTCGCGCCCGGCGGCGTAGACGAGCTGCGAGATCACGTCATAGCAGGGCTGCAGCTCGGGAGCGCTCAGGTCGACGGCGATCAGGTCGGCGGCCTTTCCCGGCTCGATCGAGCCGAGCGACGCCTCGAGGCCGAGCGCGCGCGCACCGCCGAGGGTCGCCGCGCGCAGCGCGAGCTCGGCGGGCATCGCCTGCGGGTTGTCCGCCGCCGCCTTGGCGACGAGCGCCGCGGTGCGCATCTCCTGGAACATGTCGAGCCGGTTATTGCTCGCCGCACCGTCGGTGCCCAGGGCCAGGTTCACGCCTTGCCTCAGAAAGGCGTCGACCGGCGCGAAGCCGCTCGCGAGCTTGAGGTTCGACGAGGGGCAGTGCACCACCGACGCGCCATGGCGCGCGAGGAGGGCGATTTCGCCGTCGTCCATGTGCACGGCGTGCACCGCGACCAGGCCCGGCCCGACGAGCCCCAGGCGCGCCAGGCGCTCGAGCGGCCGCACCCCGTGCTCGGCGAGCGAGCGCTCGATCTCGCCCTTCGTTTCATGCAGGTGGATATGGACCGGGACATCCAGCTCCGCGGCAAGGACCGCAATTTGCCGTAAAGAAGAATCTGAAACGGTATACGGCGCGTGCGGAGCCAGGCAAAACGAAGCGAGCGGCTCGCCGCTGTAGCGGTCGCGCACCGCGAGGCCGCGCCGCAGGTAGTCGGCCGCATCCGACGCATACGCCGAGGGGAACTCGATGACGATCATCCCCTGCGCCGAGCGCAGCCCGCTCGCGAGCGCCGCCTCGAGCGACGCTTCCGGGAAGAAGTACATGTCGTTGAAGCAGGTGACGCCGCCGCGCAGCATCTCGGCGCAGGCGAGCAGCGTGCCGTCACGCACGAAATCGTGCGACACGTGCTTCGCCTCGGCCGGCCAGATGTGCTCCTCCAGCCAGCGCATGAGCGGCAGGTCGTCGGCGAGGCCGCGCAGGAGCGACATCGCCGCATGGGTGTGGGCGTTGACCAGCCCGGGGAGGAGCACGTGGTTCTCGAGGAGGACTTGCTCGTACGCCGGGAAGCGCCTGCCCGCCTCCGCGGCGGGCAGCAGGGCCTCGATCCTGCCGTCGCGCACCGCGACGGCGTGCTGCTCGAGCACCGCGCCCGCCGGTTCGACCGGAACGACCCAGCGGGGGCGAAGCAGGAACGACTGCGAAGTACCGCCTTGCGCTATCGCGGCGTGCCCTGCACTTCGACCACGACCCGGCGGTTGGGCGACAGGCACTCGATCAGCGCCGCGCGCTTGTTGTCCTCCGGGCAGGACTTGACCGGCAGCGTCTTGCCGAAGCCGAACACCTCGATCTTCGAAGCGTCGGCGCCCTTGGAGACGAGGTAGGCGCGCACCGCGTCGGCGCGCTTCTCGGACAGGCGCTGGTTGTACTGCGGCGAGCCGAGGCGGTCGGCGTGGCCGTTGACGTTGACGTAGCGGATGTCGGCGACGTCTTTCATCTTGGCGATCACCTCGGCGTCGAGCCTGGTGCGCGCCTCCGGGGTAAGGGTCGCCTTGTTGAACTCGAAAAGCTCCGTGGAGGCGAGGTTGATGATCGCCGGCTTCTTCGGCTCGGGCGCGGGCTTGGGCACCTCGACCGCGCGCGCTCTCACTTCCGGCGCCGGCGCGGGTGCCGGCGCGGGTGCGGGCGGCGGCGGTTTCTGGGCTTCCTGCGTGGCACAGCCGACGAACACGGCCGCGCCGATCACGGCCAGGATCAACGCCTTTCTTGTCCGCATTTTTTCCCTCATGTCTCCCCCCGTTTTGCTTTTGGTGACGCGCAAGATTTAAGCACAGCCGGACTCGCCCGGACAAGCTGTTTTTAGAGGGAAAACCGAGGCTTGCATGATAAAATTTGGGCCTCTTCCGCATGGAATCCTTCGCCAAAGAAACCCTCCCGATTTCGCTCGAGGAGGAGATGCGGCGCTCGTACCTCGATTACGCCATGAGCGTGATCGTCGGCCGCGCGCTCCCGGACGTGCGCGACGGCCTGAAGCCGGTCCACCGGCGCGTCCTGTTCGCCATGCACGAGGCGAACAATGTCTGGAACCGGTCGTACGTGAAGTGCGCGCGCATCGTCGGCGAGGTGCTCGGCAAGTACCACCCGCACGGGGACGCGGCCACCTACGAGGCGCTGGTGCGCATGGCGCAGGACTTCTCGATGCGCTACACCCTGGTCGATGGCCAGGGCAATTTCGGCTCGGTCGACGGCGACGCCGCCGCCGCCTACCGCTACACCGAGTGCCGCCTGGAGCGCATCGCCTCCGAGCTGCTGGTCGACATCGAAGCGGAAACGGTCGATTTCGTCGCCAATTACGACGGCAAGGAGCGGGAGCCGGTCGTCCTGCCCAGCCGCGTGCCCAACCTGCTGGTGAACGGCTCCTCGGGCATTGCAGTGGGCATGGCGACCAACATACCGCCGCATAACCTCGGCGAGACGATCGACGCCTGCCTGCACCTCCTGGCGACGCCGCACTGCGCGATCGAGGAGCTGATCAAGCTCATGCCGGCTCCGGATTTTCCCACCGCCGGCTACATCTACGGGCTCGCCGGCGTGCACGAGGGCTACCGCACCGGCCGGGGCCGCGTGGTGATGCGCGCGCGCACGCACTTCGAGGAGATCGGCAAGGGCGATCGCAGCGCGGTGATCGTCGACGAGCTGCCCTACCAGGTGAACAAGAAGGCGCTGCTCGAGCGCATCGCCGAGCAGGTCAGGGAAAAGAAGCTCGAGGGCATCTCCGACATCCGCGACGAATCGGACAAGGACGGCATGCGCGTGGTGATCGAGCTAAAGCGCGGCGAGCAGCCGGAAGTGGCGCTGAACAACCTCTACAAGCAGACCCAGCTCCAGGACACCTTCGGCATCAATATGGTGGCGCTGGTCGAGGGCCAGCCGCGCCTGCTCGACCTCAAGACGCTGATCGAGTCGTTCATCTCGCACCGGCGCGAGGTGGTGACGCGGCGCACGGTGTTCCAGCTGCGCCACGCGCGCGCGCGCGGCCACGTGCTCGAGGGCCTGGCGGTGGCGCTCTCGAATGTCGACGAGGTCATCGAGCTCATCAAGAAAGCGCCCGCTCCGGCGGAGGCCAAGGCGGGCTTGATGAGGAAAGCCTGGGGTTCTGCTCTGGTGAAAGAGCTGATGGGCAAGGGCAGCGTTGCCCAGTTCCGGCCCGAAGGGCTGGCCGAGCAATTCGGGCTCAAGGACGACGGCTACTACCTCTCGGACGAGCAGGCGCAGGCGATCCTCGAGCTGCGCCTGCAGCGCCTCACGGGGCTCGAGCAGGACAAGATCCGCGACGAGTACAAGGAGGTCATGACGCAGATCGCCGACCTGCTCGACATCCTCGCCAAGCCGGCGCGCATCACCAAGATCATCGGCGAGGAGCTCGCCAAGCTGAAGGCGGACTACGGCGACAAGCGCAGGAGCGAGATCGTCACGGTCGCGGAGGACATCTCGATCGAGGACCTGATCGCGCCGCAGGACATGGTGGTGACGTTCTCGCACGGCGGCTACGTCAAGTCGCAGCCGCTCACCGAGTACAAGGCGCAGCGCCGCGGCGGACGCGGCAAGACCGCGACGACGATGAAGGAAGACGATTTCATCGAGCGCCTGTTCGTCGCGCATTCGCACGACTACCTGCTGTGCTTCTCCAACCGCGGCAAGCTCTACTGGCTCAAGGTGTTCGAGGTGCCCGCCGGCAGCCGCTCCAGCCGCGGCAAGCCGATCGTCAACATGTTCCCGCTCGAGGAGGGCGAGAAGATCACCGCGGTGGTGCCGGTGAAGGAGTTCGACGGCAGCCACTACGTGTTCATGGCGACGGCGCAAGGCACGGTGAAGAAGACCCCGCTGGACGAGTTCTCGCGTCCGCGGCCGAGCGGCATCATCGCCGTCGGCCTGGACGAGGGCGACTATCTCGTCGGCGCGGCGCTGACCGACGGCAAGTACGACGTCATGCTCTTCTCCTCGGAGGGCAAAGCGGTGCGCTTCGAGGAAGGCGACGTGCGGCCGATGGGCCGGCAGGCGACCGGCGTGCGCGGCATGAAGCTCGGCGAAGGGCAGCGGGTGGTCTGCATGCTGGCGGCGAACGACGAATCGAGATCGGTGCTGACTGCGACTGCCAACGGCTTCGGCAAGCGCACCGCGATAGCCGAGTACCCGCGTCACGGCCGCGGCGGCCAGGGGGTGATCGCCATCCAGACCTCGGAGCGCAACGGCTCGCTCGTCGGCGCGGTGCTGGTGGTCGACAATGACGAGGTGATGCTGATCTCGACCGGCGGCGTCCTCATCCGCACCTCGGTGGCGCAGATCCGCGAGATGGGCCGCTCGACGCAGGGCGTGACGCTGATCTCGCTCGATGCGGGCGAGAAGCTTGCTGGCATGGAGAGGATCGACGAGCGCGATCTGGGCGGCAACGGCAATGGCGGCAACGGCGAAACGGCAGGCGGCAACGGCGGCAACGGCGGCACGCACGACGAGCTGCCGCCTCCGGAAGGTCAACCTCCCACCGTCCACTGATGTCGAGAATCTTTAACTTCAGCGCGGGGCCGGCGATGCTCCCGGCCGAGGTATTGGCGCGCGCCGGCGACGAGATGCTCGACTGGCGCGGCAGCGGCATGGGCGTGATGGAGATGAGCCATCGCGGCAAGGAGTTCATCGGCATCCACGCCGAAGCCGAAAAGGACCTGCGCGAGCTCCTCTCGGTGCCGCAGAACTACAAGGTGCTCTTCCTGCAGGGCGGCGCCACGCTGCAGTTCGCGCAGGTGCCGATGAACCTGCTGCGCGGCAAGGGCAAGGCCGACTACATCGCCACCGGCGAGTGGTCGAAGAAGGCGATCAAGGAGGCGAAGGCCTACTGCGACGTTGCGATCGCGGCTTCGTCGGAGGACAAGTACTTCACCTACGCGCCGAAGAAATGGGACGTCAGAAAAGACGCGGCCTACGTCCACTATTGCTCGAACGAGACGATCGGGGGCGTAGAGTTCCACACGGTCCCCTCCACTGGCGCCGTGCCTCTTGTAGCGGATGCGTCATCGCACTTCCTTTCGCGCCCCCTCGACGTGTCGAAGTTCGGCCTCATCTATGCCGGGGCGCAAAAGAACGTCGGCCCGGCGGGCATCACCATCGCCATCGTGCGCGAGGACCTGATCGGGCAGGCGGCGAAAGGCACGCCGAGCGTCATGGACTACAAGGCTCAGGCCGACGCCGATTCAATGCTCAACACGCCGCCGAGCTATTCGATCTATATCGCCGGCCTGGTGTTCAAATGGCTGAAGCAGCAAGGCGGCCTCTCGGCCATGGAAAAATTGAACGTGCGAAAGGCGAAGCTGCTCTACGACTTCCTCGATGCGAGCCACTTCTTCCGCAATCCCGTCGCCAAGGAAGACCGTTCACGCATGAACGTTCCGTTCACGCTTAAAGATCCTTCCCTGGACGAAGCGTTTCTGAAAGGCGCCTCCGCCCAGGGCATGGTGCAATTGAAAGGCCACCGCTCGGTCGGCGGCATGCGCGCCTCGATCTACAACGCCATGCCGCTGGAAGGCGTGCAGCGCCTGGTCGAGTACATGAAGGATTTCGAGAAGAAAAATGGTTAAGGGCAAGAAGTGCGAAGTGCTGGTGATCAACCAGATCGCCCCGGTGGGCCTGAAGCGCTTCCCGGCCGAGCGCTATGCCGTGGTGAAGGAATCCAAGGATCCGTGGGCGATCCTGGTGCGCTCGCAGGACCTCCACAAGTTCGACTTCGGCCCGTCGCTGCGTGCGGTCGGGCGCGCCGGCGCGGGCGTCAACAACATCCCGGTACCGGCCCTCTCGAAGCGCGGCATCCCGGTGTTCAACGCACCCGGCGCCAACGCCAACGCGGTGAAGGAGCTGGTGCTCGCCGGCATGCTGATCGCGGCGCGCAACCTCGCGCCGGCGCTCGATTTCGTGAAAGGGCTGGAGAAGAGCCCGGATCTGGACAAGACCGTCGAAAGCGGCAAGAAGCAGTTCGCCGGCTTCGAGCTGCCAGGCCACACGCTCGGCGTGATCGGCCTGGGCAAGATCGGCAGCCTGGTCGCCGACACGGCGATCCGCCTGGGCATGAACGTGCTCGGCTACGACCCGCACATCACGGTGGAAGGGGCGTGGAGCCTGCCTTCGCAGGTGAAGCGCGCCGTCTCGGTGGAGGAGATCCTCAAAGGGAGCGAGTTCGTCACGCTCCACATCCCCTTGATGGAGAAGACCAGGCACACGATCAACGCGAAGAACCTCGAGCTGATGCGCAACGGCGCCGTACTGCTCAACTTCTCGCGCGAGGGCGTAGTTGCCGACGAGGCGGTACTGAAGGGCCTCTCCGCCGGCAAACTGAAGTGGTACGTCACGGACTTCCCGAGCTCCGCGCTGATCGGCCACGAGCGCGTGATCGCGCTGCCGCACCTCGGCGCCTCGACCAGCGAGGCCGAGGACAATTCC
>WNFL01232956.1_pt1 | contig 15076 bp, 21 predicted proteins | sample 5400361 | NCBI WGS metagenome assembly WNFL01 (sample SAMN13153351, study PRJNA577476) | soil metagenome | isolation source: 40 cm soil on Douglas fir-dominated hillslope | place: USA:California | collected 2013-09-17
CCATCCTCATCCTTGTCTCCCACAGCCGATGGTGGTACAGCGCACTCTGGAAACTGCCTAACGACCATCTCTGAGTCCTTGGGGACGACGACCAGTCCTTGGGCGAGGAAACTCGCCGTGGGCTTGCCCTCTTTCCGTATCTTCGTTGAAGCTCCGAGCCCCAGTACGTCCCCTCGATCAGGTATGGAGTAACCGCCCACCTTTCGCGGTCGATCGTTACTAGGGAACTCATCCATGACGAACATCCACGTCCCACGTGTAAAACTCCACTGCAGCAACCGCTCTTTCCCCCTTCCCTTCGCTTTCCCCTTGCCCTTTCCATCGTCCGTCGTCTCCGTAGAATAAGACTCGCAGCCCCAGCCTTCCAATGCGCGAAACTCGAATCGGTCGACTTCGTGACGTAGGTAAATCCGACCAGCCGGTAAGCCCTCGACATACGGCTCGTACTTCGGGAACAACCGCTTCAGCACGACCTCCTTGGTCGAAATCGAGAACGGCGCGTTGGGGTTAGGATTTTTGTGCTTGTATTCGGTTTTGGCTCGGTGGAAGGATGCACCGATCGGGAGCACGGTTTGTTGGCGGGACAGGGCGTGTGGCACGGAAGCAGATACGGATGGAGCAGGTTGTTGGGTTTCCGATTCAGGTAGAAGAGCGCCGAGAAGCTGCGTCTGCTCGACATCCATTCCGTCCTCAGTCTCTGCTTCCGATGCAGTAGGGAGGTCGCTGATTGCAATCGGCGGCTCGAGTTTGTGCTCGAGTTCGTGCTCCATATGTGAGTTGGATGTCATTTCTTCCTTCTCCTCCTCATCTCCAAGAATCTCCGCCAAATCCTCCCAATCCACTAGCTCACTCCCCGGAATCTCAGGTCGTAACTGGAACCACGTCCGTCCATCACCACCTTGGATTTGCTCTCTCCCTCTCCTCTCCCTCTTTTTGACCTTCCTATCCTCTTCAGCGGCACCATCCCCATCGCCTTCATCATCGCCATCCGCATCCGCATCCACGTCCACGTCCGCGTCCGCACCATCGCCATCCACCCCGCTCAAGATCTCTCTGACACTCCGTCCTCTCACCAAGCTGCCGGGCAGCCCCTTGCCCATGACTACGCGCACCTCTGAGCGAGGGATCCAGCTGCCGCCAATCGCCTTTCGCTCCCGAGCCCACTCGACCTCGCGCAGCGCACGAGCGAGCCGTGAACGAGCTGTACGGTTCGCGTGCAGGTTACGCGCGAGCACCCTGGTTGCGGTTGCGGACGGGGAGGGTCGCGCGAAGGATGGAGAGAGAGCGGGTGAGGGGGGCACGACGACGTGCGGGAAGGATAGCGACAATGGTGCGGCGAACGAGGATGAGGTCGACGATATTGACGATAAACTCGGCCGCGTGCGCAATGTCCGTGGCTGGGGCGTCGCAGAGGAGGTTGGCCCGGGCGTCGTTGAAGTGCTTATGGTCAGATTTGGCACTTGACCACCTCCCGGCCCTCCTGAGGTGGTGGTGATGTGGCTCGACTCCCGGCGCGGGGTCACACGTGAGGGGGGTATGACGATCGGTTCGCGTGCTTGAGGTTGCTGTTGGGCAGAAGGGTGAAACATTGCAGTGGTCGGTGTGGTGGGATTACTCGCACTTGTGGGGTTTGGAACGGACAACGAGCGCGGGACTGAAATCGCGGGGGCTAGGGATGGCGGGTGTGGCGGGTGCGATATTCCTCCCGCGTGCAAACTCGTGGAGCTCATACTAGCTCTCGACGTCGGCGGTGGCGGTAACTTTACGCCTCCTCCTGTCCCTCCCGTATTCAGGTTCGTGATCGTGTTCCCTCCCGCGGTTCCAGGAGTTGGGGGAGCAGAGGGGACAGAAGGGACAGATGCGGGGATAAACGCACTACTGAGCGTACTTCTCGCCGCGGCCTTTTCCATCGCGCTCTTCTCGCGCTCGCTGTAGATCGGCCCCGCGAGCGGGCTCGGCACGGGGAATTTCAAACCGCCCATGACGCCACTGATGTTCATTTGCGTGTTTGTCGTCGTCTGGGATTTTTCGCGTGCGATGGGCGGTTGCTGTTGCTGCTGTTGCTGTTGCTGTTGCTGCGGTCGTTGTGGATGTTGCTGTTGTTGGTGCTGAGAGGCCGCTTGAAACAGAGTACTGTGGGAGTTAGAGGCAGACATTGGTGCGGGTGTCGTCGGGGTGCGAGCAGGTTGGGCTGATACCGGGGTAGGCAGTGGATTAGCAAATGGGGAAGGGGCAGGCCCAGGAAAAGGACCAGAATCAGAAGAAGTGGGAGGCGTGGTAGTGATGGGTCGAAGACTTGGACCTGGACCAGTTGGATGCCAGCTCCACTGTCCTGCGACGTCGCCAACCCTAGGCGGAGGCGGCTCAGGTAAAACGAGAGATCCAAGGCGCTGGTTGGGAGTCTGAATACACAGCGTATTGGTCACGGCTGTCTGCGGCTCCTTCTCGAAGTCGCGGTCTCTTTCACTATCACGATGCTCGTCACGATCACGATCCTGATCACGATCACAACCACGATCACGGACGTACGAATCGGAACGGGAGATGCTAATGGACGTCAGGCTGGGCGGCTGAGGCAACTTTTGACCAGTAAACGATTTGGTAGAACCGATGGTGACAAGGGTGGCACTCCCATCCGCGTTGCGGTGCTGCCCAAATCTGGGAGGTTTCATGTTAGGACTCGTGTTAGCATCTGTATTCGAGGTTTGGTGTTCGTGGTGCGGGAGAACGAGGGTTGGTTCCGAACCGAGTGTGCGCCTCGGGTTGGGGGCGGAGTATGAGGGAGGGGTAGGCTGTGAATGTGGTGGAGAAGATGCAGAGTAAGGGGCTATATCGCGCCGCTGCCTTTTTGGGGCTGGTTCACCTTCGGGTACTTGGTGGTCGTCTTCGCGAGGACGGATACGGGGTAAAAACTGATCTTGCTCGCTTGATTTATATAATGTGAGCTCGAGGTAGTTGGGGAGAAAGAGTGGGACGTACGGTCGGGATGGGGGGAAGCGGTGGTGAGCCGGCGAGGGGGTCTGACTAAGGGTGGCAAAAGGACAATGAGAGAAGAGCAGGATGTATAAATATGTATGCATGTATGTGGACATACTCTAGCGACATCGTACGTGAATGGTGGGGTACTACCCACGAAGCGGGCGGATGATGGGGGTGGATTGGAGAGTTTGCTCGATACCTGGGAGGAGAAGATATAATGTATGCATGGTAGTGGCAGTGGTAGGGGATGGATTACGTGCTTACCTCGTAGCGAGGGAATTGGAGCGGGAGTGGGCGCGAGAGTGGGCAGAGGGAGGGAGAAGATCGAGATCATCGTCTGGGGTTATATAGCCAGATACATTGCGAGGACTGCAGCTGTCTGGTGGTCCTGGCGGCCGTCGTCGTCGTCGTCGGTGCCGTAGAATTTGTTCGAGTCATCAATATTTGGATGCGAACGGGGAACATCCGTGCCCTTGCCTGTGCCCGTCCCCGCCATCGCAACAGCCGCTGTTGCGGGGGGTATATCCGTTTCCATATCCGTGCCTGTATCCGTATCCGTATTATTCGTATTCGTATACGTGACCGTACCAGCAGCCGCAGCCGCAGCAGCAACACCAGCAACACCATGAAAATTTCTTCTTTTCCTTTTCCTAGAATTGGAATTGGAATTGGACTGGTTCCTGTAGCGCGCGCGCAGCACGAGCACCGCCTCAATTCAGTACTCAGATCATAAAGGATTAGGTGGGCCAGCTAACAAACGAGTGGGGTAGGAAAGTCGGAATACTAGATGGGAAAACTACTATATAGGAATTCTACAAGTAGGAAATGACATACATATCCATCATTTTAGTGGCATTGGCAGTGGCAGTGGCAGGAACAGCGGCAGGAACGGCGGAAGGAACAGCGATCGACGGGGGTGGTGGATGCTGCTGATTCGACTGGTTGTGGACGATGGCACTGAGTCTCATGGCGAGGGCGAGTGAAATTGATAAGGAATATTGATGATGTGAATTTGAATGAGTGCAGCTCGAAGGAGAGGTGGGAGAGAGAGAGAGAGAAAGAGAAAGAGAAAGAGCCAGAAGCGAGGAGCGAAGCTAGCCAGTTAGCCAGTAGTGGGGGGGGAGAGGTGAGGGGGAGGGGGTGTTCGGATGCGAAGCACTACGAGCGAATGACTCACTCATTCGTCGGTCTACTTATCCTTCGAGGATATAACAGGTGTAGTAGAGTAGTGCATCAGCCACGACAGCCACGACAGCCACGACAGCCACGACAGCGAACGACAGCCACACGCCATGCCATGCCACGCCCAACGGCTACTGGTGAGACAATAGTGATGACACTGGCTACTGAACTGACTGACATAGGATGATGGAATATGGGGTGACATGTGTGTGTGTGTGACATGAGACCATGAGACATGAGACACGCATGACATGGGACACATGAGACATGCGGCAGCGTCTTATTCCGGCTAAAACGCCCGAATTAGCGCCAAGTGTCATCGGACGACCGACGCCCCCACTTTCCCATTTCCCCAATTCTATTCAATTCTCCCTTTGTTCCTTCTCTTCGCCGAGTCACCCCGGAGGGAAATGTCACACGTCACACCAAGTTGAAAGCCGAGATCATGAGCAGAACGAGAACGAGAACGAGACGAGTATCGCTAATATTATTACCACCATTAACATTACTAGCATAGGATGATGAGGATGAGAGTAATGATGATGATGAGGATGATGATAAACTATCACCACACCCGCTTCCGTCCGCTGCCGCTGCCGCAACCGTAACCGTAGCTGCAACCACAACAGAGGAACGACGACGGCGACGAACGACGACGAACGACGACGACAAACATCCACTCTCCACTCTCCACATCCGAGCGCCCGTGCCCGCGCCCGCGCCCGCGCCGCGGCCGTGCTGACTCACTGACCAATTCCCACGGATCACCCACATCATCCATCCATCCAACCCTCGACTCGACTCGACTCGACCCGACGGCGTGATCTCATCTCAGTACTCTTGTGGCGTATGACTCGCCCACCCCTTCCTTGCCTTTCCTTGCCTTCTTGCCTTCTTGCCTTCTTTGCTTTGCTTCTATCCCCTTTTGTTCGCCAGTCGTGTCTGTTGTCTGGTGTTACTACTCATCAGATCAGTGCTGACTTTCTTTCGATCCTAATTCGGAATCCTTTCTCTTTTCTCTCTTTTCTTTTCACCTTACTTCCTCTTTATCTAACCACTCTACTTCCACTGCTCCACTGCTCCACTGCTCCCTGCTCACTGCTCCACTGTCTGGCCATCACCCCAGTTCCGTCTCCCTTCTTCGTCCACCCACACCCGGCCCTTTAAATAGACTTCAAGTAACCAGAAAGGCATCACATCGCAACCTTTCCTTTTCAATCTTCAATGCACACACGTCACGGATCACGAATCCAAGGGGGCCGCCCGACAACGCAAAACCCGGTCATTTCCCGGTCGTCTGTAGGTAGGTACCGTACCCATTCCCATGGCGTATGGCTGCGTTCCCACCAACACCAACCCGAGTTCCCACTCGATCGCAGTGACGACATTACCAAGCACGAGCACGAGCAGGAGGAGAACGAGAACGAGAACGACTCGGAAACTCGGATGACTAATCGTAATCCTCCAATTAGCAATTAGCAATTAGCAATTAGTGTTTATAATAACTGTATTGACTTATCTCTCGCCTCGCATCGAGTTGGACCAGTACGATGTACGATGTACGATGTAAGAATCAATCTCCCCAGCGCTCTCATTGATTCACCCATCGGCTACCGCACACACACCGCCCCAATGAAATCTTCAATGGTCCTATGCACCGTCGACCGGACATTACCGCCCACCGTCTATCGCCCACCTGTCCCATATCTCAGACTGCCCTCGACATGTATCCACCGCCTACAATTCGACCCATACTTGCGTCCTCGTCGTGCGTGCGCGCAGTCTCCCAACTCTGCATCTATCTCTCGACTGAACAATGGGGGGGTGGTCATCAAACCCCTCACCAACCCTACCATCCCCGCAATTTTCAAATCCATACCAGCCTTCCACCATTATAGCCACCCATAAGACAGTCAAAGGCAACAAGTCAGACTCCACGCCACGCGCTGGACTAGCAAGGACGCGAGTCGGGCTCATTTCATCATTTCGACCCACTCATCCTCGCCTCTGCCGCACGTCTACGTCTGTCAAGATTGATTCTACGAGCCTGAATGGCGTTGTGCGTCGAGGTTTGATGCACGCGCCTTCCCGTCACGCTACTCAGGTCGCCGATAGCCGTGGGGGTGAGATCCTTTGGCGGTTTCTAGCGCCCACGGCTACCCGATGATAATATGAATTAATGAGTCCCGATTCAAATGACTGTTAATCCATGAGACAGACCTCGACACTAGGGTCGCAACTGGCAGAGGGTTGAAATACCATATCACTCTTTCTTGCCTTTTTTGTCCGTCTGGCTCGCTCATGATCCGAACCCTACCAAAATCCCCGGTGAGTGTTCATTTTTCCCATCTGCGCGTTTCCGTTCTGCATTGCTCAGAATCTCGAGTGGCCGCGAGTTTGTACAATTCCAAGGAAAACTCGGTGTTTAATATAACACAACACTTGATTCGGTCCTTTACCCGTTCCCGTACCCGCACGAGAATGGAGGTGACCGCTTAGCGAATCCTTCTCTTCCATCGACCAACTCTACAATCAACAAGCTAGGTAACTCGCATGCACGCAACCTCATCGGATCCAGGCGGAAGGCAGAATTCTTGTTTTCGAGTTCAAGCCAACCGCCTCGTTTTCGTCACCATTCTCCAACTGTACTCTCTCAACCTCGCAGTCGCTCCTTACACTACTATAATATAATGAATACATCATATCGACATTGGCCATCTCGAAAACACGCTCCGGTATATCTTCAGGCCGCCAATCCTTCTCGGCGGTGTGACCTGCTTCCTCTTTGAATCTAAACTCATGGAAGAGGCAACCACTGGCATGACGTGACATGGTCGGAACGTTCATGTAAGTGAGGGAGCTCGACGTTGTGGTACATCGAAGATTTTTGAACTTGTCATGTAAGGACCAAAATAGGTCAATTTGGGGCTGAATTTACATGCCTAAGGAGAACCGTGTCCAGTCATGACCTATGTCGGGTAGCTCAACTGATTCAAGTGCGTCCATAACTACTCGCTAGTCCCAGTCAAAAGCTTCCTCGTCGCAAAAGAATTATAAATATTGTCTTGCACACTCCTCCAGTTTACGTACTGTCTGTTATGTGAGTCTCTCTCTAACCCAAATGCACCGCCGCAGGTTGCCACCATGCCAGATGTGCATGGGACTCACGCTTACTGTATTTATATGCGCTCCTAGCCAAATTGAAGTGTACCCAAGTTGAACACACCTACCAACAAGGGGGCGGGGGGTCACACGAGCCATCCAATCGGCTTTGGAGTCGGGAATCGAAAAAGAAACTGCTGCCTCCAACTCAGTTGTATCAGAAGATAAAGGAGAGAGAAAGAGAAACCGCAAGGGCGCGGTACTAGTGTTAAACTTCACGAACTGCAAAATGACATTGCATGCAGCTGGGATTCCATTTTGGTGTTATCAAGGTTAAAGGCACGCAATTTTAGATTTCCTGCGATCATTTCCAACACGTAGAAAAAGAGCTGTAGAGTTGTGGAGTTGAACTGGCCGAATGCAGTTGCGCAGTGCGCAGGTCGGGCATGTCGTTGTTGTACCCGGTGGAGGAGGAGCGACCCTAGAAGCACGAGAAGCTCAATTCAAAGTGGGTCTTGGTCCTGGCGGTCAACGAAGTAGTTCGTGGATCTTCGCGGAGGCCTCGGCCGAGTCGATCGAGCTGCTCGCCTTTCGGGTGGGTCGTGCTGGGTAATTCGGGCCAGCCGGTAGTCGGTCGAGTCGATCGTGTAAGGCCGCCCCGGGCACGCACATTAGTTGCTGCTTCGTCGCGGTTCCCCGGAAGGCGTCAAATCACTGTGTTGGATGTAATGGATGTGTGTCACAATCCAATGGTTCCTGAATGTGACTCCCAACTGCTATTCCCATGGGCGGTTTGAACTGGGCCACTTGTACAATAAATCGGAGTACACTAACAGTTTTGGCGCCAATTGTGGGAGGGTCATAGGCATCAAGTAGATCTTAGAATCTCGACTCCTGCCTATATAGGTGGGTCAGTGAATGGGCCTGCTGGACCACTTGAGGAGCCAAGCTAGGCAGTTGTCCCAGGCAGGATTCAATCAGAGGTAGCATTAACTTATTAACCGAATATCCACTAAAACAGGCTGGAATTTTATCCTCCAAGTCCTGGTCCCCGCATCCTGATGGGATTGTCCGAATTTTTGACTCTTACTATTAATAATTCCGGACAAACGAAACTCCATCCATGGGTTCGCTCGGAATTAGAACAGATGTTTTCTTATATGAGGGGTATGGGTTCCGAACGAACCTTTAGCCAAACTTGCAGACCCCGGCTAAACATTGATGCGAGAGGGACCTCTGTTCCCTCCACTTGGTGCCAAATGACGTTCGCGTCGTCTCTACCCATAGGAGTAGTTATGCAGGGTGCCACTTTAGGTGATAGGGTGACAAAGATGATACTCGTCAAGAGCCAGATTGTGGAATATGCGCCCAGCGACCGTCAGCGTGAAGGTCTGCTGAGAAACGCCAAAAAAGAGGTCCTTTTATGTCTACTGGAGGGAACAGAGGTCGCTTGATTGTAGTACGGGAGGTGTGAGAGCCTGACATCATCAGAGGGCGAGTGAGAAGCTGTTCTACATCGTAGAAGCGTAGTAGAAGCGATGCATGCTCAAGGGGTCACGAGAGCGACACAATAAATGGCCGTCCGTTGACAGGCTAAGCCGCAAAAGCGAAAGAGAATATGCCGTCCGTTGAGGGTATATCACAGGGACGAAGGTAAGCGTTAGGACATGGAAAGCACATAGATACAAGACTGGAATAAAGCGATGGGCTGAAAACCACTCGATTGAGAGATGATTCCTGTATACAAGCGTACAGGTGGCAATTATGCCTACAAAGAAAGCACCATGCGAACTGAAAATAAAGATGTGACACAATGGTCGATCAAAGCAAACGCTTGCAAAAAGGGATGGTCTGAGTAGGTGTCAATATCATTGGGATATGATTCACAGTCACGCACTTAGGTGCTCATCTACCGATTACGCCTCGAACCTTGCGCGTTTCCACAGGCGGACCTCCGTTTCCTGCTCCTCACGGGCACGCTTTGCAAATAAATCTCGGCCAACACCGAGGAACCATTCCCGATCAAGCTCCTTGCAAATTTTCATGAAATTTTCAATGTGCAGGGTGGCGAGCGGGTGGCCATCAGGGTCTTCGCCGTCTGTCCGCTCGAGCCTCGCCTCTCCCGGGGACGAAGCCAAGATGCGTAGAACCGGATACTCGGCACCTTCAAGGCTGAGACCGATCGGAATGTTTTCCAGGGCATTTTTGGTCCTAGCGGCGAGGTCAGGGCCGGGAATTCGATTGACGAATGGCGCGGTGCTAGCGCTTTTGTGCTGTACTCGAAGTCAATCGAAGCAGACGAAAATAGTATCTAAAAATCAACACACCTTTGTGCCTTTGCTCCTCCATAACCACGACGGAGTGACGGAGCGAACTCCTTCAATCAGCGTGGATTTATCAACAACCTTGTATTTTTTGGCTTGTAGTAAGATCAAAAGTATTTTTTTGGATTTTTTGGACCGGACGAAAAAGAGAAGATCTGGACCAAACGAAGTAGGGGGAAAGCAGAACGTGAATCGTCCGGCGTTGGTGGATATCCATTCCAACAGTTGCTCGTCCCCACTTGCTACGAGGCCAACGTTGGGGGAGGAACCCGATGTTGCCGTAAGCGCTGAAATGTTGATAATATTATTCGCGCAGCCGCCAACCGTCACCAACTCGAACTCTTCGCGCTGCCACGCAAGATCCGGACGCTCGGCGAAATCGCTTCTGAAAGTGAAGACGTCTTCCAACGCAGGCGACGTCGCGAATACATGTCGGAGGTAGAACGAAAGAAATATCTCAAATCCGTTTTGTCTCGGAGAATGTTTATCGACGTCCCGGTGTAGACGGTTGAATAATGAGAATTTTGGGTTTTGGGACAACCACTCGATCGCCGCGAGAATCGCAAGTGGCTCGTCGATCACGGCGGTATGCCTTTCAAACCGCGCGAATCCATACTGTACGAATGAATACTTGAGTTGGTCACTGTACTCGTGAAGGCGACATTGCCCAAGCAGCATTTGATTATAGACGATATCGCAAAGCGTTTCCGCCTGCGGCTCATCTATTAATTGACAGTGAAGGAAATTTGAGACTGAGATTGTCAAATTAGAGAAAGCGTGATGACTCACTCATCTTATTAAACGACAACTTGGATACTCTGGCCTTGAAGTCGAGTTCCAAATGTGGGGCCTCACAAACGGTCCAAATATCTCCATCCGTTGGCATGAAGCCGGTAAAGGCTTTCACGTACTCGTTAATTGTTCTATGGGGACACAAGAACCCCCCCTCAAGCATGAGCATGATGAGGGTCGCCGTGTTCCGATATCTGGCGAAGGTGTCGGGTAAGCTTTGAGGGGCTGCCGGAGAAAATTAGGACCGTTACCTTCCTCGAAGCCATTCCCATGCGCGGTTGAGGAACTCCTCCCACTGCGGCTCGCTCCAATTCACTGGTAGGTAGTGCTTGATATACTGGGCTTGCGTCTCACGACTGTTGAAGGCGCCAATGTCGTTCACAACCCGATAGCGTCGTCCCTTACAGACATCCGATCCCAACGTCTCTTCGAGGACCTGGAAGTCAATTCCAGTCCCCGAGAGTACAATTACCATCTTGTCGGCGAGTAAATCGATCCAACATTTCCATATCTCTCGTAGTATTGGACGTTTGGTGTCGTTGTTCTCCGACATGAACTCGCCCAGGCGTCCAGAGGGAAGGGCAACAGTCTCTTGCACCTCGTCCAGGACGCAGTAAAACGGGGGAACTTCGTCTCGACGTGTTGCGGGATTCTGGACGGCTTTCAACAAGGCGTAGTTTGCTATGAGTTCTACGCGCTTCTTCAGAATTCGAGACTCCAACTCCGGGGTCTCGGCGCCTCGGAGGACTTGCGTGAGGTCTGCAAAGACGTCTACCTCGAAGTCCTGGTCGAAGATGCTGGGTTGCACCTGCAAAAGCACCCATAGACGGCGGTGCTCTTTCTGTTGTAACCCCCCCTGGAGATTTCTGGCTTCTTGGACAAGGAGGTCCAGAAGGAGGAAACGGGCATAGAGTAGCTGGGCAAGGCGTCCTCTCGCCACTTGTCTTCTATGATTGATAGCTTCAAGATCCAATACACCGTCTCTGCTTCGCTTCTTGGCTTCTGCATAACCTTTCGCGTCATCAAGCTGGCTCATGAACCGCTCGAAGTCGCGTGACCCTATACTAGTCACATCTGTCTTCGCCACGAAGTAGAACCCCCATCTTTCACACAAGCCCTCGAGTAAGAGCCGAGTCTTACCGGATCCGGAGGTGTTGACAAGTACTCTGGAACAACAAGGTTAATGGGTGCAAAACACATTGGTCGCTAAGTCACGCACGTGTTCTTTGCAAAGGAGAAAATTTTTTGAAGACGTTCAAGCCGATTGCCGTCCGTCTCCTCTCCAAGACCGTGAAGCAGCAAGCTGGGTGACCCATCGGCGATGGTGGGTATATGCATATTGGAGACACGACTCATGAGTTCCTGATGTGCGAGTGCTCCGATCCACGATGGAAGCTGTGATGCTACCTCGAGCGCCTTCTGGACGAGCTTTTGCATGGTAGGACGACATTTGTCCAAAAAGGCTTTGATCTCGCCATCAAGCTGCTTGAGAGGCTTGACTGGAGTGTGCTCCAACAGCTGGTCTGGTGGTGAACTAATTTGGGGGGTCTTGGGTTCAGCTGCGTTGAGGTAAGTATTAGCGAACGGTGTAATCACGTCAGCGGAGCTGCTGCCTGCTGCATAGGAACGACGGCACGTCACCAGGTGGCCATGAGCGCATGAGCGCATGCTAGCCACAAGCCGGGCTGGTCAGGAGCGCTTCCCTTTCTCCGCTCGAGCGTCTCAGTGAGCCGTGGCAGGCATTGACAATACGAGTTGCCGGGTGTGCGGACGATAATTTTAGCGACTCACTTGGAGGGACCTCTACAAGGATTTCGATCCTCTCGTCAAGGGGGCCCTTTGGGAAGACCGTGCCCATTGATTTGGCCGGGTTGAGCTTTTGGAGGGTGCCCAAATTCTGGGATAATCCGTTCACTCTCTCGGTGTACTCGTTCTCTTCCAAGGCATCGACGTCAATTTTGTATAATGTGAGACGGTCGGCCTCAATATCGGCGAGCGTCAGTGACTTCTCCGTTTTGATAGCGCCTCTTAATTCGGCCACGATCTGTTTCTCGTCGATTGTGACTGGGAAGAATTTGCAGCTAGGGCCGGGTATGATGCAGAGGAACCGCATTTGGGGTATGTGGAGAGAGTGGTATGTTCAAGCTGCAAGTTGAATTTACCATCTGCCTCTGAGTACAAGTGTGTATTGAGATTAGCTCCCGTAGCCGCGGCTACTTTCTGTTTCACGCCCCGGCGGATATTTATCGTTTCATATTCACGATCAAACATTTACATTTACTTCCGTAGAATGCTAGCTTGTACTATCCGATGGATAAACGATACAGGTCGTCTGTGGCCCAAAGCGATGTCGCGCTAATGACACCCAGTCTGATGTGTGTCTGACAGGCCGAGTGGGGCTCCGCGACAGCGGGGCCCTGATCCCGGACAGCGAGCCAACCTCAAATCCCAGTCATACGTGACCACCGTGGCTGGGGCCGGACGCGGATGTTAATAATAGAGGGCTTTGCATAATAAACAAATTGTATCACATATAGAAATGGTCGAAAATGGCATGGCGACCCGTCGGCCGGTGAGGAGCGCGTTGGCCAAAAGCACCGAAGTTTTGTCGCAGGATACTAAAGGTGTATATATATTTCATGTGTATTGCTTGTAGATCATTGTAATATAACTACTATGAATTATAACTGATAAATAATGCTGCTACAATGGATAGTGGCATGCAAGTCTCAATCTTGAATGGCTTCAAGTTGATGAGTACTGTAGTTGGCCAGTCGCCTGGCCACCATTACAAGTGGAGACCTGTGTGGCTAGTATTGGGGCATGAATATATTGATTTTTCATCACTTTATGCTCACTTTAAGTATTTTTTGGTGAATTTTGAGGCTGTTAGGCACATGCTGTCAGCGTTGACAGTTTGACACCCCAACTCAGTTTGGCCACTCCTTGGCCATTCACAGAAAAGCTTGAAATAAAATTACAATGAAATTGCAAAGTAGTCTAAACATCCAAAGAAACATAAAATTGTGCCTACACATCATTGTCAGTGTCAGTGTCAGCATATTCTGAGTCATCTTCATAGTCCACTGTATCCACAAGAGCATGGGTAGGGGCAGCAGCACAGTGGGGATGTGCTGCGGGTTCAGGAAGAGGTGCATGGTTGATTACAGGTGGAGGTGGGCACTTCCCTTTCTTGCCTTTGAAAGGGTGTGGAGGTTTGGGAGGAAGGGCCTTACCACATTTGCCATTTGCATACAAAATGGCGCATTTATCCCCCCATACAGCCATGTCTTTCTCATACTTATCCATTGTGTCCCTCCTTGCCTGTGTCAATGTGCTTTCAGAGTGCACTGCTCTCATGGACCAAGGCATTGATTTCATCAGGAGAGGGGTCTCTGGAGTGATGCTGAGGCAGAAAAGTCATGGGAGGTGCTTGGAGTGAATCAACAGGGGGGTATGATAGGGCTTGATGTTATAGAACAGTACTTTGGAACAGGATTCTTGTATTTATGACTTGATGCATGCTAGACCCTTACAATTAGCTGCAGAATAATCTATATATAGTCGTCATATTTATTGTATAATTCTCTGAGGCATGGATAGTCTCTGAGGGCAGCTACTTCAGAGCACTCACCCTTGTGAGCTGCTTTGTTTACCACTGCACAGGCTAGACTCAAGATCTCGAATGTTCTAGACCCTTCAGGCTATGATGTAGGTACTGCTTTATTGCTGCATCAGCATCTGGTTTGCTATGCATGTACCTGTGCTATATCAGGGCACATTTCCTATAAATAGGGGTGGCCCCTGGCAGACTTTGAATATCATTCATTCATCCCACAAACATCTAATGCTACCTAAGAAGCCCACTTGCAAGCCTACCTAACAAGAGGTAAAGAGTGCCCAGGACAATAGGTAACAGACAAGTAGGATTCAGTACCTTGCACTTCACATCAACCTTGCTTGCACTACATCACCCATCCACCCACACATACCATAACCTGATATAGCATATACAGTATATTGACTTATATGTCTGAGGAGTCATATCCTAAAGGTATACTGCATATTACTATAAAAGGCAAAAGTCTTCCTTTGTCACCCACTTTGACAGGAGGTGTCAGGACAAAGCAACACACTCAAAAGCAAATTTACTTTATATCAACAATTGTATAATGGTATCTTCATGGAACTGAAATAATAGTTTCCAGGTTTATATCCAGGCTACTAGACTAGTTACAAATACACGATCTACCAAGGTCCGAACCATAACACTTGAGAGTGTCATTGATGGTAATGGGTTGATTGCTGACAATCCACTCAGCTGATGTCCCCTGAAGCAGCTCTTGGGCAACCTGCTGGGGTGATTGGGTGTCTAGGGGTTCTATTGATGCCATAGGTGCATCAACCAGGGAAGCTGTGGATGGGGGGGGCTGTTGGAACTCTGGGATATGGCAGGATCTGTGATAAGGAAAGGAGGAATTGGGGGTGTGGCAGTAGTGAGGAGTTCATCAAATGCAGCTCTCATTGCCTTGCAAGGACTGGGTTCATCAATCAATGATGGTCCATTGAGTGCAGTTGCAGTGCTTGGTGCCATTTGATCAGGCTTGATGACACTGGGGTCAAGAGGGTGCAAGCCAGTAATTTTGAAGGCCTTCTTGATGATCTCAGGTGTAAAGGTCTCTTTGAAGGGAGCCTCA
>WNFL01361484.1_pt1 | contig 15074 bp, 16 predicted proteins | sample 5400361 | NCBI WGS metagenome assembly WNFL01 (sample SAMN13153351, study PRJNA577476) | soil metagenome | isolation source: 40 cm soil on Douglas fir-dominated hillslope | place: USA:California | collected 2013-09-17
AGGAAACGCACAGGCATGGCCACGCTGCCGGCTCGAGCACAGGTCGTCGTCATCGGCGCGGGAATCGTGGGCAACTCGATGGCCTTCCACCTGGCCAGACAGGGCTGGAAGGACATCGTCCTCATCGAGAAGGGCACGCTTCCCAATCCCGGCGGCTCGACCGGGCACGCCTCGAACTTCATCTTCCTGACCGATCACTCGAAGGAGATGACGGCGTTCACGACCGACAGCGTCCGGCAGTACAAGGAGCTCGGCGTCCTCACCGAAACGGGTGGGATCGAGGTCGCCCGGACGCCCGAGCGGATGCAGGAGCTGACCCGCCGGATGGCGTCGTCGCTGTCGTGGGGCATCGAGGGCACGAGGCTGCAGACGCCGGCCGAGGTCAAGGAGATGGTCCCGTTCATCGACGAATCGGTGATCCTCGGCGGGTTCTACACGCCCGGCGTCGCGGTCGTCGATTCCCTCCAGGCCGGGACCCTCATGCGCCAGACCGCCCAGGACATGGGCGTCCTCACGATCGGGGCGGGGAGCGAGGTCATCGGCATCGACGTGGTCGACGGCCACGTCCGAGGCGTCCGAACCGACAACGGCGACATCGTGGCCGACACCGTGGTCATCGCGTGCGGCATCTGGAGTCCCCGGATCGCGGCGATGGCCGGGGCATCGATCCCGCTGACGCCGGCGGTCCACCAGATGATGGACGTGGGGCCCGTGCCCCGATTCGAGCACACGACGGTCGAGGTCGGCTTCCCGATCGTCCGCGACATGGACACGAACATGTACGAGCGCCAGCACGGCACCGGCTTCGAGATCGGCTCGTACGCCCACCGGGCGATCCTCATGGATCCCGACGACATCCCCTCGATCGCGGCCTCCGCGCTCTCGCCGACGATGCTGCCGTTCACGAAGGAGGACTTCGACCCGCAGCTCGAGGACGCGCTCGAGCTGTTCCCGGAGATCGTCGGCGACGAGTCGGTCGGGGTGAAGCTTGCGATCAACGGGCTCCTGTCGCTCACGCCCGACGGCAACCCGATCATCGGCGAGACCCCGGAGGTGAAGGGCCTGTGGTCGGTCGCCGCGGTCTGGATCAAGGAAGCCCCCGGGATCGCGAAGACCGTCGCCGAGTGGATGACGACGGGCGAGCCCGAGATCGACCCGCACGGTTCCGACATCGCCCGGTTCTACGAGCACCACAAGACCTGGCAGCACATTCGGGCCCGGACCGACGAGGGCTACAACAAGACGTACGGGATCGTCCACCCAATGGAGCAGTGGGCCTCGAACCGGGAGATCCGGCTCTCGCCCTTCTTCGAGCGCGAGAAGGAGCTCGGGGCGACGTTCTTCGAGGCCGCCGGCTGGGAGCGGCCGTTCTGGTACGGCACCAACGAGCGGCTCCTCCGCGAATACGGCGACCGGGTCATGCCTCGCGAGGCCGAGTGGGAATCGCGCTGGTGGTCGCCCATCATCAACGCCGAGCACCTGGCCATGCGCGACCGCGTCGCGATCGTCGACCTGTCGGCGTTCGTCATCTTCGACGTCACGGGCCCGGGTGCCTGCGCCTACCTCGAACGGCTGTGCGTCGCCAAGGTCGACGTCGCGCCGGGCAGGACGATCTACACGCCGATCCTCAACGAGGCCGGTGGGATCCTCATGGACCTCACGATCATGCGGCTCGCCCACGACCGATTCCGGGTGGTGACCGGCGGCGGCATGGGCATGCGCGACAAGAAGCTCTTCGTCGACGCGCTGCCGGCCGACGGCTCGGCCCAGCTCCACGACGCGACGAATCAGTGGACGACGGTCGGGCTCTGGGGACCTCGGGCGCGCGACGTCCTGGCGGCCGTCACCGAGGCCGACGTGAGCCACGGCGGTTTCCCGTTCCTCACCTCGAAGTCGGTCGACATCAACGGCGTTCGGACCCTCGCATCGCGGATCAGCTACGTCGGCGAGCTGGGCTGGGAGATCTACGTCCCCATGGAGGAAGGACTCCGAGTCTGGGATGCGCTGTGGAAGGCCGGCCAGGCGCACGGGATGGCGCCCGCGGTCGACACCGGATCCCACTCCCGGCCCTGCGTCTCGAGGAGGACGGCTCGATCGATCCCGAGGGCCATCGCGTCCCGGAGCTGCTCTTCGCCGGGAAGGCCGCGTATCTCCGTCAGCGAGCGGACGCGCCGGTTGCCATCCTTTGCACGTTGACGGTCGACGATCCGACGTCTTCGCGCGGCGTGAAGCGCTACATGCTCGGCCGCGAGCCGGTCCTCTCGGCCGACGGCGGGCCGCTCATCGACGCGAAGGGCCGCCGCTCGTACGTGACGTCGGCGGGGTCCGGGCCGTCGGTCGGGAGGCACCTGCTCATGGCCTATCTGCCGCCTGACGTCGCGAAGGTCGGCACGCCGCTCCTCGTCGAGTACCTGGGCGAGCGCTACCCGGTGACCGTCGCCGTCGCCGGTTCGACCCCGCTGTTCGATCCCGACAACGCCCGCATCCGATCGTGAACGTCCTCGTCTGCGTGAAGCGCGTGCCCCAGACCGGGGGCCGGATCGTGCTGACCTCGGACGGGCAGGCCATCGACACGAAGTTCCTCGGGTTCACGATCAGCCCGCACGAGGAGTGCGGTGTCGAGGAGGCCGTCCGGATCGTCGAGGCGCGAGGGGGCTCATCGGTCGTGCTGACCCTCGGGCCGGCGGAGGCCGAAGAGCAGCTCCGGGACGCGATGGCCCTCGGGATCGATCGAGCCGTCCTCCTCGAGACGCAGGGCCGGGAGTGGGATCCGGTGTCGACCGCGGGCGCGATCGCCGAGGCGATCGCGGCTCAGGAAGTGGCCCATGGGCCGTTCGACCTGATCATCTTCGGCAACGAGGCCGCCGATACCGGCGACTTCCAGGTCGGCGTGCGGGTCGCCGTCGCGCTCGAACGCCCGATCGTGAACGGCATCAAGGGCCTCGAGCTCCGTGACGGCCTGGCGGTCGCCCGGCGCGACGCCGCCGAGGGTGGCTCGGAAACGTACGAGCTGCGGCTGCCGGCGGTCCTTGGCGTGAAGGAGGGCCTGAACCTCCCGCGCTATCCGTCGGTGCCGGGCCGGCTGCGGGCGAAGAAGAAGGAGGTCGAGCGGGTCGCTCTCGGCGGCTCGCCGGCCGGCGCGCTCGGGCTGGGCGCCGGCGAGGATGCGGCCGCGGTCGGCGGCAGCGACATCCCTGGTCCGACGATGCTCGCGCTCCGGCTGCCGGCCGAGGAGCGGACCGCGGCAGAGATCATCGGGCACGGCGCCGACGCGGCCCCGGCGGTCGTCGACCTCCTGGAGCGTCTCGGGGTCCTCAATCCATGAGCGGACCGGTGCTCGTCTTCATCGAGCGGGCCGCGGACGAGCCCGACCGCCTCTCGCTCGAGGCGCTGGCCGTCGCTCGCGGGATCGCGACGACGCTGGGTACCCCGCTCGAGGCGCTCGTGCTCGGCACCGGCGCCGGATCTTCGACGCTCGCAGGCGTTCTGGGCGCCCATGGCGTCCGGAGCGTCCTGGCCGTCGAGGATGGCCGCATCGACACGTACGCACCGGTCGGCTGGGCGGCCGCGCTCCGAGCCGCCGCCGACGATCGATCGCCCGCGGCCGTCGTTGCCCCGGGGAGCGATCGTGGCAACGAGGTCCTCGCCCACGTCGCGGCGCGAACCGGTTTGCCGATGGCGGCCAACGTCCTGTCGGTCGAGCCAGGCGGGTCGTGGCGGATCGTTCGCCAGCGCTGGGCCGGCAGCCTCCTCGAGGACGCCGCACTGGACGCCCCGATCCGGCTCCTGTCGATCGCACCACACGCTGCCCCCGCAGCGGAGGTTGGTGGCGGGCCCGCCGCGGTCGTGCCGTTCGCGCCACTGATCAGCGATGCCGACCTGGCCGTCAGGGTCATGAGCCGTGAAGCGCGATCCGGCGGCGGCGTTTCGCTCACCGACGCGAAGGTCGTCGTGGGCGGCGGGCGCGGGGTCGGATCCGCTGAGGGCTTCGGGAAGCTCGAGCAGCTCGCTGCGCTGCTCGGCGGCGCGGTCGGCGGTTCGCGTGTCGTGACGAGCCTCGGCTGGCGCCCACACGCGGATCAGATCGGCCAGACGGGGCTCCGGATCGCGCCCGATCTCTACATTGCCTGCGGCATCAGCGGCGCGATCCAGCACATCGTCGGCTGCAAGTCGGCGAAGCGGATCCTCGCGATCAACACGGACGCCGAGTCGCCGATCATGGCCGTCGCCGACTACGCGGTGATCGGCGACCTCGGCGCGATCGTCCCGGCGATCAGCGCCGAGATCCAGCGGCGAAGCGGATGACCCCGCCGGCTCCGCCGAACCCGACCGGCGCGGTCGTCGGTTGGCCCCGGACGTGGCTTCGACTCTCGCCGCGCTCGGCGTGGGACAGTTGCTCGCCGCGCCGCCGCTCGACCTGGCCGGCTGGGTGCTGGTCGCCCACGTCGGCGGCGACCGGCTCGCGGGCTACGGACTCAAGTACCCGACCGCCTTCGGCGACACCCACCTGGGCTGGATCGGCCGCCGCGGGGCGTCCTAGCTGACGGGCCGGCGCGGGTTCCGATCGATCGTCAATTGGAAGACGTCTGGGCGGCCGTAGTGGCCGGCCACGTCGATGACGCGGTGGGCCCTCGATGAGCGCGCCGGGTCGCAGTCGGCGTAGAGGATGCCCTCGGCCTCATGCAGCGGGCCGGCGACGATCTCGCCACCGGGCGCGACGATCACCGAGTCGCCGGGGTTGATCCATTCGTCCGGATCCGGGTAGAGCAGCGCGCGCAGCGGCAGGTCGGCGGGAATGTCCGCGGTCCGCAGGACGTTGCCGCAGCCGAGCACCCAGCAGGCGCCCTCGAAGGCGATATGGCGCATCGAGGCGATCCACGACCCGCCTTCGTCCCAGGTCGGCGCGACGTAGAGCTGGACACCGGCCGCGTACAGGGCGAACCGCGCCAGCGGCATGAGGTTCTCCCAGCAGACGAGCCCGCCGACCCGACCGAGCGGCGTCTCGACCGTCTCGAGGCCGACACCGTCGCCCGCTCCCCAGACCATCCGCTCCGGATTCGTGGGGACCAGCTTCCGATGGCGGAGTGCGATCTCGCCCTGGGCGTCGATGATCACGAAGGTGTTGTAGACCGTGGCCCGACTGAACGAGCCCTCGCGCTCGTTGATGCCGATCGTGACCGTGAGCGCACGTCGGCGAGCGGCGTCGCGCAGCGGCGCGAGCTCATCGCGCTCGAGATCCACGGTCTGCGGCAGGAACCGGGCCCAGATTTCCGATGTCTCGGCATAGTCGGTGCCGGGCCGGAGCCGCCAGACCCATTCGGGATAGCCCGGCACGAATGCCTCGGGAAACGCGACGAGCTTGGCGCCCTCGTTCGCGGCTTCCTCGACCTTCGCAACGGCCCGGGCGAGGGTCGCTTCCCGATCGAGGACCACCGGTGGCACCTGGACGATCGCCACCCGGAACGGTCCCGCGTCGGTCCCCATGACGCCATGCTATTCGCCGTGCGAGTCGGCGTCGCCGGGAGCGGAACTGGCGGGGCGACGACCCTGGAGTACTGACTCGGGTCGAAGCCGGTGACACAAGGCCGGCGGGAGCGCGTCCTACGGGCGTGACCGCATCTCGATCGCTTCTCGCCCGTGCGCTCGTCGCACCGTCGGTCGCAGCGCTGCTCCTGGCAGGCTGCGCCGCAGGAACACGTGGATCGCCGCCCGCGTCCGTCGCCGTGGCGACGACGGCGCAGATCAGCCAGCCATCGCCCACGCTGCCGCTACCCTCCCCGGCCGCGACCCTTCGCGTGCCAGCAGGACCAGGAATCGCGTGGACCGCGACCGGCCAGGAGTTCGATGAGCACACACAGGCGACCGGCCTGGCTCGGCTGGACGATGGCCCGTACATCCTGCTCGGGGCGAACCTTCGGATCGGCGCCGGTTCGAGCATGGCGGCGACGTCGCCGGACGGGCTCACCTGGACGCTTCTCGGACCGGGCCTGGAGCCCGTCGACGGGTTGACGCTCACGGCCGCTGCAACGCGTCCCGGAGTTGGGACGGTGGTCGTCGGCACGCTGTACACACCCGGCCGGGCTGCCCCGAATGGTGACCCCACAGTGAGCGCCACCGGTGTGGTCTACCGGCAACGGCCGGGCTCACCCTGGGAGCGGGTCGCGGTCCAGCCGTCCCTGCAACTCGCCGAGCTCAGCGGGGTCATCGCGACGCCGGACCGATTCATCGCTTTCGGCGCGCGNGCCTCCGGTCCGGCCGGCTGCACCTCGAACGTCTGCCCTCCCGGAGCGAGCATCTGGACCTCGTCCGATGGAGTGACGTGGGTCGCGGCACTCCTGGATGCCCAGCCGGACCCGAAGCCCGTGACGATTGACGGGATCGTGGCGGATGCCCGAGGGCTGCTCGCCTACAGCCAGAGCAGCACCCCGCGGGCGAACGCGCTATGGGCCTCGCCCGACGGCCGCAGGTGGACGGCGATCCGGTCCCTCGGCCTCAACGGCGTGACCCTTGGGAGCATCATCGCCACGACATCCGGCTACCTCGGCGTTGCCGGGTTTCCGGAAGGGCCAACCGTGTTCAGGTCACCCGACGGCGTTCAATGGACTCCGATAGCCGCAACCGGACCATCGCTCGAACGAGTCATCGCCGTGGACGGCGGGTTCGTCGCCTGGAACAACACCCTCGGCGACGTGAGCGGGTTCGTCACCGCCGGATATGGCGTCTGGACCTCGCCAGATGGCGCGGTCTGGACGAAAGCGGACCGATACGGTGAGTTCTTCTCGGGGCAGATGATCGCCTCTGGCAGGACGCTCGTCTCATTCGGATCTGCCAGCGACCCGAACCCCGTCTGGATCGGGATCGTGACCATCGCGCCGCCGGCGTCGTAGCGGTCAGGCGCGGAGGCGCGCCCCGATCGCGGCGGCGGCTTCGACGACCTCGGCGGCCACCACCCGATCCGAACCCGCCGCCGGAAACCGGTACGACGGCCCGTGGATGTGGACCGCAGCGACCACCTCGCCGTTGGCGTCTGCGACGGGCGCGGCGACCGAGTTGATCCCCGAGGCGTACTCCTCGCGGACCCACGAATAGCCCTCGCGGCGCACGTCCCGGAGCCGGGCCAGGAGACCGCTGGCGTCGGTGATCGTGTTGTCCGTGAACCGCTCGAGCGGCGCCGCCAGGAAGCGCGACAGGGCCGGCGGCGGGAAGTGGGCGAGGAAGACCTGGCCCGACGAGACCGCGTGCATCGGAATGCGGGTGCCGGTCCAGTCCCGGACCTGCACCGCATTCGGCGATTCCACCTGGTCGACGTAGTGCATCGTCGGGCCTTCCGGCACCGACAGGCCGGTGGCCTCACCGGCCTGCTTGGCCAGCTCGACGAGGTAGGGATGGGCGACCGCGACGAGTCGACGGGTTGGGCGGACCCCGGCGGCGAGCGAGCCGAGCCGCGGCCCGAGTCGGTAGCGCGTGTCCCCGGGGATCTGCTCGACGGCGCCTTCCTGGGCCAGGGAGGTGAGCATGCGGGCCACCGTGCTCTTCGGCAGGCGAACCCGGTCGGCGATCTCGGTGACGCCGCCGGGTCCCTCGGCGAGGGCGCCGAGCACATCGAAGGCCCGGGCGATGCTCTGGACTCTGGACATGGTCGTGCTCCTCGGCTAGGCTGACCACGTTCCATCATACGGCATCATTCCGCGATGTGGAACAGAGCAGGAGCACGAGCGAGTGGCCGACGACAGCCAGGAGTTCGACCTCGCGAGCCTCTCCGACGATGACCTCGTCGAGCAGATGCACAACGACCTGTACGACGGGATGGCCCCCGAGATCACCCAGGGGACGAACCTCCTCCTCGGCCGCGGCTGGGGGCCCGAAAAGGTCCTGAACGACGCCCTCGTCGAAGGGATGCGGATCGTCGGGATCGACTTCCGTGACGGAATCCTGTTCGTGCCCGAGGTCCTCCTCGCGGCCGGCGCGATGAAGGCCGGGATGGCGATCCTGCGGCCGCTCCTCGCCGAGACGGGCGCGAAGCCGATCGGCAAGGTCGTCATCGGGACGGTCAAGGGCGACATCCACGACATCGGCAAGAACCTCGTCGCGATGATGCTCGAGGGTGCCGGGTTCGAGGTCTTCGACCTCGGGATCAATACCGATGCCGACAAGTTCATCGCCGCACTGGAGCTCCACAAGCCCGACATCCTCGGAATGTCGGCGCTCCTCACGACGACGATGCCGTACATGAAGGTCGTCGTCGGGGAGCTCACGAAGCGGGGAATCCGCGACGACTACATCGTCCTCGTGGGTGGCGCGCCATTGAACGAGGAATTCGGCAAGGCGGTCGGCGCCGACGCGTATTGCCGCGACGCGGCGGTCGCCGTCGAGACGGCACGGACGCTCATCAGCGAGCGTCGCGCGCGGGTCGCGTAGCCGTGACGCTGGAACCGGGTGGGTCGCGACCGCCCCTCGTGATCGGCTGCGGCGCCCTGGCCCCCGAGCTCGTCTCGCTTACACGCCGGGCGGGGCTGCCGGCCATGGACCTCGCCTGTCTGCCGGCCACGCTCCACAACCGGCCCGAGCGAATCCCCGAGCTGATCGGCGCCCGAACCCGGCGAGCTCGAACCAAGGGCTATGACCGGATCTTCGTCGCCTATGCCGACTGCGGCACCGGCGGTCTCCTCGACGGTGTGCTCGAGGCCGAGGGCGTCGAACGCCTCGAAGGCGCCCATTGCTACGAGGTCTTCGCTGGCCGGGCCGCGTTCGCTGCGCTCTCCGAGGCCGAGCCCGGGACGTTCTACCTGACCGACTTCCTCGCCCGGAACTTCGATCGCCTCGTGGTCCGTGGGCTCGGCCTCGATCGACACCCGGAGCTGCAGCCGCTGTATTTCGGCAACTACCACCGCCTCGTCTACCTGGCCCAGACCGACGATCCGGTGCTCACCGCGTTGGCCCGCCGCGGCGCACGCCGCCTCGGGCTGGCGTTCGAACGGCGCTTCACCGGCCTCGGTGAGCTTGCGACACAGATCACCGCGTTTGCCGAAGTCGAGACGACCGCGGGGGTCGCCGCATGAGCGCGACCTTGACCGTGATCTGGTGGCGCGACATCCCCGCCCAGGTCGTTGCGAAGGATCGCCGCCAGTCCCACAAGATCGTGCTGCATCCGCGCTTCCAGGTCGCCATCGACAAGGCGGCGATGCAGGCCGGCCGGAAGGCGTTCGGCGACTACATCGAGGACTGGCGCCGGCAGGGCCGGGAATGCGGTGACGATCTCGAGGCCGAGGCGACGGCCGAGGCGGCCCGTCTCGAGGAGGCCTACAGCCGCGACGTCCTGGCCCGCCTCGTCGCGGCCGGCGGCGTCGATGAGTCGAAACCCCACGAGGCGAACGCCCCCGAGGCGACGGCGTGACCCGCGGCCTGATCACCCACACGATCGTGAGCTCGGCGACCCGCGAGGTCGTGATCGGCTTCGATCGGCCGTTCACGATCATCGGCGAACGGATCAATCCGACGGGCCGGAAGCTGCTCGCCGAGGAGATGAAGGCGGGCGACTTCAGCCGGGTCGAGCGCGACGCGGTGGCCCAGGTCGAGGCCGGCGCCCACATGCTCGACGTGAACGCGGGCATCCCGTTGGCCGACGAGCCCGCGATCCTCGCCCGAACGATCCGGCTCGTTCAGTCGCTCGTCGACGTCCCGCTCTCGATCGACAGCTCGATCGTCGAGGCACTCGAGGCGGGCCTCGCGGCGTACGTCGGCAAGCCTCTCGTCAACAGCGTGACGGGCGAGGAGGAGCGCATGGAGCGCGTCCTGCCCCTGATCAAGAAGTACGGCGCCGCGGTCGTGGCGATCTCGAATGACGACACCGGGATCTCGGAGGATCCGGACGTCCGGTTCGAGGTGGCCCGGCGGATCGTCGAGCGCGCGGCCGACTACGGCATCCCGCGCAGCGACGTCATCGTCGATCCGCTCGTCATGCCGGTCGGGGCGATGGCGACTGCCGGCCAGCAGGTCTTCCGGCTCGTCCGCCGTCTTCGCGAGGAGCTCGGCGTGAACACGACCTGCGGGGCCTCGAACGTCAGCTTCGGGATGCCCGACCGCGAGCGGATCAACGCGGCCTTCCTGCCGATGGCGATCGCCTCTGGCCTCACGAGCGCGATCACGAACCCCCTCTCGGCCGACGTGAAGGCCGCGATCATGGCCGCGGACGTCCTCATGGGCAACGACCAGGACGCGGCTCGCTGGATCCGGGCGCACCGCGACGCGGCAGCAGCGGCGTCGATCCCAGCCGCAGCAACAGCCGTAGCCGGTGGGCTCTCGGTGCTGCCCGGCGGTGGGGCAGGACGACCGGAGGTCGCGAGCGGCCGGCCACGGATCAACCGACGAGCGCTGGCGGCCGCGGCAGCCATGCGCGATGCGGCCGGTGGCGGGGTCGACGACCGCCGGCCGGGGAGCGACCGGAGGCGGCCGTGACCGAGGCCGCGAAGGTCATCTTCACGCCCTCCGGCCGGCGCGGCCAATTCGAGCCCGGGACGACCGTTCTCGACGCGGCCAGGTCCCTCGGCGTCGACCTCGACTCGGTCTGTGGCGGGCGCGGCCTGTGCGGTCGCTGTCAGGTCGTCCCAGGCGAGGGCAGCTTCCCGAAGCATGGGATCGAATCGACCGGTGGGCACCTTTCGCCCCGCGGCGCGGACGAGGACGAGTACGACCGCCTGCGCGGGTTGTCCGATGACCGGCGACTCGGTTGTCGGGCCGAGATCCACGGAGATCTCCTCGTCGATGTTCCGCCGGAGAGCCAGGTCCATCGCCAGGTCGTCCGCAAGGGCGTGCCGGTCCGCGAGTTCGTCATCGATCCGGTCGTCCGGCTCCACGAGGTCGAGGTCGAGCGGCCGAGCCTCGCCTCGCCGACCGGCGACCTCGGCCGACTGCTCGTCGCGCTCGAGCGGGAGTGGGGCCTGACCGGCCTGACCGCCGATCTCGCCGTCATTCGCGATCTCCAGCCGGCGCTCGAGGCCGGTGGCTACCGCGTCACCGTCGCGGTCCACGATGCCTCGGCGATCACCGCCATCTGGCCCGGCCTCCACGATCGCGCGCTCGGGGTCGCGGTCGACATCGGCTCGACGACGATCGCGGCCCACCTCGCGAATCTCGCGGACGGCGCGGTCCTCGCGTCGGATGGCGTGATGAACCCGCAGATCCGGTTCGGCGAGGACCTCATGAGTCGCGTGTCGTACGCGATGCTCCACGATGGCGGCGCAGCCGAGATGACCCGGGTTGTCCGCGACGCGCTGGCGAGCCTCATCACGGGATTGGCGAATCGCGCCGAGGTGCCGCTCGACGAGATCCACGAGATCGTCCTGGTCGGCAACCCGATCATGCATCACCTCATGCTCGGCATCGATCCGATCCCGCTCGGCTCGGCGCCGTTCGCGCTCGCCACGGACGGCGCCGTCCGGACCACCGCGGCGGAGCTCGAGCTGCCCGGTCATCCCGGCGCGCGGGTCTATGCGTTGCCGTGCATCGCAGGCCACGTCGGGGCGGATGCCGCGGGCGCGATCCTTGCCGAGACGCCGTACCTGGCTGACGAGATCACCCTCCTCGTCGATGTCGGGACGAACGCCGAACTCGTCCTCGGGGATCGGCATCGGCTCCTCGCCGCGTCGTCGCCCACGGGGCCGGCGTTCGAGGGCGCCCAGATCAGCGCCGGCCAACGGGCCGCGCCCGGCGCGATCGAGCGGGTCCGCATCGATCGGGACACCCTCGAGCCGCGCTTCCGGGTCATCGGCTCGGCGCGCTGGTCCGACGAGGTCGGCTTCGCCGAGTCCACGCGTGGGACGGGCGTCACCGGGATCTGCGGATCCGGGATCGTCGAGGCGATCGCCGAGCTGTTCCTCGCCGGCGTCATCACGGCCGACGGGACCATCGACGGGTCGCTCGCGGCTCGGACGCCAAGGGTCATCCCGGATGGGCGGACGTTCTCGTACGTCCTCCACGATGCCCCGATCGAGGGTCGGGCCCGGCTCCTCGTCACCCAGAACGACGTCCGCGCGATCCAGCTCGCGAAGGCCGCGCTCTATGCCGGCGCGCGGTTGCTCATGGACCATCTCGGGATCGAGACCGTCGGGCGGATCCAGCTCGCCGGTGCGTTCGGGAGCCAGATCGATCCCCTGCACGCGATGGTCCTCGGGCTCGTCCCCGATGCGCCGCGCGACAAGATCGGGCCGGCCGGCAACGCCGCCGGGACCGGTGCGCTCATCGCGCTGCTCTCGGCCGACGCCCGCCGCGAGATCGAGCGCGTCGTTCGGACCGTCGAGAAGATCGAGACCGCGGTCGAGCCGCGGTTCCAGGAGCACTTCGTCGAGGCGATGGCGTTTCCCCACGCCACGGCCTCGTACCCGAACCTCGCCTCCGTCGTCGACCTGCCCGCCCGCCAACCCGACGGGCCACGGGCCCGAAACAGAGCCGGCGTGGCGCCCCCCTCCAGTTCGCGCCCCCCGAATCGTCGGGAGGCGAGCAGGGCCGGGGCTCACCAGCCATGAGCGCACACACGTACGCATCGGATGCGTGGTATCCCACCAAACTCGCCACCCCTGAAGCACCGAGGCGCCAACTCATCCCGGGCCACGTCCGGGCCGGCACCACGTGCGAGGTCGTCGCGGCGTGGAAGCCTGCTCAGCGTGGATACGACGCATGAGGTGCGTATCTGAGCGAATGAGCGGGCCGACGAACAGGCCCAGCGCGTGCCGGTAGGAGGAGCTGATCGATGACCGTTGAGAGTCCCCGCCATCGCGCCGGCGGTGGTCGCGACGCGCGCCGAGCCGCACGACTTGCCGCGCATGCCGAGCACATCCCGTTCCTGACCCGGGAGCTCAAGCCATACGAGGTCCTCAACGAGGAAGGCCTCGCGACGATCGAGGCCAACGCCGACACGATCCTGGAGGAAGTCGGGATCGACTTCCGGGGCGACCCGGAGGCGCGCGAGACGCTCAGGCTCGGTGGCGCCGACGTCGACGGCGACCGAGTCCGATTCCCGCGCGGGATGTGCCGCCAGATCATCCAGGCGAGCGCACCCAAGGTGTTCACGCAGCACGCCCGGAACCCAGACCGGACCGTCCAGATCGGCGATCCCTACACGGTCCTCGCCCCGAACTACGGCTCGCCGTTCGTTCGTGACCTCGACAACGGCCGGCGCTACGGGACGATCGAGGACTTCCGGAACTTCGTGAAGCTGGCGTACATGAGCCCGTACCTCCACCACTCGGGCGGGACCGTCTGCGAGCCGGTCGACGTACCGGTCAACAAGCGCCACCTCGACATGGTCTATTCACACATCAAGTACAGCGACAAGCCGTTCATGGGCTCGGTCACCCATCCGGAGCGGGCCCAGGACACGGTCGAGCTCGCGAAGATCGCGTTCAGCGGCATGGGCGACGACTACCTCGACGACCACACCGTCTGCCTGAGCCTCATCAACGCCAACTCGCCGCTCGTCTGGGACGCGACGATGCTCGGCGCGGCGCGCGTCTACGCCGAGAACAACCAGGCGACGCTCATCACGCCATTCATCCTCGCCGGCGCGATGTCGCCGGTGACAGCCGCGGGCGTGTGCGCCCAGACGCTCGCCGAGGCCCTCGCCGGGATGACGTTCGTGCAGCTCGTCCGGCCGGGCGCGCCGGTGGTCCTCGGCAGCTTCGCGAGCTCGATCTCGATGCAGTCCGGAGCGCCGACCTTCGGGACGCCCGAGCCGGCGCTCGTCCTGTACGTCATGGCCGCGCTCGCGCGGCGGCTCGGGGTGCCATTCCGGTCCGGCGGCAACCTCTGCGCGAGCAAGGTCGCCGACGCCCAGGCCGCGTACGAGTCGGCCGCGACCTTCCAGCCGACCATCCTCGCCGGCGTGAACTTCGTCCTGCACGCCGCAGGTTGGCTCGAGGGCGGGCTCGCGATCGGCTACGAGAAGTTCATCCTCGATCTCGACCAGTGCGGGATGGCGGGCGTCTTCGTGAAGGGCGTCGACATGTCCGAGAACGGTCAGGCCCTCGACGCGATTCGCGAGAACGGTCCGGGCCTGCACTTCCTCGGCAACAGCCACACGCTCGCGAACTTCGAGACCGCGTTCTATCGGTCCGAGATCGCCGATAACAACTCCTACGAGCAGTGGCTCGAGGACGGCGGCCTCGACGCCTCGCAGCGAGCGAACAAGATCTGGAAGCGGATGCTCAACGAGTACGAGGCGCCGCCGATCGATCCGGGCATCGACGAGGCGCTCCAGGAATTCATCGCGAAGCGGAAGGCGTCCTTCCCCGACTCCGAGGTCTGAGGCCCGTGGCGATCCTCCGGCGCCGTGCCGGGCTCGACGACGCCGGCCGGGCCGCGCTCGGGCGGGTCCTCACCGATCCGACGTTCGAGCTCATCCCCCTGAAGAACGCCCGCGACCAGGCGGCGTTCCTGCCCCGCGGCGCCACCGTCTCCGTCACGGCCTCGCCGGCGAAGGGCCTCGAGGCAACGGTCGAGCTCGCGGCGGAGCTGCAGGCCGTCGAGCTTCGCGCCATCCCGCACATTTCCGCGCGCATGGTTCGAGATCGCGACCACCTCGCGGCGCTGCTCGAGGCGGTGCGCGCGGCCGGCATCGAGCGGGCGTTCGTGGTCGGCGGCGACGCGGAGGAGCCCGGTTCGTTCCTGGACGGGCTGTCGCTGCTCGAGGCGATGGAGTCGCTCGGCCGCCTGCCGGCCGAGATCGGCATCCCGTGCTACCCGCAGGGCCACCCGACGATCCCCGAGGATCGCCTGCTCACGGCGTTGCACGCGAAGGCGAGATTCGCCACGTACATGACGACCCAGCTCTGCTTCGACGCCTCGGCGATCGCCGAGTGGCTCGCCGCCCGCCGGGGCGAGGGGATCGACCTGCCGGTTCGCATCGGCATCCCGGGGGTCGCCGCAATCCCCAAGCTCATCGAGATCAGCGCCCGCATCGGCGTCCGCGACGCCGGCCGCTTCATCCGGAAGAACACCCGCTTCGTCGGAGAGCTCCTCGCGTCGGGCGGCCTCTACCGCCCGACGCGCCTTCTCGAAGCCCTCGCGCCGCTCATGGCCGA
>WNFL01180956.1_pt2 | contig 15070 bp, 16 predicted proteins | sample 5400361 | NCBI WGS metagenome assembly WNFL01 (sample SAMN13153351, study PRJNA577476) | soil metagenome | isolation source: 40 cm soil on Douglas fir-dominated hillslope | place: USA:California | collected 2013-09-17
ACGTCGCGGATCTGGTCCACGCCCGCCATCAGCGCCACCATGCGGTCGAATCCGAATGCGATGCCGCCGTGGGGCGGCGCGCCGTAGGCCAGGGCGTCGAGCAGGAAGCCGAATTTCGCGCGCGCGTCGGAGTCGGAAATGCCGAGCACCTGGAACTGCTTCGCCTGCACTTCCGGGCGGTGGATCCTCACGGAACCGCCGCCGATCTCCCAGCCGTTGAGCGCGATGTCATAGGCTTTCGCGAGCACCTGCCCGGGATCGCTCGACATAAGCGCGACATGCTCGTCCTTGGGGCTGGTGAACGGATGGTGCGCGGCGTTCCAGCGTTTGTGCTCATCGTCGTACTCGTACGCGGGAAAATCGACCACCCAGCAGGGACGCCATCCCGGCTCGGCGTATCCCTTCTCGTGGCCGATTTTCATGCGCAGCGCTCCGAGCGCGTCGTTCACGACCTTGCGGCGGTCGGCGCCGAAGAAGATCACATCGCCGTTCGCGGCGCCCGTGCGCTCGAGGATCTTGCCGAGGATTTCCGGCGACAGGAACTTCACGATCGGCGACTGCAGGCCTTCCTCGTTCACCTTTGCGGCATCGTTCACGCGGATGTAGGCGAGGCCCTTCGCGCCGTAGATGGCCACGAACGGCGTGAGGTCGTCGAGCTCCTTGCGCGTGAAAGCCGCATTGCCACCGGGGACACGCAGCGCCGCGACACGCCCGTCCTTCAACTCGGCCGCGGAGCGGAACACCTTGAAGCTCGCGTCTCTCATCATGTCGGTGAGCTCGGTGAGCTCGAGCTTCACCCGCAGGTCGGGCTTGTCGCTGCCGTAGCGCGCGGTCGCCTCGGCGTAAGTTAGGCGCGGGAAAGGTCCGAGGTCGACATCGAGCACCTGGCGGAACACGTGGCGTACAAGGCCTTCCATCATTTCCTGGATCTCGCCCTCCTCGAGAAAGGAGGTCTCGATGTCGACCTGGGTGAACTCCGGCTGGCGATCGGCGCGCAGGTCCTCGTCGCGAAAGCATTTCACGATCTGGTAGTAGCGGTCGAAGCCGGCGATCATCAGCAGCTGCTTGAAGAGCTGCGGCGACTGCGGCAGGGCATAGAACTGGCCGTCGTGCAGGCGCGAGGGCACCAGGAATTCGCGCGCGCCCTCGGGCGTCGACTTGTAGAGAGCGGGCGTCTCCACGTCGATGAAGCCCTTTTCATCGAGGTATTGGCGCACCGCGCGCGCGGTCGCATGGCGTAGCCGCATCGCCTTCTGCATCGGCTCGCGGCGCAGGTCGAGGTAGCGATACTTGAGCCGCACCTCCTCGGACAGATGCTCCTCGTCCACCATGAAGGGCGGCGTCACCGCCGCGTTCAGGATCTCGAGCTCGTGCGCGAGGACTTCGACCTCGCCGCTCTTGAGCCCCGGATTGACGGTGCCGTCGGGCCGCCGCCGCACGGTGCCGATGACCTTGAGCACGAACTCATTGCGCACGCGGTCGGCGGCCTCGAAGGTCGCGGGACGATCGGGATCGCACACGACCTGCACCAGGCCTTCGCGATCGCGCAGGTCGATGAAGATGACGCCGCCATGGTCGCGGCGGCGATGCGCCCACCCGAACAGGGTGACGCGTTGGCCGAGAAAACGGGTATCGGTAAGTCCGCAGTATTCGGTTCGCATTTTTTTTGTGGCCGCTCACGCGGCGGTCGTGTCATCCCGGCGTAAGCCGGGATCCAATTTCGTCTCGTTCATTAGGCCCCGGCCTGTCACCGGGGCGACGGCGCGGGTTGGTCTTCGCGCGCCGTCGCCTACATTCTCGGCGACGGCAGCGGATTGGGGTCGGTCCCGGAGTGATTCCTCTCGGGCCGGCGGATAGGCTCCGCGACGCCCATCGAAATGATGTACTTGAGTGCGTCGTCCACCGACATGTCGAGGGAAATGGTTTCGGCGCGGGGCACGACGAGAAAGAATCCGGCGGTGATGTTCGGCGTCGTCGGAACGAAAACCGAAATCTGATCGTTGCCGATGAGGTCCGCGACCTCCTGATCGGGCGTTCCGGTGACCAGCGCCACCGTCCACGCTCCAGCATGCGGATAGCGCACCAGCACCGCACGCCGGAAGGCCTTGCCCTCCGGGGAGAACAGCGTGTCGCTGATCTGCTTCACGCCGCCGTAGATCGACCGCACGATCGGGATGCGCGACAGAAGGCTGTGGCCGACCTCGAGGATCTTGCGGCCGAAGAAATTCGCGGCCAGCGCTCCGGTCGCCAGCACGATGGCGAGCGTGAGCAGGATGCCGAGCCCCGGAACGTGGAACCCGAACAGGGCGTCGCTTCGGTAATTCTCGGGCAGGAGCAGCAGCGACTGATCCATCAGCTCGACCAGCAGCTTCAGGACCCAGATCGTGATGCCGAGCGGGATCCAGACGAGAAGCCCGGCAACGAAATAGCGCCTGAAGGTCGCCATGCCGCGGTTTCAGCAACGCGTCCGCATCACGTCGAGCTCCCGCCGGCACTCGCTGCCGGCGGCGCGGCATCCTTGCTGCCTGCGCTCTTCGATTCGCTCTTCGATTCGCTCTTGGATTCGCCCGCCGCTTCGCCTTTTGGCTCGCTCTTGGCTTCGCTTTTCACGTCGCCTTTGACGTCACTCTTTGCAGCCGGGGTCTTGGTCGCCGGCTTCGCGCCGCTGTTCTTGAAGTCGGTCGCGTACCAGCCGCTGCCCTTCAGCTGGAATCCCGCCGCAGTCAGCATCTTCTGGAAGGACTCCTTTCCGCAGCTGGTGCATACCGTGACCGGCGCGTCGCTCCATTTCTGCAGGAATTCCTGCTGGTGGCCGCAACTCGAGCAGCGATACTCGTAGAGGGGCATCGGCATCTCCAAATTCAGCAAAATCGCATTTTAACACAAGCACTTGGCGCATTGTGCCCTGCACCATTGGCGCTCGCGAAAATCAGCCGGCGAGGCGCCGCCGGTTGGCGAACCAGCCCCCGGCCGCGAGCGCGATGGCCATGCTCCAGAAAACCGGAGACATGCCGAGCGTGGCGCCGAGCCCGCCGAAAGCGAGCGGCAACACCGTATGACTCGCATTCAGCACGACGGAGCGCACGCCAACGGCTTCTCCCGCGCGACCTGCCGGAGCGGTCGCATAGATCAGGGACATGATCGAGGGCTGCGTCGCACCGAGACCGAGCCCCAGCAGGAAGGCAATCGCCGCGAGCAGCGGCACCGTGCGCACCATGGGAAAGAGCGCGTACGCGACGCAAGCAACGAAGAGGGTCGCGGTGATCATCTGCCACTCGCGCAGCCGCCGCGAGAGCCACGGCAGCGCGAGGCGAACGATGATCGTCGCGGTCGCGAAGCTGCCGAGGACGAGCCCGATCGTGGAAGCCGAAAGCCCGATCGAGGTTCCGTAGATCGGCATCACGAAGACGAAGAGGTCCCAGGCCGCCGCGAGCAATCCGGTCACGATGAACACGCGGCGCAGCTCGTCGTGCGCGAGGAGCTCCATCGCGCTCGCGTTCCGGGCCGGCAGGGAGTCGTGCTGGATATGCGGCAGGCTCGCGCGCTTCGAAGCGAGAAGCGCCAGCGCGACGAGCGCGAAGACCGAGAGCAGCAGGAAGGTATTCGCGTGCCCGGCCGTGTCGATCGCGAAGCCCGTGAACAACGGCCCCATGAAATTCGACACCGAGAAGCCGAGCGCGAGCCAGCCGAAGTTGGCCATCCGCTCGCCGCCCATGCCGCCGACCGCGTGCTGCACGCAGATGTGGAACAGCATGAAGCTCGTGCCGATGATGGCGGAGACGACGAACAGCACTTCGAGCTTCGGGAACACGCCGGGAAGGAGCACCGCCAACACCAGCGTCGAGGTGCAGATGAGGATCGGCCGGCGGATGCCGACGCGATCGACGAGCCGCCCGGCGGTCACCGCGACCAGCATCGGAAGCGCGGAGAAGAGCGACATCAGGACGCCAACCGTGAGCGGCGAGGCGCCCTGGTTCAGCGCGAAGAGCGAGATTGCGAGCCGGCTGCCGTTGAATGCGGTGTGTGCGAAGACGGTGGCGACGACCAGTAGCGCTAATGAGTCCTTCAGCCGCGCCGTCCCTCGAGCGCGGCGATGCGCTCCTCGATCGGCGGGTGGCTCGAGAAGAGTCCCTGGAACGATTGCGGCAACGCGCCCGCCTCGACCCCGCCGAGCCGCCGCAACGCCGCGATCATCGGACGAGGCGAACCGAGCAGCGACGCCGAAGCGGCATCCGCCCGAAACTCGCGCTGCCGCGAGAACCACATCACGATCAGCGAGGCGACGATGCCGAAGACGATTTGCGACACGATGACCGTGATCATGTACCCCGGTCCGACGCCGCGCTCGGTCTTGAAGACCGCGCGGTCGACCACATAGCCGACAACGCGCGACAGGAACACGACGAAGGTGTTCACCACACCCTGGATCAGCGTGAGCGTCACCATGTCCCCGTTCGCGACGTGGCCCATCTCGTGGCCGAGCACCGCCTCGACTTCTTCGCGTGTCATCGACTGCAGCAACCCGGTCGATACGGCGACCAGCGCGGAATCACGAAACGCTCCGGTTGCGAAGGCATTGGGCGCGCCGTCGTAGATCGCCACCTCCGGCATGCCGACGCCGGCCTTCTCGGCAAGGCGGCGCACGGTCGCGACCAGCCACTGCTCGTCGGCCGATTGCGGTGCATCGATGACCTGGGCGCCGGTGCTCCACTTCGCCATCGGCTTGGAGATCAGGAGCGAGATGAACGCGCCGCCGAAACCCATGAGCCCTGCGAAGATTGCGAGCATCGCGACGTTGAGCCCGCTTTGCGCCAGGAACCGGTCCGCGCCCAGCAGCGATGCCGTGATGGACAGCACCACCATCACGGCGATGTTGGTGACAATGAGCAGAAAGATCCGCTTCATAGAGAGTTCTCCACGCCTTGCATAGGAACTGCCTTTTTCGGAGTCCGGGCCCTCAAGCCATGACAGTGGTGAGCGGCACGCCGCTCAAAACGGTATGTCGTCCTCGAAGTCGTCGAACTTCCCGCCCGATTTGGCAGCGGGTTTCGCCGCGGGTTTCGCGCTACCGCCTGCGGCCGGGCGCTCCTGCGACGCGCCATCGCGATCCCCGCCGCCCATGCCCTGGCGCGAGCCGAGCATCTGCATGCGGTCGGCGACGATCTCCGTCGTGTATTTGTCCACTCCCTCCTTGTCCTGCCACTTGCGCGTCTGCAGCCGCCCCTCCACGTACACCTGCGAGCCCTTCTTCAGGTATTCACCGGCGATTTCCGCGAGCTTGCCGAAGAAGGCGACGCGGTGCCACTCGGTCTTCTCCTGCTTTTCACCGTTCTTGTCCTTCCAGACGTCCGTGGTCGCGACGGAGATGTTGGTGATGGCGGCCCCGTCGGGCATGTAGCGCGTCTCGGGATCGCGCCCGAGGTTGCCGATGAGGATGACCTTGTTGACCGATGCCATGTTTCTTTCCTTTCGTTTAGGTACGCGAGGCGCCGATGGCCACCAAGCACACCGCCAGCACCGCTACGGCGCCCGCGTGCTGCGCGATCGCGCCGCCCGCGGCAGCGCCGAAAAAGGTGCCGAGGAACTGCACGCTCGAGTAGACGCCCGTCGCCGACCCCGTCGCCTCGCGCGGGGCCGCCCGCGACACGAGCGCTGGGAGCTTCGCCTCCAGAACGTTGAAGGCAGCGAAGAAGATGACGAGCGCGGTGACTATTCCCGCGAGGCTCGCGAGTCCGCCCGCCAGTACCGCGATGGCGATTCCGACGATCGCGATGGAGGCGAGGAACACATGGCGTTCGCGCGCGGCCGCCGGCCCGACGATCGCTGGCAGCATCAGAACGAAGCCGGCCGTGACCGTCGCCAGGTAGATCCACCAGTGCTCGCGCGCGGGCAGCCCGGCGCTCACGAGCGCGTGCGGCACCACGACGAAAAGCGCCATCAGCACCGCGTGGAGCACGAAGATTCCCACGTTCAGCCGCGCGAGCTCCGCGTCGCGCAGCACCGCGATGAATCGCACGCGCCGCACCTTGCGTTCGACGCCGGGTGCGTCGGGAACGGCCCACGCGACCACGGCGATCGCCGCGATCCCGAGCACGCCCGTCATCGCGAAAATGCCGGGGACCCCGATCCATTGCTGCAGGAAAGGCGCGGCGACAAACGAGACCGCGAAGACCGCGCCGATCGTCGAGCCGATGATCGCCATTGCCTTGGTGCGCTGGCTCTCGCGCGTGAGGTCGGCGGCCATCGCGATCACTACCGCCGAGATCGCGCCCGCCCCCTGGAGGACCCGCCCGGCGATCACCGCCCATGGCGTTTCCGCCCAGGCGCACAAGAAGCTGCCGGCGGCGAAGACCATGAGCCCGAAATACAGGATGGGCTTGCGCCCATGGCGATCGGAAAGCCAGCCGAACGGCACCTGCAGGACCGCCTGCGTGAGGCCGTAGGCGCCGAGCGCGATGCCGACCAGCGTGAGGGTCCAGCCGGGCCGGCCCTCGGCGTGCAGGGCGAAGACCGGCAGGATGATGAACATGCCGAAGAGGCGCAGCCCGAAGATCGAGGCGAGCGAAAGGCTCGCTCGCAGCTCGCGGGGGCTCATGCGGGCCGGAGAATTCACCGAAATTGGGGGTTGGAGCTGGGCTGGATTGCTGAGGTATATTAGCAGATTGCCCTCTGAAAGGCCTTTGCTTCACGGGATGGAAACGATCCGCATCCGCGGCGCTCGCACACACAACCTCAGGAACGTCAGCCTCGACCTCCCGCGCAACCGCCTGGTGGTGATCACCGGCCTCTCGGGCTCAGGAAAGTCCTCCCTCGCCTTCGACACGCTGTACGCCGAAGGCCAACGCCGCTACGTCGAATCCCTCTCGGCCTACGCCCGGCAATTCCTGCAGCTCATGGAAAAGCCGGACGTCGATCTCATCGAGGGCCTGTCGCCGGCGATCGCGATCGAGCAGAAGGCGACCTCGCACAACCCGCGCTCGACCGTCGGCACCGTCACCGAGATCCACGATTACCTGCGGCTCCTCTTCGCGCGCGTGGGCGACCCCTTCTGCCCCGAGCACGACATCGCGCTCTCGGCGCAGAGCGTCGCGCAGATGGTCGACCACGTGCTCGAGCTTCCCGCGGGTACGCGCGTGATGATCCTCGCCCCGCTGGTCGTCGGCCGCAAAGGCGAGCAGGTAGAGCTCTTCGAGGAGCTGCGCGCGCAGGGTTTCGTGCGCCTGAGGATCGACGGCGAGGTGCACGAGATCGACCAGCTGCCGAAGCTCGACCGCAACCGCAAGCACACGATCGAGATCGTGATCGACCGGCTCAAGGTCGCCGATCGCTCGATCCAGCAGCGCCTCGCGGAGAGCTTCGAGACGGCGCTGCGCCACGCCGACGGACGCGCCATCGCCGTGGAGATCGATTCGGGCAAGGAACATCTCTTCTCCGCGAAGTTCGCGTGCCCGATCTGCAGCCATTCGATTCCCGAGCTCGAGCCGCGCCTTTTCTCGTTCAACAATCCGATGGGCGCCTGCCCGCGCTGCGACGGCCTGGGCGAGGTCACGTTCTTCGATCCGAAGCGCGTCGTCGCATTTCCGCACCTGTCGCTCGCCGGCGGCGCGATCCGCGGCTGGGACCGGCGCAACCAGTTCTATTTCTCCATGCTCACCTCGCTCGCGCAGCACTATGGCTTCGGCGTCGAGACGCCGTTCGAGACCCTGCCCGAGCGGGCGCAGCAGGTCGTGCTCTTCGGCTCGGGCGAGGATCGGATCGCCTTCCGCTACCCGGGAGAGCGCGGACGCAGCGCCGTCAAGGAACATCCGTTCGAGGGCATCCTCCCCAACCTCGAGCGCCGCTATCGCGAGACCGATTCGGTCGCGGTCAAGGAGGAGCTCGCGAAGTACCTCAATACGCGCGCCTGCCCCGAGTGCGGCGGCACTCGCCTGAGGCTCGAGGCGCGGAACGTGCGCGTGGCGGGACGAAAAATTCACGAGCTCTCGTCGCTGCCGCTGCGCCAGGCGCAGCCGTTCTTCGAGCACCTGGACCTGCCCGGCGCGAAGCACGCGATCGCCGAGAAGATCGTGCGCGAGATCGCCAACCGCGTGCAGTTCCTGAACAACGTAGGCCTCGATTACCTGTCGCTCACGCGCTCCGCGGATACGCTTTCCGGCGGCGAGGCGCAGCGCATCCGGCTCGCGAGCCAGATCGGCTCCGGGCTTACCGGCGTGATGTACGTGCTCGACGAGCCATCGATTGGGCTGCATCAACGCGACAATGCGCGCCTCATCGAGACGCTGAAGCGCCTGCGCGACATCGGCAACTCGGTGATCGTCGTCGAGCACGACGAGGAAGCGATCTCGGCGGCCGATCACGTGGTCGACATGGGTCCGGGGGCGGGCGTGCACGGCGGCGAGGTCGTGGCCCAAGGCACGCCGCAGGACATCGCGCGCCATCCCACTTCACTCACCGGCCAATACCTTTCGGGTCGCAAGATGATCGCGCTGCCGTCACGGCGCCATAGAGGCGCCGAGCGCAAGAAGCTGCGCATCGTCGGCGCGCGCGGCAATAATCTCAAGGACGTGACGGTCGAGCTTCCGGTCGGGCTCTTCGTGTGCATCACCGGAGTCTCGGGGTCGGGCAAGTCCACGCTCATCAACGACACGCTGTACAACGCGGTCGCGCATCACCTGTACGGCTCCGCGACCGAGCCCGCCGACCACGACGCCATCGAGGGGCTCGACTTCCTCGACAAGGTGATCAACGTCGACCAGAGCCCCATAGGACGCACGCCGCGCTCGAACCCCGCGACCTACACCGGGCTCTTCACGCCGATCCGGGACCTCTTCGCCGGCGTGCCGGAATCGCGCGCGCGCGGCTACGGCCCCGGGCGCTTCTCCTTCAACGTGAAGGGCGGGCGCTGCGAGGCGTGCCAGGGCGATGGAATGATCAAGGTGGAGATGCACTTCCTGCCGGACATCTACGTGCCGTGCGACGTGTGCCACGGCAAGCGCTACAACCGCGAGACGCTCGAGGTTCTCTACAAGGGCAAATGCGTCGCCGAGGTGCTCGACATGACGGTCGAGCAGGCGCACGACTTCTTCGGCTCCGTGCCTTCGATCGCGCGCAAGCTCGCCACCATGCTCGAGGTCGGCCTCGGCTACATCCGCCTCGGCCAGAGCGCCACCACGCTCTCGGGCGGCGAGGCGCAGCGCGTGAAGCTTTCGCTCGAGCTTTCGAAGCGGGACACCGGGCGCACGCTCTTCATCCTCGACGAGCCGACCACGGGACTGCATTTCCACGACATCGACATGCTTCTCAAAGTGCTGCACCGGCTGCGCGACCACGGCAACACCGTCGTCGTGATCGAGCACAACCTCGATGTCATCAAGACCGCCGACTGGGTCGTGGACCTGGGCCCGGAAGGCGGCGACGGTGGCGGACGCGTGATCGCCGAGGGCACGCCCGAGGACATCGCGCAGACCCGCGAGAGCTTCACCGGAAGCTTCCTGAAGCCCCTGGTCGAGCCGGCGCCGCGGAAGAGGGCGGCATCCGCGTGATGTCGCGATCGCGCGGCGGCGCCACCGCGTCGACGGGCGACCGATCCTCGTGACCCCGCGCGAGCTGCTCCTCGAAAGCTTCGAGGCGGCGCTCGCCGCAGCCGATCCGCTGCGGGTCGTGCCGCCGCATCTACCGCGGCCTCCGCGCGGAAGGACCGTCGTGGTCGGCGCGGGGAAGGCCGCGGCCGCAATGGCCGTCGCCGTCGAGAATCACTGGCCGGCGAGCTCTCCACTCGAAGGCCTCGTGATCACGCGCTACGGGCACGGATTGCCGACAGCTCGCATTCGCGTGATCGAGGCCGGCCACCCGGTCCCGGACGAGAGCGGCGAGGCCGCGGCGCGCGACATCCTCGCGCTCGCCGCCTCCCTCGGGCAGGACGACCTGCTTCTCGCGCTCATCTCGGGCGGAGGTTCCTCGTTGCTCGCGTTGCCGGCGCCCGGCGTGCCGATGGAAGACTTGAAGGCGCTCACTCGGTCGCTGCTGGCGAGCGGTGCACCCATCCAGGACATGAACACGGTGCGCAAGCACCTCTCCGCGATCCAGGGCGGACAGCTCGCGGCGGCGACGCGGGCACGGGTAATCGCGCTCATCATTTCCGATGTCACTGGCGACGATCCGACGCATATCGCTTCGGGCCCCTGCGCGCCCGATCTCACCACGTATGGCGATGCAATCGAGATCCTGGCGCGCTTCGCAGTGGAGCCGCCGCTTGCGATCGGCGATCACCTCGCGCGCGGCGCGGCGGGACGCGCGCCGGAGACTCCAAAGCCCGGCGATCCCGTTTTCGAGCGCGTCGAAAACCGCGTCATCGCCACCGCGCAGGGCAGCCTCACCGCGGCCGCGGCGCACTTCCAGCGGCACGGCGTCACGCCACTGGTGCTGGGTGACAGCGTGACCGGCGAGTCGCGCGAGGTCGCGAAAGTCTTCGCCGCGCTCGCTCGGCAGATCCGCGCGCACGGCCATCCCCAAGAGCCGCCGGTCGCCCTGATTTCCGGGGGTGAAACGACCGTGACCTTGCATGGCAAGGGACGCGGGGGGCGCTGCAGCGAGTTTCTGCTCTCGCTCGCGATCGACCTCGAAGGGCTCCGGGGCACGTGGGCCATCGCGTGCGACACCGACGGCATCGATGGCAGCGAGGACAACGCAGGCGCGCTCCTCTCACCCGACGCGCTCGCGCGCGCCAGGTCCCTGGGGCTCGCGCCGAAGGCGCTGCTCGCGCAGAATGACGCTTATGGTTTCTTCCAGGCGCTGGAAGATCTCGTCGTCACCGGCCCAACCCGGACCAACGTGAACGACTACCGCGCCATACTCGTGGAGGACATCACGGCGCAATGAAAAAGGGCCGACGAAGTCGGCCCTTCTTTCGGCGGCGAGTGCCGCGGCTCAGGCGGTGCTGGTTTCCTTCTCGCCCTCCTCGGGCACTTCCGGACGATCCACGAGCTCGACGAGCGCCATCGGCGCGTTGTCGCCCTGGCGAAAGCCGAACTTGAGGATGCGCAGGTAACCGCCGGCACGATCCTTGTAGCGCGGCCCAAGCTCCTCGAAGAGCTTGACGACCGTGTCGCGGTCGCGCAGGCGATCGAAGGCGAGGCGCTTGTTGGCGAGCGTCGGCGATTTTCCGAGCGTGATGATGGGCTCGGCCACGCGGCGCAGCTCCTTCGCCTTCGGCAGCGTGGTCTTGATCGCCTCGTGCTTATGGCTGCTGGTGCGGTTGAGCTTGCGAAGCCCGTGACGGTGACGCATGGTTCAGTTTCCTTTCGACTCTCTTGGCTTATGCAGCCTTATTGGTATTGTGGTTGAAGACCGGGGACGGACCCCAAGCGCGTGAACCGGGGTCCGTCCCCATTACGGGCTTACTTCGTAAGTCCTGCGACCGGCCAGTTCTCCAGCTTCATTCCCAGCGTGAGGCCCTTCGACGCGAGGACTTCCTTGATTTCGTTCAGCGACTTGCGGCCGAGGTTCGGGGTCTTGAGAAGCTCGTTCTCGGTGCGCTGGATGAGGTCGCCGATGTAGTAGATGTTCTCGGCCTTGAGGCAATTGGCCGAGCGCACCGTGAGCTCGAGATCGTCGACCGGCTGCAGCAGGATCGGATCGACCTGCGGCTGCTGCGACTCGACGCGCTCCTCGCTCGTCGACTGCAGCGATGCGAACACCGAAAGCTGGTCCACGAGCACGCTCGCCGAATAGCGCACGGCCTCTTCCGGTTCGATCACGCCGTTGGTCTCGATGTCGATCACCAGGCGGTCCAGGTCGGTGCGCTGCTCGACGCGGGCGCTCTCGACCTGGTAGCTCACGCGGCGAACCGGCGAGAACGACGCATCCAGCAGGATCGAGCCGATGGAGCGCGAATCGTCCTGGCGGCGCGAGGTGGCCGGCACATAGCCGCGGCCCTTCTCGATCTTGATCGTCATGTCGATCTTGCCGCCCTGGGTGAGGTGCGCGATTACGTGGTCGGGATTGATGATCTCGACGTCGTGCGTCTGCTCGATGTCGGCCGCGGTCACCGGGCCGGACGTCGATTTCTTGAGCTTCAACGTCGCCTCGGCGCGGTTGTGCAGCTTCATCACGATGCCCTTGAGGTTGAGGATGACGTCGACCACGTCCTCCTGCACTCCCTCGATCGTGGAATACTCGTGCAGCACGCCGGCGATCTTGACCTCGGTCGCGGCGTAGCCGGGCATCGACGAGAGCAGGATGCGGCGCAGCGCATTGCCCAGCGTGTGACCGTAACCGCGCTCGAAGGGCTCCATGATCACCTTCGCGTGCGTGGGGGAAAGGTTCTGGACGTCGATGATGCGGGGCTTCAGGAAATTCGTGGCATTGCTTTGCATGCGGGGGTACCTCTGAACGGATACGTTTGAGGAAGCGAGCTCCAACCCGGGTTACTTCGAGTAAAGCTCGACCACCAGCTGTTCGTTGACGTCGTTGGCGAATTCGGCGCGGTCGGGCAGGCTCTTGAAGGTGCCCTTGAAGTTCTTGGGATCGACCTCGACCCAGCTCGGGAAGCCGTTTTGCTCGGCGAGGTCGAGCGAGGCCTTGATGCGCAGCTGCGCGCGCGACTTCTCGCGCACGGAGACCACGTCGGTCGCGCGCACGAGATACGAAGGGATGTTCACGGGCTTGCCGTTCACCTCGATCGCCTTGTGCGAGACGAGCTGGCGCGCTTCGGCGCGCGTGGATGCGAAGCCCATGCGATAGACGACGTTGTCGAGGCGGCTTTCGAGCATCTGCAGCAGGTTCTCGCCCGTGGCACCGCGCTTCTGGATCGCCTTGTCGAAGTACGTGCGGAACTGGCGCTCGAGCACGCCGTACATGCGGCGGATCTTCTGCTTCTCGCGAAGCTGGGTGCCGTATTCGGAAATGCGCGTCGACTTGGCGCCATGCTGGCCCGGGCGCGAGTCGAGCTTGCACTTCGTGTCGAGCGAGCGGCGCGCGCTCTTGAGGAAAAGGTCGGTGCCTTCCCGCCTCGAGAGCTTGCAACTGGGTCCAAGATAACGTGCCACGGTGTTCTCCTAATTCGATTCGTTTGCCGAGCTTCGCAGGTCGGGCGTTACATGCGGCGGCGCTTGGGTGGGCGGCAGCCGTTGTGCGGGACGGGTGTCACGTCCGCGATGGAAATGATCTTGAGGCCAAGCGCGTTCAGCGCCCGCACCGCGGATTCGCGGCCGGGGCCGGGTCCCTTGATGCGCACCTCGAGGTTCTTCACGCCGTGCTCCTGGGCGGCGCGGCCGGCGGCTTCAGCCGCGACCTGCGCGGCGAAGGGCGTCGACTTGCGCGATCCCTTGAATCCGGCGGCGCCCGATGTCGCCCACGACAGGGCGTTGCCCTGGCGATCGGTGATCGTGATGATCGTGTTGTTGAAAGACGCGTGCACGTGCGCGATGCCCTCGGAGACGACTTTCTTCGCCTTCTTGCGGACGCGCGCTGCGGCGGGTGCCTTGGCCATTTTCGGTGTTCCTTCCGTTCTCGATTAGGCGGTGGTCGCCGCTTTGGACAGCCGGACGGCCTTGCGCGGGCCCTTGCGGGTTCGCGCGTTGGTGCGCGTGCGCTGGCCGCGTACCGGCAGGCCCTTCTTGTGGCGCACGCCGCGGTAGCAGCCGAGGTCCATCAATCGCTTGATGTTCATCGACGTCTCGCGCCGCAAGTCGCCCTCGACCGTGAACTTGGTTACCTGCTCGCGCAGCTTGTCCATCTCCGCGTCGGTGAGGTCCTTGATCTTCGACGAATGCTTGACGCCCGCCGCCTCGCAGATGAGGCGCGCGCGCGCGCGTCCGACGCCGAAGATCGCGGTCAGCGCGATCGCGGCGTGCTGGTGGTTCGGGATATTGATACCTGCAATACGGGCCATGTCTGTCCTCTGTTTTGACGCGCGCCGGCGTTCAGCCCTGGCGCTGCTTGTGGCGCGGGTCGGTGCAGATCACGCGCACCACGCGCTTGCGCCGCACGATCTTGCACTTGCGGCAGATTTTCTTGACCGAAGCCTGGACTCGCATTCTCGTTCTCCTTACTTGGCGCGGAACGTGATCCGCGCCTTGGTCAGATCGTAGGGCGTGAGCTCCACGGTCACCTTGTCGCCCGGCAGGATCCGGATGTAGTGCATCCGCATCTTTCCGGAGATGTGCCCGAGGACGATGTGCCCGTTTTCCAGCTTCACCCTGAACATCGCGTTGGGGAGCGTTTCCACGATCTCCCCCTGCATCTGAATCGTTTCTTCCTTGGCCATCGTCCGCCTAGCGCACCGGGAAGCCCGAGCCCTTGAAGTTCGCCTTCTTGAGCAGGCTTTCGTACTGGTGCGACATCAGGTAGGCCTGGAGCTGCGCCATGAAGTCCATGGTGACCACGACGGTGATCAGCAGCGACGTGCCGCCGAAGTAGAACGGCACGTTCCATTGGCGCTGCAGCACTTCCGGCAGCAGGCAGACCAGAGTGATGTAGATCGCGCCGACCAGGGTCAAGCGGGTGATGATCCGGTCGATGTAGCGCGCGGTCTGGTCTCCGGGCCGGATTCCGGGAACGAAGGCACCGCTCTTCTTCAGGTTGTCCGCGGTCTCCTTCGAGTTGAACACCAGGGCCGTGTAGAAGAAGCAGAAAAAGATGATCGCGGAGGCGTACATCACGATGTAGAGCGCTTGGCCCGGCGACATCGCCGCGGCCACGTCCTTCAGCCACGTCATGTTCTCGTGCGAGCCGAACCAGCTCGCGAGCGTGGCCGGGAAGAGGATGATCGACGAGGCGAAGATGGGCGGGATCACGCCGGACATGTTGAGCTTGAGCGGCAGGAACGAGCTCTGCCCGCCGTAGAGGCGGTCGCGTAATTCACGAGAATGCGGCGCTGGCCCTTCTCGATGAAGACGACCACGCCGGTCACCAGCACCACGACCGCGAAGATGACGATCGCGATGAACGCCGACATCGCGCCGGTGCGCACCAGCTCGATGGTACCGCCGGCAGCGGCGGGAAGCCCCGCGACGATGCCGGCGAAGATGATCATCGAGATGCCGTTGCCCAGCCCGCGCTCGGTGATCTG
>WNFL01026449.1_pt3 | contig 15068 bp, 19 predicted proteins | sample 5400361 | NCBI WGS metagenome assembly WNFL01 (sample SAMN13153351, study PRJNA577476) | soil metagenome | isolation source: 40 cm soil on Douglas fir-dominated hillslope | place: USA:California | collected 2013-09-17
CGATTTCAAGTCGGGTGGAGAGCTCTTCTGGCACCTCCAACGAGAAACGCGGTTCAGCGAAAATCGCGCACGGTTCTACATCGCCGAACTCACCCTTGCACTTGAGCACTTACACAAGCATGATATTGTATACCGCGATCTCAAGCCCGAAAATATCCTCCTCGATGCCACGGGCCATGTCGCTCTCTGCGATTTCGGTCTCTCGAAACCCGATCTCGCGGCTAACCAGCTCACCAACACGTTCTGCGGGACAACCGAATACCTTGCCCCCGAGATCTTACTCGACGATCACGGATACAGCAAGATGGTCGACTTCTGGAGTCTTGGCGTGCTGTTGTTTGAGATGCTCTGCGGGTGGAGTCCGTTCTACAATGAGGACACACAGACGATGTATCGGAATATTTGTTACGGCAAGATCAAGTTTCCGAGGAATACCGTCAGCGAGGATGGCAAGCAATTTGTCAAGGGGGTGAGTAATCCTGTCATGTCGTTCGTCGCAGTTCACTACCCATCGCCTTCGCTACGCAAGTGAGTTGGCCATCCAAGTTTCTGACCGTGTTGTCCTTCTCTAGTTGCTCAACAGAGTACCCGCGAACCGCCTCGGCTCCAAACGGGACGCTCCAGAACTGAAGGAGCACGCATTTTTCAAGACCATTGATTGGAGTGCGCTCTCACATAAGGAGGTTACGCCACCATTTAAACCTGACGTTGAGTCGGACGAGTCGACTGCCAATTTCGATCCCGAGTTTACGAGCGCCGACCTACGGGAGGCAGGAGTGGAGAATTTCGACGAGGACGATCCATCCGACGCGTGGGTGAACAACGGAGCGGGGAGCACCGTGCGTACCTACCACGGGCCCGTGGGCAGCGAGAAGCACGTTGTCCCAGGCGTTGGTGCACCCGAAGGTTCGATTGATTATGTCGATGCCGTGCAGGCGGCCCAGGGTCCTGCGGCGTACGATGCCGCTGTCCGGCCGGTGAGCAGCAAGCCGCCCAAGCGACCGTCGACACCCATCTCGCGGAGCGTGCAGGACAATTTCAAGGGGTTCTCCTACAACGCCGAGAGCGTCGACGAGTTTGCGGGTGGGTTCTTCGCGCAGCGTGCACGGGAAGACGCGGAACGCGAGAGAAGAGAGCAGGAACGTGCGACGGCGGTTGCGGTAATCGATGAGGACGACGACGATTCTCAGCAGGAGCAGCGGTGGGACGGTGGGAGTGTCGGGAGGGTGCAGTATGGGTATTAGAAGGTGGACGATACATATGCATGAGCTTGAGGCCCGACGGTTTTCCGACTTAGATATCTATGCAAGGTCGAGTTCGATACATGCAACCACCTCCCAACTCTCAAGTTATTGTCGTTCATTCAGCATACCACGCCGTGATATACCTTTCGTCGTTGTACGACCATTATGCTCCCCCCCAGCGCGCACCGTCCATTCAATGTGTCTCGCCTTGCCTCGCCGCCTCAATCAAGTTGTGCCACCACTCGTCATCTCCAGCTTGAGTTGCGTCCTGTCTGCCCAGCTCCCCAATCCCATCTCGACTTCCGTCGTGCATCGACCCCGCTCCACCTCCCACCCGAATCTTCTCTGCCGATGGATCTTTGACTGGCCGGCTTTGCGATTCCTCGTGTCTGATAATACACTCACCGCCGTCCGATCGTGGATAGAACCTGTGACATTACGTACCCCTCAAATTCGGTACTTCTCGTACCTCGCGCCTGTCTCTCCTCTTTTACACCCTTTAGATACTTATTAGACTACCGCCTAATAACCTATCCTGCATTCCCCAAGCATGTTACAATTGTCGGGACAGATGGCCTGTTTTCTCCTCCCTTCCCATTCCCCTTGGTCTATTGCTCCTTCCATTTCCCTCCGCTTGCTCGTCAATCCACTTGGTTTCCCCCTTCTTCTTGTACTTGGCTTGTTCCCCCCGTGCGATCCAGTTATGTATCAACTGTTCGTCAATTTGCGAAGGCATACAAAGGTGCACGTTGAATTCCTGACGGACTATATTTAATGGAATAACATATATACTAGAGAGAGTTATCATAACAAATGCTCCCAGCAGAGCAGTACACAAGTCCGTACAAGTCCGTATACCAGATACTAGTATCGAGGTGATGTGGCCCGTTGGTAACTCGGCGGTAATGCTTTCTCTTGCTTTACGAATACACTACCGGCGGTTCTCTTGTCCACATCCTCGTCTATTGCCCCGACCAAGATCTTGGTCAACTTGGCTTGTATTGTATGCTCATCTTCGGAAGATCCAGAAATAGCAGATGGGTCGTATAATGTATAATCAACCATGTCCTGAAGCAAAGTGGGTTAGTACTAGTATTTTATGTATAGATCGAGGGGCTGAGAGCCGAGTCCGATAACCTGGTCGAGGGAAGCCCAAAAAAAAAGACAACTCACCCGTTTACACCGCTGCTTCAAATCGTCATCCATTTCCTTGAGCGACCTCGCGGCACCCTTAGAGTCGCCAACCTGGACAAATTGAATACCGACTTGATGTTTCGGCCATTTGGCACGTTGCAAGTTCTTTGCGTACTTGAGGATCACTTCCTTTGGGTCGTCGGTCGGTTCTCCGTCGGTCAGGACGATAAAAATGACCGGTTTGGGCGGGTTGACCGGCCCACCGAAGAGCCGGCGGGATTGTTTGAGCCGGCCCCAATACTCGTGGAGCAGCTGATCTAATTTTGCTCCAGTTGGAGTCCCAGCTGCAAAAAAGATAAAAAATAAAAAATGGAGTTAGCCCCCCCTCTTATATGAACGGTCCCAAGTCTTTGCTGACTTACGAGCGAGGGTGACGCCTTGGAACAGCCTCTTGACCTCTGCGGCAGTCTGCGAATGTCGGGTAAGTCCGTGTCGATGTACTTTGATTATTACACGAAATAATTTACCTTGCATGTCCCGTTGTTACGGCTATTGAGGAAATACACTTCGATTCCCTCGGAATCAAACTGGAGAGCCGCTTCTGCAATTAGGGATATCGCTTCGCAGCATTCCCGCCAGCGAGATATAGGCTTTCCCAGTTGCATTGATGTTGAGTCATCGACCTGGATAGATGTATTTTGTCAAAACAGGCAGACAGCCCCAGGATAGGATCGGCAGTACGTACGATGATCACGATATCGTAATTCATCTTTATGAGTTTGTAGGCTTTGCCATCTTGAGAGACCCCAGAGCCTTCCGCTGAGGGCTGCTCACCGGCTCGCTTCTTGCCGTCGAAGTCATTGTCGTGCAAGTAATCCATGGTAGAGTAGATTAAGAGTAGGAGGAGTCCCAGAGTAGAGTTGGATCTGGAAATCCCGCAACCACTCGCGCCTTTATATCCCTAGTTGTGTGTGCCTCGTGGCGGCTGATGGAATCGGGAGTGAAACCAAAGTGGCCAAAACATGGCCAAAACATGTGCCCAAAACAAACCCGATGTTTTCGCATCGGAACCTGACAAAGCCGGTGATAAAGGAGCCGATGAATCCCGGCGCTGGAGCTGGACCCAGTTCTCCAGCGTTCTAACATGTTCCCTAGACAAGCTTGTTTGTCATCCATGCCGCAATGCCGGACATATCCAGGTGCCAGGGTAGTCAAGGCGAATACGCCACGGACATCCGGCGATGCTTTGTCTTTGTCTGGACTATTGAATGCATTTTTACAAACAGCGGCAACGAAAGGGGGTGTGAGCAGTACTGAGTATATTATATTTAGCGAGTTAGGGCAGCGTCCACAGCGCTAGTTAATTATCCAAATCACCAAAAGCAAGGCATAGATGAATAAAAATTTACGGTGGACAACCAGTGGCTAGTTACAATTACAGAGAAGGTGGAGAAACGCTCTTTGTTCAAAACATTGACGAGGTAGCTTCATGATAATTCGGAGGTGGTGAGACGAGCGCAGAACGTTTCCTACGGTGCGTGGACTTTGCCTTCATATCGCCGGACGTCTTCCTATCAACGCGTTCGTTAATCGCCCCAAGCAGTATCTTCATGAGCTGCCCTTTGATTGTTACATCTTCTTCGGGGTCATCGTGAACCGCGTCGGGGTCATACAGTGTATAATCCACCATGTCCTATATTCCCCAGTCAATAAATCTGGGCAAAGACGTCAACGAGCAATCGCTTACCCGTCCGCATTCGGCCTTCAAGGCGTCATCCAATTCCCTCAGGGCTCTAGCGGCATACGTGGAATCACCGACTTGGACAAACTGAATTCCGACTTGTCTCTCTGGCCACTGATCCAACTGAAGTGCTCGGGCAAAGGTGAGGATCACCTCCTTCGGATCATCTGTTGGTTCTCCATCTGTGAGCACGATGAAGACCACGGGCTTCACATGCGTTTGGCGAATCACACTAGTCCAGTTTGCTGATGGCGTCGTCTTTCGACCGCTCCTCTGGAGGAGTCGTGCGAGAAACGAGGTTGGTGGGCTTTTTGGCTGTGACAAGGAGGGAGAGAGTCTTTTCGACGGCAGCGAATTAAGCGCGCGCTCTTCCAAGGATTCGTATAACCTGGTCATGTAAGCGTCGAGGAGTGACTTCAGTTTCCCGCCCGTGGGAGTTCCGCCTTACGGTGAAGAGTTAGCCACGGCATCCAGGTCAGTCAGCAAATGTGCCAACCTGAAAGCTTGACAGAATCGAAAAGTCTCTCCACTTCATACTTTGACTGTGAGTCGCAGTGAGCTTTTCTATCTCTTTTATAGCAAAATAAAATGGCCACCTTGCATGTTTTGTTAGCCTTGTTGTTGAGGAAGTGAACCTCCACTCCGTCAGTGTCGTATTTGATGGCTTCTTGTGCGATCTCTGATATAGCGTCCCGGCACTCTTGCCAGCGGCTTTGTGGTCGTCCCCGTTTCATGGATGTCGAATCGTCGACCTGTTGAACAGAAAGGGCAATGAGGATTGGTTGACGGGAATTTGGGACGACTTACAACAAACACGATATCGTAGTTCATCAAGAGCAGTGCTGGGCCATCATCAGGGATGTTGGAATTGAGTGCCTTGTACTCTTTGTCAGACAACCCCCTATCGGAGTATTTGTCATCGGGGTAAGAATGCACGAGGCCACTCATGCGAGATATGATGGATGGTGACTGAGAAAGTTGGAAAGGGGATAGTGTGGAGCGTGGAGCTCCCAGCGTCACCAGCACCTTAAATACCGCTCACAACTCCAAACAAACGCCAGACTGTCTCAAACAAAAGGATGTCCAAGGAAATCCCGGGTCGGTGTTCCTGGGGCAGGTTCGGCGAGCAGTCCCAGGGACCGCAATTGGAACGCAGTGGAGGTCACGGAGAAGTCGGAAGACGGAAAGCTGCCATGGATACGATGTAGTGTGCTGGATAAGGCGAGGATCGGTTCCATGCCGCAATGGTTGACAAAGGGCGATGGACAGAGGGTGATGACAGAAGGCGATGGCATAGGCGATGGCCATGGGCGGCTAGCCATGGTCACTTCTGAAAATAGAAATCATAGAAATTGGTCATAGCCCTGTATTCCCTGACATATCCCGTGTGTGATTTGGTCAGAAATGACCATAACTCGATGCGGGTGGGTGACGATGCACCAACTGCTGAGGTCCTCAGGACAAGTTTGTGCCTTATCGTCGACGAATCCTTGCCTCGAATTGGAAATCCTACACTGGCCGCATTGACTTGCATTGGATCCCTCCAAGCATCAACTTCACGTTTTCCAATCCCACATTAAAGCCCTGAAGCTTTTCGGAAAATGACTTTTACCATGTTAATACAGTTCTCCCTTTGATTGTGGCGTGATTTGCCTGACTTCCCCACGACAGGCGCTGGAACTTCACGCCGCTCTGTTCCTGCACCCAACGAGAGGACTGCTGGAACGTTCCAACTGGAATCCAAACGGTTGTCCTTCTTCTTTGTTCATCGCGTGCCTCCTGTGGTCATCAACTGTTGACGGCTTTCAAACGGGACGGAGTGAGTCTGACAACACGAGCGCGCATCAATTGGATTTCCGAGACATATATCCAAGACACGTTGCTCGGCCATGGGAGTATTTGTGGAATGGACGACGCATGCCTTCCAACCTGAGTTATCGCTTTCGGTACCACCTGGCACCCACTGATGGGCCGAGCAAACAACCTCCAGATCACTTCACGGTTCCCTCCCGCAGGTTATCGGAGAGCCTACTGTGAATACACGAGAGAATAAATGGTAGCTGCACGAAGACATCTTGTTGTATTCGTATTTGGAGCAGTAGCGATATACTCCGGATTAACGGATGACCAGTACCTAAGCACGTAATTAGACTCCCACCCAACCTTGAGATCTCCCATCGAGGAATGGTCGAAGGACGAACCGTGATACCTAGCACCTTCGGGGCAAGGTACTATCACTTGAATTAGACCTGTAATCTCACATCACGCATTTTCCTGTACCTCGGATCCTTGTTGAAGATGGGAAAGTGGCATTTCGACACTCAACACAGAACTTCATTCCTACATTCCTACATTCCTACATTCCTACATCAGAAACAAACCCCAATCTTGAAGTACTTCGACACTGGGGTAACACTTAAACAGCAATCTTATTTGCAAAAAATTGAGACCATTCCTTCTCTCCCCATGAGCTCGAAACGCTGGATTCCTCGATACCGTCCCACAGGACCGTGGGCGAAACATGGATATGGTTCTGCCGCGAGTATTTGACTGATGACAAACGTGAGTAAGGATCTTCGATGTTGATAACCAATGGACGAAACGACACGCACTGCACCACTTCAAGTCATTCGTCACGGCGGTTCCACCATTGGGCGTACTCTTGTGCACGAGAAGGTCTTTGATTTCCTCGGCGTCAGCTTCATCCAGGATACCCTTCTCTACCCCGAGCTGGACGAGGTTCTCGCGCGTTTCGACCGGAGTTTTGGTGGATGTGGGGATATCATAAAACTTGTCTTGACCAGCGAGAAGCGCGAGAGAGTAATCCCAGAATGCATCGGGTTTTACGCGGATCACCGCGAGGGCCGTTTCATGGCAGAGAGTGGACGTGCTATGCCTGTGGATGGGATGGTCAGGAGTCGGTCGATTGATTTCAGGCAATTCTAGATGAGGGGGAGCCACCAAGGTCACGATTATAAGCGCGTGAACGCACCAGGGTTGTACCTGGAGCCTGAAGAAAATCTTGACCTTGCCTTTCGCGTGGGATTCCAGCCATGGGATCACAACCTCCTTAATGCACTTCGCAGACTTTCCGGAGAACGGGCAAATATAGTCCCAGAAGAACTCGCTGCCACCGGGAGTAAGGCGCACGAGACATTCAGAATGTAACAGAACGAACGCACAGAGTATGAGGAGCTGTGGAATCTCCATATATCAAGGTAGGGCTTAGAGAGGGTTGAAGGGCCATCGAAGTTATGGGCCTTGTGGAGACGTGAGAGATGAGGTCAGAGTCAAGCTTACGGTGAGCTTGGGCCCCACCAGCAAGCAATAGCGGACCAGAAAAAGGAGGCCCAATTCATGTCTCAACTCCATTTCTGACAAACCTCCGAGTGTAGAAGCCACCCCGATGGGCGGTGCATGTGGAATCACCGCGGACCACGGACACCCGAAATCACGGGACATGATGATAAAAAATCACGACATTCGAGACATAGGTAGCAAATGATACAAACAGGCTTGTGAGAAATTGTTCCGAGCACAGGGAGCAGTAGCAGGTTGCAAGAGCAAAATCGGGAGGATCGGAGAGGTATATTGTACAAGAGGCAATCCCGAATCACGGGACATTGATCCTCATAGTAGTGACCTCTTTGAGCAATGAGCCCGACGGCCGGCGTCCATGGCTACCATTCATCGCGGCTTGCGCGCTTTCGGCTGCTCTTCCCAGAGGGAGCGTGAACCCCTGTCTGCGTTGAGCTGGTGGGGACCCGGGTGGGGCACCAGGAAGGTTCGAGGTGGACATAGGAGGGGATCTCGTTGCGGTGGTTTGCCCGGGGCCATTGTTCAGGGTGGTGGCGCGGATTCGAGAATTGGCACGAGGGTCATCTGAAGGTAGGCTTGGCCCGGGAGGTCTAGTGGCTATAGGCGTCGTGGCTTGTGAACCGGTTCGGAGGGAAGTCGCAGAGATGGAAGGCTTCAGTCGAGGAAGGGTATTCCGGCCACGTAGGTCACTAAGTGTTGTTTCAGAGTTGAAAGGAGATGCCTGTGGGGGGATGTACGCCGGGGCGGTGGGTGTACTGTTCGCACTACTGCTACTGCTGCTCCTCGCCCGCATCAAATATTGAGCCATTGCATCCGCGTCCCTCTCAAGAGTGCGAGCAGCGAAGTGAGAAATACTTGTGGAAGAGGTCCCCGATGCCACACCGTTCTGAGGGGTCATTCGTCCATTGGCAGTGGAAGCAGCACCAGATGGGGTACTCGGCTTGCTACTCTGCGTACTCGTGGTGCTAGCCGATGATGAAGGTTGATGTGGTCGTAAGCGTGATGTTGCAGTGGCAGGAGGGAGTACGCCCTGATTTGAGCTGGACGGTATAGGTGTCAGGACAGTCCCGTTGGATGGTGGTGCCCGAGGTAGTGAACCGGAGGAATGACTTGAAAATTGAGAGGATGACCCTGAGCTGCCATGAATGGGTGCCGATGTTGATAACTGTCCCTCGTAATCAGTGCTATCAGATGTTGAGGTCGTCGCAGAGCCGCTTCGTAGTCGATTCCGCGAGGATTGAAGAATTCGTCTCGTTGGAGGTATCTCACCGAATAAGTCTTCTGGGGAGTGGTACCGTTCTCGCATTTCTCCATTGCGGGCCTCGTGCTGTGCGGTCACCCGTGCTTTCTTGTTTGTTTCCCATTGGGTTCGGGCCGTTTCTTGAAGTGCTTCTTGGGTATTATGCCTGATTTGATATCAATGGGTGCCTAAATCCAATTAGGACGTGTACGAACGAATATGCGTAGTCGGAGGCGGTGAAACCCTCGTTGTTCTTGGGGTTGAAAGCGCAACCGCGCTCAATGAGTAGTTGGACAACCTACAGCATAAATAAGGTACAGCTTCAGGTGGACGTTGAGCAGACTCACAGGGATATGTCCCCAGGCACTCGCACTGTCGTAAATCAGCAGGGCGGGTGTATGCTCGAAGACCACTCACTAATGCAGGGCAGTATTTCCCAATGTATCTGTAAGGTCGACGTCCGCTCCCAGGTCGCAGATCATCTGAAGTCACGGGTACGGGTGAGGACGTCACGGAGCGGACATCAAGTGGGACATACTCGGACGAAATCTTCACTGCCTTTGAGTGCAGCGACGTGCAAAGCAGTCCTCCCCTGAAGGTTAGACCAGTCGGTAATGAAAGGGAAACGTTCCCAATACTGCCTCGCCATGCGCATAGCAGTGTCTTGTAAATCGGGGTCATCCTGAGGTGAACGATAGGGACTTGAGACACTATTGCTCCCAAGGCCAGCTAAAATGATGAGAATGGTATTATTCTCAGAGTCCTGTGGAGGGATGGACAACGGATCGATGAGCCCACCGTCCAGCGACGCGGAATTCATTTCACGCACTTTACTGAGCTCCTCGTCATCATGCCCCATCTGAAGGAGGTATTCAAAGGTCTCTTCATGACCTAAAACGGCGGCCCACGCAAGGGAAGTGTAGCGCTCAGGACCTGGATCGGGATTGCGGATGTCCGTCCGCTGAATGAGTCGCTTAACGAGTGCGAGGTTATTTTCTGGAATTATGTTCCAGTTTTAGACGGGAACGACCCCAAGGGCGAGGCAAAGAAGACACGCCTTTTACCGCACGCCGCAGGCGGTTTGTTATATCACGCTCTGACATTGTGTCGACGACTAATTAGTATCACTATTGGTAGTCGAGCGTCTGCCTAGCCGGCCAGTGCGAGAGGGAGCCACCAGTCCTGGGCTGAGCAGTGACAGAGGTCAAGTTTGGCTTTGAATCCGTCGCCCACCAGGTCGAATGCCAACCGTTGCCGTCGACAAGCAGGACCTCTTTGAGCGCCTCGAGAGGACATACAGTATGCACCTCACGATCCCTTAACATCTCACCATTAAGGACTCGAGCAGCCACCGAGGAGTTCGACCAGCTCTGCTTTGAATTTGGTATTGAACTTGACGAAGATGTACGATCGCAGCTTGTTAGTAATTTTTGCACCACTGAGTCGGTTCATAGACCACCCAAGACGTGGAAGAGGCAATCAAGAACGGCCTCCCTGCTGAACGTCCTGCAAGTTTTTGTACATCAATTTCCATACGCACTTTTTAATGCTTCCCATGTTACCCAGCAACTCAAGATTGAAGTACCAGCAAACAGGTACACTACAATGCCCACCAGGCCTCGGTCCGGTGTATACTGACTCGAACGCCGTGACAGAACCGATCTCCTCTGTATCGAAGGCATCGCACGCGCACTGCGCGTTTTCTTGACCCTCGACAAGTCTCCAGAGCTCAAGATTGTCTATCCGCCTGGTGGTAAAGACGATTTATTGACTATCACCGTCTCGCCAGAGGTAGGGCCAGTCATCGCGTTCTGGAGCCCATCTAAACCACAAATAGACCGCACAAGTTCGACCACTATTCGCTGGTGCCATCCTGAGGAACATCAAGTTTACTCCTCGCTCCTATGCCTCGTTCATCGACTTGCAGGACAAACTGCACCAAAACATCTGCCGGAGGAGACAATTTGTTGCAATAGGCACCCATGATCTCGATACTATCACCCCACCTTTCCGATATGAAGCCCGAAAGCCAACTGATATCAAGTTTGTGCCTCTCAACAAGAACAAGGAGTACACAGCAGCAGAGCTGATGACCGTCTACGAAGTGGGTGCGAAAGCTATTTCCTGCCATCATCATCTCACTGTGCGTACAATAGTCCGAGAAACATCTAGCGCGCTACCTGCCGATTATCCGCGACTCACCGGTCTACCCTATCATTTACGACTCTAAGGACAATGTCCTGTCGATGCCACCTATCATCAACTCTGAACACTCTAAGATCACGCTCAACACAAGGAACGTGTTCATTGATACAACCGCGACTGACGCCACCAAGCTGGCGATCGTTATCGACATGGTTGTAATGATGTTCGCAGAATACTGCGAGGAACCCTTTACGTAAGAGACCTCTTTCCCTCTTTGAGAGCTATTTCTAATATTTCCATAGAATCGAGCCCGTTCGTATCGTCTGGCCAGATGGCAAAGTCACGATAACTCCAGACCTTTCTTCAAGGGCCACCGTGGCACACGCATCATACATTAACTCATGTACAGGCTTTCAGCTAAGCTCGGCGGAGCTCGCTACCCTCTTACAACGAATGACCTTAGATGCGCGAGTCTCGCCTAGTAACCCAGACGAAATCCTAGTCAATGTTCCACCGTGGCGACCCGACATCCTACATGAATGCGATATCATGGAAGATGCCGCGATTGCTTATGGGTTCAATAACCTCAAAAAGACGTTCCCGGCGACGAATACTGTGGCTCAACCACTTGAGATCGCTAAGCTCAGCGATTTGGTACGGAGAGAGTGGGCGTTTGCTGGATGGGTGGAAGTCCTGCCGTTGATTTTGGTATGCGTACCTACCCTTTTCGGCCGATCGATTTCAATTGACGCTCCTTTGTCCAGTGCTCGCATGAAGAAAACTTCGCATGGATGAATAGGATGGACGACGGTACTAAAGTGGTCAAATTAGCCAACCCTAAGACACTCGAGTACCAAGTAGTCCGGACTTCTTTACTTCCCGGGTTACTCAAAACTGTTCGAGAGAACAAGGCGCACCCTCTTCCACTCAAGGTGTTCGAGACCTCTGACGTCGTGACCAAAGACCCAGATGCGGAGCGCCAGGCCCGGAACATCCGGCATGCGGCCGCGCTATGGTGCAATAAAACGGCAGGATTTGAAGTAGTCCACGGGCTTCTGGACCGAATAATGGCTATGCTTGAAGTGCCCCGCATCCAGACCACAGATAGTAAGGCCCAGACCGGATATTACCTCAAGGAAACCGATGGTGAGCCTTAACGCTTACACGAGCTGAATGTACTGAACTCATGATTTTGACGCACTCCCTCCGTCCCCCGCTTGCTGTCGGACTCCAAATGTACTCAACTGCGATCCAGACGCCACGTTCTTCCCAGGACGTGCAGCGAAGATCATGTATCGGTCACGTCAGTCCATGGCGACATACAATGCCACAGGAGATTTTGAACTAGGCGTTCTCGGAATTCTCCACCCGAGCGTCCTCGTCAACTTTGAATTCCCCTACCCGTGTTCTGCCGTGGAATTCAGCCTCGAGCCGTTCTTGAAGCCGAGCAAAGAGCCGTGGGAATAAAAGTCTAGCTCGTAGGAAGGTTATAAATAATCAGGGGATCGATACGAATAGCGTTTGCGAAGTGTGACAGGCTTGTACGTAGAACCAGAGTTCCTCGTCGTGCGATTGAAGGAGAAGATTGCACCTCCCCTTGATGGGCCACTGTGGCTGACTGGGTCGAAAGCGCCGGTCCAGGCGAGGCCCTTTGGCCTCGACCGCTGTCCGTATCGCTGTGCAACTCGAACCTGTGCGAAAATTTGTGCAACAACCATCGGGATACGTGGCTTCAGATGTATGTAACTATGTGAAGCATAGATAAGGATATAACTTGGATTGCGCCTTTTTGCCTGCGTCTACGCGCCCCAGCGGAAAAGTCGCTCTTGAATTGTCGACGTAATGGGATTTCCACTTGGAGCGGGGGCCCGAGACATCGAAGCGAATTCTCAACTTAGCACTGTCTCCCACCCGATCGAGATATCGCCAACCGTGGCACCCAAAGCCCCTCACTCACGAGTAGGGACATCCTCCGCCCACATCACGGAACTATGCAATATGATGCAGACATACGAACGGCATAAGCAGTGGGCGGTCGAGCAGCGCGGTCTGACCATTCGAGCGCCATCGTCCGAATACCACTCCCACTCTGCTCGTCCACAGTTGGCCACGAGCCCCCAATCAACAAACAACAAGTTTACATCAGATTATTCTCCTGGCAATACCCTCTATCCTGCTTTGCAGCCGCGTATTAGTAGTCACAACGGCCTGTGTGGCGAAGCGGCCGCGACGACAAGGGGTCACGAGATGCTAGAAGGTGACCAATGCTCTATATCGGAGGATGGTCTCTCCGACGATGATGCAGTCCAGCCCTCGGATAACAGCTCCACCGAGCTCTGCAAACCCGGGTCCCCCGTCCTGCCAAAACTCGCGAGCGTCTTTGCACCAGCTCCTACTGGCCTCGCGCAATACAGACTCAGTGGCATGCAACAGCACGCACCAGAGGTTATGGGGCAAAAGCAGCAGGTGCTCCTTAATCTATTTGCCGAGCTCTCCCAGGAGCGATTAGATTCCCTCGTGCGCCTCGTGAGGCTCGTTGCTGCAGTTCCCGATAGGGAGGAAGGTCTACAGCCTCAATCCTCTTAAGGTGCGTCTCGTGCTTCCGTAACTCCGACAGTTTGCGCATATTCAATTTAGAGACCGTATGCTAATGGAAGTCCCTCTCACCATAGACTTCACCTACCCGATGCAGTGGCAACTATATATACTAACTTCGTTCTCGGTCCGACCACGACATGACTCTATGTGCTAGTTATGCCATTAACATCATGAATCGTATGGGTATCAAGCTGGCATTGAAACGAGGTCTGCCCTCTGCCGAATGAAGGTCCATAGCTGGTTTCTAGTTGTCGCCACATGAACATCCAGACCCCCTCAGAAGCCGTTTCGTGGTATTTACTCAGGAATTTGGACAAAGGGTATTTTTTAATTGTTCGTCAATACCAATCACATTCCAGTGCCTTGCTTGCCATATGATCCAACCGTCCGACTCAAATACACCACATTGAAACTACCTGATCCAGCCCTGCAAGGTTGTTGTCATGCCACTGTGTCGTCATTCCTATTGCCAGTTCTAATCTAAGTTTATTAAGATTCTGCACACGTAAGGCCTTGATATGAACCCGGGGATGACACGGGATCTCCTTAGTGACTTCTTTGTCGCGGATCAGAACATCTCTAAACGAGCACAACAGAAGACTCTCCAGAGTACTGGCTCGCCACGATCAGCACATTGGTGTCTTTGTGTCCATCAGAAGCTTCCCTCACGTGGCGATTTCTCGTGACTATTAATGTTTGAGGAAAGAAAGTGTCCAGACGGGGGTCAAACCCGGGACTTCCTATACCCAGTTAGAGGAATCATCAACCCCAACACTTCCGAGTTCGTCCGCAAACAGCACGGATGATAATGCCTCAGTCTTGCTACCTGCTTGCCTTGGCATGAGGAAGTCCTATGCAAATCCAGTTTTGTTAGAGTTGCACCAATCTGTGCGCTTTCGTCGAGTATCACATGCATCGCTTCATGTATATAAGAGTGTAGATCGTAGACTTTGTATCTACACGGGGTTTTGCACGGTGTTTTTCGTCAAGTTTCAAAGATACTTCCTTGTACATGTGTCCGTTTGCAAAACTTGGAAAGGATGCGAAATGTAGCATGCCCAACAAAAGAACCTTCGAGTTGAACTCATCTTGAGACAATCTGAATATAGTAATCTCTTCCAGGGGATATTGCTCCTTCGTATACAAACGTTGGTGGAACTCTTGTGAGTGCACCAAAGCGTGGCTATTTTCTGTGTGGCCCCAGGAACAGCACCAATCCTCCAGAGAAACTCAAGCGCGAAATTTGCTAGGGACCACCAGGAGTACCTGCCGGTTAGAGGAAGAAATGAATTTCAGTGAGTGGTGTAGGTCTGCTGCCCAATGTGTCGAGAAGCAACCAGGGAGCCATTCACTCCTGCCAGATACCACACAAATTAACCACGTAAATCCACAGTACACCTACATAATGTCCTCTCGCAGAGTAAGCAGAGCCGAGCGTCATTCCTCATCTATTCATATGGCCACTGAGGCCCCCAAAGTTCAGGCTTGGGCTTTCCGCTTGCCCTTGGTTTTCGCACCCGTTTTCGTACTATTCGATTCTAAAAAGCCACCATCTTCAAGAGCTGCTCGGGCAGCCTGGTTGATATGTCTAAGCACCGTATTGTCAGTGCCCCATAATGTAAATGGGTCGTACGCACTTGAATCGATC
>WNFL01046861.1_pt1 | contig 15066 bp, 17 predicted proteins | sample 5400361 | NCBI WGS metagenome assembly WNFL01 (sample SAMN13153351, study PRJNA577476) | soil metagenome | isolation source: 40 cm soil on Douglas fir-dominated hillslope | place: USA:California | collected 2013-09-17
GCACACGCTCCACCGGGCACGCGGCGGATCCGCGTCGCTACAGCGTCGGGGGCCATGCCGGGAACCTCACGATGGCCGGTGGTGACGCGAGGCGCGAGCAGCTGATCCGCGCGGTGAAGCGCGGCGTGCTCATCACCCGGTTCCACTACACGAACACGCCCGACCCCAAGCGGGCCACGATGACGGGGACGACGCGCGACGGAACCTTCCTCATCGAGGACGGCCGCATCACCCGTGCCCTCGCGAACGTCCGATACACGATGAGCGCGCTCGACCTCTTCTCCGGGATCGATCTCTTGGGACCGCAGCGCCTGGCGCGCGACTGGTGGTCCTCCAACGGGATGGGCTCCATCGTCTGCCTCTGCCCGCCGATCAAGGTCTCGCGCGCCACGATCACCGGCTCGAGCCCGATCTAGCCGGCGTCGATACGCAGTTGCCGTTCGCTCGTTACCCAAGCGCATGAACGCGCCCTAACACCTCAGGCAGACAGGCCTCGCGAATGCTCGGGCCACCAGTCAATCCGTATTGAGGTGTTGACCATGGACGCGATGCTTACTGCTTTCCTCCTCGCACTGCCCTCGATCGTCGGCGCGCTCCTGCTGCTCGTCATCGGCTGGATCGTCGCCGGTATCGTCGGCGGACTCGTGACGCGACTGCTCCGCAAGGTCGGTCTCGACACACTCGCCACGAAGGCTGGCATCACCGCATTCCTGCAGCGTGCGCGTCTCAAGCTCGACGCGGCCGGCCTCGTGGGTGGCATCGTCACCTGGTACGTCCGGCTGATCTTCGTCGTGATGGCCGCGAACGCTGTCGGCATCACGGCCGTGAGCGCGGTGCTGAACCAGATCATCGGCTTCATCCCGAACCTGCTCGTGGCGCTGCTCATCCTGGGCGCGTTCGCGTGGCTGGCGGGCGTGACGCGCAACCTCGTGCTGGGAGCGACCGAGAGCGCGGCCGTGCCGAACTCCAGCGCCCTCGCGACGCTCGCGTACGCCACCGTGCTCGGCTTCGGCATCGTCGCGGCCGCGTCGCAGATCGGCGTCGCCGCGACGCTCATCAACATCCTGTTCACCGGCGTCGTCGCGGCCGTCGCACTGGCGTTCGCCCTGGCGTTCGGTCTGGGCGGACGTGAGGAGGCCGCAAGAGTCCTTCGCGAGTGGCGCGGTCAGGCGACGACCGCCATGGAGCGGGTGGACGCGGCGCCTGTCCCGGCTCACGGTGACGGGCGACCCGATTCAGTGATCGAGGAGCGGATGCGCCGCGATCAGCTTTCGCGCAACAGCTAGCCAACCGGGGCGGAGCGGGACCGGAGCGCGGTAGCTCCGGCCCGCCTTCGCCGTGCGCCTAGCGGTCGATCCTTCCTGATGCAAGCGCCTGGAGATAACGGACGATCGCCCAGCGGTCGTCGTCCGTCAGTCCGACGTGCGATCCGTCCGACGCAGCGACTTCCTTCCAGGCCGGCATGCCCGTCCCCGCGACCCCGTTCGTGATCCAGAAGTAGATCTCGCCCGGGGCGTGCTGCGGCACGTGGAGTTGGAGGTTCACCGGGCGCGGCTGCAGCAGGAACGCCTGCGGTCCGTCGCCGAGGCCGCGGGGGCCGTGACAAATGGCGCAGTTCGCCTGGAACAGAGCGCGCCCTCTGTCGATCGTCTCGGACGTGTCCGGCGTCGGATTTTGCGCGAAGCGCGCGGTGAAGGGGACCGGTGGCGTTGGGATGTTCGGTGCGACCGTGAACGCGAGTGCGTACGACACGATGACGAGCACACCCAGCGCGCCGGCGCTCATCGCGAAGCGTCGCCACTCTCCGCCGCGATAACGAGTGACGAGCGCGAGCACGACGAAGATCACCGCGCCCGCGATGAGGAACAGGGCGATGTCCTGCAGACCCTGGCGCGAGATCGGGAAGGTCATTTGCTCTTTCGCTTCTCTTTCGGCTTACGCGACGACCACACGTACAGAGCGATCAGGATGATGAGCGGCAATCCGAACTCGAGGATCTCGTCGAGCCAGGTGCCGGTCGCGCCGTGTGGGAGTACGGAGAATTGAACCGCTCGATAATGCCCCACGCCAATGGACGACGGAGGCAAGGTGTCGAGCCGCGACCTCGTTGGCTATTTCCTGCGTCTTGGAACGCTCGGCTTCGGCGGGCCGGTCGCGCTCGCGGGCGCGATGTACCGCGACCTGGTAGAGCGGAGGCGCTGGATCTCCCAGGACGTATACGAGTTGTCCCTCGCGCTCGCGCAGATCATGCCGGGGCCGCTCGCGGCGCAGCTCGCGATGGCGATCGGCTACTTCATGGCCGGTGTGCGTGGGGCGACCCTCGCAGGACTGGCGTTCGTGGTCCCGTCGTTCCTCATGGTCGTCGGCCTTGCGGCGCTCTATGTCGGTTCGCAGGGCCTGTGGTGGGTCGGTGCGATCTTCTACACGGTCGGCGCTTCGGTCATCGCCATCATCGCGCTGTCGTCATACCGATTGGCGCGAAGCACGAACGCACGCGACCCGCTGCGCTGGGCGATCTCCGGCCTGCTCTTCGTGATCACGGTGCTCTCGCAATCGGAGCTGGCTGAGTTCTTTCTTCTGGCCGGTGTCGTCATGGTCGTCGTCCGTGCGCGACCGGCATGGCTTCGTCTTCCAGCCGTGCGGGCCATCGTGCCGCTGGTATTCGTACCCGCAGTGGCCACGGGCGCGACACCCGAGACCCTGGTGCAGATCTTCCTGTTCTTCGCGAAGGCCGGCGCATTTGTGTTCGGAAGCGGTCTCGCGATCGTGCCATTCCTCCATCAAGGCGTCGTGCAGGAGTTCGGCTGGCTTGACGAGCGTCAGTTCCTCGACGCGATCGCGGTCGCGATCATCACGCCTGGGCCGGTCGTGATCACCGTCGCCTTCATCGGGTTCCTCGTTGCCGGCCCGCTGGGGGCGATCGCCGCGGCGCTCGGGATGTTCACGCCCGTCTATGTCCTCACCGTCGTGCCTGCGCCGTGGTTCAAGCGCCATCGCGAGAATCCGCAGCTTCGCGCATTCGCGGCAGGGGCGACGGCTGCTGCGACCGGCGCCATCGCCGGAGCCGTCGTCCTCTTGGGAGAGCGGGCGATCGTCGATCTCGCCACAGCAGCGGTCGCGATGGTCACACTTGGCCTGCTCTGGCGCTTCCGGCCGCCCGAGCCGCTGGTGATCATCGCGTCAGCGGTCATCGGGTTGGCGCTGGCGATCGCCGGTGGGACCTGATCGCTAGTTCTCGACGACCACCTCACCCGTCATGCCGTCTCCCGCGTGCGGGATGCAGTAGTACTTGAAGTCACCGGCCTTCGTGAACGTGTACGTGAAGGTCCCGCCCGGTTCGAGATTCCCAGAGTGGAACGAACCGTCGTAGGCGTTCACGTCGTGCACCTGCTGCCCGACGTTGCGCCAGGTGACCGTCGCTCCGACCTTCACCGTTATCAGTGCCGGCGTATAGAAGTGCTCGGCGAGCTGGACCAGCGGCTTCGTCTCATCTGGTGTGGCGCTCGGAAGAGATGAACTCGGGAGAGAAGAGCTCGTGACCGCGGCACCCTTCGGTGTGACCCTCACGTCGTCGAAACACGTCACGGAATCAGCCTTCGTCCACAGACCGACCCTGCCGGCCGTGTACGTGCTGTCGGCGGCCTCGACCACGAGCTGCTGGTCCAGGTAGCCCCTCATTCGATCGCCAACGATCTCAAGCCGTAGCTCCTGCCATTGACCAGCCGCGACCTTCGCGCTGCCATCCTTGATACCGCTGCGGCGCCCGCCCGCGTACTTGTAGAGGTTTACGTTCGCTTCGAGCGCGTTCGCGCGCAGGATGTAGTAGTTGTCCTTGTCCTGAACGCGGAAGATGATGCCCGCCGCCTGGTCGGTCTTTCCCGAGATCGGCTTGAAGCGGAGGATGATTGTCACGTCCCCATAGACAGCGCTGCTCAGCGCCAGAGCGGGGAATTCTGCGTTCCCGACCTGGCACAGCGCGTTCGGTTTGGATGGCGCGTCACTCTCGGGTCGCACGGTCCAGCTGCCGCCGAACGATTCCGCGCCCGACGGAAGACTGCCGGGCGGATCATTATCGAAATTCCAGGAGCCGGACGCCGAGGACGGCGGTGCGCTCGAGTACGTGACCGCCGGCTGCCCCTCGCATCCGACCAACAGCATCGACATGACTAAGGCGACCAGCGCGCGTCGTTTGGACCAGTTATTCGCTGGTGGTCGAACGCTCATCAGACGAAGCGGTCGACGATCATTGCCGCGGCTCCGACGAGCGCGGCGCTCTTCACCACCTGCTCGGCGCGCTTGCTGCGGTCAGTCCAGAGACCGAAAGCGAGCGCCGCGAACAGGAAGGCCATGATCCCGCTGCCGATGTCCTCGTAGCTCAGACCCAGCAGGAGTGGGTAATCGATGTCGAAGTTCGCGCCGTTCGCCGATATCAGGACGCCGCGCCAGAGGAGGAATGAGAGGACCCCGGCGGCAGCGCCGATCACGATGCGACCGCGCTGCCGTGACCTCGGCCAGGCGTAGAGCGCGCCAGCCGATGCCAGGGCCACTAGGAGAGCCCCGACGGCGATCAACCATGGCGGAGGCGCGTACATGAAATCAGACGACCCCTGAATTCAAGGTTCGCGAATGTTATAGAAAGACGCAGTAAAGGGAGAAGCCTCATGAAGTGGATCACCCGCGAACACCCGCGCGTGGACCGTGTCGCGTGCCCGTGGCTCATCGAACGATTCGTCGACAAGCAGGCGGAGTTCGTCTACGTGCCCTCCGACCAGGTCACCGCCGAAGCGAAGCGGCGAGATGCCACTCCTTACGACATCAAGGATGTCGAGCTCGGGCACCACGGCGCCGAATGCAGCTTTGACGCCTTCGTGCACAAGTACGACCTCGACAAGGATCCGGCGATGTCTTACATGGCGAAGGTCATACGCGGCGCCGATACCGCCGATAAGACGATCACGCCCGAGTCCCAAGGCGTCGAGGCGCTGCTCGACGGAATGCGTCTGCAGCACTACCCCGACGACCAGAAGCAGCGTGAGGCGTCACGGCCGCTCCTCGACGCGCTCTACGCCTACTGCAAGGAGAAGGTCGGCAACAAGTGACGCTGCGCCGCCTCGGCTTTGTCGAGGTGCCGCAGGGCGCGAAGCCCGGCTTCGATCACGCGGACGTGCTCGTCACCCAGAGGGGGAGCCGAATGTACGTTGCGCATACGGGCGCGGATCGGGTCGATGTCTTCGACTGCGGCGCTATGCGCTATCTCCACGCACTCGACGGGCATCCAGGCGTGGCCGGCGTGCTGGTCGACTCGGAGCGCGATCTGCTGCTGACCACGGATCGCGGCTGCGCGCGACTCTCCATCTACCGTGCCTCCGACGAGACCCTTCTCGGTCAGGCCGCCGTCGGGCAGCGACCGAACGGCGTCGCGTTTGATTTCCATCAAGGCCACGCCTACACCTTCGATCTCGGCGACCCGCCCGGCGTCGGGTGCACTTCCACGATCGTCGACGTCGCGGCGCTCGCTGTCGTCGGCCGGATCGCGCTTCCCGGACGGCCGCGATGGGCGCTCTACGACCCCTCGTCTCGCGCGGTCTACGCGAACATCAGCGACCCACCAGGCATCGTCGTGATCGATACGAGCACGCGGCAGATCGGCCGCGTGATCGACGTTCCATCGGCTGGGCCGCACGGCCTCGCTCTGGTCGACGATTTCCTGTTCTGTGCGACGGACGCCGGCGAGCTCATGGTCCTCGCGCCCGATGGCCAGCTACGCACGCGTCTGAAGCTCGCCGCCGCACCTGACGTGGTGATGTTCGATCCTGGTCTACGGCGGCTTTACGTCGCGATGGGCTCACCTGGCCGGGTGCAGTCGTTCGACACCGCAGACCCTCGGCTCATCGAGACGATCGACACCGAGGAGGGAGCGCACACGATCGGTTGGGATCCGGAGCTGCGCCGGCTGTGGGTGTTCGCGCCGAAGTCGTGCGGGGCATTTGTGTACGAGGACGTCGCCTGACGCAGATTCACCTGCTCACATCGAGCTCGTACACCCCGCTGCCGGCGTCGCTCATGCTCAGCGTGACCTTCCACGAGCCAGCGTCGAGGCCGGGCACCGTGAAGCGATAGCGGCCCGGGCCGAGCTCGGCGACGTTCTCGACACCGTCGAGTGGCGCCTGCGTACCGGTCCCACTGAACGTCGCGCGCACCTTCTTGCCGGTGACCGGATCGCCCTTCGAGTCCACCACGACGACATTGATGGTGAGGGGTGCGCCGGCCTGCGGCTGGAAGGGCTCCGAGAAGACGATCAGCTGATAGGGCGGAACAGCGATCACCTTCGTCGTCGCATCCTGACCCGCAGGCTGTGAGACCGGCACCGTGAACAGCGCCTGGATATCGGCACGCCCTGCCAGCCGCACGATCACCTGGACCTTCCACGTGCCGAGCATCGCGGTCGGGCTGCCCTCGACGACGTATTCGCCCGGCGCGCGCTCGGTGGTGACCAGCTCCTGCTCGCCCATGTCGTGCTCGACCATCGTGAACCGCAATGTGACCTTCTCCGCGCCGCTGATCGGCGTGAGTCCCTGCTGCACCCTCACCGCGAACCGGTTACGGCCGGGGAGGGTGCTCGCCGTCAGCAGCTCGATGCGGATGCCGCTGACGTGCTTCGTCTCGTCGAACGCGGCGCCGTTCGCCTGCGCCGGTGGCGCGAACGCGGTGAGGAACGCGGCCGCGACGAGGACCCCCGCGAACAGCGTCGTCTCGCCGATGACGCCGCGCCAGAACTGCGCGGTCGCGGCCATGCCGCGCCGCATGCGCGGCCCCCACACCAACAGGTTGAGCGCGCCGAGCCCGAGCAGAAAGGTGAGCAGCACGATCTTCGCGAGCAGCGCGATCCCATACGGCGTTTCCACTAGGTCTTCGAGCAGAACAAGACGGTCGAGTGACTGCAGCACGCCGGTCGTGATGACCACCGCGACCGCGACGAGCCCGGTGAGCGAGAACCGCCAGATCGTCCGTCCGAGCGCCCGCGGATCGTCGGATCGCGCCGACGGCATCGCGACGTAAGAGAACGCCACGACGCCACCGAGCCAGATCGAGATCGCGATGACGTGGAGGTAGTCGAGCGCGACGTAGCGCAGGTCGCCACTCGCCGCGGCATGCGACACCAGCGTCGCGGTGAGTCCCGCGGCAAGGCCGAAGAACGCGGTCGCCTCGCGACGTGCATCCGCGGGCAGGAGTCGCGGAGATACGAATAACACTCCCACGGCGGCGGCCCCGGCGAGCGCCCGCAGCCCTAACAGCAAGAGCAGCCGCTGCGGGATGATCAGGCCCTGATTGAGGAGCAGCACGGCGCTGCCGACGATCAGGGCCGCGCCCCCAACGATCACGAGCCGCCGCTCGCGCTGCAGCTCGGCCTGATCAGTCGCGATGCGGATGAACATCGTGAAGAACGCCAGGCCCGTGAGCAGCGCCATCCCGGCGTACGACAGCGCGCGGCCCCCGATCTCGAGCGGTGTCGGCGGGGGAGCGGAAGGCGCGAAGTCCTTTGTGAACTGTGGCAGGGGAGCGTTCACCGCGAACGCGAACGCCCCCTTCGTCTCGTGGCCGTCGACCGCCGAGACAGTCGTCCACGAGACGAGGTATCCGCCGTCACCGATCGCGCCGAGCGACACCCGAAGCGTGTTCGCTTCGTCGGTCACCAGCGTGACGTCGCGGTTGTCGAGGCGAGTGCCGCTGGTGTCGAGTACCGCGACGTCGCTCCCGCGCGCGTCGGGCGTCTCGCTGAACGTGACGCGCACCTCGGTTGGCGGCTTGGTAAGCCGCGCGTCCGAGGCCGGGTTCGATTTCACGTAGTTCGCGTGCGCCGCCGCCGCGCCGCCCATCAGGATGAGGACGGACGCGGCGACGAGCGCCGCGAGAGGTCCGCGCACTAGGCGCGGCGCCGGGACATCGCGTAAGAAGCGCCGAGAGCGACGATGCCGATGACGACGGCCACCGCCGACAGCACGCGGGTCTGATCGATGCCGCTCTGCAGGTCGCCGAGACGCTTGTTGAGATCGTCTGCCGCTGGGACCTTGTTCGGGTACTGGAGCGCGTTGGTCGACTCGATGTCGCCGAAACGTCCCGGTCCGGACTCGAACTTCTCGTTGACGTCCAGCGTGTCGATCTTCCCCTTGATCGTGAAGAGGTACGTGCCGGTCGCCGTCGGCATCGCGTACCCGTTGTACGCGCCAGGTGTTCCGAACCGAGCGGTGACTGCGAGGGGAAGCGGCGCGAGGCCGCCTGTCTGCAGATCGACGGTGAGCGTCTTCTCAAGGCCCTCGACGGCTTTTGCCGGAGTGACACGCGTGTCGCTTATGCGCAGGTCGAGACTGTTCATGAGACCGACGTAGGCGGGTTCGTTGAGCCAACCGACGACGAATTGGTACGGTCCCACCATACGGCGCTCATGTGCCGCCGCGGTCCCGTGGTAGATCGCGAAGCTCGAAACGACGACGAGCGTCGCCGCGACGAGCGAGATAAGGCGCGTCATGTGACCCTCCAAGGTCTTTCGTGCCCGGCGTACCCCGGGCCTTCGGTCCGCGGGAGGGTCAGGCGCGCGGCGGTCCGAGGATGAGCATCGGCTGCCACTGCGCACGGCCGATGCGCATGGATGCGAGCTCGGCGATCGGGCGCCGCGCAGGCCGCGGCAGGCGCGGCCACACGAATACGAGCAGCGCGAGCACGAACGAGTACGTGGCGACGTCGATGAGATGCTCGGTGAGGACGCCCTGCCGCGGGTCGAAACGCGCCTGCATGTTGGCGAGGAAGATCGGGAGGCGGTACGCGGCCAGGACGTGATCGTGGTACTTCGGCGTCCCGGGCGGGTCGATGTGCGGCGCGACAACGAGTCCGGAGCCGGCGAGCGTGGCGCCGGTGACGGCGAGCGCGAAGACGACGATGGCGATGAGGCGCATGTCTATCCAGAGGATACGTTCGAGCAGGCCTTGCAGATACCGACGATCGCTGAGTGCGCCAGGTCGGCGCGGAACCCGTGTTCGTCCCGCAGCCGGCGCGCGAGAGGCTCCAGCAGGGCGATGGGGACCTCCTGTTCGGCTCCGCAGCTCCGGCACACCAGGTGGCCGTGGCGCTGGGCGTCGGCGCGGTGCCAGCGGGTAACGCGGTCGTCGAAGTGCGTGTGCGTCACGTAACCCAGCGCCTCGAGCGCCTCGAGGTTGCGGTACACCGTGGAGGGGTCGATCTGCGGATGGCGCGCTCGGATGCGGGTTGCGATGTCCTCCGCGGTCACGTGGTGACGCGCGCGCTGCAGCGCCTCCAATACGAGGCGGCGCTGCACGGTCATTCGCATGCCGCTCGCGCGCAGGCGCTCGTCGATCTCCATCGCGCAAGCCTCGCGCAAACGCGAGCATGTTGCAACAGACCACTATTGCGGTTGTTTGCGATAAGCCAGGTCGCTCGGTAGGCTGCGAGCGTGGACCTCAGCCTCGTCGTGCTGCTGCTCGGCATGGTCGCGCTCGGCTTCCGCCATGGTTTCGACTGGGATCACATCGCCGCGATCACCGACATCACCAGCACGACGACCGCGGGCCACGCCGAGGTCGACGTGCCTGCCAGGTCGCCCGTGACGCCACATGGCCACGACGCGGGCGAGATGCGCGCCCACGTGCATCAGCACGCGGCGGGCGGACCGAGCGCGGCGCACGCGTTCGGCGAGTCGCGCTTCGCGCACGAGCAGCGTCACGCCATCGGGCTCGCATCGCTGTACGCGCTCGGGCACGCATCGGTCGTCGTCCTGCTCGGCGCGCTCGCCCTGACGCTCGGTGCGGTCCTGCCCGATTGGGTGGATCCGATCCTGGAAAAGGTCGTGGGCGTGACGCTGGTGCTGCTCGGCGCATGGGTCATCTACTCCGTCGTGCAGTACATGCGCGGCAAGGGCGAGTTCCGGCTGCGCAGCCGCTGGATGCTCGTCTTCGATCTCGCCCGCAACGGCTGGGACGCCCTGCAGGCGCGTATCCACGGTCACGAGCACCGGCCGTCTGCGCACTCGACGCAGTACGGCCCGCGCACCGCGTTCGGGGTGGGGATGATCCACGGCGTCGGCGCGGAGACGGGCTCGCAGGCGCTGCTGCTCGCGGGGATCGCCGGCGTCACCGGAACGACCGGCATCGTGATCCTCCTCGCGTTCGTCGTCGGCCTGCTCCTCTCGAACACGCTGGTCGCGGTCGTGAGCGCGAGCGGCTTCATCGGAGCGCAGCGCATGCGGACGCTCTACGTCGTCGTGGGCGCCTTCGCGGGCGCGGCCAGCCTGGTGATCGGCGCGCTGTTCATCGTTGGTCTCGGGACCGCCCTACCCGACCTGCAGCAGGTTCTGTTTGGCGGCCGGAGCTAGAAGCCGGCGAGGATCTCCTGACCCTCGGCGGTCTTGATGAACTCGAAGAACGCCGCGACCGTTGGCTTCATGCGTGCGGGATCGGGGTGCAGCGTGAGGACGATCGGCCGGCGCACCGGATAGGCGCCGCTGTTCACGTTTCGCGTCGTCGCCGCGATACCGTCGAGCGCGAGCAAACGCAGCGTCGGGTCCTCGGCCGTCGTCTTCTGGATGGTGATCATCGCGATCGCGCTCTTGAAGTCACGGACCGCCTGATAGGTCGGTCCGGACTCGACGACCTCGATGACGTTCTTCCCGTATGTGGGTTTGCCGTCGAAGAAGTACGCCTCGAAGCTCGCGCGAGTGGAGCTGCCGTTCTCGCGGACCAGCGGTCGTATCTCGCCCGGCTGTCCACCGACCTGCGACCAGTCCGTGATGTCGCCCGCGTAGATCTTTCGGACCTGTTCCTTCGTGAGGGCACCGATGACATTCAGTGGATTGACGGCGAGTCCGGTCCCGGTCCCGGCGTACGGGAGCGATGTGAGCCTCGTCTTCTCGTCCGCCTTGAGGTCGCGGCTCAGAAAGCCGAAGTCCGCATCCCCGTTGGCGACGAGCGCGATGCTCGTATCGGCGCCGAGGTCCTCGAGCTTGAACGCCACGCCGGGATGCAGCTGCTCGAAACGCTTGGCGAGGGCGGTGAGGGATTCGAGACCCGCGCCGGTCCCGACGCCGCGGTAGCTTCCGCCGGGCACGGTCGATGGCCTCGCCGACCCTGGGGTCAGGCCACCACAGCCAACGAGCGCCGTGGCCAGGATGGCAATGAGATACACGTTGTGTCGCATGGGCTCGCGTCATTGTCGATCATGTCCGGCTAGACCCATGGGATCGAACCGATATCGTTCGGCGCGGTGACGGGTGCCTCCGTGCTGCGCGTCGGCGTGCTCGCCGCGGTCGCGGCCCTTTCGCTGACGGGCTGTGCCGACTGGAACACCGGGCAGGGGATCACGGTCCTCGACGCCCACGTGGTGCGTGTGCTCGAGACCGGTGATCGCAACGCGTCGCCCGCCGGTATGCGCCAGCCGTTCCAGCGTCTCGAGCTGCAGCTCGACGGCGGCCTCTTTCGCGGCGAGATCGTCGTCGTGGAGTGGGGCGGCCGCCGGGCACTCGATCCGGGCGGCTTCCTGAGCGCCGGTGACCGTGTGCTCGTGACCGAGAGCCGCACCGGGCAGCAGCGCACCTACACGATCGAGGAGATCGTGCGGCTGCCGGGTCTCCTTCCGTTCGCGCTGTTGCTCTTCGCGGCGCTGGTCGCTGTCGCGCGGCTCAAGGGACTCGCCGCGCTCGCAGGCCTGGCATCGAGCATCGCGGTGTTCCTGCTCGCGATCGTGCCCGCGCTCCAACGCGGCGGAGATCCGTTGCTCGCGACCCTGGCCGGCGCGGCCGCGGTCGTGACGGTCTCGGTGATCGTCGTCCACGGTCCGAACTGGAAGAGCGTCGCTGCGCTGCTCGGCACCTACGTCGGTCTCGCGATCGTCGCGCTCATGGGGCTGATCGGCGTCGCGACGCTTCGCATCACGGGTCTGGGTTCAGAGGATCAGATCTTCCTCGCGGTCGGGACCGACGGACGCATCGATATGCAGCGCCTCGTGCTCGCGGGCGTCATCGTCGGATCGCTCGGAGCGCTCGTCGACATGTGCGTCGGTCAGGCGTCGGCGACGATGGAGCTGGCGGCGGTCCATCCGGCCATCGAGCCGCGTTCGCTATTCCGGTCCGCCTTGAACGTGGGCCAGGACCACATCGGCTCGCTCGTGAATACGCTCGCGCTTGCCTACTTCGGCGGAGCGATGCCGCTCATCCTGCTGCTCTCGCTCGGCTTCCAGCCACTCTCGGTCGCGCTCAACAGCGAGGAGATCGTCGAGTCGATGCTCACGGTGCTCGCCGCCAGCGTCGGTCTCGTTCTCTGCGTACCGATCACGACCGCGATCGCGGTGTTCTTCGCGCGGCGGGGCGTGACCTAGAGCGCAGCTTGCTCGCGACGGCAGCGCGCGCACAGCCCATAGAAATCGAGCCGCTCGTGGTCGACCTGGAAGTCATGCCGGTCGCGGATGCCGCGAAGCACCGGCCGCAGGATCGTCTCGTCGACGTCCTCGACGCGCTGGCAGCTCGTGCACACCAGATGGTGATGGTGCTCGGAGACGCATGCGACATACGCGGACACATGCCCGGGTCGCTCCAGTCGCGTCGCCATGCCGGCTTCGACCTGGGCCTCCAGCGCGCGATACACCGTTGCCAGACCCAGACGCGGGTAGGCGCGGTGGAGCCGCTCGTACAGCTCCTGCGCGGAGACCGCCTGCCGTTCGGCGGCGAGCGCCTGCGCGACGATGACCCGCTGTTTGGTAAGCCGTCTTCCCCGCGACGTGATCCGTTTTGCCAGCGTGGTCCGAGTCGTTGTTCCAGGCATGCCAGAGAGCATAGCGCGTCATCTCTGACTATCGAGTATGATTCTCACTAGACTATTGAGAGTCATTCTCGTGAGGGAGACGCGTTCGGTGCGTGCCGCGGTGTTGACGATCGCGCTTCTGCTTGCCGCCGCTCTGCTCGGGGCGTGCGGGCCCGCCGGCGGCGGCAGCCCGCAGCTCCTGGCGACCACGACGATCCTCGCGGACATGGCGAAGCAGGTCACCGGCGATCGCATGACGGTCGGCTCGATCGTGCCAGCCGGTGCCCACGTCGAGGAGTACGAGCCTCGGCCCGACGATGCACGGCGAATGTCCGGGGCGAAGCTCGTGATCACGAATGGCCTTGATCTCGATAAGTGGGTCGAGCCACTCCTCCGGAACGCCAAGACTGGGACGCCGGTCATCACCGTGACCGACGGGCTGCCCGACATCGATGGGAACCCCCACATGTGGTTCGACCCGGCTCTTGCGAAGGGCTACGTGATGAAGATCCGTGACGCGCTCATCGCACTCGATCCGGCGGGCAGGGACGTCTACATGCTGAACGCTGAGAAATACTCGCTTCAGCTTCTCGCCCTGGACGCGGAGCTCAAGACGAAGGTCGCAACGATCCCGCCGGATCGCCGCAAGCTCGTGACCTCGCATGACGCATTCCCGTACTTCGCGAAGGCATTCGGCTTTGAGATCGTCGGATTCGCCGAACCGGAGCCGGGGAAGCCCCCATCGGCAGGCGAGCTCGCGCGGCTCGTCGAGGAGGTGAGGTCCGCGAACGTCCCCGCGATCTTCTCGGAGGCCGGTGGCTCAGCGCAGCTCGCGGAGACCGTTGCGAAAGAGACGGGAGCGAAGGTCGTGACAGACCTTCCGACGGACAGCCTGCTCGACAGGCCAGCGGACACGTACATCGGACTGATGCGCGTGGTCGTCGACAAGATCGTCGCGGCGTTGAAATAGCGCCCGCGAATGCCCGGTCTGGCTCGCGTATCGTCGCCATCCGTGAGTGAGCCCGCCGTCATCGAGCTTCATGGTGTCCGTGCCGGCTACGACGGCCGCACGGTCATCGATAACGTCGATCTGACGGTCCGCCGAGGCGAGCTCGTCGCGCTCGTCGGCGCGAACGGCGCGGGCAAATCGACGCTGCTGAAGGTCATCGTTGGGCTGCTGCGGCCGTACGAGGGGAGCGTGAGCGTGCTCGGTTCGGCGCCGGGCGCGAGCGCGCGCCGCCTCGCGTACCTGCCGCAGGCCGAGGCAGTGCACTGGGACTACCCGCTGCGCGTGGAGGACGTCGTCCTGATGGGACGCGTCGCGCACGCGGCGCCGGGGCGCGGGCCATCGTCCGCTGACCGCGACGCGGCGCGCACCGCGCTCGGCCGCGTCCAGGCGGACGACCTGATGCGGAGGCCGATCCAGGCGCTATCCGGCGGGCAGCGTCAACGCATCCTTCTCGCGCGCACCCTGGCGTCCGATCCCGAGCTCCTGCTACTGGATGAGCCCGCCACGGGCGTGGATCCGGCCACGGAGGAGCAGCTCATGTCGCTTCTCGGCGATCTCGCGAGTCACGGCCGAACGGTCCTCGTCTCCACGCATGATCTCGCGAGCGTGATGGCGCACTTCCCGCGTGTTCTCGCGATGAACGGCGGCATCGTCGCCGATGGCGACGCCTCCATCCTCCGCGACGACGCGATCCTCCGCCGTACGTACGGTGGCCACCGGCCCGGGGGGCCGCAGCACATCGCGGACGAGCACCATGCCTGATCTTCTCGAGCCGCTGCAGTACGCCTTCGTCCAGCGCGCGCTGGTGGCGGCGGTGCTCGTCGCGTTGGTCTGTGCGAGCGTCGGCGTGTTCGTCGTGCTGCGGGGGCTCGCGTTCCTTGGCGATGCCATCGCGCATGCGGCCTTCCCCGGGGTGGTCATCGCATTCCTACTGAAGATCAACATCGTGATCGGTGGGTCGATCGCCGCCGTCGCGTCGGCGCTCGCGATCGGCGCGGTCGCGCGCCGATCCGGTCTCAAGGAGGACACCGCCATCGGCGTGGTGTTCTCGGGCATGTTCGCCGTCGGCATCGTGCTTTTCAGCAGCATCCGGACGTACACCGGTGATCTTCTCGGCATCCTCTTCGGCGACGTGCTCGGCGTCGCCGCCGACCAGCTCGTCCTTGCGGCCGTCACGGCTGCCGTCGTGCTCCTGGGGCTGTGGATCATCTGGCGCCAGCTTGTGTTCGTCAGCTTCGATCCGATCGGCGCGGC
>WNFL01444687.1_pt1 | contig 15066 bp, 8 predicted proteins | sample 5400361 | NCBI WGS metagenome assembly WNFL01 (sample SAMN13153351, study PRJNA577476) | soil metagenome | isolation source: 40 cm soil on Douglas fir-dominated hillslope | place: USA:California | collected 2013-09-17
TGCAACGCGTCGGAAAACAGCAGACCCTCAAGTCCGCCGAAGGCGCTCGCATGTCGGCCGACGCTCGAATGAGGGGCGCCCAAGCCATGCTTGGCTATTCGAGGATCACCAGTCCCATTGATGGCGTGGTGACTGATCGTCCGCTTTACGAAGGGGATCCTGCCACCGCCAATCAACCCATCCTTACCGTGATGAACACATCGCGGCTCATTGCGAAAGCCCACATTGCGCAATCCGAAGCCGCCGTTCTGAAAGTAGGCAATCCCTCGGAACTGAAAATTCCCGGTCTCGATGAACCCATCAAAGGCCGCGTCAGCCTGGTCAGTCCCGCTCTCGATCCCGGCAGCACCACCATTGAAGTTTGGGTCGAAGCGTCCAAGCCGGACCCCGCGCTGAAACCCGGCATGACCGTGGGACTTTCCATGACCGCGAAAACGGTCAAGGACGCGATTGTAGTTCCCGCCTCCGCCGTGTTCAAGAACGCCGAGGGAGCCGATTACGTTCTCCTCGCCGGATCGGATGAAAAGGCCCACCAGAAGACCGTTCAGCTGGGCATTCGCAACTCAGATCTCACGCAAATCGCCGGCGGCATCAATCCCGGAGATCCGGTCATAACCACGGGTGGCTACGCGGTTCCTGACGGCACGCAAATCAAAATTGAGAAGCCCGCCGCTGATGAAAAAGCGACAGTCGACAGAGACGAGAAAGACACGGCGACAGCCGAAAAGGACGATAAAGCCGCCGACGCTAAGAAACCAGGCAAAGTTGAAGAGAAAGCAGCATCCGCAAAGAAAGCTCCTGTGAAAGGCAAGGAGTAACTGCGCATGGATTCTCAACCGGTCGTGAGCGGCGCAGGGCGGTCGGGCAAGCAAGACAATTCGCGCACACCGTGGTTCCATCGGCTCTCACGCCCTGTGCTCTTCCTGACCATCAGCCTGGCGCTTGTGGGCAGTTACCTCGCGCTCAGCATCCCGATTTCAGTTTTTCCGAACACGGATTTCCCGCGCATCGTTGTGGGAGTAGACAACGGTGTGATGCCCATCGACCAAATGCTGGTCACCATCACCCGTCCGATCGAAGAAGCGGTGAACAGTGTGCCCGGCCTCCAGAAGGTTACATCCATAACGAGCCGCGGGTCCGCCGAAGTTGATCTGTTCTTCGACTGGAAGTCCGACATGATTCTGACATTGCAGCGTGTAGACGCGGTCGTTGCCCGCTTGCAGGCGGAACTTCCTTCAACGGCAAAGGTGGAAACACATCGCCTGACCTTCGCGATCTTCCCCATCATTGGTTACAGCTTGACGTCGGACACGGTGCCGCCGAACAAGCTGTGGGAAATTGCCACCTACGACCTCAAGCCGCGACTCAACCGGCTGGACGGCGTTGCGACCGTCATCATACAAGGCGGGCGCGTTCCCGAATTTCAAGTAACGCCGGATCCAGTGCGCCTCCTCGCCGCGGGAATCACAGTCCAGGACATTCTGGACGCCATTAAGCGCACGAATCTGATCGATTCGCCTGGCCTGATCGAGCACGGTCATCAGCTCGTTCTAGGTCTCATCAGCGGGCAGGTCCGCACTCCGGAACAGATTGGTCAGATTGTTGTCAAGAGTTCCTCGGCGGGCATTCCCATTCGCCTGGGCGACATTGCGAAAATCGCCCCGTCGGTCGCCCCTGTCTACACGATGGTGACCGCCAATGGCAAACCGGCTGTGCTTCTCAACGTGGATCGCCAGCCCGAAAGCAACACTCTGGACGTCGCAAACGAAGTGCACGCGCTCATCCAGCAACTCACTCCCACTTTGCCTCCCGGAGTTCATCTCGAGCCTTTCTACGATCAATCCACAATCGTTCACGACTCCATTGCCAGCGTCCGCGACGCGGTGCTTATTGGAATTCTCCTCTCCTCTATTATCCTCGTGTTGTTCCTGCGTGATTGGGGAACTTCCCTGGTGGCGGGGCTGGTCATACCTGTAACTCTGCTCATCACCTTCATCGTTTTGAAAATGACCAATCAGAGTTTCAATCTGATGACTCTGGGCGGCCTCGCCGCCGCCGTCGGTTTGGTCATCGACGACGCCATCGTCGTCCTCGAAAATATTGTTTTGCATCGGGATGCCGGTCAAACCCGCTTCCAGGCCATTCAAAGCGCCCTGCGCGAATTGACTGTTCCCCTCATCGGCTCGACGATTACCCCGATCGTCGTCTTTCTTCCGTTGATTTCCATCACCGGTGTGACGGGAACTTTCTTCCGCGCCCTCGCCGTCACCATGACCGTTTCTTTGTTTACTTCGCTTCTTTTGGCTTTGACCTGGACTCCGACGCTGAGTCTTTACTTCGTGCGCCGAAAAGATACTGAAGAAGTTTCAGCGTCATCCTCCGCAGCCGGTCCGGACGCCGCTGCTCTTCTCGCTGCCGAAGAAAAGCATCTCTCGGGTTTTTTCGGACGCATCGTGGAGTTTTATGCGCGAACCATGAGAGCGCTAGTCAAACGTCCTTGGGTGCTGGCGGCAAGCTCCGTCTTGGTCATCGTTCTTTCTATTTTGTGCTACACCTTTCTCGGCACGGACTTTCTCCCCGCCATGGATGAAGGCGGGTTCATTCTGGACTACTTCACGCCGCCCGGCAGCTCGCTCGCCGAATCCAACCGCATCCTCCAGCACATTGAGGAAATTCTGAAGTCCACACCCGAAGTTGAGAACACCTCCCGCCGCACCGGCATGCAGCTGGGGCTTGCTGCCGTCACCGAAGCGAACAATGGGGATTTCACCGTCAGGCTGAAGAAAGATCGCAAGCGGGACATTGACGATATCATCGCCGATCTCAGAACCGAGATTGAGTCCACCGAACCTGGCACGAAAATTGAGTTCATTCAGCTCCTTCAGGACATGATCGGCGACTTGACCAGCGCGCCCGAGCCTGTCGTCATCAAGCTTTTTGCGCAGGACGGCAAACTCCTCAATGAAACCGCTCCGCGCGTCGCCGATGCGCTCGACAAAATCAAGATCGGCGGAAACTCGCACCCGGTCGTAGACGTTCTCAACGGAGTCGAAAATACCATCAGCGGCCCGGCGGTCACCTATCAGGTGAATCCTACGATCGCCGCACGTGCCGGTTTCACTCCGGAAGAAGTCGCCGTCAACGCCGCTGCGGTTCTGGAAGGTGAGCCTGCTGCAACACCGGTGATTCTGAATGACCGCTCCTACACCGTTCGCGTTCGCTTTCCGGAACAAAACCGCTCTTCGCTCGACAGCATGAGTAACGCGCTGCTCACCAGTTCCACCGGTCGCACCGCAACGCTTGGCTCATTGGCCACCCTCAGCATGGATCCGGGCCAGACAGAAATTCGTCGCGAGAATTTGCAGCGCCTGGTGCAAGTCACGGGGCGCTTCGAAGGCGTGGACCTTGGTACAGGCATCGCTGCCGTACAGAAAACCGTGAACAATTTGCATTTGCCTTCGTCCATCCGTGTCGAATATGGCGGCCTGTATGCCGAAGAACGGAAATCGTCCAGCGATATGTTGGTGGTATTATTTTTGGCTCTGTTGCTCCTGTTTGCCGTGCTGCTCTTCGAATTTCGTACTTTCTCCGCGCCCACGGCAATCCTGGCCTCCGCGTTGCTCTCCAGCTTCGGCGGGTTTCTCGCCCTGCTGATCACCAACACCTCCTTCAATGTCGCTTCACGCATGGGCATGATCATGGTTATCGGCATCGTCGCAAAAAACGGCATTCTCCTTCTCGACGCCGAGCATCGCTTCCGCGAACTTGGCTTCTCCGCCGAAGAAGCCATGATCCAGGCCGGCCGCCGCCGGCTGCGCCCCATCGCCATGACCGCTCTGGCCACTGTTGCTGGCATGCTTCCTCTGGCATTCGGCATCGGTGCTGGTTCCGCCATGCTCAAGCCTCTCGCTATCGCCGTTGTTGGCGGCATCCTCAGCTCCATGGTTCTTTCACTTATCTTTACCCCCGCGATCCATTTCTATCTCCAGCCTAGAACTGCCGCGCAAGAATAATTTCTGTCAGCGAAACATGCCTGCGCCCCGCTCAAGCGCGGAGTACGATTAGGTTCCTCCTTTTACGCCCTTCTCATCTTGCTTTCATCTCACAGTCATCAATCTGACGTTTACTCCTTTCGCCGCGCCTTCGGGGTGTACTTGGAAATCTGATCGCTGGAATCCCGGTCGGAGGTGAACTTTGCCGATCGTTCGCCTCGTGTCCGAGCGTTCGTTGCAATTCAAATTCAAAGGAGTCGCCATGCGTAGTTTGTGCAGTTTCCTGCTGGTTCTAGCCTGCTCGCTGTGCCTAATTCCACCCGCGCACGCTCAGTCGGGGAAAGGCGCCATCACTGGACGCGTCACGGATAGTTCGGGCGCCGCGCTGATTGGGGCCCAAATTTCTGTTCAGCCCCAGGGTGTTACCGTTGTTTCGGACGCTCTGGGCCAGTTTTTCATCAACGACCTCGAGCCTGGAAGCTATACCGTTACGGTTTCCTACCTGGGATTCGACACCTCTAAGCAAGCAGTGAACGTCGCTGCCGGCCAGGCCGCGAGCGTCGAGGCAAAACTCGAGGTCGAGGCCCAGAGCCTCGAAGTTTTGGTCACCGCCGAGCGCGCTTCCGGCGAAGAACCGCGAACTCACCGCCGATAACATCGTCCAAGTCCTGCCCGCGGAGGTAATTCGGAGCTTGCCCAACGCCAACATGGCCGATGCCCTCGGCCGCCTCCCCAGCGTCACGATTGAACGCGACGAAGGCGAAGGTAAGTACGTGCAGATTCGCGGTACCGAGCCACGCCTCGCCAATCTCACTATTGACGGCGTCAATACGCCTTCCCCGGAATCCGGAGTGCGCCAAATCAAGCTGGATGCCATTCCCGCTGACATCGTCGAGTCCGTGGAAATCAACAAGACCTTGCAGGCCAACATGGATCCGGATGGTATCGGCGGTTCCGTGAATCTTGTGACCAAGACTGCGGGTGAGCGTCCTACCATCAACATTAGCGGGATGGGTGGATATACCCCCATCGTAAATGGCCGCGGCCTCGTTGAAACAGCCGGCACTGTCGGGCAGCGCTTCGGTGCCAACAAGCGCTTCGGCGCTCTAATTGGTGGCACCTACGATTGGAACGGCCGCGGCATTGACGACCTCGAACCTGTGCCAGACATTGCCAAATTCACCGACGGCTCGACGGCGCGCTACTTCGAATCGATCGATGTCCGCGAATACCGCTATTACCGCAGCCGCTGGGGCCTGGCGGGAAGTGTCGACTACAAGCCGTCGGACGGCTCGACCATCTACGTCCGAGGTCTTTACTCTGACTTCAAGAACAACGGCGACCGTTGGGTTTACTCGCTGACGGACAACACTCCCATTTTCAATCCCTTGAAACCTAACCAATTCCCCAATGGCATTCAACTTCAGGGTTCCAACGGCTGCAGTATTGACTCAAACAAATTTCTCTCGGATGGCGTCACACCCAACCCCGACTATGGCAATGAGAGCTGCACCGGTGTGCCCTCTTTTACTGCACCGGTGTGCCCTCTTTTAACTCGCAGATCCGGCGGCCCGATTACGCCATTGGGAGTATCCTTCTTGGCGGCAAACACGTGCTCACCGCTACCTGGTTTGCCTGGGATGCTTCCGTGGCGCGTTCCAGCCAGGTTGGCCAGGTCGGTGACCGCACAGCGTCTTTTAACGCTGACGGTCTGGCGACCAGTTCCTGCCAGTATGATCTGGCGAACACAAAAAACCTCTACGAACCTCAGTGGACTCCCGCTTGCTTCACGGAAGCGTACACCAACCAGAGCAATTTCCCTCTCCACCGCATGCAGGTAAACCACGGGCTCACAGCACAGCTGAATCTCCAGTTCTCCGGAGCCGGAGCCAAGCGCTATCACCTGGGATCCCATCTCTCCACCATCGAAATTGGCGGAAAATTCCGTAACGCCCACAAGTTCGCCGACACCTTTACGGACAACTTTTCGCCCAGCGGGACGGGAACGCCTCTCCTCTTATCGCAGTTCTCCAACAAGCTGACGAATAACAACTACTACAACGGGGCTTACAAATTGGGCCCCAACCCCAATTTCTTCGATATCTATAACGCCTTCCTTGCCGACAAGAGCGCCAATCCCAATAACTATTCGCTCACGGAGGATACTTCCAGCCAATTCGACCTGATCGAAAAGGTCAGCGCCGGCTACGTGATGAACACCATTGATTTCAACAAAATCCGCCTCGTCGCTGGTGTTCGCTTCGAGGGTACCAATCTCGATACCGTGACTCCGGTTTTCGACGCCAATAACAATTTCATTGGCAATACCAAACTGAACGGTTCTTATGTCAAGGTACTGCCGAGTGCTTCTCTGCGCTTTAGTCTCAAGAACGACACGAACCTGCGTTTGGTCTACAGCCGCGGCTTCTCCCGCCCCGATCCGCAGAATATCGCCCAGGCGGTTTCCATCGACAACACAGCCAGCCCAATTCTCGTTGGCCTGGGAAATCCAAATCTAAAGCCCGAAACAGCCGATAACATCGACGTGCTCTTTGAGCATTACCTGAACCCCTTCGGCGTTATCACCGCGGGTTATTTCTACAAGAATCTGACGGAACCCGTCGTCACGCACCAGTTTGTTAATGTCACCACGGGGAACTTCGGCGGTGCTACTTGCTCTACGACGACAAAGTGTACAGTCACTCAGCCCGTGAATGCCGGCAGCGCCTGGTTGAACGGATTCGAGGTTGCCTATCTGCAGCACCTCACTTTCTTGCCCGGTGGATTCGCTGGTCTGGGGATCTCGGCGAACTACGGCTACACCGCTTCGCGCACTTCCTTTGGGCTCGATTTCAGCCGTACGGATCATCCTCGGCTCGTGCGCAACGCGCCGCACACTTGGAACGTCAGCCCGACCTACGATCGTGGTCGCGTCTCAATTCGAGTCGGACTTTCCTATAACGCCCAGAATATCGCCGGCTATGGGGACGGCACTCCTGGGCCATTCGGCGACAACTACTTTTATCCCCACCTTCAGTTCGATGCTCAGGGTAGCGTCAAAATGGCCCGTGGCCTTTCCTTTGTCATGTACGGGCTCAACATCAACAACGAGGTCTTCGGTTTCTACAACGGGAGCCCTCAATACATGCTCCAGCGCGAATTCTACAAGCCCACGATTGCCGCCGGTGTCCGCTGGTCCCCGCTTCATGAAAAATAACAAATCGGGCGTCGCCGTGGCAGAGCACTCTCTCCACATTTGCCACGGCTACCGTCCAAAATCACCCTTGACACTTATATCGGCATGCTACAATCGTTGCCAGATAATACTGCGAGATCTTGTGAGAGTGCTGCAGCTCAACGCTGCTTTTCTTCTTAGACATCGTTTCCGAAACTCTGCGCAGCAAAACTCAAGCCCTGCGGAATCAGTAACTTATGAATTGCAAATTCTGTAATTCCTTTGTTTTGATATTTTTATGAAATGCCCGGGGGTAGGGAGGTGCCCATGTTCCAACCTGCAATAACCACGAGATTTTTCACTCATCCCCTTTGTTTTGACATTCTTGCACAACTCTTTTGCATCAGAGAGAGGGTTAACTCTATTATTTTCAAGCGTCTCCGCACTCTTTACGAAAAACACCAGGGGTGGGGTACCCCTCGCGAACAAACTCGTTCCTGAACTGGAGATTTAGCATGCGAAAGCCCTTCTTGGCAGGCGTAGTACTGGCAGGAGCAGCTGCGCCGATGGCGCTCGCTCCCTGGAACGGCATTTCGTCCTCGGCCGCCGCGCCTGTGGATCAAACAGCCGTCCTCGTTGGGGCCGGCGACATCGCCGACTGCAAGGACCTTTCCGGTGCCGAAGCCACAGCAAAACTGCTCGTACAAATTCCCGGAACCGTCATGGCTGTCGGCGACCTCGCCTACCCGGACGGGAGCAAAGAAAATTTCGCATGTTACGACAAGACTTGGGGCCGCGTGAAATCCCGCACCCGCCCTGCTCCCGGCAACCACGAGTTTCATGCTGCTGGTGCCACGCCGTACTTCGACTATTTTGGCGCCGCTGCCGGTGACCCAAAGGCCGGCTACTACAGCTACGAACTCGGCACTTGGCACATTGTTGTGCTGAATAGCGAATGTAAGGACGTCGGTGGCTGCGAAGCCGGTTCGCCGCAGGAAAAATGGCTTCGCGCCGATCTCGCTGCACACCCGGCCGCTTGCACCCTGGCCTATTGGCACAAGCCGCTCTTCAGCTCCGGCAGCGCCCATGGCAACGACCTCACCGTCAAGCCGCTTTTCCAGGCCCTCTACGATAGCAACGCGGACGTCGTTATCGGCGGTCACGACCACGATTACGAACGCTTCGCCCCGCAAACTCCTGACGCCGCTGCGGATCCGGCTCGCGGCATTCGCGAGTTCGTCGTCGGTACAGGCGGTAAGAATCACCGCCCCTTCGTCGAACCAAAGCCCAACAGCGAATTGCGCGACGCCACTGCCTTCGGCGTTTTGAAACTTAACCTCAAGCCCGGTGCCTACGATTGGCAGTTCATTCCCGAAGCGGGCAAAACTTTCACCGATTCCGGCACCGGCACTTGCCATTGAGCCAGAGGATTTTTCGGATACCTAAACCAGTCTTTATTCCGCTCTCGGGCGGTTCTCGTTCTCGCTAGGCTTTTGTGGCAGAGTAATATGCGATGGCTGCATCCGAGAACCTCAACTCCGCCGGACGAGTTGCTTTCACGTATCCGAGTTTCGTTCTTTTCCAGTTGGGCCGTTTCTTTATCGTTCTCGCCGGAGAGATGCAATCCGTCGCCGTCGGCTGGCAAGTCTATGAAATCACGAAACGGCCGCTGGATCTTGGTCTCGTCGGACTGGCGCAGTTTCTCCCCAGCATTCTGTTGTTTCTGGTCGCCGGCCATGTCGCGGATCGCTTCGACAGGCGTCGGGTCATCGTGGCCTGTTATTGCGGGTCCGGCCTCTGCGCGGGATCCTTGCTGGTTCTCACCGTACGCGGAGTACACAACTCCTATCCCATCTATGCTGTGCTCGTTTTGCTGGGTGTCGTGCGCTGCTTCAACGGGCCCGTGAGCCGCTCGCTGCTGCCCCAGTTAGTCCCAGAAAAAGACTTCGTAAACGCCGTTGCCTGGGCCTCCACCATCTTTCAGTGCGCCGTCGTCCTCGGTCCCTCATTGGGAGGAATCGTCTACGCAGCTTCTCGTGGCCCGGCCGCAGTCTATGCACTCTCCCTCGCTGCCGCGATCGCCGCCGCGCTCTCCACCTCGCGGATCAAGGTACAACCGGTAACGCGCCTTCCCGAGCCCATGAATTGGAAAACCACGCTGGCGGGGCTGCACTATATCTGGCGCGAAAAACTGGTCCTCGGTGCTATTTCCCTGGACCTCTTTGCGGTTCTGCTGGGCGGCTCCGTTGCTCTCCTCCCCGTCTACGCCAGGGAAATTTTGGAAACCGGTCCTTGGGGGTTGGGAATTCTTCGCAGCGCTCCCGCCGCCGGTGCGGCGTGCATGGCGATTTTCATCGCGCACAAGCCTTTTGACCGCCGCTCCGGATCCGTAATGCTCTGGTGCGTTGGCGGATTCGGCGTCGCCACTATTCTCTTCGGCCTCTCTCGAAGCCTCGTGCTTTCTCTGCTTGCGCTATTCCTTGTTGGCGCGACGGACATGGTCAGCGTCATTGTTCGCCAGATGTTCATTCAAGTCGGTACGCCCAATGAAATGCGTGGCCGCGTGAATGCTGTCGACATGATTTTTATTGGCGCTTCCAACGAACTTGGCCAGTTTGAATCCGGACTCACGGCACAGTGGTTCGGCGCCGTGCCCGCAGTGGTCCTGGGCGGGCTGGGCACACTCATGGTGACCGGATTATGGGCGTGGACTTTTCCGGAATTGCGCCGCGCCGGCGAGAGTGCTCAACCCGCCGAATAGGTCAGAAAGTCGAACTATTTCTTCTTTGATTTTGCCGGCGGGTTCTCCGGCATCGCCATCTCCATCGGAGTGCTCGCGCCTGCCGCGAGCTCTTTTTTCACGGATTCTGGTATCTTGTCCGCGTTCTTCACCAGAACGGCCACCTGCCAAATCTGTTTTTCCGTAAGCTGCCCTTTGAACGCCGGCATCCCCGACAGTCGAATTCCATTTTCCACTTTCCAATACGACTCCCACTCTTCGTCGTCCGTCACCCCCGTGCCTTTGAAGAGTTCCGGCGGCGCCGGAAACATTCCCTGCGCCTCCGCGGTCTTGGGCTCGTTCGGCAGGCCGTGGCACATCGCGCAGTGCTCCTTGTAAACCTTTGCCCCGGCAAGCACATTCGCTTCGTCCGCCGCTACCTGAGGTGCCGGGTGCGCCAGCTTATCCAGGTAAGCATGCAGTGCCACGCGCACGAGCCTCTTTTCAAACGGTATCGGCGGCGCCGAAGTGGCCACCGGCGCGTGCCCCGATGAGAAATAGTAATAAATGCCTCCGGCAACCAACAGGATTCCGAGCAAAATCCCTAGAATCAAGCCCTTGAGCATGTGGTTTTTCTCCCCACAAAACAGGATTAGTGGCTCCACGTCTTGAAGCCCGTGCCGTTCCGCGACAGTCTACTTTCTCCCGCCCATTTCTGCACCCCTCAATTTCCAAGAACGCCCTAAGTTCGCATTCCCGCCCAACCAATTGCACCACGCGAAGGTCCTGCCCAGGGGCTCGATCGGTACCCGTGTTTTCGTAACCTTTCGCCTCCAAGAGCCGTCTTATCTAGTCGTAGGCAAAGTTTTCCGGTAGGCTGCCGGTACCAGGCGCCGCAGCCCCCAGCGTCTACTTGCGATTGCCCTGCTTTCGGCAGACTCTCTCGCACAACTATTTTCATAATAGGAGCGAACGGATGGGCCAGACCAAGTCCTTAGACCTTCCCGACCCGGGCTCGGACAGCGCGTCGGCCACTGCGCCTTCGAAGAGCCGCTGGTGGCTCTGGGTTCTTGTGCTTGGCGTTGTAACTCTGGGCGGCTGGTATTACTACAGCGCAAAGAATTCCAGCCAGGCGGCCGACCCTGCCGCAGCCGCAGCGGCGGGTAAAAGCAAGGGAGGCTTCAGCGCAGCGAACATGGTTGTGCCGGTCGTGGTTGCCACTGCGCAACGCGGCGATTTGCCCGTTTATTTCAATGGACTTGGCACCGTGACCGCCTTCAACACCGTTACGGTTCGCAGCCGTGTCGATGGTCAGCTCGTCAGTGTCGCGTTTAAGGAAGGCCAGTTCGTCCACGAGGGAGATCTTCTCGCGCAAATCGATCCGCGCCCGTTCCAGGTACAGCTTGGGCAAGCGCTCGGGCAACTCGCTAAAGACCAGGCACAGCGCAAAGATGCGGAAGTCAATTTTGAGCGCTTCAAGCTTCTTTTCAAGGAAGGCGTGATCCCCCAACAGCAGCTCGACACTCAGGCCGCGTTGGTTGGGCAGTTTGATGGCGCCATCGCGTCCGATCAAAGTCAGATCGACAACGCCAAGCTGCAACTGACATATTCCCGCATCACCGCGCCGATCAGCGGCCGCATCGGCCTGCGTCTCGTTGACGCCGGGAACATCGTGCATGCCAGCGATACCAACGGACTTTTGGTGATCACCCAGCTGCAGCCTATCTCGGTGATTTTCAGCTTGCCGCAGGATCAGCTTCCCCAAGTGAACGCGAAGCTTCGCTCCGGCGTTCAACTTATGGTCGATGCTTATGATCGCGACGACACCGCCAAAATCGCCAGCGGAAAACTACAAACCATCGACAATCAAATTGATCCAACCACCGGAACCTACAAGCTGAAATCCGTCTTTGCCAATACGGACAACGCTCTTTTCCCGAATCAATTTGTCAATGTCCACCTTCTCGTGGACACCAAGCGCAACCTCACGATCGTTCCCACTGCCGCCATCCAGCGCGGTCCGCAGGGAACTTACGTGTACGCTGCCGGCCCCGACAACACGGCGAAGATTCGAATCGTCACCATCGCGCAGACCACCGGTGACAGCGTGGGCTTGAGCGCCGGGTTGAATTCCGGTGATGTCGTCGTGATTGATGGTCAAGATAAGCTTCAGGACGGAACAAAGATCAGTCCCAGCCCGGCCGGCGGTTCGAATGGCGCTGGCCGCGGGGCTGCGTCTCCGTCTCCCGCCCAAGACGCGCCGCAATCCGGGAGACCTTCGAAAGGCCAGGCTGGAGGATCTCCGCGATGAGTCCGTCTCGGCCGTTTATTCTGCGGCCGGTCGCCACCACTCTTCTGATGGTCGGCGTCCTACTGGTGGGCTGGGTCGCGTTCCGGCAGTTGCCTATCTCTGCTTTGCCCCAGGTCGACTACCCGACCATTCAGGTGCAAACGTTCTATCCGGGCGCAAGCCCCGAAGTCATGGCATCTTCGGTCACGGCCCCGCTCGAGCGTCAGTTCGGCCAAACTCCAGGCTTGAATCAGATGACATCCACGAGTTCCTTCGGGAGCTCGATGATTACGCTGCAGTTTGATTTGGACCTAAATATCGATGTCGCCGAGCAGCAAGTCCAGGCGGCCATCAACAGCGCTTCGAATCTTCTCCCTCAAGGACTCCCCAACCCGCCGATCTACAGCAAAATCAATCCGGCGGACGCGCCCATCCTAACGCTCGCGCTCACATCGAAATCTCTTCCGCTATCCAAAGTGGAAGACCTCGCGGACACCACGCTCGCTCAGAAAATTTCTCAGCTCAGCGGCGTCGGGCTTGTCAGCATTAGTGGCGGCCAGCGTCCGGCAGTGCGCATCCAGGCGAATCCGACAGCCCTGGCTTCCTACGGACTGAGCCTTGAAGACTTGCGCACCGCGCTGAGCCAATCCAACGTCGATCAGGCCAAAGGCACGTTTGACGGCTTGCATCAGGCTTACACCATCGGCGCAAACGATCAGCTTATTTCCAGCAACAGCTACCGTCCGTTGATCATTGCCTACCGTAACGGCGCGCCCGTGCGGCTGACCGACGTCGCCACGGTTGTCGACGGTGTTGAAAATGCCAAGCAGGCCGCCTGGGCCAATCGGGACTCCGCCGTCATTCTGAATATTCAACGGCAGCCCGGCGCGAACATCATCGCGGTGGTCGATCGCGTGAAGAAACTTCTTCCGCAACTTCAAGCGGCGCTTCCCGCCGCCGTGCATGTGGATATTCTTACCGACCGCACCACCACGATTCGCGCGTCTGTCGAGGATGTGCAATTTACGCTGGTGCTGACGGTCGCGCTGGTGGTGATGGTCATTTTCCTTTTCCTGCGAAGTCTGCGCGCCACGATCATTCCGAGCATCGCTGTTCCGCTTTCCCTGATTGGCACTTTCGGTGTGATGTACCTGCTCGGCTACAGCCTCAACAACCTTTCTCTCATGGCCTTGACAATTTCGACCGGCTTCGTCGTCGACGACGCCATCGTCATGATCGAAAACATCAGCCGTTATATCGAGGAAGGCGAATCGCCCCTGCAGGCGGCGCTAAAGGGCTCCGAGCAAATCGGGTTCACCATCGTTTCGCTGACCGTTTCGCTTATTGCCGTACTCATTCCTCTTCTCTTTATGGGCGATATCGTTGGCCGCCTGTTCCGCGAATTCGCGGTCACCCTGGCGGTCACCATTCTTGTTTCCGCGTTTGTTTCGCTTACGCTCACGCCGATGATGTGCGCCAAGCTGCTCCGTCATCAGAAAAAAGAAGAGGAAGGCTGGTTCTACCGCAAGTCCGAGGATGCCTTCAATGCGGTCATTGCATTCTATGGCCGGACGCTGCAGTTCGTTCTGCGCTTCCGCACGACCACGCTCATTGTCACCGTCGCGACGCTCGTCGGGACAATTCTTCTCTACATTTATGTTCCCAAGGGGTTTTTCCCGGTTCAGGATACCGGCGTCATTCTCGGCGTCTCCGAAGGTCCGCAAAACGTCTCCTTCGCGGCGATGGCGCAGCGGCAGCAGGCGCTTGCAGACGTCATTCTCAAGGACCCGGCGGTCGAAAGCCTTTCCTCATTCATCGGCGTTGACGGAACGAATACCACGCTGAACAGCGGGCGCATCCAGATCAATCTCAAACCGCTGGCCGAGCGCCAAATCAACGCTTCGGATGTGATCCGCCGCCTGCAACCCGAACTCGCGAAAGTTGATGGCGTTTCGCTCTTTCTCCAGCCGGTTCAGGACTTGACGGTCGAAGACCGCGTCAGCCGCACGCAATTCCAGTACAGCCTCGAAGATGTGGATGCCAAGGAGCTCGCCTACTGGGCGCCACGCTTCATCGACAAATTGAAATCGCTTCCCGAGCTTCGCGACGTCGCGAGCGACCAATTAAACCAGGGCCTCGTCGCTTCCCTCACAATTGACCGCGACTCCGCGGCGCGCCTGGGAATTCTTCCTGCCGACATTGACAACACGCTCTACGACGCCTTTGGCCAGCGCCAAGTCTCCACGATTTTCACGCAACTCAATCAGTATCACGTGGTTATGGAAGTTGATCCGCAGTTCCAGCAAGATCCGGATTCGCTCAAGAGTATTTACGTGAAGTCTTCCAACGGCACGCAGGTCCCGCTGACCGCCTTCACGCATTTCGATCCCGGCGATGCGGCCCTCGCGCTGAATCATCAGGGCCAGTTTCCGGTGGTCACCCTTTCGTTCAATCTGGCTCCGAATGGCGCGCTCGGAGACGCCGTGAACGCCATCAACCTCGCCAAGCAGGAATTGAATATGCCCCCCAGTGTCCAGGCTACGTTCCAGGGCACGGCAGCCGCCTTCCTCAAGTCCCTGGCCAATGAACCCATCCTCATTCTTGCCGCGCTCGTTACTGTCTACATTGTTCTGGGCATCCTGTACGAGAGCTACATTCACCCGATCACGATTCTCTCGACGCTCCCGTCCGCCGGCGTTGGCGCCATTCTCGCGCTGCTTCTTTGCCGGACGGAGTTCAGCGTCATCGCGCTGATCGGCATCATCCTGCTCATCGGCATCGTCAAGAAAAACGCCATCATGATGATCGACTTCGCGCTGGAGGCCGAGCGCAAGGAAGGGAAGGCGCCGCTGGATGCCATCTACGAAGCGTGCTTGCTTCGTTTCCGGCC
>WNFL01314497.1_pt1 | contig 15065 bp, 14 predicted proteins | sample 5400361 | NCBI WGS metagenome assembly WNFL01 (sample SAMN13153351, study PRJNA577476) | soil metagenome | isolation source: 40 cm soil on Douglas fir-dominated hillslope | place: USA:California | collected 2013-09-17
TTGGGGAAGCGCTCAGGCATGCCGTTGACGACCCAGTTGGTGCAGTGGAGGATGTTGTAGAACGAAAACCCGAGCGCGTGCACCGCGATGAAGCGATTGCAGCCACGGAACACGTTTTCGCTCCAGTTGAAGGCCGAGTGGAACGACAGCACGAGGCCGCGTTCTTCGATGGCGCGATAGACCTTCATATAGGCGTTGTCATACACCGGCAGGGTGCGTACGGTTGTAATCATAAAGCCGCCGACGCCGTCGCGGTGGCCGAAAGTCTCGACGTGCCGCAGCGTTTCGTCGGGATCTGAGAACGGCAGGCACAGCATCGAAAACAAGCGCCCGCCGGATTCCGGCAGCACCTTCTCGGTAACCCAGCGATTGTAGGCCCAGCACAGATCGACCTCCATCTCCTTCTGGGGATGCAGGCCGATGTTGAGCATGCCGGTCGGGAACAGGCAGGAATAGTCGACGCCCATGGCGTCCATCCAGCGATCGCCGAGCTGGACGTCGCGGTGCCGATCAGCCTCGAACTTTTCGGATGCGCGCAGCGGATACCGGGTGACGCGTCCGCCGATATCCTGGTAACCGATCTGCTGCGGCATCAGCGTGCCGCGTCCGCCCTTCGCGCCCTGCGCCATCGCGAGCTGACGCAGGACATCGTTCTCCATGAACGGCAGAATGTCCTTCATGTGCTCATTTTCGTAGTGATGAGCGTCGACGTCGACGATGACCATGTCGTCGAGTTTGCGCTGATGGGCCTGCTGACGGGCGTGGGCGAGGAGTCTCGTGGTGTTCAACTCGTCAACCGTCACACGGCGGCCGCGATCGGACGTAAGTTCCATGGCGTTTCTCCTGAGCGAGTCCGCTGACTCTGCTAATTTCATGCTGCGGTCCAGCCGATCAGCGGCCGGTCCAGCTCTGCCACATGCCCAGCTCAAAGACCGCGAGATTAGCCGCCTTCAATAAGCCGCTTGCAGTGACCATGACGTCGGTCGAAGTGACCCGGCTGCGAGCTGGGAGCAGCGGGAAATGGCCACTTGCTTCGACCTGCGCCGAGTAGCTCCGGCACGCCGCTGCCATCAGCGCCTGGATGGCGTCAGGGGTCAGCACATCGGTGCGCCCTTCGGCAAGCGCGCGGTCGACCTCGACCGCAAGCTGTTCGGCTGCTGCCGAGAGATTCTGGATGGCACCGGATGCGGATTTCGTGGGCGGCGGTTTGGCGGCCTTTTTGGTATTTGTGCGCTTGGCGGGCGCAGGCGCGAGCTTGGCCGTGGGCTTTGTCGCAACCTTGGCCGCCGCGGTCTTACGCACGGACATAAACCTCGTCCCCTTTCTCGATCACTTCGTATTTTGCGCAGCTTGAGCTTGCGGTCGGAGACGCATTCGCCGGTCTTGAGGTCATACTCATAGCCGTGCCAGGGGCACACGAAGTGGAGTTCGGTATCGGAGAAATACAGGCCCTTCGAGGTTTTATCGGGCATGATGCGCTCTTCGACCTTGGCGATGGTGAGCCCCTCGCAGGCCGGCCCGCCCTGGTGCAGGCAGTAGTTGCTGTATGCATAAAAAGTGCCGTTTTCCCGGAACACACCGATCTCATGGTCGCCGAGGAACACGATACGACGGTCGCCATCCTTGAATTCGGAAATCTTGCCGACAAGTTTTTCAGCCATTCGAAGTCTTTCCTCCTACCCGCCTCGGCGGCCGGGTTGACGCCCTGTCGTGCCGGTCCGGGCGTGAAGCGCGGCACGCGGATTGTCCGTTTATAGTACAGTCGGCGCCGCGATTGCCAATAGCCTCCGGACCATATTCGCCATTGATCATCAATCTTCGGCATAAGTGCTATGCCGGCGCTTGCCGGTCTCAATCGGCCATTCGCGACGTCGGGGTAACGAAGAATATGTCACGCACCTTCCGTGCTTGCCAATCGTCGTTCAAATCTGCTTGTTGCCTTCCGCAAGCGACGAGGAACGACCATGGCGAGCTACAAGCTGGTGACATATGCGGGAGCCGACGGTCCGCGTGCCGGACTGGTGATCGGCGATGAGGTCTTCGATGCCGCAAAGCTGACCGGCCACGCGGGCGATCGCAGCGTGCTGGGCATCTTGCAAGACTGGATGGCGGCGCGAGAGCGCCTCGGCCATGCCGCCGCCTCGCGGGCGGCAGGCCAGCCGCTCGCAACCACCAAGCTGCTGGCGCCGATCTTGTGGCCGTCGGCGATCTATTGCGCCGGCGCGAACTACGCCGATCACGCTGCCGAGATGGCGCGGGCGAGCGGGCGAGCGCCCGAGCCGGATCCGCATACGCTCGTGTTGAAACCCTGGCACTTTCTCAAGGCCGGGCGCAGCACCCTCGCGGCGCCCGACGATGCGGTGCTGATCACCGGCGTTTCCAAAACGATGGACTGGGAGATCGAGCTTGCCGCCGTGATCGGGCTTGCCGCCAAAAACGTGGCGCTCGCCGAGGCGCTCGATTATGTGGCCGGCTACACCATTGCCAACGACCTCTCGGCCCGCGACATGGGACGCCGTCCCCACGTGCCCGACACCGCCCCGTTCAAATTCGACTGGGTGGCGCACAAGAATTTCGACGGATCGTGCCCGCTGGGGCCATGGATCGTGCCCAGCCGGGACATTCCGGATCCGCAGCAGCTTGGCCTCAAGCTATGGGTCAATGACGTTATCAAGCAGGATTCCAACACAAGCCAGATGATCTTCACTCTCGCAGAGCAGATCGCGCACCTGTCATCGCGCATCACGTTGCAGCCCGGCGACGTGATCCTGACCGGAACGCCGGCGGGCGTCGGCGCCGCGCGGCCGGAATTCCTCAAGCCCGGCGACGTGGTCAGGCTGTGGATCGAGAACATCGGCACGCTCGCGAACCGCATGGCGTAATTGCGCCAAATAAATAGCAGTCATTCCAAAGCATCGGGCTTGCGCACTGAAGTCCGCGCCGCGGAATGCTTATAATACGGTGAGCAACCTGGGATGGGAGGAACGCCAGCATGACACGGAACCACCATGGCGCCACCGCGGCGCTCACCGGCATCGGCATCCTCGCGTTGTTTGCGCAGGCATGTTCGGCGCAGGCGCCAGCTCAAGTCCAGGCGGCCGAGCCGGCCGCAGCGGAGCGCAATCCGCCGGCGCTTGCCACCCTGTCGCGGCCGACCGGACGTTTCGGCCGCACACTCGGCCTGCCCAAGGACGGCAAGGATCTCTACATCCCGGACGAGGATTATATCCGCTTTCCGCTGCCGCCCGGCGCCGAAGCTTATGCGGATGTCGACGCCCTGAAAATCAAATCAGTCATGGGTGAGGTCACCGCCATCTCCCGCAAAAGCCGCGACGACGGAAACCAGTATTGGGGCCGCATTCCGGGCACGACCTATGATCGCATGACCCAGGACTGGGTCATGGCGTGGTACCCGACCGCCTGGGCGGCGGAGTTCACGGTGGACGGCCGGACCACGGCGCTCAAAAGTGTATTCCCGATCACCGAATCCCGTCCGACCCCGGGCGACGGCATCACGGCGCCGGTCGTCTGGGTGGGCCTCGGCGCCGCGGCTGACTTCCAGGGCCGGGACGTGAAGGGAAAGACCGTGATGATCTACTCCCTGCCGACGCCAGGCGGGCGCGACCACTCGGCCGACTGGAGCGGCGCCGTGCGGCGGGCGAACGATGCCGGCGCAGCAATCATTCTGGTGGAGATGGGATTCCCGGGCAACGCGCAGTCGGAGCCCGAGGGCGCCGTCGGCACCGCGGCCCCGACCGTCACCATCACGCCCGACGAAGCCAATCTGATCCGCGATCAGCTCGACCAGGGCCGGCCGGTCTCGTTCCACCTTCGGCTGGCGACCGAGGAACGCACGGGCCTCAAGACAGGCAACATCTGGGGCGTACTACCCGGCGCCAGCGCAGAACAGATTCTGATCATGGCGCACACCGACGCTTTCTTCGAGGGCGCCATGGACAATGCCTCCGGGCTCGCCATGATGCTCGACATCGCGCGCCACTACGCCGCCATCCCGCAGGCGCAGCGGCCGCGCACCCTGGTGTTCCTGACGACGCCGGACCATCATCACGGTTCCGAGGGCATCCGCTGGGTGCGCGACAACTACGATTGGAGCAAGGTGGCGCTGACCGTCAACGCCGAACACCCCTCGCAAACGCTGCTCTACAACCTTGATGCCGGCGTGATGACGGCGAACGAGGTCAGCGCGCGGCGCTGGTACGTCGGCGGCAGCGATGCGCTCCGCACATTGGTCCGCCGGACATTCCGGGAATTCGGCGTCGCCACCTACCGCAAGTCTGAGGTGAGTCCCGGCGGCGAGCTGTCGCAAATCTACATGAAGGCGCCGAGCTTCCACATCATCGATCACGTCATCTACCACACGACGCTCGACACCGCGGACTTGGTGCCGGCCTGGGGCATCGAAGCCGCGACCCGCGCTTTTCTCAAGATCATCGACAACGTGAACACGATGACCAGGCAGGAGATCGCCGCGGCACCGGTGGATCTCGCCGATCCGACCCGCCCGGTCAGGTGAAGCGGCAGAACTTCTCCGAGGATATCCGAAGCCAAGAAGGGGAGACGATGATGATTGTTACGACGACCAACGACGTCGCGGATCACAAGATCGTCAGATATCTCGGCGTTGTGCGCGGCATCACGGTGCGTTCGCGCAACGTGTTCGGAACCATCGGGGCGCAATTCCAGTCCCTCTTTGGCGGCAACATCACGCTCTACACCGCGCTCGCCGAGCGCGCCCGCCAGGAGGCGTACGATCTGATGGTAAGACACGCAAGCGCGGACGGTGCAGATGCGGTGATCGCCATGCGGTATGACGCGAACGAGATCGCGGCCGGCATCACCGAGGTCTTGGCTTATGGCACAGCCGTCGTTCTTGAAAGAACGACCCCTTGAATCCCGCCCGCAAGCTACCAGTTGGCCTCATTACCATGCAGCCCGTCATCTCGGTATATGGCCTGGCAAAGACCTACGCGTCCGGCTTCCATGCGCTCAAGGATATCAACCTCGACATTTATCGCGGGGAAATCTTCGCGCTGCTGGGTCCCAACGGCGCTGGCAAGACGACCCTCATCAGCATCATCTGCGGGATCGTCAATCCGAGCTCCGGGGCCGTCTCGGTGGACGGTCACGACATCATTGCCGGTTACCGCAAAGCGCGATCGCTGATCGGGCTCGTCCCGCAGGAGCTGACGACCGATGCCTTCGAATCGGTTTGGAACACGGTGTCGTTCAGCCGCGGACTATTCGGCAAGCGCGCCAATCGGGGCCATATCGAAAAGGTGCTCAGAGAACTTTCGCTTTGGGACCGCAAGGACAGCAAGATCATGACGCTGTCCGGCGGCATGAAGCGCCGCGTCATGATTGCAAAGGCGTTGTCGCACGAGCCGCAAATTCTCTTTCTCGACGAGCCGACGGCGGGCGTCGATGTCGAACTGCGCAAGGACATGTGGCAGACCGTGCGCGCGTTGCGGGCTTCCGGCGTCACCATCATCCTGACCACCCACTACATCGAGGAGGCCGAGCAAATGGCCGATCGGATCGGCGTGATCAACAAGGGCGAGATCATTCTGGTCGAGCAAAAGGCAGAACTGATGCGCAAGCTCGGCAAGAAGCAGTTGACGCTGCAGCTTGATGCTCGGCTGAAAGCCGTGCCGGCACCGCTTGCCCGTTATGATCTCTTGCTTTCGTCCGACGGCGACGAACTGACGTACACCTATGACACCCAGGGCGAGCGCGGCGGCCTCACGTCCCTCCTCGCCGATCTCGGCAGCGCGGGTATTCGATTCCGTGACCTGCACACGACCGAAAGCTCGCTCGAGGACATCTTCGTCGGGTTGGTGAGGCAGGCAAAATGAACCTCCGGGCAGTTCAGGCGATCTACCTGTTCGAGATGTCGCGCACAGCGCGCACGTTGTTGCAGAGCATTGTCTCGCCCGTGATATCGACGTCGCTGTACTTCGTGGTGTTCGGCGCGGCGATCGGTTCACGCATCACCGAGATCGAGGGCGTGAGTTATGGCGCCTTCATCGTGCCGGGCCTGATCATGATGATGCTGTTGACCCAGAGCGTCGCCAACGCCTCGTTCGGCATCTATTTTCCGAAATTCACCGGCACGATCTACGAACTCCTGTCGGCGCCAGTGTCCGCCTTCGAAATCGTGCTCGGCTATGTGGGCGCCGCCGCGACCAAATCGATCATTCTGGGACTGATCATCCTGGCAACGGCCGGCCTGTTCGTGCCGTTGCGGCTCGATCATCCCGGCTGGATGCTGGGGTTTCTCCTGCTGACCGCGGCGACGTTCAGCCTGCTCGGTTTCATCATCGGTATATGGGCGGACGGGTTCGAAAAGCTCCAGGTGGTGCCGCTCCTCATCATCACCCCGCTGAGCTTCCTTGGCGGCAGCTTCTACTCCATCAAGGTCCTGCCGCCGGTTTGGCAGACGATCGCTCTTCTCAATCCGGTGGTTTATTTGATCAGCGGCTTCCGCTGGAGCTTTTACGGCATCGCCGATGTGGGCGTGAGCATCAGCCTGGGCATGACGACAATATTCCTCGCCGTTTGCCTCGCGGTGGTGTGGTGGATTTTCAAGACGGGCTATCGGCTCAAGCGATAGGGTGTCCGGAACAGGGAACCTGATGTGACGGCCTGTCGTCATCATGATATGGTGCACCTATGAACGAACGCTTCACCCTCCCTCCGCAACGCCCGACCACACAGGCCGCCGATGGGCTGCCCCGCTGGTGCTGGACCGTCGCCGAGGTCGAGCGCATGGAGGCCGCCGGTTTTTTCACCGAGTACGACCAATTTGAATTGCTGGGTGGGGAGATCGTACCGATGATGTCGCCGGCGGGTCGCCGACACGAGACTATTCGCATCAAACTTGCGCATCGAATGGGCCGTTTGGCGCGAGAAGACCTCATTGTGGCGCAGGAACCTCAATTTAACTTGAGCCCAGATACTTTCGTGAAGCCGGACATCCTTGTGCATTCGGATGCGATTCAAACTTACGATTTGCGAGGCCCCGACGCGTTGCTGGTCGTTGAGGTCGCCGAGACAAGCCTCCGCTACGATCTCAAGATCAAATTGCCGCTTTATGCTTCACACGGCGTGCGGGAATATTGGGTGATCAACGCGGCCACCCGCATAACCACGGTGCATCGACAGCCCACTGGAAATGTCTATTCCTTCACCGACGAGCTTCCGTCCAGTGCACGATTGATCCCGTCGCTGGTGCCCGAACTTTCGGTATCGCTCAACGAACTCAGGCTCGACTGAGCGGCGTACGTCGATCGCTGGTCGAAATGAATACCGATCGGTTTCGCTTCGAGTGGTACAAGAAGCAGTTCCAAGAACAATCTGGGGAGTGACGCCAATGAAAATCAGAAGCCGAGAGGGATTGCTCTCAGCCGCCGCCCTTATGGTCGCGGCCCTCTTTGTCGCGCAGGCCCAACTGACCGTCGCGCAGACGCCTCCGGGAACCCCCTCCATGTACGCCTATGTGGGATCGTTTACGAGCGCCCAGCGCAAGGCGCGCGGCGACGGCATTCATGTCTATCGTACCGATCCGGCGACCGGGGCGTGGACTCACGTCCAGAACCTCGGCGATCTGGTCAACCCGTCCTACCTGGCCTTGAGTCATGACCAGCGCTTTCTCTACTCGGTGCACGGCGACGAGGACTATGCGACCGCCTTCGCGCTCGATCCTGCCACCGGCCAGGCCAAGCTCCTCAATCGCGCCGCGACCGGCGGCAAGAACGGCGTTCGTGAGGCCGTCGACCCGTCGGGCAAATTCCTTGTGATGGCCAATTATGCGAGCGGCAGTGTTGCCGTCCTGCCCATCGCGCCGGACGGATCGCTCAAGGACCAACATCAGCTGGTGCCGTTGCCGGGCGAGTCCGGTCCGCACAAGGTCGAGCAGATGAGTTCGCATCCGCACGATATCGTGTTCGACCCATCAGGCCGCTTCGTGCTGGTGCCGGACAAGGGGCTTGACCGCGTCTTCGTGTTCCGCTTCGACGCCGCAGCCGGCCAGCTCGCTCCGACCGAGCAGGGCTCCGTGAAGTCGCGGCCCGGCGCCGGCTCCCGCCACCTCGCGTTCCATCCGAAACTGCCGATCGTGTGGGTGCTCAACGAACTCGACAGCACGATCGCGACCTACCAATTCGACACCGAACGCGGCGCGCTCAAGGCGCTCCAAGTGATGTCGACGCTGCCGGCCGACTTCACCGGCTACAGCACCACAGCCGAGATCGCAGTCTCGCCTGACGGCCGTTTCGTTTATGGCTCCAACCGCGGCCACGACAGCGTCACTATCTTCGCCGCCAATCCTGAAGGGTTGTTGAGCGTGGTCGGCTGGCAGCCAACGCAAGGCAGCAGCCCACGCTTCATCGGTCTCGATCCAGCCGGGCGTTTTCTTTACGCGGCGAACGAACAAGGTGACACCGTGGTCACATTCCGTGTTGACGGTAGCTCCGGCAAGCTGACGCCGACCGGGCAGGTGATCAAGAACGGGAGTCCGGTTACGATCGTGTTCGCCGGGAAGTGAGTGGGCAAGAACGGGGAGCCGGTCGCCTGACTTTGTCGCAAACTCTCCACTCCTGCGGTTCTTGGCGTACGAGTCGATAGGGCTGATAGCGCGTGAGGTGGGCAAAGGCCCGCTTTTCGGGTCGTGCCCACGCAGGCAGATCGGTGGGCGCACCTCGCGTCGCTTTGCCGACATACACGTGACTGCTATCCTGCGCGCTTAATAACAATTACCGGCCGTCCAGGAGGCCGCGCATTTCAGGAGGAAATCGTCATGTTGAGAGCAACGAGCGCAGCCGCATTTGTCATGACGCTCGCCGTGGTTTCGCCCACGCGCGCCGAAGAGCCCCTCGCGATCGCCAAGCAGGGATATTTCTTTGTCGGCGGCAAATATTCGACGGTCGGCGATAAACAGCTGATGAATGGGCAGATCTACGTCGAATACCAAATCCCCAAGAAGCGCACACAGGCCTATCCGCTGGTGATCGTGCCCGGCGCGGCGCAGACGGCGACCAATTTCAACGGTACGCCGGATGGGCGCGAGGGCTGGACGCAGCATTTCCTTCGCCGCGGTTACGCCGTCTACATTGTCGAGCAACCGGGCCGCGGCCGTTCCTCCTATCAGCCCGATACCGACGGGACGCAGGCCTACCCGCAGGTTCTTCGGGTCCAAGAGCGCTTCACCGCGCCGGAGAAATTCAACTTGTGGGCGCAGGCGCGCCTGCATACCCAATGGCCCGGCACCGGAATGGCGGGCGACCCCAATTTCGATCAGTTCTTCGCCTCGCAGGTGCCGTTCGTGCAGAAGCCGGAGGTGATCCAGGCGCTCAACCGCGACGCCCTCGCGGCGCTGATCGACAAGCTCGGCCCGGTGATCCTGATGACCCATTCGCAGTCGGGTGCCTATGGCTGGGAGGCGGTCGACCAGAGGCCCGGCATGGTCAAAGCGCTGATCCAGGCGGAGCCGTCGGCGCCGCCCGTGCATGACGTTGAATTTCTCGGCGCACCCGAATGGTTCCGCGACGGCGCGCGCACCCGCACCTGGGGTCTCACTGCCATCCCGATCACGTATGCGCCACCCGCCAAGGACACCTCGGAGCTTACATTCGAGCGGCAAGAGAAGGCCGACGGTCCGGACCTCGCCCGGTGCTGGCTGCAGAAGGAGCCGGCGCGGCAACTGCCCAATCTGCAGAAGCTACCGATCGTCATCGTGACCGGCGAGGCTTCGTTTCATGGCCCCTACGAGCATTGCGTGGTGAAGTTCCTGGAACAGGCCGGCGTCCACCCGACTTGGCTCAATCTCGGCGCCATGGGGATTCACGGCAACGGCCACACGATGATGCTGGAGAAGAATTCCGACCAGATCGCCGACGTGATCGAGAAATGGGTGCGCAAGGCGCTGGCGGAGAGGACCGCCGGCACGCCGCAGCGCCGGGCGTCGCGGTAACGGCGGCATTCAGGGCGATCACTCCGGCACGTTCACTGGTGCGCCCGTATTCAGCGACCGGATCACCGCCTCGAAAGTGGCCGTCACGTCGATCAACTGGCGCGGCGAGATCGGAAACGGCGCGCGGCCCTCGACCGCATCCGCGAAGGATTCCGCCAAGGTGCGCAACGAATCCACGGGTGCGAACGTGTGCTCGGTCGGCGGCGCACCGATGTAGCCGATCCTCAGATTTCTCTCGCCGCGAGCCTCGGCATCGCCTTGCGTACCAAATACGTGAATGCGCCAGAACGGCACGGTCGCCCGCACCGTCGCCATCAGGCCGGTGGCGCCGCTTGCAAATTCCATCAGGACCGCAACGGCATCGCGGGGGTCTGGGGGCGGCTTCGGACCGTGTGATTTGGCGTGCACCTGCCTGATGGGGCCAGCGAGGTTGACTAACGCGTCGAGCACGTGAAGGCCGCAGCCCGTCATCCCGAGCGCCGGCGATTCGGCAGGGTCGTCGCGCCAGCCGTGGGAAAGCAGGGGAAGCACGCGGATCGAGTGCTCGTTGGAGAAATGCCCTTCGACGTGCAGGATATTGCCGGGGCCGAGCGTGCCGCTGTCGCCGTCCACAAAGCGTTTGAGCTCACGCATCGACGCAAAGCAGCGCCGGTTGTAGCCGCAACCAAGGGGCACGACAGCATCCCGGCAAGCCGCGACGGCCCGCTCGGCCCCGGCCCGGGTGAGCGCGAGCGGCTTCTCGCACCACACCGGCTTTCCGGCCGCCGCGACCTCAATCACCTGCTCCACATGAAGCGAGTGGGGCGTGGCAAGAAAAACCGCGTCAACCTCGGGATCGCTCGCTGCCTCTGCGAGCGCGGTCGTCAGGGTAAGGCCATGCCGCGAGGCAAAATCGCGGGCCTGCACTGGATCGCGCACCACGCCGCGGACAAAACGGATGCGATCCGACTTCCCCTGGACCGCCGTGACGAGGGCCTGACCCCAGCGTCCGAGACCGCAAATGGCGGCATTGATCATGGAGTTCCTGATTTCAACAGCAGTCCCACATTGCCTGACAATATCTTCTCCCCATCCGGCCCGAGCGCCCGCACATCGCGCACGAAATCGCGCACCGCCTCGCGGGCGCGGATTTCCTGCGGGTAATCGGTGGCGAACACGATGCGCGTCGCAGGAATTTCGACCAGCGCCGTCTTGACCGAACTGATCGCGCCGCAGAATCCGGCTGTGTCGAATACCATGTTGTGCCGGAGATAGTGGTCGAAATCATGCTTCGGCGTGGCGCCGTGGCGCGCGTTGCCGGCAGTGCCCCAGAACGTCTTGTCCTGGTAGCTGCGCACGCGTCCGAGCATCGAGGCGATGCCGCCGGCGAGATGGGCCATGTGCACGATAAGGCCGGGGTGGCGGTCGAATACCCCGGAATTGATCAGCCGGATCGTCGCCATGATGAGCGAGAACTCCCGTCCGACCGAACGCGCCGTATCGTAGCCGTCGAATGCTTGAGAGAAATTGAGCTTCAGCGCCGGATGCACGAACACGAACATGCCGAGCTTTTCGCATTCGGTCCAGAACGGCTCGTAGCCGGGCGCATCGAGGAACTTACCGTCGGCCTCCGACGTGATGACGACGCCCTGAAACCCCAGTTCATGCTTGCAGCGGTTGAGCTCTTTGAGCGCCTCCGGCCCGCCGAACGGATGCGCATGGGCGGCGCCGATGAAGCGGCCCGGATAGTCGCGTTCGGCCTGCTTGGCTTTCTGGTTGCAAATCTTCGAACGTTCGAGATCGGCCGCCATGCCGGCCGCGCTGGTGAGCCAGGCGGCGTCGATCCCGGCCGCGTCCATCATACGGATGTGCTCGTCGAGATCATAGAGGAGCGAATGCACCGTGTAGCTCGGCGCTCCGTTCTCGTCGTAGTGCAGGACGAGCCGGTCGCCCGGATCGCCCTTGATGAGCTCGCGTGGCGTGAAATGGTGCTGGAAATCGACGATCATTCCGAAGTCCCCGTTGGTGGAGGACTCTTATCTGCTCAGAGTGGGTACGCCCAGAGCGGATTTCGGTGGCTTTGAATCACTTATCGGTGTCGTCGCCGGGCTTGTCCCGGCGACCTCGATCGTTAATGCGCTGAGCGAGAATAATCGGGGTGGCCGGGACAAGCCCGGCCACGACCCGGAAGAGATCGCGCGCCGTTTCAATCTGACGGAATCCGCTTTAGATCGCCATACTCCAGTGTCACGCAGCCTCGCGCATCAGGCGGGCGATCCAACCATTTTTCTTGTGCAGGAACGCTTCCAGCCTGGCGGAATAGTCCGGCGCAACCGCGCCGATGACCGATGGCCGTTGCGCCAGCGCGGCGCGCCACGCCGCGACCTTCGGCACGGCCTCGAACAGGCCGAGGTCCACAAAGCGCTCGAAGGTATCGAAATAGCGGAATACCGGCGCGAACACGACGTCGACGAGACTGAACCGTGCGCCCGCGAAATAGGAACCGGACGTCAGCGTCCTCTCGATCTGCTTGAACTTGTCCGCGAGCATATCGCGCTTTGCCGCGAAAGCTGCCTGATCCGGGGTGGTCTCGAGCACCCAGATGTCGCCGAGGACTGATGAGCCAAATTCCATCCAGGCGCGGTGTTTGGCCCGCTCGATCGGATCGTCCGGGTGCAGGGGTTTAGGCGTCGTCTCCTCGATGTATTCGACGATAGGGGCAGATTCGAACAGGACATCGTTGCCGACGCGCAGGAGCGGCACCTTGCCGAGCGGCGATATCGCCCGGAACCATTCCGGCTTGTCGGAAAGATCGACGTCGACGCGGCGGAAATCGACGCCCTTCTCGGCGAGCGCGATCGCTGCGCGCTGAACATAGGGACAGAGATCGTAGCTGACGAGCGTGAGAGCGGCCATGACAGGAACTCCGGAATCCGAGATACATGCGGATGCATAGATATGGCATTTACATGCATTTGCAAGTAGACTGATCGTGAAGGTGACCCCTCATGGCAAGGCCGTCAAAATCCGTCGTTGACGCCTGGATCGCGCTCAACCGTGCCCAACGCCACGTCGTTGCAGCGATCGAAGCTGAATTGAAATCCGCCGGGCTGCCGCCGCTCGCCTGGTACGATGTGCTGCTTGAGTTATGGCGGGCGCCCGGCGGCCGCCTTCGCCAAGGCGACCTCGAACACAAGATGCTCTTTCCCCAGTACGGCATCTCGCGGCTGGTCGATCAGCTTGAACGTGAAAAGCTGGTTCGCCGCGAACGTTGCGAGGATGACGGGCGGGCCTATTGGGTGGCAATCAGCGACAAGGGCCTCGCGCTGCGCCAGCGCATGTGGCCGGTCTATGCGGCGGCTATCCAACGCCATGTGGGGGAAAAGCTGCCGGAGCAGGAGGCTGCCCGAATTGCCGAAGGCCTGTGGAAATTGGTTCCGTGATCGGTCATTTGCGATCATAATTGCCGGGCTAATCGGCCGAGCCCGGCACGGGGAGGCTGGCGCGCGAGATTTTTATTGATGCAGCGCGTGATTGGATCCGAGGAGTCCGCAATTCTTCGGAGTCGGCAGCGAGGAGGAGCCCCCATGAGCGTCGCAACGGCAAAGTTTTCCGCCATCCTGTGGAGCTTCGCGCAGTTGATGAAGCTGCAGGCGCGCCGGCATGAGAAATTCCGCCATCGCCTGCGCGAGCGCAATCTGGTGGCGCAGATCAAGGCTCGCGACGAGGAGGTGGGGCGCTGGTTCGAACTGCGTAACGGCGCTGTAAGGTCGGGCGCTGGATTTCATAAGGCCCCCGACATCACGCTTGCGTTCAAGGACGCGGCGCTCGGCGCCTCGCTCCTCACGCCGCCGATCAACTGGCTCGATCAGATCAACGCGCAAAAGGATTTCAAGCTCACGGTCGACGGCCCCGAGGACCTCACCAACTGGTGGGCTCAGACCATGATGGCGGCACTGACAGCCGGCTGGCGGTTCGGCACGCAGCTTGCCGACGGCACCATGCGCTATTGCAACATGACCAACGGCGGCCCGGTGTTCGTCCACGTCAAAGCGGGCCGGATCGTGCGCCTGACGCCGATCGATTTCGACCAATCCGATCCGCAGTCCTGGACTATTCGGGCGCGCGGCCTCGAGTTGACGCCGCCGCGCAAGACCACGCTGGCACCGCACGGGCAGAACGCGAAGTCGATCGTCTATTCGCCGGACCGCCTGCTCCATCCGATGAAGCGGGTCGACTTCGACGCCAACGGCAACCGCAATCCGCACAATCGCGGCAAGTCCGGCTATGTACGGATTTCCTGGGACGAGGCGTTCGATCTTGTCGCATCCGAGATCAAGCGGCTCAAGAGCACATATGGCCCCGGCGTGATGGCGGTGTCCCACGGCTCGCATCATACCTGGGGCAATATCGGCTACTATCTCTCGGCCCTGCACCGCTTCCGCAACGCGGTTGGCTACACCCAGGTGCACCACAATCCCGACAGCTGGGAGGGCTGGTACTGGGGCGCGGTGCATCACTGGGGTTATACGCTGCGTGTCGGCCAGTCGGAGACTTACGGCACCGTCGAGGACTGCCTGCAGAACTGCGACATGATCGTGTTCTGGGCGGCCGACCCGGAAACCACCAGCGGCTCCTACGGGGCGCAGGAGGGCACCATCCGCCGCCAATGGCTCAAGAACCCCCGGCTCGGCATCAAGGTGGTTCACGTTGATCCGTACTACAACGCCTCGGCGCAGTTCCTGCCGGGCAAATGGCTGGCGCCGCGACCGACCACGTCGGTCGCCATGGCAATGGCGATCGCCTATGTGTGGATCAAGGAAGACCTCTACGACAAGGAGTATGTCCGCACCCACACGGTCGGTTTCGATGTGTGGAAAGACTATCTCCTCGGTGTCGAGGACGGCACACCCAAGACCCCCGAATGGCAGGAAGAGGAGACCGGCGTTCCGGCGAAAGACGTACGGGCACTGGCCCGCGAGTGGGGCAGGAAGCGCGTCTATCTGGCGCCCGGCGGCTGGGGCAACGGCCATGGCGGCGCCTGCCGCAATCAGACCGGCATCCAGTGGGCGCGCGTCATGGTGTGCCTCACCGCCAT